>Ga0210389_10005068_pt1 | contig 10216 bp, 10 predicted proteins | sample IncBWH28OmetaG_FD_160127 | JGI IMG/M metagenome (GOLD analysis project Ga0210389, IMG submission 160127) | Forest soil microbial communities from Barre Woods Harvard Forest LTER site, Petersham, Massachusetts, United States - Inc-BW-H-28-O ...
GTGAGCGATTTCCCGTTACACCTCCGTGATACGGGAGCCGCGTCCCCATGGTTCACCACATGTGGTGGACGTAAGACCCAGTTAAGGCTTTTTCATAGCCTTGCCAGAGCTTTCACGCGAACCCTAGAACGTCGCGGTCGCCAGGACCTTGCCGTCCGGCGCGAGCAACTGCGCTCCGCGCACCCGGCCGGTGGACCCCGTGTCCGGGCTGCCCCACGCGCCGTAGCCGTCGGCGAGCGGGAACGACCCGACGGTGCTCAGCGTCCCGTCCGCGTTCAGCACCTGGCAGGTCACCCTGCCGTTGCCGGCCGGCAGCTCGACCCACATGTACAGCCAGCGCGGGCTGCCCCGGTAGTAGAACAGCTCTCCGACGTTCTGGTGGCTCGCCGTGAGGAACGGGGTCGAGGCCAGCGATTCCTGCTGCTGCGAAACCGCCGGGGGCGACCCCGGCCGCGCGGACGTGCCCATGCCCAGCCCCCAGCCGCCCAGGCCCGCTCCGGCGATCGCGAGCACGACGGCGCCGGCGGCGAGCAGCCGGCGCGACCGTGAAGCCCTGGGACGCCGTCGGCCGCCCGCCCTCCGGCGGGGCGGGGCCGACGGCCCAGCGGGCCGCCGTTGGCCAGGCCGCTGCGGCTCGGCCCCGCGTGGCCCGCCCTGCCCTGGCGATGGTTGGCCAGGCTGTGCTTGCCCAGGCAGTGTTTGCCCAGGCCTTTGTGCAGGCTGTGCCCCAGGCAGGGTTTGCCCAGGCAGTTGTCCATGCAGTGGCTGACCAGGCCGGGCTTGACCCGGCAGTGCTTGTCCGGGCAGTGCTTGTCCGGGCAGTGCCTGTCCGGGCAGCGCTTGTCCAGGGAATGCCTGACCATGCAGTGGCTGACCGGTCAGTGTGTGACCATGCGGTTCGGTGCCCGGTCGCTGCGGCCCGGCAACGGGCAGCCCGAGCCGCTCCAGCACTCGCATCTCAAAGCCCGCAGGCGGCTCTTTCTGCGGCAGCAGCCCGATCAGTCCCTCATGGGTCTCTATCAGCTGCCGCACGTCCTCGCGGCAGGCGTCGCACCCCGCCAGGTGCGCGACCGCCTCCGCGCGCTCACGCCCGGTCAGCACGCCCAGCGCGAGCTCGGCGGCCACCTTGGCCAGTTCAGTGCAGTTCATGTCCATCAGCTCACTCATCGCCTACGTCATCGGGGAGGTAGGCGGCTCGCAGCTTCTGCATGCCGTCTCGTATCCGTGTCTTGGCCGTGCCCAGCGGGATCCCCTCGCTGTCCGCTATCTGCCGTGCCGTCATGCCGTAGATGCCCGCCATGGCCACGGCTCTAGCCTGCGCCGCGGGCAGTTGCCCCAGGGTCCGCCGCAGCTGGGCGGCGCTGTCCCTGGCGACCGCCAGTCGTTCGGGTCCATCGGTCATGGCCGTCAGCATGACCGGAAGGTCGTCCGGGTCCACGGGCGTCGACACGCGTGCCCGGACGACGTCGATCGCGAGGTTGTGGGTGATCCTTGTCAGCCAGGCGCGAACCGTCCCGCGCCGCGAGTCATACACCTGGGCGTGCCGCCACGCCTGCTCGAATGCCTGCTGGGCGACGTCCTCGGCGGTCTTCGGGTCGCCGAGGACAGCCACCGCGACACCGAAGACGATCCGCTGGAAACGGCGCACGAACGCCACCGCGAGGTCGGCGTCTCCGGCGCCGAGCCCCGCCAACAGTACCTCATCGGGCAGCCGTTCTCCCGCAGCAGCAGTCGACATCTTCTGCACAGCTTACGTACGCGATCGCGTGCGCGATGGATTGCCCGGCTTCCCCGCCGCCTGGGCCCCCTGTGGCGCGACCGCGAGCAGCACCGCTCCGGCGAGCAGGACCACGGCGCCGCCGAACTCCACGTACAGCGACAGCATCGCATAGGGGACGGACAGGCTTTCGGTATAGCCGAAGAAGCTGGCGTAAGCGCTCAGCAGCAGGCCGCCGGCGGTGAGGGCCAGCGATCCCGCCCCGGCCACCAGCACCACCAGCCGCCGGAAGACGACCACCGCCAGCGCGAGCACGATGTCCGCGATGCTGGCGATGAGGAACAGCGGGCCGACGGTCGCGATGTCGCGGTACCCGTCGTTCCACAGCTCCAGGTGGATGACAGCGGACCAGACGAGGAGCGCCGCGCCGCCGAGCGCGAGCAGGGTCACCGCCCAGCGCAGCACCGGGGACCGGACCGCACCGGGACCTCTGATCAGGAAACGCAGGACCGAGGTACGCATTGCAAGAATTCCTTGGAATCGTTTGGCTATATGGAAGAGGTGTGGATCGTCGTCCACAGTCCGTAGCCGGCGAGGGCTACGGCGGCAGCGGCGAGCACCCATGCGGGCCCGGTCCGCCGGCCGCGGCGGGCGGCGAACCGGGGGTAGACCGCGAAGACGACGAGCTGGCTCAGCCACAGCGCGAACAGTGACGGGGTGATCAGGTCGTCGTAGATCGTGTCCGGGTTGATGAGGATGACCGGCGCGAACGCCACCATGGTGACGCCGATGCCGGCCAGGATGGCGCGCTGCGGCCAGCGCGTCAGGGCGGTGAGGAGCCGGCTCAGCGCCAGGTACTCGACCAGCATGACCCCGCCGACGCTGGCGACCACGCCGATGCCCACCGTGACGGCCATGCTGTGCCCGGCGTACGCCTGCGCCACCGCCATGCCGGGGATCGGCGTCCTGGCGAAGCCCGACTCCACGGCGAGCGGAGCGACCGCCACGATGATGAGCGCGACGGTGACGGCGTACGCGCCGACGACGCCCCGTCGCATCTGCCGTGGCGTCGCCTCGCCGCCCATGAAGAACGGGAGGCTGCCGCAGATGTACAGCAGCGCGGTCAGCCCGGACGCGGTGGCCACCGACCCGGCCGGGGCCGACGCCCCGAAGCTGCTCAGCGGGAAGCCCAGGTTGGCCACGGTCAGCCCGCCGACGATGGCGGCGAGGACCAGCTGGCCGACCGCGATGACGCCGATGACCAGCAGCGCCGCCGCCCGCCCCGCGATCATGACCCCAGCCAGCGCGACCGGGATGACGACCTCGAGGACGCCCTGGTACCGCTGCTCTCCCGGCAGCACGGCCGGCAGCGTGTCGTAAACGACCTGCGCCGTCGTGTAGAGCAGGTACAGCACGTAGCTGATGATCCACAGGCCCGCCTGGACTTGGGCGACCCGGCGGCCCGCCGCCGCCTCGGTGAACGCGTACAGCCCGCCTGGGCTGCTCACGTCACGGGCGTAATCGAGCCAGATCCACATCGGGATGGCGAACACCACGGCGGCGGCCACCATCGCCAGGCCGGCTGAGGAACTGGCTCCCGCGATGATGCCCGGCGCGTACAGCGCCGCCAGCGCCAGCGGGCCGCCCAGCGCGGTGACCGCCACCCCCGCGAGCGCCCACTGGCCGGCCGGCCGCGACTGCGCGGCCAGTCGCGGCCGGCCGGTGGTCGTGCCGCCGGCACCGTTGTTGAGCGCCGTGTTGCTGAGCGCCTTGTTGTTCAACACGGTGCCGGCCCGGTTTCGGAAGGATGTCACCGCCGCGTCAGGACCAGCCGCCGCCAGCACTGGCCGAGCTGGTGGCCGGAGCCGGAGCGCTCGGGCTCGAGCCGCCGCCGACGCTCGACGCGCCCGCCGTGAAGGTGGTCACCGAGGCGGTGACGTCCGCGCCCGTGGGGGACACCAGCCACCACTTCGCGCCGAAGCCGTCATTGCCCTGCCCGTGGGCCTCGCCAGGACCGGAGTCGCCGACGAAGTAGTACAGCGGGTGGCCCGCGTAGGTCACCTGCTTGCTGCCGTCCGACCGGGTGATCGTGCCCAGGTCACTGGCCATCGCCGACCCGGACGCGGTCACCGTGCCCGTCGCCATCACCGGCGGCCAGGCCCCGGCGCACGCCCCCGAGCACGCGGAGGAACCCGACCCGTCCTTCACCCACAGGTAAAGGGCCTTGCCCGATCCATCGACCAGGAAGGTCATGCCCGACGACGTGGCGGTGGTGATCACCGTCCCGCCCGAGCCGCCCGCCGCGGCACTGCTCGCCGCGGGCGCGCTCGATGCCGCCCCGGTGGCCGGCGCGCTGCTGCTGCTACTGCTGCTCCCGCCGCTCGCGCACGCCGCCACCAGCACTGCGGTGGCCACTCCCACGCCGAGCTGGGCTGCGGACTTGGCAACCCCCCCAGGCCGGGTGACTACCCTGGACCTGGCAAGCACCTTAGACCTGGCACGCACGGTGCCGCCCTTGGCGAGAACCGGAAGTTGCATGCTCAATTTGCTGCCCATCATCATCATCGTCTCCTTCTGCCGCAGCCGGTCGTGACCGCGGCAGTCACTTCGCCCCCCCGCCTCACGCCCCTAAGTACGGCGCCGGAGCCGTGGCGGATTGGATGCCCGGACGTGACGAGACGAGAAACGGCCGGGCCAGAACTCCGGCCAGAACTGGGGTGCGGCGGTGGTTCGCCGTGGGCCTGCGTGGCATATTTCACATCACCGCACTGGCTCGTTTCACATCACCGCAGTGGCTCGCGCCGAAGGAGACGACAACGATGCACGCCCTGCCTGTGCTGCCCGGCCTGCGCCTGGACAGTCCGGTGCTGGCTGCCCCCATGGCGGGCGGCGCGAGCACTCCGGCCCTCGTCATCGCCGCCGCCCGCGCCGGGGGCCTCGGCTTCCTGGCCGGCGGCTACAAGGCCGCTGGCCAGCTCGCGGACCAGATCCGGGACGTGCGCGCCAGCACCGGCGTGTTCGGGGTGAACCTGTTCGCGCCGAATCCGGTGCCCGTGGACCCGGCTGCCTTCCGCGAGTACGCTGCGGCGATCGCGCCCGAGGGCGACAAGTACGGGCTGGACCTGCGGCACGCGCGGCCAGTGGAGGACGACGACAGCTGGCAGGAGAAGGCTGACCTGCTGCTCGCGGACCCAGTCCCCGTGGTGAGCTTCACGTTCGGGCTGCCCCCGAAGGCGGTGGTCAGCGCGCTACGGCAGGCGGGGACGCTGACCCTGCAAACCGTGACCTCCGCCGCGGAGGCCAGGCTCGCCGCCGATGCCGGGGTGGACGCGCTCGTCGTCCAGGGCTGCGACGCCGGCGCTCACCTGGGGACGTTCACGCCCGACCCGCCGGCCAGGGTCCCGCTGGCTGAGCTGGTGGCGTCCGTCCGGGCCGCGACGGGGCTGGGGATCATCGCCGCCGGCGGCATCGGGACCCCGGATGCGGCCGCGGCGGCGCTGCGGGCCGGGGCGAGCGCGGTCATGGTGGGCACGGCCTTGCTGCGGTCAGACGAGAGCGGCGCGTCCGCGGTGCACAAGGCGGCTCTGGGCACTGCCGCCCTCGGGAGCCCCGGGGTTGCGCAGACCGTGCTCACCCGCGCGTTCACCGGCCGGTTCGCGCGTGCCCTGCCGAACGCGTTCACCCGGGCCTATGGCCCGATCGCCCCGGCCGGGTACCCAGCGCTGCACCACCTGACCAGCGGGCTGCGCAAGGCGGCCGCCGCCGACGGAAATGCCGAGCTGGTGCACCTGTGGGCGGGAACGGGGTACCGGGACGCCGAAGCCGGGCCGACCGGGGAGATCATGAACGGTTTGTCGGATGTCGTTTAGTCATGAAGGAGGATTAGGGCCATGACGGATTACGTGACCGTGGGGTCGACCGGCGTGCGGGTGTCTCCGCTGTGCTTCGGGACGATGACGTTCGGGTCGCAAGCGGACGCCGACATGTCCGCGGACATGTTCCGGGCGTGCCGGGACGCCGGGATCAACTTCTTCGACACCGCCGACGTGTACAGCGGCGGCGCGTCGGAGGAGATCCTCGGCAAGCTCATCGCCGGCTCCCGGGAGGAGCTCGTGATCACGACGAAGGTGTTCAACCCGACGGGCCCGGACGTCAACGCCGGCGGGCTGTCGCGACGGCACATCACCCGTGCCGTCGACGCGAGCCTGACCCGGCTGGGGACGGACCGGATCGAGTTCTACTTCGTGCACAGCTTCGACTCGTCGCTGCCGATGGAAGAGACCCTGCGCGTCCTTGATGACCTGCGGCGCTCGGGCAAGATCCTCTACCCGGCGGTCAGCAACTGGGCCGCGTGGCAGATCGCGACCGCCCTGGGCATCTCGGCCCGGGAGGGACTGGCCCGGTTCGAGCTGATCCAGCCGATGTACAACCTGGTCCGGCGGCAGGCCGAGGTGGAGATCTTGCCGCTGGCGCAAGCCGCCGGCCTTGGCGTGATCAGCTACAACCCGCTCGGCGGCGGGCTGCTGACCGGCAAGTACGGGGCGGGAAAGCGGCCGGACACGGGGCGGATCGTCGAGAATCCCCAGTATGCAGCCCGTTACGGGCTGGCCAGCGACTATGAGACGGCGGACCGGTTCACGGCGTTCGCCGCGTCGGTCAACGTCAGGCCGGCGACGCTCGCCGTGGCCTGGGCCATGGCGCAGCCGGCCGTGACGGCACCCATCATCGGCGCGCGCAACCTTGACCAGCTCCGGGACTCGCTGGCTGCCCTGGAGGTGGACATGACGGACGACCTGCGAGCGCAGGTCTCCGCGCTGTCCCCCACCCCGCCGCCCGCGACCGACCGGACCGAGACCCTTGGTGAGGCGAGCCGTTCTTAAATTGCCCTGCTGGGGCACGGGAAACTAAGAACGGCTCAGCGAGATCCACGAACCGACTCTATGCCGGCAACGCGTCGCGCGACATGACAGGCTGAGTTGCATGACACTTCCCTTGCAGTTCAACCTGACGGGCGGTCCGTCCGGCGCGACCCCGGCCACCCTGGCCGCGCTGGGCAGCCCGATCCTGAACCACCTGGACCCGGCCTTCGTGGAACTGTACGCGGAGACGGCGGAGTTGCTGCGGCAGGCCTTCGAGACCGTGAGCACCCCGGTCATCGTGCACGGCGAGGGCGTGGTCGGCCTGGAGGCGTCGGCGGCGTCGGCGATCGGCCCCGATGACGTGGTGCTGAACCTCGTGTCCGGCGTCTTCGGCAAGGGCTACGGCCACTGGGCGCGCCGGCATGCGCGGGAGGTCATCGACCTCGAGGTGCCCTACGATGGCGCGGTTCCGCCGGCCAGCGTCGCGGAGGCGCTGCGCGTCAGGCCCGACATCACCGTCGTCGCCGTCGTGCACTGCGAGACGCCATCGGGCACCGTGAACGACGTCGACGGCATCGCCGCCATCACCCGGCAGCGGGGTGCGCTGCTCATCGTCGACTCGGTCTCCGCCTTCGGTGGCATGCCCTGCCGGTTCGGGGACTGGGGGGACAGCCTGGTCGTCACCGCGCCGCAAAAGTGCCTCGGCGGCCCGCCCGGGCTGTCCCTGCTGCACGTCAGCGACGGGGCCTGGGCGCGGATGGAGGCGAACCCCAACGCGCCGCGGGCATCCATCCTGTCCATCCTGGACTGGCGCGATGCCCACCTCACCGGCAAGCCGTTCCCGTTCACCCCGTCCGTCAGCGACGTCTACGGCCTGCGCGGCTGCCTCCTGCAGTACCTCCAGGAAGGGCCGGCCAACGTCCACCTGCGGCACCGGCGGGCGGCCCAGGCCACCCGGGCCGGGGTTGAGGCGCTCGGCCTCACCTTGTGGGCCCCCGACCCGGCGACCCGGTCCGACACCGTGACCGCCGTGCGACTGCCGGACGGGATGGACGAGCGCGCGGTCCGCGAGCACGCGCTCGCTAGCTCCGGAGTCTTGCTGTCGGGCGGTTACGGCGACCTGTCCGGCAGGCTGCTGCGGATCGGGCACATGGGCCCGAGCGCCTTCCCGCTCAGCGCGGTCCTCGCGGTCACGGCCATCGGCCGGGCGCTGCGCGCCCTCGGCGTCAAGGCCGACATCGGCGCCGCCGTCGAGGCCGCGACCGCCGCCCTTGACGCCTAGAACTCAGCCCGGGCTGAGGCCCCTGACACCCAGCCCGGGCTGCCCCCCCTGCCTGACCAGCGCCGCCTCCGCGCCGGTCAGCAGTCCACCAGTGCCGGGCTCTGGTTGAGGAGCTGCGCGCGAGGCGACGTGAACTCCGCGAGCGCGGCGGCGGCACCGGGCCGGAACACCGCCGCGCGGTGGCAGTTCTGGAACGCGAGCCGCACGTGGTAGTGCCGCTCGACCGCGCCGCGCATCGCGTCGCTGGCCATCAGCCGCAGGAGCTGGCCACGGGACGCCTCGTCCGGCGGTGGCACCTGGTTGTCGGCGAACTCGCCGTCGCCGGCGTCCAGGTCCTCGACGAGGCCCGCGATCAGGTCCCACGCGTACGGCAGCGAGTCCCGGACACAGTCCAGGAACGCCATGTCGTCCACCTCGCCGGCCTGGGCCTGCGACAGCAGGTCGGACGGAACCGCAAGTGACATCCTGCACTCCCTTCGTCCGTCGCGCTCCGAGATGGCGCGACCACTTAACTCATCCTTACATGAAAATGAAAACCATTCCAGTATGCTGGCCAACACAGTCAGTGACGGATGGGTCACCAGCTGACGTACGTGGTTGACAAGCGTTAGGGGGAGCAATGAAGATCGCGTTCGCCGGCAAGGGCGGCAGCGGCAAGACCACCATGTCCGCGCTGTTCACGCGGCACCTCGCCAGCCGCGGCCTGCCGGTGGTTGCCGTCGACGCGGACATCAACCAGCACCTGGCCGAGGCGCTCGGCCTGGCGGCGCAGCCAGCCCCGCTCGGTGACCACCTGCACCAGATCAAGGACTACCTGCGCGGGGACAACCCGCGCATTGCCTGCGCGGAAACGATGGTGAAGACGACCCCGCCCGGCCGCGGCTCGCGACTGCTGGCCCTGGGCGGCGACGACCCCATCCACGCGCTCGCCGCCGACGCGCCATGCGGGGCCCGGCTGCTGGCGACCGGCCCGTTCGGCGAGGACGACCTGGGCGTCTCGTGCTATCACTCCAAGACCGGCGCGGTCGAGCTCTACCTCAATCACCTGGCCGACGGCCCCGGCGAGTACGTGGTGGTCGACTGCACGGCAGGAGCGGACTCGTTCGCCTCCGGCCTGTTCACCCGGTTCGACCTGATCGTCTTGGTCGTCGAGCCGACGCGCAAGGGCGTCGCCGTCTACCGGCAGTGGCAGGAGTACGCGGCGGGGTTCGACGTGCAGCTCGCCGTCGTCGGCAACAAGGTCCAAGACGAGGCGGACGCCGGCTTCCTCACCGAGCACGTGGGGCCTGGCCTCCTCACCTGGATCGGCCACGAGCCGGCGATCCGGGCGATGGAGCAGGGCCGCCCGTTCGAGGCCGGCGACCTGTCAGCCGCCATGGCGGCAGCGCTCGACGCCATCGCGGCCCGGCTGGACGCCCAGCCGAAGGACTGGGACCGCTACGCCCGCCAGGCGGCGGAGTTCCACGTCAAGAACGCGGCCGCGTGGGCCAGCGCGAAGGCGGGCACAGACCTGACCGCCCAGATCGACCCCGGCTTCACCCTCGGCCTGGCCAGCGCCGCCCGGTAGCGGCGCCCGGTAGCGGCAAACCGGCGCCCGGCAGCCCGGCAGCGCAAACCCAGCTAAAGCCCACCCCATTAGCGGAAGCGGTATTCCGCTTCCGCTAGACTCTTTGCGGAATCACAGTTCCACGGGAGAGGGCAGCATGTGAGCGAGCTTGCGAGCGAAGCGGCAAGCACTGCGCGTCCGCGAATGCGGCCGACGAGCGCCAGCGAGAAGGTGGCATGAGCCGGGGCCGCAAGCAGGGCCGTTACCAGGTGACGTTCGCGGTGCTCACCGCGGCGATCGCCGCGTACGCGCTCCTGCAGTCGATGGTGGTGCCGGTCCTGACGACGATGCAGGCGCAGCTGCACACCAGCCAGGACAACGCGACGTGGATCTTGACCGCCTACCTCCTGTCCGCGGCGATCTGCACGCCCATCCTGGGCCGGGTCGGCGACATCTACGGCAAGGGCCGCGTCTTCGTCGCCGCGCTCATCGCGCTGGCCGTCGGGTGCGTGCTGGCGGCGCTGTCCCCGAACATCGAGGTCATGATCCTGGCCCGGGTCATCCAGGGCATCGCGGGCGGCATGGTGCCGGTGGCGTTCGGCATCATCAGGGATGAGTTCCCGGCGGAAAAGGTGGCCGGCGCGGTCGGCAGCCTCGCCAGCCTCACCGCCGTCGGCTCGGGCCTCGGCATCGTGATCGCCGGCCCGATCGTCAACTCGCTGGGCTGGCAGTACCTGTTCTGGCTGCCGATGATCCTCACCGCCCTCGCGGCCGTGGCGGCGGTCGTCTTCATCCCCGAGTCGCCGGTCCGC
>Ga0210389_10005069_pt1 | contig 10214 bp, 7 predicted proteins | sample IncBWH28OmetaG_FD_160127 | JGI IMG/M metagenome (GOLD analysis project Ga0210389, IMG submission 160127) | Forest soil microbial communities from Barre Woods Harvard Forest LTER site, Petersham, Massachusetts, United States - Inc-BW-H-28-O ...
CGAGTGACTTGGGTGTTGAACCGAATCTTCTGTCGGAGCCCGTACTTGGCCACACAGTGTTCGGCGTAGGTTTGTAGCTCAGCGCCAGATGCGTAGGTGCGCCGCCAGTTCCGGCGTTTCTCGAATGAGAACTGATAGCTGGACGACGGGATGTCAACTCCGATCCCGGGGTACCTGTTCCAGTGCCAGGTTCCACCGGCGCCATCAGCCTCATCCAGAAGTAGGAAGTCGTCGAAACCGTTTTGCTGTAACCGAATCGCAGTGCCGATACCCGAAAAGCCCGCGCCGATGACGAGTATCTCGTAAGCGTTGTCTGACGCCTCGCTTCGAGTCATGAGTCACCCCGGAACGGCTGCGGCGACCAGAGCGGTGTTCATCGCCCCAGTACTCGTTGGCTGGCGGCCGACGAGTCGGCCGCCACCGAATTCACTGAGGAAATGTCCTGCGAATGCGACATCCCGGATCCCCTTGATAGCTACATTTTTGGTGAGTGAGGCAGAGCGACGTCGGCGCGACAGCTTCGGTCACGGCGACAACGGTTGAGCAGCAGGATCTGTGAGGCGCTCGATCACGACCACCCGTCCACCGCGGTCGGGGACTGTGATGACGTGGTAGTTAACCGGCTTTTCAGGTTCCGGACGATCGGGCGCCAGACGCACATGGCGCAGGATCGTTGTCAGCACCACCCTCATCTCGAAGAACGCCATATTCGCCCCCGGGCAGCGGCGCATCCCGCCGCCGAACGGCAGCCATGCGCCTGGGCCTGGGTCGTTGCCGTTAAGGAACCGTTCCGGCCGGAATTGCTCGGGTTCGGGGTACACCGCAGCGTCGTGGTGCAGGACCGGCAGCGCGAGGCCTACCGTCGTGCCCGCCGGCAACTCCCAGCCGTCGATCGTGGCGTCCTGGGCCAGCAGTCGCGGCACCCCCAGCACCGGCGGGCGACTACGCAGCGTCTCCTTGATCACCGCATCCATATAGTCGGTTTCTCCCCTCTCGAGGGAGACCATCAGCCGCCGCAGCACTCTTGGGTTGCGTACCAGCCGCTCCACCGCCCAAGCGATTGCAGTCGCGGTAGTCTCATGCCCAGCCAGCAACATCGCGACTAACTGATCACGCACCTCGGCATCGGTCAGTCCGATTCCATTCTCATCGCGGCACAGCAAGAGCACCGACAACAGGTCGTCGCGCTCGCCAGTCACCTCCGTGTCGTGCTCGGATTGGTCACTTCGAGTGAATTCCTCTCGGCGAAGCGAGATTTCAGAGTAGAGCAGCTCGTCGATTCGGTCACGAGTGCGCCGATACCGCCCCCACGGGCTCCACCTTCCGAGGTCGAGACGCCCTATCGGGTGGCCGAACCCGAAGGCAACGAGCACGTACATGTCGTACAGCTTTGGCAGTAATTCCCGAAGTTCCTTCCCACGCGTGGCGTCTCGCATCCCGAACACAATTTTCGCAATTACATCCAACGTGATCTGATCGGCGATCGGCCCTATGGCGAACGGCGTGCCGACCGGCCATTGGGCGATCTCCTCTCGGGTACGGCACTCGATGAAGTCCTCCCACCGCTTCAGGCGGCTACCCAGCACCAGAGGCGTCAGCAGCTTGCGCATCCGCAGATGTTCGTCTCCATTGAGCAGCATCACGGCCTGTGGTCCCAAACCTTCTCGTATGGCAAACATCCCGCTGTGAGCGACCTTCGGCGACAACTTGAAGATCTGTTGGGCGGCTTGGCCGGTCGTGAATCCCACGACGTTCCCCCAGAACGGAAACTTCAGCCGAAACACCTCTCCGTATCGGTTTGCCATGCGCTGGTAAAAACTGGCCTCGATGAGCCATCGCAGCACCTGCATGACGCTTGGGACCCGTGGGCCCGGCATTTTTTGGAGTAGCTGTGGACAAGCCATGGCACGGCACTCTATCGCTCCTGGCGGGAACCCGCGCGAGTAATCGACTACTCGAGTTGCTGCGCCGAAACCCATCCTCACAGGTGACTATGAGTATTCCATCAGCATGCCGCCGGAAATTTGCAGACCCCCTGTTTCGACGTCCGCGGAAATCAGTTGGGCGATGCACGTTACTTACCCGCCCAGAATTCTGCTGGGTGTGTGGTGCTCGGTTCTAACCTTCGGCATCTACCTTCCATTCTGGTTCATCGCGAGACTCCGAAAGCCAAAAATCGACACCGTGACGATCGACGAGTACGGCAATCAACGTCGGACTTTGCGAATTGCTCCACCGACACTTTGCAGCTGCCGGGTTAGCCCTTGATGAACGTGGTGGCCCGGTCTCCTGGGGGTCGGCGCCAGCACCGGCGGCGAAGGCCTCCGCGGCGAAAGCCAAGCCGCCTCAGCGGCCGTCGCCGGCTTCGCTCACGGAACCGGACCCGCTGTCGCCGCTCGGGCGTACAGGATGTAGCCCTCGCAGGGCAGTTTATGGGTGACGTCTCCGTGCACGGCGGCATTGGTCTTTACGGCCAACTGCGACCTGTCCAGTCCACCGTGTGCGTCCGGATGCCGACACTGTCGACACAAACTTTTCGGTCGGGCGCGGTGCTGCTGCTTGACGCCGACGGTGCTGCCGATAGTCGACGAGACGTGCCGCGGGGAACGTTCCTCCTCGCCGGCGTCATCGATGCGCGGGAGGTTCTCGATTTCACATTCGGCGACTGTTACTGCCCAGATACCAGCGACGTCGCCGAGTTCAAGCTGCTGGCGATACGCTGGCGCTCCCCCGCGTCGGCCGGCGCGGTCATCGCGCGCATGACGACGGAGTTCCACGAGGCACGCGAGTACGACTCTGCGGCGTTCGACCGATTCGCGGAGGGACTCGCACTGCGGACGGGGCCGTCGGACGCCGGCGGCCAGGACACACTACGTCAGGCGATCGGTCACTATTACGACGCGATGTTCCAGCCCGACCCAAAACGCAGGGCAGAAGTGATGCTGCTGGCCAACTTCAAAGTTGGACTGCACGAGCAGATCCGGCTCCAACCGCACATCGCTGGTGCCATGAACGCGCCCGTAACCGAGGACCTGTTCGAGGTCCTCGGGTCTCCGTAGCTGGCGAGCGACGCTCGTGAATGGACAATGCGCGCCTGGCGGCACCTCGCGACCCGGGCGATCATGCGCTACCGGCTGCCGTATGGCGCGCTGCCGGTGAGCGGTGACCTACCACTGCTGCCGAACCATCGCATTTGTCCCGATGTGCTTGCCACGCTGGACCATCCGGAGCTGCAGGCAGTCGCATATCGATACGGCGCCCAGTCGGGCCCGCGATTGTTCAGGTCCCGCGACTGGGCCAACCTGGATCAGCGGATGCAGTTCATCTTCAGCTTGTTCCGCAGCCGGCAGAGGAGTCTTGAACTGTTCGACCCGCCCTTCCTCTACGAGCAACGCCTGGCCATCGGTTCCGATCGGGTTCCGACTGGACGCCTCTAGTGTCTAAGCGAGTGCAGGCGCGCCGTCACGCGCGGGTCGTGCGATGAGGAACGACGTGCGGGGTCGGACGCACCAGTTGGCCGGGGCGGTTCCATCACTCAGCTAACAGAGCCAACCCGCGCAGACAGCCCGCGAATAGCTCGACGACCTGCATTGATGCGAGTGGTCCCGGCTGGGATCGAATTAGCGACCTTCCGCGTGTGAAGCTGAAGCGATGTCAGAAGCGAGACCGTTCTGCTGGTCGCGCTGTACGAACTGGATCCAGTTTGAGGATTCAGGCGCACGATCCCAACGCCACGGCGGATGCCGAGCGGATGAAATCGGACCCCGACCGCGATTCGGGGTTCGCTCAGTAGGAGCGAACGCCCGTGTCCAGAATTCAGGGACCGTCCAACGGATCTCTTAGCCATTCTGAATGGTTTGCTGCCAAAATAAGCGAAAAGTTTTCCCTTGCACATTGTGCGAGCTTGTCCTGCATCGGATCGACTGAGCTCATTTCAACATCAGGTATTTGTGATTTGCTGAGTTTGCCTTTGCCCCGCGCCTGGTCATAGTGTGGGCGAGTCGGTTCCGCCGTTCCGACAAAACGACAGGAGAGGAAAACCATGCTCAAGAAATTGCTGACGGGCGTTCTGGCAGCCAGCGCCATGGCAGTTCCGCTCGCTGCAGCGGCGTGGGCGGATCCATCGCCCAATCCGAATCCGCCCGCGGCGCCCGAGGCCAACGACCAGGGTCCGGCAAATCCCGCTGCGCCGGCGGTTCCGAGTTCCAACGGACAGGGCCCCGTTTGCGTCGTCGCGGCCAACCCTCCCGCCCCGGGGACTCTCATCCAGGGCGTAACCGCCCAGGGAACTTCGGTCCAGGTGACTCCTGGCGCGACGTGGCAGCAGGTCGCCACGCTGCAGGGCCCGGTCGGTTCGGACCTCGGTCTGCCCGCCGGACAGCCAATGAGTGTCTTCTGCGCACCAACTGGGTCGCAGAATCCGCAGGGTCAGCCGACCGGCTACCAGCCGGGCCAGACGAACCTGGGTCAGACGAACCCGGCGCAAGCCCCGTTGCAGAACCCGCCTGGCCAGCCCGGCCCGCAGAACCCAGCGCCAGGCCAGCCCGGCCCGCAGAACCCAGCGCCGGGCCAGCAGTAAACCGCGTCGCGGCACAACAGAACAGCACTCGCCCCATCGGCTTCGTCAGGAGCTCGGCGGGGCGGGTGGGTACCCGCGCATTCCCGGCGGTCTCTGTTCTCTACGTTTGAGCCCACAGCGACCCCTCGCTGGCAGAGGCAGGTCCGCGCGGTGGTGGGGTGGCTGTCAGGGCTCGGCCTAGGGCCGACCGTGTAGCAGCGTGGCCTTGACAGTCGCCGCACTACCGTTGAGCAACAATTTGATGCCCGTTCCGGCGCATCGCCGCTGCCGCTGATACCGCCGTTTAACGGATTAGGAAGACGCCTATCCAATCACCCATGACGGGCCGGATTGTGGCTCAGAAGCCGATTCAGAGCCGGAATGGTCACCGTTCGCACGACCGGGACCAGCACCGGATGGGCTTATGACGATTCTTGCTCATCAATGATTTCAACATCGATGGTCTCATCATCGCCACCGCGAGGTAGCGCCGCTGGCGGCTCATCGTCTTCGATTCCCATCGATCGCCGGAAGTCGGATCGTGAGCCGCCCGAATCCATCTCGATGAAGCCGTCCAGCACTTGCTCAAACGGGCGAGCTGTCAGTTCCACATCGACGCTGCTGCGTGGACCCAGACCCGTTCGGTCGATAATCGCCAGCGTCGCTTTGAGTCTCGTCTCGATCGGTGCTGTGTCGTCAAACGCGATTTTCTGCAATTGCCGTACTGCCGGGTCGGCCTGTTCCATCATGCGCCGTCGCGCAGCTTGGACCGATTGCTTTGCGCGCCCGCCGTGATGAGCGCAGACCTTCTGAAAGTTGGTTGAGAGCAGCGCGTTTGCAACGATCACCGTTTTGCGATGCGCGATGCACCGTCGTGCGCGCACCTTTTATCCATAATGGACCGCGAACGCCGGTCTCTTGTCATGGATTCTGTGTCAGCCGCGATGGGCAGGCAGTGTCCTTTCGCAGCGAGGCCGTCGAACAACCGGAACAGTAGCGGGGCCAGCACGCTGTGGCCGTATACCAGCAACCGCATGGATACTCCGCCGGTAATGACAAACGACCCTCTCGCGACGCCGCGGAAAATCACTTCTGCGGCGCGCTCGGCCGTCCACGCTTTGGCGCCGGCGGAGATAGCACGCAACTCCGCTGGCTTGGTGAGGTTCTCTTGAGCAAGTTGCGGCGTGTCAACATCTGGCGGATACACCACCGATACCCGCACCTGCGTGCCCGCTAGTTCGGCCCGCAATGTCTCCGCAAGGCCACGCACTGCGAACTTACTCGGACCATAAGCGGCGTAGCCGAATAACCCAATCAGCGCCGCACCGGACGACATCAGCACGAGGTGCCCGCGATCGGCCTGCCGCATTCCGCCCAGCACACAGCGGATCGCGTGCAGCGTGCCGTAGTAGTTGGTGTTCATCGCGTCGGTGAAGTGCGCGAGTCCTAATTCGGAAAAATAATCCGGTCTGGCCACACCCGCGCAGCACACCAAGACATCCGGGGTGCCGAAGGTGTCCACTGCGTGATCGATCGCCGCCGCCAACTGATCTGGGCGGGTCACATCAGCCGGCACTGCCAACACCTTGGAGGAACCTTCCGGGCTGCATCGCGCAATGTCATCTGCCGCTGATTGGAGCAGTTCCGCACGACGGGCAATGATCGTCACGCATGCGCCCTCGGCGGCGAACCGGGCCGCGACAGCGCGACCGATTCCGCTGCTCCCTCCAGTTACGATCACGTGTCGGTCAGCGAATGAGCCGGCCTTCATGAAATAATTCCCGCCTGTTTCCCTGCCCGCGCGAAGATTTCTAGCGCTTGATCTAGCTCGGCTGTTTGGTGGGTCGCCATCACGCTGGTGCGCATCAGTGCCCGGTTCGCTGGCACCGCCGGCGCCACCACGCAGTTCGCGTAGAGGCCGCCGTCCAACAATGCGCGCGCGAACTGTAGGCAGCGCATCTCATCGCCGACGATCACCGGAACAATTGCCGTGCTGGTATGGCTGGTATGGCCAATGTCGAATCCCAACCCCACCAGGCCGGCACGCCAGTATTCGGCGTTATCGCGAATCCGGTCAACCCGCCACGGCTCGGCAATAAGCACATCCAACGCGGCCGAAGCGGCAGCGAGCGCCGTGGGCGGGATCGCCGCGGAAAACAGCGCTGGCCGCCCGTGATAGCGCACCCACTCCACAACCTCGCGCTGGCCGGCCATCCAACCGCCGACCGAGGCGAGGCTCTTGGAGAAGGTGCCGGTGAGAATATCCGCGCGGCCGACCGCGTCGAACATTTCCTCCACACCGCGCCCGGTAGCGCCCACCATGCCGAGACCGTGTGCGTCGTCCACAGCAAGAGGCACATCGTATTCGGCGCACACCCGTTTAAGTTCCGGTAGCGGCGCAACATCTCCGCTCATCGAGTAGACGCCATCAACCATGACCATGGTTGGCCGGTGCGCATACCGGACAAGTTGTTGACGGAGATCGTCCACGTCATTGTGGCGGAACTGCACTACATCACACTGACCGACCCCGGCGCCATCATAGATGGAGGCGTGAGCCTCATCATCCACGATCAGTACCGTATCAACGCCCATCACGGCGGACAACAACCCGATATTGGCTTGGTAGCCGGTGGTGAAAAGCAGCGCGTCCGGCCGGCCAAGGAAGTGCGCTAACCGCTGTTCGAACTCGACATGCGCGGATGTGGAACCGTTCAATAGTCGAGAACCGGTCAGGCTAGGGCCATCGGTGAGCGCAACGGCCGCAACCGCTTTGCGAACCCGATCGTCCGCCGTCAAGCCTAGATAGTTGTTCGACCCCAACATGATGAGCTGTCGGCCTCGATACAAACAGGTTGTGCCCTCGTTGCGGGTGAGCTCGGTGTAGAAGGGCAATAGATTGGCGTCGCGTAGTTGTTGCGACAGGTCGAACTGGTAAGCCTTAGCAAGCACCCCGCCGCTGTGCCGCCGGGCCAGAGCGTGCCGCTGCTCCACCGCGTCGCTGATGCTCGCTTTGACCGGGCCGGCAAAGGAAGAACATGGCGCATCTTTTTCTGGCGCCGCTGGTTCTGGATCTGGTTCAGTGGCAAGGAAACGCTGGCGCAGCGTGTCGAGTGCCGTGAGCCCGGCCAAGACCTCGTCATCACCCACGCCGAAGTCGATCAAACAAGCGATTTCCCCAACCCCGATTTCCCGCAGGGCTTCGACCTGAGCCGCAACGCTGTCTGGCGTCCCGAACAGGGCGTTTGTCCGGTAGTAGCGTTCAAAGGCGTAGCTGAGCAGGGTGTCCCGCTCGCTCTCACTCAATTCGTCCAGGCTCACGGATTCCCGTCGCCATAAGTCGACCGAGTCCGCGAGATACTGACGGAACGGCCCGGCTACGGTCTGGCGCACCTCATCCTCGGCAAAGCCGAGGTGGGTGTGCAGCATGAGGGTCACCTGCCCGGTGGCGGGATCATGGCCGTGTTCCGCGCGTGCCCTGCGATATGCCGCGATCTTGCCGGCCAGCTCGTCGCGGTCTTGGAACAACAGCGCCGTGATGACGTTTGCGCCAAGTGCACCCGCCTGTTCGAACCTTTCCACACCACCTGAACAGGTGATCCACACGGGCAGATCGGACTGCACCGGTTGCGGAGTGATCCGCACATCGACCGGTTTGCCGTTACCGTTGGTTCGGCTGATCGGCGCGCCTTTCCATAACTCGCGGATCGTGCGCACGGCGGAAAGCAGTACTTCCTGACGCTGGGGATAGTTGTCTGGAAAAAACACAAAGTCGTCCGAGTTCCAACCGGTCGCGAACGCGATATCTACCCGCCCGCCGGACAGATTGTCAACGACCGACCATTCCTCAGCCACTCGCACCGGATCGTGTAGTGGAACCACAACGCTGCCAGCCCGAATGCGCAGCCGCTTGGTGTTTACCGCTAGCGCCCCGCTGACCACAGACGGGTTCGGGAAGAGGCCGCCGAATTTGTGAAAGTGGCGTTCAGGCGTCCAAACAGCAGTGAAGCCGTGTTCGTCCGCGAAACGGGTGCTCTCCAACAACAATCGATACCGATTGTCTGCGTTTTGCTCAGAGTCGCTGGCGAAGTAGAAAAGACTGAATTGCATTGCGGCATCGGATTCCATCGGCTGCCGGGGCTCAACCATCGAACGAGGCAATGGGGCGGACACTGTCTCGGGGCCGGTGACGGGGACATCGACTGTAGCACCGTTCTTTGATTTCTGTTCCGCGAGCAAAGTAGCGAGCCCCGAAACGGTAACTCCGTCGAACAACCACTCCATCGCAAGATCGGTTCCATACCGTTCGTCAACGACGCCTTTAAGTGCGACTGCCTTGAGCGAATCGAGCCCAAGAGAGGTTAACGGACGATTAATGTCGATGCGATCACGAGCACTTCCCAGTCGATTCTCGATCCACGAGACAATCGTTTCGATGATCTCTGCTACCTGCGTACCGCCATGCGCTGCCTGAGTTATCAACGACCAACCTCCCGAGTGTTAACACGCGCCAGAAACTCCGCGCGGGCCGTGCCGCGCTTCAGCTTTCCGCTTGTCGTGCGTGGGAGCCGACCTACTCGCACGCAGTCCACGTGAAACACTGCGAGTTGGTGTTCCCGCGACACAAGGTCGCGAATCTCTTCGACGAGCAACGACGAATCGACTCCCGTACTGCGCGGGTCGACCTCCACCATCACGACGAGTTGTTCCTCGTTGTCCACTTCGACGGAGAACGCAGCGCATCCGTTCGTACGAACCGCCGTGATCCCGTTGGTTACGGTGAGCTCGACATCGTGCGGATACACGTTTCGACCGCGAATGACCATGAGATCTTTCCGACGACCGGTGATATGCAACTCGCCATTCATGACGAAGCCAAGGTCCCCAGTGCGAAGAAAACCGCCCGCTGTCAACTCGTCGTCAGCCAATCGAGCATCGAATACCGACTCGTCCTCGTCCGCCTGTCCCCAATAGCCGGAAGCCACACTTGGTCCAGCGACCCAGATCTCACCGATCTCATCAGGTGCGCAGGCCCGGCGACTCACGGGGTCGACTACCAGCACCGTGTTGCCGAGCGACTGCCCGCAACTCACCACAGTGCGGCCGTCACCACTTGCCGATCGCACCAAGCCAACCTCGATTGCTGCGGAAGACACTGCTTTCGTCCGAACACCGGCGCCCACCGGCCCGCCGGAAACATACAACGTCGATTCGGCAAGTCCGTAACATGGAAAAAAGCTGGCGGCGTCGAATCCGCTGACCGCGAAGTGCTTGGCGAACCTTTCCAAGATCACAGGATTGATCAGCTCAGCGCCTACGAACGCGACTTTCCAGCTCCGCAGATCCAAGGTCTCCGCCACCGCACGACTGACTCGCTCAACGCATATCTCGTACGCGAAGTTCGGTCCACCGCTGGTCGTTGCGGAAGTTTCCGAGATAAGCCGCAGCCAGCGAGCCGGGTCGCGGATAAAATCGAACGGCGACATAAGCGACACTGGGAATCCGGCGTAGAGCGGTTGGAGGAGTCCACCCACCAGACCCATGTCGTGAAAGTGGGGCAACCAGATCACCCCACGACTGGTTCGATCATGTTGAAACGCAACAGCGATCTGCCGCAGATTGTGCAACAGATTGCCATGCCGCACCGTCACGCCGC
>Ga0210389_10005075_pt1 | contig 10207 bp, 11 predicted proteins | sample IncBWH28OmetaG_FD_160127 | JGI IMG/M metagenome (GOLD analysis project Ga0210389, IMG submission 160127) | Forest soil microbial communities from Barre Woods Harvard Forest LTER site, Petersham, Massachusetts, United States - Inc-BW-H-28-O ...
GCCCAGGAGTGGAGGAACTTTGAAGCGCGCGAACCACAAGGCTTCCCACCTTTGGGGTTTCTCTTCCGGAGAATGCCTGGGCGGCGAAGTTTCGAGCTATCGGGATAAGCAAAACATCTACACGCAGGGCGAGCCAGCCAGTACGCTTTTCTACATTCAAAAAGGAGGAGTACGGCTTTCGACCCGAAGGAACCACCGTCCAGCAGCGGTTACCGCGATCCTGGGAGTGGGTGATTTTTTTGGTGAGCTTTGCCTCGCAGACTATCCCCTGCGTATGTGCACGGCCGTCGCGTTGACGGCGAGTACCATCCGAACCATCAAAAAAGCGAAGATGATCCAGATGCTTCGCAAAAAGAATAAGACTTCCGTTTCTCTGTTGGCCCAGCTACTGTCCAGCATCAAGAACTACCGGGATCACGTGGCAGACCTGCTGACCTCCTCTGCGGAACAACGGCTGGCCCACGTGCTCTTGCGGCTTGCGCACTTGGGTAAGAACGGCCGGACGGGCGTTGAGATAACCGTGCTAAGTGACAAAGTTCTGGCGGAGATGGTCGGGACCACGCGCTCACGAGTCAATGTGTTCATGAATCGATTCAGGAAGCAGGGATTCATCAGCTGCGCTGAGGGAATAGAAGTGCACCCGTCGTTGCGAAAAGCTCTTGGCACACGATAAGAATCGCGTGCAATCCGTTGGCCGCTCCGTGGGGAGCCTCCATTCACGACCTTCCAGTGGAACAATTCCTAAAGAAACCATTTTTCTCGCTAACTCCCTATAAGCCGCATTGGAGGAGACCGACCCACTCCTCTGCGTTCGTTCTGGTTGACGACGCGGACGGAAACTGAGTAGCCTCAGGGCATCTAGAGAAGCCACCACGAAAGAGGGCCACGGATATGGCGAAGCTGGCGCTGATTTATGGAATGCGGTTGCTGCCCGAAGAGGAACTCGGGGAAGTGAAGGACGCAACGGTCGTGCTGAAAAATGGCCGCACGGCACGCATTACCATGCACTTGATTGAGGGCAGCAAAGAAGAGATCGAGGCGACGTTCCATGAGTCGGTCTCTGCCTTTTTTGAGATGTACCCCGAAATTTAGAGAGTGGAAGCCGGAGTTTTTGGTTCGTGGCTCGAGAAAGAATCAGCGGTTGCCGAAATTTTCGGGATCGGCGTTCGGATCGCCGAGATTATCGTTGATGAGCACAGTGGATTGCCCCGTAAGCTCAAAGCGTTTACGGCATTTGAAACACGCCACGAGGTCGTCCAGCCGCACCATGAAAGAAGTCGCTTTGGCAAATTTTCTGCCGTCCTCTTCGCCGGCGCCGCGAGGCAGTTCCCTCTTTTTGCGGGAGACTTTCCAGCGCACGGGAAACTCGAATTCGCCGCGGCAGCTCGGGCAGACGAGCTTGATCTTTCTGGTTTCTTCCTTTTCGGTGTAAAAGGCGCGTTCGTCCATGGCTACGTAGCGGGCGTGCTCACCGCTTGATCGATTGTAACAAATTCCAGCCCAAGGTCACGCCAGCGAGGCAGCCAATGTTCGAGTGCTGCGAGAGTTGGTAAACGGTCGGCGTTCAACTGGCGGTGAGAGCCATCGTGCAGGCAGAGGATGTCTCCGGTAGAGGCGGCGCCGTTTGCGGCGGCGGCCGCGCTCAGATTGCGCTTCGCTCGCGTTGCGATTGGCGCCAGGCGTGGGATGAGCCATTCCGAAGAGGTGGCGCGCCAGTCGCCGGGAAGCAGCGTCCACATGACGACGCGCTGCTTTAGTTCACGAGCGACGGGAACGACCCAAGGGTTGCGCGTTCCAAAGGGCGGCCGGAACCACTTCGGCGGGGTTCCCGTGGCCGCGACGATGGAATAATTGCAGCAGCGCAGTTCGACCGTGATCTGATCGGGCTTCAGCCAGAATAGATTTGGATGAGCGTCCGTATGATTGCCGATGACGTGGCCGCGTGCGGCGGTCTCCTTGAGGAGATCCGGGCATTCGCGGGCGTGCTTTCCGATAATGAAAAAAGTGGCGCGGGCTTTGTAACGGTCAAGAAGATCGAGCAACTTCGGCGTGATGGCGGGATTCGGCCCGTCGTCAAACGTGAGCGCCAGCTTGCGCGGCGAATTGGTGCGGCAAACTGTCCGGCCGAAAAGTTGCGAGCGCGGATAGGCCGCCCCGTAGGCGGCGACTCCCGCGGCCGCAACCGTCAAAGCTGTTGGCCCCGCGATCATCCAAGGATTCATTGCGTACATTCTCGCACGGCACGGAGTCCTTCGTAGTCGAAACGCACTCGAGAGGCTTAGACTCGCCGGAGGCGTAATCGTCGCACCCTGAGGCAATTGGGAACGTTGCGGTCGCACTGGGTTTACGTACTTTGTCTAAGGTTTGTTCCGGAAGAAGTTTGCTCGGCGACTTGGTGACTACTCCGTGGCGTTGGGCTTATGTCTGGGCTGCGCCAGGGGGGACATCCCCTCCGCTGTTTTTTGTAAGTGTTGATTCTAAGTGATTTAGCTTTTGCGTAACTTGTTTAGAATCAACAGCTCGCGGGGAGTTCGTAAGTGTTGATTCTAAATAACTTATCGTCAGGACGATAACCTCGAACTCTGGTCCGATTTCTAAGCCGTGCTTTGTAAAGGGCTGAAGCCGATTGGCGGCCCTAGAAAGCAAAAACGCCAGCAAAGATGCTGGCGCGCCGGGCATTGCGTAACTCGACCTGGAACCAATTATACGCCCGGGCCAAATTTTGTCAAACGAGGAACGCCGCCAAACCTGGGGCGTGATTCGGTGGATGCTGGGATCTTCGCTATCTGCCGCACGGATAGCGCAACGATACTATTGAGCACCACAAAACATATAGTCGTGCGAGTCGCTGAGAAAAGCGGCCGGGGCTGCCGCACTCCAAAGCGATTGGGCAATCAGCCGGGGAGGCCGCGGCGCGACTTCAGGTCGTTGAGCAGGCGTTCGACTTCGTTGTCGCGGTCGAGGCGGACGAGCTTCTCTCCCATGTCGTCGGTGATTAGCTCGACCTCGGCGGTGGCGACGGCTTCGGTCTGGTGCACGCGGTCTTTCAGGCGGTCAAACGTGGCGCTCTTGGAGTTGTCGCCAAGGGCGGTTCCTGCGCGTGCGGCTTTGCCGAGGGCAACGCTGCGGCGATGGCGAGCTAGCAGCAAATCGCGCTTGGACTTGGCTTCGTCGAGTTTCTGCTCGAGCTTTTGCAACGCGCTCTTCAGGGCGTCGACCTGCAGCCTCTGGTCGTCGACCTGTTCGCGGTAGCTCAGCGCCAGCCGCTGCGAGGTGTGGAAACGGTCCAGCGCGGCGCGCGCCAAATCGTCTTGCCCTTTATCGACGGCAATCTCCGCTTTGTGCATCCAGTCCTTTCCAGAGTCTTCGTTTTCACGAAGCTTCTTTTCGAGCATGTGCTGGTCGGCGATGGAAACTGCCACCTGCGTCTTGACCTGGAGGTATTGGTTTTCCATGTCCATCATCACTTGCTTGATCATTTTCTCCGGGTCTTCCGCACGATCGATCATGTCGTTCAGATTGGCCCGGATTAAGGTGCTCACTCTTTCTAAAAGTCCCATGATATTTCTCCTTTCAAAACTGCATAAAAAATCGAAATGCGAAACTCGAAATTCGAAACTTGGCTAACGCAGGCGGCTGAGCACTGCGTGCAGTACGCCGGGCACGCACGCGATGCGGAAGGCCGCCATTTGCTCCACCATGTGAAACGCTTCTCCCAAAAGATGCCGGGCGGCAAACGCAATCACCACGGTGCAGAAGATCCAGAACAACAGGACTTCGTCTTTCCACGTCATGGCCGTCCCCCAACTGCCATCGAGCGTCCCGGTGGGCTCTTGCGAGCCCACCGAGGACGGAAGCGAACGTTATGACTTCGCCGGTGCCGCCGGTTTCTCCGGTTTTGGCGCTTTATCGCCGATGAGGCGCACTTTGCTGAGCAAGTCTGAGACTTGCATGCCGGAGAGCGCTTCGAAGAGCGCCGGGACTTGCGCGGCAATCTTGGTGATGTCGCCGGTGAGCTTGTAAGCGCCGGCGGCGTCGCCATTTCCCGTGGAGACGATGGTGACCTTGTCCACTTTGCCGAGCGGCTCCGCAAGAGCGCGCACAACCTCCGGCAAACTGCTGATCAGTTTGTCGATCACGGCGGCCTGGTTGTACTCCTGGAACGCCTCCGCCTTGATGTTCATGGCCTTGGCTTCCGCTTCGCCTTTCTTGAAGATGATTTCGGCTTCGGCTTCGCCTTGCGCACGAATGGCAGAGGCGCGGCCTTCCGCTTCGCTCATCAATCGCTGCCGTTCGGCATTGGCGAGCGTCTCGATGCGCTGGCGCTCGATCTCCGCTTGCTTCAGCACGGTGGCGATGAGTTCGCGTTCACGGCGAGCGATTTCCGCGTCCTGCACTTTGACTTGCGCTTCGCGCTCGACTTGCTGCACGCGGACGGATTCCTCGACGACACGCTGTTGCATGACGTTGGTTTCGATTTCGTAGGCCTTGTCGGCGGTGGCTTGCGCCTTCTTGGACATTTCGAGGTAGTTGGCTTTCTTGATGTCCAGGTCGCGCTGTGCTTCTGCTTGCTTGGCCATCGAGTCGGTTTCCGCCGCGACGCGTTCCTGATCGGCTTGTGCTTTCGCGACGGCTGCGGCGCGTGTCGCTTCGGCGCGCTTGATGGCGATGTCGCGATCGGCTTCGGCGGCGGCTACTTCGGCGTCGCGCTTAATGCGCGCGATGTCTGGCCGCCCCATGTTGGTGATGTATTCGTTTTTGTCGCGGACTTCTTTAATCGTGAAGCTCACGACTTCGAGCCCCATCTTGCTCATGTCGTCCGCGCACGTCGAGCGCATCCGGTCGCCAACCATTTCAGGCTCTTTGACGATCTGCTCGACAGTGAGCTGCCCGATGATTCCCCGGAGATGACCTTCCATCACCAGGCGAATCAGTGATTCACGCTGCTCCGGCCGCTTGCTCAAAAACTGCTCGGCCGCCGTCAAGATGGATTCCTTGTCCGACTTCACTTTAATTTGCGCGACCGCTTCGACAGTAACGGCGACGCCTTGGTTGGTGTAGAGGCTCTGTTGCGGAGCCACATCAAATGACATCAACTCCAGCGAAAGATCCCGGCAGGTCTGCACCATCGGAAAAATGATGGCGCCCCTGCCGCTATACACATGCGTGCCGCCCATCCCGTACACGATCAGGGCTTCATTCGGCCCCGCCTTTCGGTACATTCTGGCGATGACGGTCATCGCAAAAATGACCAAGAGAACGAGTAAGCCTGCGCCGACTACCACGTCCATTGGCAACCCGAACATAAAGACCTCCCTTTCCTGCACCTGGCCGGACTGTTGGTATCGTTCGTCAGTCCGCGAAACTTTTCACTTCGTGAACTCTTCCCACTTCTTCACGTAAGCGATGCCCTTGTCGTAGCGCTCGATCACCACTTCGGCGCCTTTCTCTATGGGCTTGCCGTCGTCCGTGCGGGCACCCGCGCACCTACGGGCTCCCGCAAGCGAGAAAATGATTTCCCCCGTGCCGTTTTGGCGGATGGGCATGCTCAGCGTGCCCACCGATCCCTCAACGCGGTAGTCTTCGCTTTTCATCGGGGTGTCGGTGGTCTGCATGAGCTTCACCATGAACCTAAAAATGACCCACGCTGCCAGCAATCCCGCGACTGTCGAGATCCCCAGCGAGAGCAGCGCAACCATGTGCGAGTGCCGCGTGAGGAGATAACCGGTCCCGCCGAACCACGCGAGAAACATCAGCGCGGACAGTGCATTAAACCGGGAGATGTGCCCGCCGCCCCGCATTCCTCCGCCGGCGTGATGCCCGCCGGCAAAGGGAAGGTGCATCTTGAAGGGCAAATGGATGTGCACAGCGCCGGCGAGGAAGGAAGCCGTTACCAGCGCGAATCCCACAAGGAAACAGAAAAGATAGAAGTCAGACCAGGTCATAAGACACCCCGAAACGCAGCACCCCGCTGCGCAGACTGGAATTCGAGACGCCGACCCTGAGGGTCAGTTATTCAAAGAACTCGCAGGCGGTGGATGTCCACTGCCTTGTTGCTTGGCCGGATGCAAAACTTCCCCGAGCCGATCGGCAAGCCCGGGCGTGCGAAGAATTTCCGCAAGGAGCAAAAGTGCCTGGCGCGAATCTTCGTGCTCCGCGATCGCCAAGAGGCCGCGGCGGAGTTCCGGATCGCCGGCAAATTGTTCGGCGGCAGCGAAAAGCCAGGAGTCAATCTTGGCGTCAACGACACGCAGCGAAGACTGCAGCTCCGGCGTATAGCCTTCCGGATCGTCCACCAGAAAACCGGGATAGACGCGGAAGAAACGGGCCAGTAGCGTGCGCGTGCCGTGCGTGAGGTGCGGGCGCGTGCCACTCTCGATTTGCGAGAGGTACGCCTGGCTAAGGCCGCGGCCCACTTCCTTCTTCATGGCTTTGGCCAGCTCCTGCTGCGTCATGGGACGGCCGAGGCCACGCAAGGAACCTTCTACGGAGCGGAGAGAACGGAGTTTGTTACCGAGAGTCATCGAAGAACCCATGTATTGCAATCTGCAAATAACGTATTACTTTTCGCTATTTGTGTCAAGAACTATATTTTGTGTGTTTTCAATGCCTTAGACAGAGAAAAGTGAATAGTGAGTAGTGAATAGTGGGTAGAAGGAGGGAGCGGCGAGGTTGACGCGGGGAGGGTTGGGCGCGCCGCACGGACCAGCACAGTGAAGACGGGTGGCGGGCGCTGACGAAGAGCACCGACAATAGTGCCCGTGCCACTCGAGGTTAGTCTGGTTTGCGGAGCGACTGTAAATCAATTCCTAGCTGCTGGCACTTTTTGTAGAGGTGGCTGCGCTCGAGGCCCAGCGCGCGGGCGACGTTGGTCATGTGGAAATTGTGGCGTTTGATTTCGGCGAGGAGAACTTCTTTCTCGAAGGCTTCGGTGCGCTCGGCAAGGGTGCCGGAAACAGAGGAGGTTGAGGAAGTCGAGGAGGTAGAGGATTCGGAGGGAGACGTGGGCACGACCAGGGAGACATCGGCGGCGGTGACGGAGTCTTCGGTGGAGAGGAGCACGAGGCGTTCGACTACGTTGCGGAGTTCGCGGACGTTGCCGGGCCAGGAGTAGCGGCGCAGCTCTGCTATCGCGTCTGTGGCAAAGAGCTTTTCTTTCCAGCTATTCTGCGCGGCTACTTGCCGAGCGAAGTGGGCAACCAGCTCCGCGAAATCTTCCGGACGCTCGCGCAGCGGCGGCAGCGTCAGCGGAAAAACGTAGATGCGGTGAAAGAGGTCCCGGCGGAAGGCGTTTTGCTTCACCAGTTCCTCGAGGTTGCGGTGCGTGGCAACGAGGACGCGCACGTTCACGCGAATCGGTTTGTCACCGCCGACGCGCTCGACTTCGCCTTCTTCGAGGACGCGTAGCAACTTTGCTTGCATGGAGACGGGCATGTCGCCAATTTCGTCGAGAAAGAGCGTGCCGCCCTCGGCTTGTTCGAATTTGCCGACGTGCTTTGCCGCCGCGCCGGTAAATGCTCCTTTTTCGTGTCCGAAAAGCTCCGATTCGATCAGTTCCGCAGGAACGGCCGCGCAATTCAGCGTAATGAAGGCATTCTCATGGCGCTGCGACTTCTCGTGAATCGCACGCGCGACCAGCTCCTTGCCCGTTCCCGTTTCGCCAAGAATGCAGACGCGAGTTTCGCTTGCAGAGACGCGATCGATTTGGGCGAGCAACTTCTTCATCGCCGGACCAGACCCGACCAACTCGTGCTTTCCGAGCCGGTGGCGCAGCTCGCGGTTTTCGTCTTCGAGGCGCGAAAGGCGCAACGCATTTTCCACGGTGACGAGGAGCTTGTCCGTCGAGAGGGGCTTCTCCAAAAAGTCCAGAGCGCCCAGCTTCGTTGCCTTCACGGCCATCTCGACATTCGCCTGGCCGGAAATGAGAACGATGGGCGTCTTCACGCCGGCGCGTTTCAAATCTTCGAGCAGCTCGATGCCGCTCTTGCCGGGCATGACCACGTCGGAAAGAATTAGATCGAAGGCTTCGGTACGCAACAGCTCGAGAGCGCGAGGCGCATTGTCGCAAACGGTGGCTTCATGGCCTGCGAGGCGGAAAGCCCGCGAAAGTGAAGCCAGGGTGTTGGGGTCGTCGTCGACGAGCAGGAGGTGAGCTTTGCGTGGCAAATGGTGTCCTTTGCGGCGGCGTTTCAGTCGGAAGCGGCCACGGTAAAGCTCTGCGGCGGATTTTTCTCTTGTGGGGCTTCCTCGGCGGGAGCGACTGGACGTATGGACTGGCGCTGAGGCAGCTCGATGCGAAACGTCGTACCGTGGCCTTCTTCGCTCGAAACGGAAATGGTTCCGTGATGATCGCTGATCACCGATTGAATAATCGCGAGGCCCAGGCCAGTGCCCTGCACTTTCGTCGTGTAATACGGCGTGAACAGCCGCGAGCATTCCTCCGGCGTGAGACCTTTGCCCGTATCCGCTACTTCCATTCGAACGCTGCCTTCGTGCTCCGTGGTGCGTATGGTCAGCGTGCCGCCCGCGGGCATGGCGTCCAAAGCGTTCAGCACGAGATTTTGAAATGCGCGATGCAGCAAGTCAGCGTCCGCGTCGATTTCCGGCAGCGGCTCGGTGAGAAAATATTCCGGAATGACCGGCGGCTTGCCCATGGAGTTGAATTGGGGTTCGAACAGGCGCACGGCGTTGCGCAGAGCTTCATTTACGTTGAGGCGCGCGAATTGTGGCGAGGGCATTTTCGAAAAATCGCTGAAGCGGCCGACAATCGTGTTGAGATTTGCGAGTTCCGCCTTTAGCGTGGCAGTGGATTCGTTGAAGACTTCGAGGAACTGTTTCGCGTCCAGTTGCCGCGCCTTTTGCAAATTTTCGACGGTGATTTGCAGTGGGAACAGTGGGTTGCGAAGTTCGTGCGCCAGTCGCCTCGCCAATTCGCGCCAGGCGGCCACTCGCTCGGTTTGCACGAGCTGATCGCGCTGCGACGCCAGCGTCTGCGTCATTTCATTGAACGCGGTGGCAAGCTGCCCAATCTCGTCACGCCCGCGGAGATCAATGACAGTATCCCAGCGCCCCGAAGCGACTTCGCGAGCGCCCTCGGCCAGTTCCTCGAGGGGTTGCGTGATTCTTGCCGAAACCCACAAACTGATCAGCAATCCGATTAAGAGCGCCACTCCCGCAACTGCCGCCGCGATCTGTAAAATGTGGCGAGTCAAAAGCACCAGCTCCTTACGCGAACTCCCGAGCAAAAGCACGGCAAGGAGTTCATTGTTGCGGCCCGTCAGCGGAATCGCATGAAAGGATTCGGCGTCCGCGGCGTTTTCCGTCCAATCGATGGTTCGCACAAGCGGCTTCGGCTGCTTCTGGATCTGTTCGATCAACGGCTGAAGCCGGTCGGCCTGTTCGAACGAACCGTTTACATCGGTGAGCGACGACGCCACGAAGCCCGGCTCCAGATTGCGGTAGAGCAGCGCGCGCGTCCCGGCCGGCGGAACCAGCGAGGCGAGAAAATTCTGGTCGAGCCGCCGCCCGCCAACGATGTACATGTCCTTATCGTTTCCGCCGGCGAGCGTGCGGACTACAGTCAGCGAAAGCGCCACTCCGTCAGGCAACTCTTCCTTCCTCAAGAAAGGCGCCGAGTCGCTCCAATTCTTGTTGGACGTGACCCAATCATTCTTGTAGCCGACCCGCGCGGGATATTGCGCGGAAGAGATGAGTGTGCCGTCCCAGCTCACGAATTCCACAAAGTCCAGCCCGTGGTCCTGCGCCGCTCCGGCTGCATCGTGAACGTACAGCGAGAAGTCCGGCCTGGGCCTGGCCAGATCGATGGCCACATTTAGCGTAATTTGGGCGTCGGTGATGTCTTTCACCTGGCGGATAATTTCTTCGCCCCGTTGCGCGTATTCTTGGTTGAATTGCTTGACTAGCGCTTCGCTGCGCTGGGCGTCAGATTCTTCGAACGCGGCTTGCGTGTAGTGCGTCACGCCATAAGCCACCAACGAAACCGAAGCAAGCACGGTGATCGAAAAAACCAGAAATAATTTTGTGCGAAAGCTCATGGCTTTGCTCCGGGGGCTGCCGCGCGAGGCGGCGGAGAAGCTTGCACCGCTGGAATTGCGGCGTTTGAAGAATCCGCGACGGCAGGCTCGGGAGTCTCCAGCCAAACGTCGGCGAGATGCCATTCGCCCCAGCGCGCGGGCATCCAGTCGCG
>Ga0210389_10005077_pt1 | contig 10204 bp, 6 predicted proteins | sample IncBWH28OmetaG_FD_160127 | JGI IMG/M metagenome (GOLD analysis project Ga0210389, IMG submission 160127) | Forest soil microbial communities from Barre Woods Harvard Forest LTER site, Petersham, Massachusetts, United States - Inc-BW-H-28-O ...
CCGGGCTGATGCCGTCCGCGTCCGCGCATGCTGACTCGCGCGCCAGGTAGTCGATCTCCAGCTCTTCCCGTTTCGCCGCCGCTAGCACCATCGGGATCACGATGGCGGGCGAAGAGAACCGGCTGAAGTAATCGTCAATGAGGAAGCATGTGCTGAGCCGGACTGACTTCTTGTCGCAGCCGATTGCCTGCGGCGTGCAAGCTGCCCGGACCCATGGCGCCGCGGCGGCGAAGGTACGCTGCACAGCACTCTCGCCGCTGGCAAAGTCCTCCATGTAGAGGTGGCCTATCTCCACCGACACGTGGGAAAGCGGGAGTGACTCAACCCTGAAGTCGGCGCTGCTCTCCAGGAACTCGGTCCTGACCTCACTCACAGCTGTTCCCACGCAGAATGGTCGACCATTTTCTTGGCTATCGAATCGAACGCCTCGATTGTGGGCTGGTTTGCGACGTGGCGGGTCCAGACATCGCTATCGGTGATCAGCTGCTCGCGCCATTGCAGGACGGGATCCAGCGGCACCGCGCCGAGCATGGCGGACCGGCCAACATATAGCTCGGCGGCCAGTCGTTGCAGGTTCCGGTTAGCCTCGCGCAGCCAGGCGAGCTGTGGCGGTCGCAGTCCTGCGAGGTCCGGCGCGTTAGGATCCACGATCGCGGTACGGACGAAGCGGATGTCCTCGATGAACTGACCGCGGTCGCGGCCATGCGACTCGGCTATGTCCAGCAACCCCCGCTCGCCGTAGACCAGTCCGTTAGCGGCCAGGATGTGCTGCCGGGTCCAGCGGTGGAACACCAGCCATCTGGTGGTCACGTGGGCCAGTTCGGGCGACGCGGTGGCGGCGATGACGATCTCCGCGGCGTACGACCGGCCGGCACTGAGGTCCACGATCACGACCTCGAACTCGCCGTGCAGCCGGAGGAAAAGGTCAATGCACCGGTCAACGAGGCCATCGCCATCGTTGAAGGAGAACTCGCCCCCGCTGGCATCCCCGGGCACGAGGACTAGCCGTCCTGTCCCTGGTAGCCGCTGCCGGAGGCTGGTGCGTTCGGAATGCTGCCAGACATTCCAGGTCTCCTCGGTCGATGACCGGCCCTGGAGGTAGGAGTGGGTGCCCCTGCCGGACGTGGTGCCACGGGAGAGCGCGGTAATGCCGAAGATCGCCCCGGCTGTCGGCGAGCCGAAATCAAAGTCGACGTAACAGACGTCACCGCCCTGCAGGGCACGCCGGTACGCGACGTTGCTCCCGGTCACCGAGCGACCGGTGCCTCCCTTATCCGAAGTTGCAATAATGATCATCGCTAGCTCATCCTGGCGGTGTCCTGCCGGGCCGCATCTAGCTTGTCGAGCTCGCGGAGCATGTCCAGGGCGAGCGCGCTTGCGGTGCCCGGCCGGTCGCGGAGCAGTTCACGAGCTCGCCGCAGCGTGGCTCCCACCACCTGGAAGCTGTCCCTCATCTGCGCTCCGGTGTCGTTCGTGCCCCACAGCCGTTCCTGGTCAAACAGGCGCTCGGCCTCGGCTATGAGTTGACTGGCGTTTTCCAGCAGTGCGGAAGGGGGAGGTGACAGCGACTGCGTCACGTTGGCGGCGGCGACCAGCACCTCGATGACGCGCTCAGTGTGGTACCAGGACGGTATGTCGTAATCGGCGAACGGCGTGCCGGTGAAGGCCTGCATAGGGTCATCCCAGAGCCCGCGTGCACTTGGCTTTTCTATCCGGCGGCGCTCGACGTGGCCCCACATCAGGTCGGCGAGATCCAGGTAACGAGTGCGGGCGGAACTGCCGGCCAGCAACTCAGCGACCCTGAACAGCCTCTTCAGCACGAGCAAGGTGTAGCTGGAGACCGTCCAGGCGAGGCGAGGCCCCTCGGCCGCCTTCTCGCTGCCGATCAGCCGGAACCGCATGCCCGGCATGTGCAAGGCGACCGCCGGGTCGTTCTCCATCGGCCTGCGGGTGATCCGCCCACGGTTGGCGAGCTCCTCCAGCACCCGCCCGATCCGGTCGACATCGACGTTCGCTGTCCGCTCGCTGCCCGCGCCCTCGATGACGATGGAGGTGAGCAGCACCGAGTAGTAATCGGACTCGCGGCCATCGGTGGTGGTCCATGGCAGGTCTTCGAGGGGCCACCTGCCGCGTCCGAAGGTGGCGATCGTGGCCCAGAACTGCTGGGTCAGGTCCCAGCGCAGCTGCAGTGCACGGGCCAGCCGCTGCTGCTCCACATCCAGCAGGCCGAGAATGCGGGTCCGCTCGCTGAACAGGTCCTGGATGCCGTCGAGCGCGACGACGGTGAAGTACAGGTAGGGTCTCGCTTCGGCGACGCCAGTGGGCTGCTGGCCGATGTCGGTCGCATAGGGGATTTCCGGTGCCCCGTCGACGACACCCCAGGACCATCCGCATTCAAACAGCCGCCCTCGGTTGTCCAGCTCCTCACTGAACTGGCCGCTGCCGATCGTCAGCTCTTGCCGCAGGCCGGCCCGGATCTCAGCGAGCTCATCGAGCAGGTCGCGGACAAGGATCTCCGTGGCGGCCCCGCTCTGGTTGATCATCGCGCACATCGTCCGGCCAGGCGGATCAGTCGGGTCGAAGGTATTGACGGTGAAGCTGCGCAGCAGGCCGACCATGGCGGCGGTCAGCCGCTGGGAGGCGAGCTTCTCCAGTTGATCGACCTCTTGCCGCATCCGCTGGCTCCGCAGGCCCTGCCGGTAGACTCGCAGGAAGCCGAGCGTGGACAGGCAAAGCGTGACGGACATCGAGTAGGAGTCCACGACATGCAACTGCCGTTGCTCGGCCTTGATCGCCGACTCGGCGTCCTCCGCCTCGAAGTAGGTGTCTCCCGAGAAGTCCGGCGTCCCGTCCACTAGGTAGGTGCGCATATAGGTGCCGATGAATTTAATCAGCAGTCGCGGGATGTCTTCGGCATTGCCCAGTGAGCGCAGGTAATCGAGAACGTCGTCCGCGGTCTGGTCGACGCTGTCGACCTTCAGCGTCTCGATAACAGTGGCGGGGTACAGGATGGTCAGCAACTGCTCGGCGTCGCTGATGGAGTTCCTCCCCATCCGGCCGCCCCAGTCCCATTTCCCGTCGCGGTAACAGTAGTCAACGGTCGCACGCCAGATCTCAAGGATGTGCCGCCGTGTCTGGATCTCCATAAGCTCTCCGGTCTTGTCACCGGCCGCAGGCGAAACCGGTGGCCACTATCATTCCCTCGTATCCGTCCCGGACTCGGTGCGTCGTCTGGAGCAGGTCCACGCTCAGCTGGCTTGCCCCGAGCTCGGTGAAGAGCAGTCGAACATCGTCTTGGTCAATCGGCAGCGCTGGAAAGCGGGTGCGGGCCACTGGGTACCCCCGTGAGCCCGCCATGAAGGCCGCCGCAAACGGAGCACCGGGCCTCAGGGCGCCGACGAAGCGCGCGATCGCGGCACGGAACTCCTCGGGGTCCTCAGTGATCGATTCGGCGACGAAAAACATCGTACCGAGTTCCCAGCGCGCCTCTGGCAGGTCGAATACGCTGCACCGCTCGATCCCCGCGTATCCCCGCTCGCTGGCGCAGGCCTCCCGCAGCTGCTTACGCGGCTCGCCGACCTGCCGGTAGCCCTCCGCCCGCTGCAGCTCATGCCAGAAGGGCCGCCACTTCCACCCGCGGCCGTCGTCAGCGAGCTGGTGGCGCAGCCAGCGGACATTGCTCAGCGAGAAGTCGGTCAGCAGGATCTGCTTCGTCCACGGAAGCATCAGCAAGGCGGGATAAAGATTGGTGCCCGAGCCGACGTCAATGCCTCCCCGGGCGGGCGAGCGCCCTGCGAACGCGCGTGTGAAAAAACCGCTCACCAAGGCCAGGATCTCCTGGTCCTCCGGTTGTAGTTCCCAGTAGTTCCGGCGCCAGTACTCATAGGACGAAAATCTTTTCCATGGCGCGTCGGCGTTGCGGAGGGCGTGTGTGGCAGCTTCAGTCATGGATGGAAACGCTATCGCATCGTTGGGGCCTACGGTGGTTAAGTGGAGCAATAACTCTCGCCGTGACCGCCGTCATTGGCGTCCGGCCTTCTTTGCCTCATTAACGACCTCACTTTACCAAGTGCGCGCCCAGCCCTCTACCCGGACATCATACGATTACGGCCGGGAATCCCGATGGGCGCCGATTGCCGATTGGCCCCAGGCTTGCGGGCGACGGCGCGACGAGGCAGCTCTCTCTGCCGGTGCTCGTCAATTGTACGGTTGGCGCCGCCGGTCATGGGAGTGGGGTGTGTACAGTGGGTTAACAAAGGGAAGCGGCGCATGGGAAGCCGCCCGCGACCCGCCTCCAATTCGGCGGGATCGCTTCAATTGTCAATCCAGCATCACCTGTACCCGTGGTCACCAGGCAACCCGCCGGTCTATTAGCGTCAAGGGCGGGGGGAGGGGAACCGGGCGAGGCGCGGCGTGCGGCAGGCCGGGGGCGAGGAATGTCAGCGGTGATCAACGGTGCATTCCCCAGGCAGCCCGTCTCGGCTCCAAACGTCAACCGGGGAATGCGGCTCCGCTATGTTGCGATGAATCCGGTAACAAGGAGCATCGCATCGTACCCTGGCCTTACTCTCTGAATGGAGCTGTCCGTGCGGAGCAGGCTCGTCCCCGTAACGGGCAGATCGGCGAGAAGGGCGTCCAGGGACCTCGGAGTCACTTTTACTGCCGGAAAGCTCTTCCCGTCAACGTCATAACCGGTCGAGCCCTCCATGAAGGCCATCATGAAAGGCGCGCCCGGCAGGAGCGCGCCGAGGAATGCGCGCACCGCGGACTCGAACTCTGCCTCATCTTCGGTCATGCCGTCCGCCACGAAGAACATGCTGCCGAGGTCCCAGGTGCGCGGGGGGAGGTCGAAGATGCTCAGGGTGCGGATCTCATGCACGTCCGCCAGTCTGCGCCGGGGTTGCTCGACGGCCCGGTAGCCGGGCAGGTCCGCGACCAGGTCCCAGAAGGGCTGCCACTGCCATTCGCCGGGTGCGGGCGTCAGGTTCTCGCTGAGCCAATGAATATTTGGCGAAGCGTACTCCGTGAAGACGATGTGCTCGGCCCAGGGAAGCATGAGGAGCGCTGGATAGAGATTGGCGCCAGCGCCCACGTCTACCGCTCTCTTGCGGCCTGAGTGCCCATCGAAGGCTTCGATCAGGAACTTGCTGGCGAATCGAATAATTTCTGCGTCCTCCGGTAGAACTGAAGCGTAGTTGATCTTCCAGTACTCGCCGGCGTCGAAGTCCGACCACGCCACTGCGTCGTTCCGCACGCTGGGCTCGCGATCCGCCATGCCAATAGACTCTACAGGGCAAAAGGGATCCAAGGTATACCCTGGTGTTCTGCCGGATGAGCGCGACTTGACGGATACTGAGAACTGGTGAGCCTGTGGGCATTCGGCCACATGTGATTTGTGTGTCTGCTGACCAGGAGTGGATTTTAGTGCCTGAAGAGCCTGGTGCGTTTGGCGGGTCGGCGCGTCGTCAACCGGGCAGGTACCGGCCGTGGACCCAGGGCCAGGTCCGGGTGGTCGACGCCTGGCCGACCCACCGTAATCAGCCGGTGAGCGTTGCGCTGTCCCCGGGGGGCGACCGGCTGGCTCTTTCCGTGGGCCAGCGGCTGAGCGTGCTGGACATCACCGCTGGTCCCCGCGCCGCGCCACAGTTCCAGGTGGCCTGTGCGCTGGCTCCTGCGCTCACCTGGTCACCGGGTGGTCACAAACTGGCGTTCCGGGATGAGGGCGGGCAGGGGCGGCTGGTTGAGCTGTCTGGGCCAGTGCCCGCTTCCGGCATGGAGGCCAGGATCGCGGCACTCGGGCCGGTGAACGCGATGGCCTTCGCTCCCGATGATGAGCGGCTGGCCATCCTGGCGCAGTCACTGCCAGGCCGGATGACCCTGCGGCTCATCAAGCCGAACCGGGAGGTGATCTGGGAGCGAGCGCTGACCAGGAACCGGGTGTCCGGCTATCACCTGGAGGGGGTCAACCTGGCCTTGTCGCCCGATGGGAGCAGGCTGGCCTGCACCACGGGGACGTCGACGGCCTGGGTGTTCGATACCGTCACCGGAGACCTGGTGGGGCAATTCGACGAACATTCGAAGACCGTCACCGGCCTGTCCTGGATGGATGATGAATGGATCCTCTCGGCCTCCGCGGACGCGACGCTGCGGGCCTGGCGCCCGGGCGACTCGGTGTCCTCCACGGTCGTGGAAACCATCGCGGCAACCGGGATGGCCTTCGTGCGCGAGCGGCGCACCGCGCTGATCTGGTCGGCACGAGGCGAGCTGCTCGCCTGGTCCCTGGCCGGGACCGCTGCCCAGCTCTGGTACCGGGAATCGCCGTCGCGGAGCGTCGCCGCGCACTTCACCAGGCTGGCGGTCAGCGCCGTGGATGGCCTGCTGGCACTGGTCGACGCGGGGGCGACAGAGCTCGCCTTGGTCAGCGACTGGGACCGCACGGCCAGCACCCCGGCCCGCACCACGACCTACGCGAACGCGAAGGTCTTGCTGCTCGGTGACTCAGGGGTCGGCAAGTCGGGCCTGGCGATGGTGCTGGCTGGCGAGGAGTTCCGGCCCACCGAGTCGACGCACGGGCGGCGTATCTGGCAGCTCGAGGCGTCCGAGGACCCAGACTCCCCCGGCGACAACCGGGACGTCATGCTCTGGGACCTGGCGGGCCAGCCTGGTTACCGGATTGTCCATCAGCTGCACCTGGACGGTGCGGCCCTGGCGCTCATCTTGTTCGACGCGAAAAGCGAGACCACGCCCCTGGCCGGGGTGCTGCACTGGGCGCGCGCGGTCCGGCACGCTCATCCGGCGGCGGCCGGCGGCCTGACGACCTTCCTGGTCGCCGCCCGGGCCGACCGCGGCGGCATCAACGTCTCTGACGAGCGGATCCAGAAGCTGATGGCGGACTTCGCGCTGGACGCCTACTTCACGACGAGCGCCAAGGAGGGGACGAACATCGACCTGCTGCGGTCCCGGCTGCTGGCGGCGATCGACTGGGCACGGACCCTGGAAGTAACCTCGACCGATCTGTTCGCCGCGGTAAAGCAATTCGTGGTGGACCAGAAGTCGTCCGGCAGCCTGCTGACCCCGATGGATGAACTGTGCCAGATGTTCCAGGCGGCAGTGCCCAGCGGCCTGCAGTTGCTAACCGGGCAGGAGCAGCCGCCGGAACTGGCCGCTGACGCCCAGCTGGAGAGCCCGTCGGCCAGGCTGGCCTCGGTCTTCGAGGGTTGCATCGCTCGCCTGGAGTCGGCGGGACTGGTGAAGCGGCTCAAGTTCGGTGACTACGTGCTGCTGCAGCCTGAGTTGCTTGACGCGTATGCCGGCGCCATCGTGAACGCCGCCAGGGACGAGCCGGACGGCCTGGGGAGCATCTTGGAGACCAAGGTGGTCAAGCTCGATTTCCCGGTCCCGTCCGCCGACTGGGCAGACTCCGCCGACCGGGCAGGATCCGCTGACCGGGCAGAAGAGGGACGGCAACAGCGGCTGCTCGTGATCGCCACCATGGAGGAGCTCCTCCAGCACGAGCTGGTCCTTCGCGAGGCGACTGCGGACGGCGTTCAGCTGGTCTTTCCTTCCGCTTACCGGCGCGACCTGCCCGCGTCGCAGATGCCCAAGGGTGATGGCGTCGTCTTCCGGTTCGAAGGCCCCATCGAGAACGTGTACGCGACCTTGATCGTCCGGCTGACCCGTAGCAACACGTTCACGAGAGTGGCCACCTGGCAGTCGGCGGCCCGGTTCGCCGCCGACGTGGGGGAGTGCACCGTCGCCTTGAAGTTCGACGGCGAGGGCAAGGCCGAGCTGTGGATCGGGTACCACCAGGTGGAAGCTGACCTTCGCGCGCAGTTCGAGCGCTTCGTGCACGCCCACCTCGATCGCCGGGCCACGCCCGGAAGCGTCACGCGGGAGCGTCAGTACAGCTGCCCGGCCGACGGCACGGCGTTCACTTCCGAGCAGGTGCACCAGGTCCTGGGCCTCGGCCGGCCGGGCATCCTGTGCCCCGTCTGCGAGAACAGGGTCTCGCTGCGTGACGACTATGAGCCGGTCAGCGGCACCGATCAGTCCACCGCGGCGATGGACGCCTCGGCGGACGTGGGCCGGGAGATCGCGGTCGCCTCCGCGGTGCTGCGGGGAAAGGAGGAGGTCGCGGAGTTCGACGTCTTCCTATGCCACAACTGGGAGGACAGGACGGCTGTCCGCAGGCTCGCCCAGCAGCTCCGGGAACGTGGGCTGCGGCCATGGATGGACGAGCGCGAGCTCCGCCCTGGGACTCACTGGCAGCCGGTGCTAGAGGACGTCATCGCGGGCATCCCGGCAGCGGCGGTGATCGTCGGCTCCCGGATGGGCGACTGGCAGAGACAAGAGCTCGCCGCGATCCTGCGGCAGGCCGCCAAGCGGCCGTGCGCCGTCGTCCCCGTGCTGCTGCCTGGTGCCGACCGCCTCGGCCTGCCGGTCTTCCTCGATGGCCTGACCTGGGTAGACCTTGCCGCCACCGAGCCGGACCCCATCGACCAGCTCGTGTGGGGCATCACCGGCAGGCAGCCGGAGAGATAGCTGGCCCAGCACCGGAGGCCCGCCGCCGCGACCTGCGTCAGCCGTACAGCTCCCGCACCCGCGTCCATGCGGCCAGCCCCAGGGCGACAACGGCAGCCAGTTCGACCGCGGTGACGATGGTCAGGCCGGCGCCCAGCGCGGCGAGCGTGCCGAAGGCCAGGCCGGCCACGACCGCGTAAGCGAGGAACGATATCGCCAGCAGCGCCAGCCCGATCAGCACGGCGGGAACCGGGCGGGTGGTCAGCATCTGCCGTGACCGGGCGACGGCCACCGATCCGGCCAGCAACGCTGCTCCCGCCCCCTCGAGCACCCCCGCCGCGATCCCCGGGCCTGCGGAGCCCCCTGCTGAGGTAAGGCCGTACCCGATGGCCAGGGCGAACAAGCCGATGGCGGCGGCCAGCCACAGGTCCGCCTGGCGCCCGCGGCCGCCCTGCCCCGTGACCGGCACCCCCTGCCCCGTGTCCGGCACCCCCAGCGCGACATCCGGTGCAGGCCCCTGCTCCGCCAGCGCGGCACGCGCCGCGCGGCTCAGCACCAGGAGCGCCCACAGTCCGATGCCCACCGCGACGGTCACCGGGCCCGCCGGGTCCGACCCGTCCGATGCGGCGAAGGCAACCAGGCCGATCGTGAGCAGCAGGCTGCCCAGCGCCGCCGCGGCTATCTCCGCGCCTGCGACCCACTCGCTGCGCACGACCGCTTCCCAGCCAGCAGTGCACACCGCGGCAAGGAAGCACGCCGCCGCCACGAACTGCAGCCAGCGCCCCGCCTCAGCCAGGTCACCCGACGCGGATGAAGAAGAAGCCGACAGCGTGGCGTCCGACGCGAGCACCAGTGCGGTGCCAAGCACGAACGCGACAGCGCCCGCCACGAACAGGGCCATCGGCGCCAGCGACTTGATGATGCGTTCCACGGCGTTCCCCTTGTCGCGTGCTCCCACGGGCCGGTACGAGACTACCTATCTGCCCCTAACTAAAACGCCTGATGACACAATGCCGCAAACATCGCCAGCGGGGGTCATGTTGGCACCGAACGACATCCGGCCCCCAGCCGCCCTCATATATCGGTTGAGCACTCCACCGCCTCCCGGCTATGGTGATTGCCATGCAGGTCAGTTGCCAGCGCATCATCATCGCGGCCGCGCGAGCTATCCGCTCGCCCGCCGCCGCAGCCTGATGTGCACAGCCTGACCTGACATCCCCTGCCGGCGACCGGGAACGGTTCGCCGGCACGCGCTTTTCCAGGACTGGACGCCTGCGCTTGCGGGCGCGTTGCTTCCCGGTGCCCTGACAGCAAGAAGCACGCCAACAGGCACACCGAGAGGCGCACCCGCCATGAATGCCAACGAAACCATCTCTGCCTTTACCGCGTTTTTCACAGACCGCGGGCATCAGCATGTCGAGAGCAGTTCCCTGCTGTCCCGGCCAGGTGACCCGGTGCTGTTCACCTCCGCGGGCATGCACCCGCTGACGCCGTACCTGGCCGGGGAGCCGCATCCGCTCGGGCGGCGGCTCGCCGGGGTGCAGCGCTGCCTGCGCACCACCGACCTGGACGAGGTCGGCGATCACTCGCACCTGACCGTGTTCCAGATGCTCGGCTCGTGGTCGCTTGGCGACTACGGCGGGCCGCAGAGCCTGCGGTGGGGCCTTGAGCTGCTGTGCGATGG
>Ga0210389_10005078_pt1 | contig 10203 bp, 7 predicted proteins | sample IncBWH28OmetaG_FD_160127 | JGI IMG/M metagenome (GOLD analysis project Ga0210389, IMG submission 160127) | Forest soil microbial communities from Barre Woods Harvard Forest LTER site, Petersham, Massachusetts, United States - Inc-BW-H-28-O ...
TCGAGTGATCGGCGTCGTCGCGCCGGGACTGGTCGCCCCTATCGCGCGGCTGGCCGGCGCCAACCGGGTGCGCGAGGCGGTGATTGAGGCCGAGCACCGGATGGGCGCGACGGCGCTCGGCGGCTGACGTCTCAAGACCCCGGCATGACATATGTGGTCCTCGTTCGGGAACCCATCTAGTGAGCGCCGACCGAACTTGGGGAGACGTGACGTCGGTCCCCAAATGGCCTTATTCAACGGATGCATCGGGTGCTCGATGTCGATTCCCGATCGCGGTCCAGACTGTCCCGGGCGGCCCAAGCCAACTCCGGGTCATGGTCGCAGCGTCGCTTATTGTCACAGCGTAAAGATGCAAAATGCTGCGGAACAAGGGGTTTGATATCGCAACCGGGAGCTTAACCCGTCCGGTGATCGAGGCCCCGATCACCCTGTACCTGGAACAGCCGGTCTGCGCAATCGACGGATGTCTCGGAGGGGCACAAGCGTGGACTGTGCAGGGGGTGGTCGGGCCGGCAGCCTGCCAGCGGACCTCCGGCGGGAAGTTCATGCAGCGCTACATCTTTCATGCCCCGCTCGGTCGCCGTCCGCGATACGAGTTGGAGCGCGACTTCGCTGAGCAGTTCGCCGCGCCGTTCGGGTGGATTTTCGCCTCACCGAGGCCGCCGTTCGTCGGGGGCGCCCCCTATCAGCGGGTCAAAAGAACGCGGCCTCAAACAGGTTGGCGCAACGGCCGATTATGCGACCGCGAACGTCCCCCGTACAGCGCTTTCAGCAGGCCACGGCCATCGGCCGCACACGAGATCGACGGCGTTCCCGCGGCCACTTTCGTCGATATCCGGCCCGGCCACCAGAACCAGCGGCCGAGCAACGCAACAAGCGACGGCAGGATGAAGGTGCGCACGATCAGTGTGTCGAGTAACAGGCCGACTCCGATTGTCACCCCGATCTGGGCCACGCTGAGCACGCTGCTGCCGCTGAGGGCGAACATGGTTATGCCGAAAACGATTCCGGCGGTGGTGACTACCCCTCCGGTGGCGGCGAACGCACGGATGATTCCGGTACCAAGGCCGGCGCGGGCTTCTTCGCGGATTCGCATGGCCAGCAGCAGGTTGTAGTCGGCCCCGACGGCCACCAGGGCGATGAATGAGATCGGCGCTACCGACCAGTGCAGTTCACGATGCAGCAGGTGTTGCCAGATGAGGATGCTGGCGCCCAGTGCAGAGGCGTAGGACACCGCGACGGTGCCGACCACGACGAGGCCGGCGACCGGGCTGCGCAGCATCAGCGCGACGATCAGGAAGATCAGCACCAGAGTGATCACCATCAGCATTTTGAGGTCGCGGTTGACCAGAGTCTGCAGGTCGAGGGTGGCGGGTCCGACGCCGGCGAGATAGACGGCGGTGGGGGTGAGCGTGCCTTCCTTTGTCGCTTCGTGCACTGCGGTCTGGATCTGCCGGGCTTGTTGCGCGCCGTCGTTCCCCCATTCCTGCCCGTCGCCGTAGACCAGCAGGTAGGTGGCGTGGCCGTCACGCGATACCAGTTTGTCCAGGGCAGCCTTCAACCGCGGATCTGCCAGTGCCCGTTGCGGAAGGTAGAAGCCGCCGGCGGCACTGCCCTGAAACTGCGTGTCGATCTCCTGCAGATAATCCGTCAATTCGTGCACCTGCGGTGCCACCGATTGTGTGATGTTCGTCAGGGCAGCGGTTGCGGCGCGGGCGCGTCGTATCTGCTCGACCATCCCACTGATCGCTGCCGGCATACCGGCGAGCGCATCGGTTGCGTTCGCGGCGCCGGCGTTGAGTTTGCTTGCGCCGCTGGCGAGTTGGTCGGAACTTTGCAGCATGTCGTCGACGGGTTGCACTACCCGGGCAACCGCCGAGCAGATCGGGTTGTTCGGGCAGTCCGGTGTCCCCGAGACAAAGGCGCGTAACGGGTCGAGGTAACCCGACACCGTCGTGATGTTGGTCTGCAGCCTGGTCATCCCGCTGCGCATGTCCTCGGCAGCCGAGCCGATGCCGCGCAACCCATCGACGCCGCTCTGCAAGCCGGCGGAGAGCCGCCCGACATCTGCCGACATCGACGCGAGCGCGCTGTCAAGGTCGGCGGCCCGGCCCAGCCGCTCGGTGAGCGTGTCGAACGTGGTGTTGAGTTGTCGGCCGATGACGCCGGCCAACCCACTCAGTGTGGCCTCGTCGGGAACCGTGCCCGCCGGGCGGCTGGCCGACTGCACCATCCGCACACCCGGTATGGCCATGACCTGCCGGGCGATCCGCTCGACGGCGATCAGCCCGGCAGGGTTGCGGATGTCGTGGTCGGCGGCGATAGTGACCACCGTCGGCATCAGGTGGTTGGTCGGAAAATGGCGGTCGGCGCCCTGGTAGCCGCGGTTGGATTCGGCGGCGGCAGGGGTGGCGGCCGGCTCGTTCCAGCCGATGTGGAGTCCGGTCAGCGGCAGAGCCGCGACCACGATCAGCGCCCCACTGGCGGCAAGGATCGGCGCCGGCCAGCGTGCCACACTCACACCGATCCGCCGCCAGCGTCGGGTGAGACGGGAAGGGCGGGGCTCGAGCCAGCCACGGCGCCCGGCGAGCACGATCAACGCCGGTGTCAAGGTCAGCGACGCCAACATCGCCACCAGAATGCCTATCGCGCAGGGAATTCCCGTGCTGCGGAACACATCCACCCGCGCAAATCTCAAACACGCCAACGCCACTGCGATCGTCAGGGCCGATCCCACGATCACCGGGGCGACGCCACGGTAGGCGCCCAGCAACGCTTCGTCAGAGGTGATGCCACGGCGCCGGTGCTCGCGGTAACGGCCGATCAGAAAGATCGCGTAGTCGGTGCCGGCACCAAGCATCATCGCGGCCAACAGCGCGACGGAGAGCAGCGACACTTCGACCTGCCCGGCTTCCCCGAGTGCCGCCACGATCGGACGGGCCACCGCCATGGCGGCGCCGACCGCGATCAGCGGGATCGCCGCGCCGACGGGCGACCGATAGACAACCATCAGTAGCAGCAGGATCAATCCCACGGTCGCTGCGGTGATGCGCAGCATCTGCCGATCGATCGCCGTGAATTCGTCGGAAGCGGTGGCGCCCGGCCCGATGACGTAGGCCTGCAAGCCTTGCGGTAACCGCAGTCGCTTGATGGTGTCGCGCAGGGCGGTAACCGATTCGTTCGCCTGGGAGGTGCCGATCAGCCCGGACAGCCGCGTCATCACGGTGACAGCGCGGCGGTCCGCGCTCTGTGCCGCCGCCGCGGTCGCCGGATTTGACCAGAGGTCGGTCACTGAACCCACGTGTTCGCTGTCAGCGCGTAAGGCTTCCACGAGCCTGTCGTAGTATCGGCGATCGGCGTCATTCAGGGGCTGATCACGTTCCAGCAGAACGTAATTGAGATTATTGCTAGGCAGTTCGTCCAGCAACTCAGCTGCGCGCCGCGCCGCGATCGAACTGGCCGCGTCGGCGGGTATGAAGGAGCGGGAGTGCGTTTCCACCACACGGTCGAGCTGGGGCATCGTGAGAGTCGCGGCGCCCACGCCGACGAACCAGAGGACGACGATCCAAACAGCGTAGCGGCCTGTGAACCGAGCCAGCTTGCCCGCCACGTCATGCATGCCGCGGCTCATCGTCCGCCGCTGATCAAGGCCGGGGTGAACTCGAACGCGGCCTCGTCGAAGTCTCGCGCCGCCCGCCAGTACTGCCACGTGAATCCGGGCCAGAGCGCCCGATTTGCCCCGGTCGCGTCCACAAACCAATTCGTGCAACTGCCGTTAGTCCACACCCTCTTGGCTGACCGGCGCTGAATGTCCTCGTTGAACCTGTCCTGGGCATCCCGGCGGACGTGGATCGAGGCGGCCGCCCGATGCTGCACACGATCCAGCGCGCGCAGCACGTACTCGATCTGCTGCTCGATCATGAACACGATCGAGCTGTACGCCACCCCGGTGTTGGGGCCCATCAAGAGGAACGCATTGGGCATCCCCGCCATGGAGACACCCATGTGGCCCTGGAGGCCCTCGGCGTTCCACCGATGCGCCATCACCTCGCCGCCGGCACCGCGGATCCTGAGGTCGTCGAACCTGTCGTTGAGGACGTGGAACCCGGTGGCGTAGATGATCACATCGACCGCGCGCTCGGTTCCGTCGACGGTCACGATGCTGCTGGGCCGCACCTCGGCGATACCGTCGGTGATGACCTCGGCGTTGGGCTGGGCCAGCGCCTGATAGTAGGTACGTGAAAACAGAAGGCGCTTGCACCCGACCTGATAGTCGGGAGTGAGCTTGGCCGCCAACGCCGGATCCTTGACGTGCTTGCGGATATTGGCCTCGCCGGCCCATTGCAGAAGCTTATGAAGGTTGCCGTAGCCGTTGATCGCGACGCCCAGCAGCTCCGCAATCCAGTAGTTGACGTAGCGGAAGGCCGTGCAGGTCACTGGAACTCGGGCGAAAAGCTGCTGAACCAACCTTGGGATGGACACGTTGGGCCGGCCTATCACCCAGGCAGGGGAGCGCTGATACACGTGTAGTTGATCGACGTGGTTCGCGATGACCGGCATGAATTGGATTGCGCTGGCTCCGGTGCCGATGACCGCGACCTTCTTGCCGGCCAAATCCACGCCGTGATCCCATCGCGCGGAGTGGAAGACCGGCCCGGTGAAGGTCTCGATGCCGCTGATTTCCGGGATGCGTGGCACGTGCAGCGGGGCGACGCTGATGACCACGAACTGGGCGGTGACGGTGCGTCCGTCGGCCAGGCGCCCCCGCCAACGCGACGCTGCCTCATCCCAGTGCGCCTCGACGAGTTCGGTGCCGAACATCACCTTGCGGCGCAGGTCGTACTTGTCGGCGACCCGCTGCAGGTACGCCTGGATCTCCGGCTGCGAACACCACATCTTGGACCAATACGGGTTCTGTTCAAAGGAATACGAGTAGAGGGCGGCCGGGACATCGCAGCCACAACCCGGATAGGTGTTGTCGCGCCAGGTGCCGCCGATATCGTGTGCCTTCTCCAGGATCACGAAATCGTCGCGGCCACGCTTGCGCAACTGGGCTGCCATACCGAGACCGGAGAAGCCGCTACCGATGATGGCGATGGTGGTTTCCAGGTCCGATGTCTGGGTCATCGTGCAGCTCCTTTGTCGAAGGTCTTGAGCAGTGACGGGAAGAATGCCGGCACCCGCGCGGCGTAGCTGCGATAGGCTGCGCCGAACCGGGCGACGAGGTCGCGCTCCTCGAGGAAGGTGCCCAGCAGGATGTAGCCCGTCAGGCCGACGGCCCACAGCAGGTGCCCGGCCGTGAACGTGCTTGTGCACCAGAAGCAGAGCAGCAGGCCGGTCATCAGTGGATGGCGCACCAGGCGGTAGGGCCCGTGCGTTTGCAGCCGGTCGGAGGTCGCCTCAGGCACCCGGGTCACGTAGCCGCGGTAGGCCTGGCTGATGCCGAGCAGGTGAAAGTGGTTCAGCAGCAGCGTCGCCGCGTAGACAAGCACGAAGCCCAGCCAGAAGCCGACCTCGATCACCGCCCCGGCGGTGCCGCCGGCCGACCAGATCCGGTGCGGCAGCGGCTGCCAGCCCAGGCACAGCACCCACACGGCCAGGCTGGCCATGAAGATGTAGACGGTGCGTTCGAGGGCGTCGGGCACCCAGCGGGTGACGAACGCTTTGAACGAAGGCCGGGCCATGCCCGAGTGCTGCAGGCCGAACAGCGCGAGCAGCAGCACGTCGATCACGACTGAAGGCGCGGTGGCCAGGTGCGGGCCGGCGTCGGCGGTCTTCGGCAACCACCAGCCCCCGGCGAACAGCAGCAGCAGGGGCACGGTCACCCCGGCGAAGGCGTATCCGGCGGAGGCGAGCAGAACGGGGACCAGCCGACTGCGGTCGGTCAACACGTCCTGTATCTGGTGGCGGGTGATCAGATCCATGCGAACCAGGGCAGGTACCGCGAGCGGACCGTGCCCTCCTCCAATCGCTTGTCCAGCTTGGCCTTCCATCGCTCCCCGTAGGTCGTGTCGAGGAAGCTGCCCGGCGCGACGAGGCGCCAGGCCGAGGTGAGCGTCATCCAGTAGGGCACGATCACCCCGGGATCGACCTGCCGCATGAAGGCGAGCTTGTCGGGGATCTGGCTCCAGTGGATGCCGGGGTAGCGGTGGTGCACGCTGTGGTAGCCCTGGTTGAAGACCCAGAAGTTGAGCCAGTTGCTCACCGTGTTGATCGATTTGCTCGGATCGTCCTCGAAGACGCGTGCGGGGGCGTGGGTCAGCCACGCGAAGTAGCCGCTGTTCACCTGGGTCACCGCGAAAGGGATGCCGTAGAAGAGCAGGAACCGCGTGTTGTCGGCAACCCACCAGGTGGTCAGGATCAGCGCGACGACCAACGTGAAGTCCAAGATGAACTGGTCGCGCCGCTTACGTCGGCCGGCCGACGCATCTGCTGCGAAAATCGTTCGTACCGTGTGGTTCTTGACGACGTAGCCGTATCTGATCCAGTACCAGACGGCATGCATCCCCGTCTCGCGCCTCTCTGTCGAGGTGATGTCACCTGGCCCGTCGTTGAAGCGGTGGTGGTTCAACACGTGCACCTCGCGCATATCGGCCGCCGTCAAGAGGCCGGGCGTGCAGCACAGTACGTCGACCACGCGGTTGGCACGTCGCGACACGAACAGCGCCCGATGGGTGTGCATATGGAGCACGCCGATGGTGATCGAGAGGTTCAGCAGCGTCAGCGTGGCTATCAGCGGCACCGCCAGGTACCAGTTCGTGGTGGCCGGCACGAGCAGACCAAAGCCCAACAGCCCGAACCAGCACACGAAATGTGCCAGCGGGCCGACATTCGCGGGGTGATCGAGCTTCAGCACCCGTCGGCTGAAGGACGGGGCGGCGGGCTTTCCGGCACTGGGGGCGGTCACATCGATTTTCATTAGCGGGCTCCTGGGGTAGCCATGTCGAGGGCCGCGAGCTGAAATTGAGTGGCAACGGCCGCGATCGCGGCGGCGTCGTGCGATCCCAACTGCTCCAGGGCGCCGAAGGCCAGATGATCGGCGATCATCATGCGGCGTACGTGGGGCTCAGGCAGTTCGCCGGTCAGCGGTTCGTCCGGCAGGTCCCGCACCAGGGCGAACGTGCTGCCGATCATGAGGGGTCCCACCGCCGTTGAGCTCGCGCGATGGTCGCCCACCCCGAGCCCGTCGACGAAGAGGTTGGGTGACGCATCGAGCAGCCGGTGGATAGCCCCGTCGGCGGACCGCCGTACCCGCTTGAGCATCGTGGCCCACCGAACCGGTGATTGGGCGGCCAGCACGGCCGCGCCGAACCGCAGCCGCCGCCGGTAGGGCGCGGGCGCCCCGACGGCCCCGCACAGGAAAGCCGTCGTCGTTATGGTCATGTAGGCCGTCGCCGCCCGGGCGCCGCGACTCGGAGTCCGCGGGCCTAGCCGCGTCAGCAGGGCGAAGCCGCCCAGCGCGGGGCCCAGCAGCCGCAGCATCACCGCCCGGGTGAGTTCCTCGCGGTCTCTGGCGCCATAGAGCGCAAGTTCGCCGTCGCGTAGATCGTTGGCCAGTTGGGCGACAACGCCGATGCATCCGGCCAGCTCGCCCATGTCGGCCTCGGTGCAGGTCTCCTCGGTGACCAACACACATGCGTAGCGCACCACGCGACCGAGCACGCCCTTGCCGTAGGTGATCCGCGGCAGGGGTGAATCGAGATTACGGGCCATCACGTCGCCGATGTCGTCCAGCACCTGTCCGATCCGTTGGCGTCCGTCCAACGGCAGCGCCGAAATTACCGCCCGGACGTCGTGGATGCGCTCGGCCAGCACCAGGTCGACGGCTTCGCTGTCGCGCACGGCCACCGCGTGCGGCGGCGGAGGAGGCGTGTCGGTGACGCCGTTCAGGTAGCGCACGGCGGCCAGGACCGCGCCGCTGGCCGGCGGGCGATCGCTGAGGTCTTCGTAGGCGTCCAGCACCCGGCAGGCCAGCAGGGCGGCGGTCGCCTCGGCCCGTAGGTCCGCCGGCAGGAACCCGACCGCGATGCCCAGGTTGCGGGCCGCCGGGACCAGCGCCAGCCGGGCCAGGTCATCCGGAGACCGGGCCCCCCGCAGCGCGACCAGATCCGGTGCCTCCCGCAGCTGCCGCAGCCCGTGGGCCAGGACGCCGAGCCGCCCCCCGCTCATCGGGAGACCACATGCAGCGACAGGTCGCGAAGATGTTCACGCGCGGAAGAGGGCGGGAAGACGTCCATCGCCCGGCGGGCCGTCTCGGCGGCTTCGACGGCGACCGCGCGGGCGACCCGGGTGGCCCCGCTGTTCACCAGGTCTGCCTGCAGGTCGGCACTGGAAGTCAGCTCAGACAGCCACATCTCACGAGCACCGGGCCGCACGGCCAGCCATTCGATCACCGGCCAAGTCGGTACCCGGCGGTCGAGGTCGCCACCGGCGTCTTTGCCCAGCGAGGGGCCGCCCTCGACGTCGCGCACGTCGTCCATGATCTGGAAGGCGAGGGCGAGCTGGTCGGCGTACTGCATCAGGGCGCGCAGCCGGTCGTGGTCGACGCCGCCCGCCGTGCCACCGTACGAGCAGGCCAGCCGGAACAGCGTGCCGGTCTTCGCACTGGCGACCAGTTCGTAGTGCCGGCGCAGGGCGGCGTCGTCGCAGGCGGGTGGCAGGGTCTCGATGAGCTGGCCGAAAGAGAGGTCCCATAGCCCGTCGGCATACGTGACACCGGGGGCCTCACCGAGCCGCACGAACACCGTCGGATTGTCGGCCAGCACCCGCGCGACCACCTGTAAAGCCTTGCCCGCCAGGTGGAATCCGGCCCGCGCGGCGGTGCGGACGCCGAACGCGGCCGCAACCGACGGGGCATCGCGCCGCAAGAGCGAACCGTCGCAGATGTCGTCATGCACGAGCGACGCCTCGTGGAGCATCTCGATCGCGCAGGCCATGTCGATGACGTCGTACGTCGGCACCGCGGCCGCGGAGGGCAGCAGGCGGGCGCAGGCCAGCACCAGGCCGGCCCGGACCCGTTTGCCGGGGGCGGTGAGGATGTGGCGGTAGATGGCGTCGAAAGCGCCACCGGTGACAAGGATTTCGTGTAGCCGATCGGCGACCAGAGTCAATTGACCGGATGGAGTCATCAGCGAAGGTCGAACAACGGTGACGCGGCCGGATGCCGCTGACACCACGCCGGCCCGCCGACGTGGTATCAGGTCGGTCAGCACCCGATACTGCTCACTGGGGCGCGCGTCGCTGGTGGCGCTTGTCATAGGACCTCTGCTCCCCGTTGGTCGGTTTTGCGGTCGATCAGCGACGAATTTAGCTGCGCGTCACCGGGATGGACCACCGCGCATACACCACAGTCCGTCGGTGGTGCAGGCACCCCCGTTCCGTTGAGAGCTGGGCGATATCGACCCAAACCACCTGCGCGCCGAGTCGGCGCCAGTACTCGGGATGCGCACGCAGGTAGATGTCGACGCGGGCGCCAACCAGCGCGTCGACGTGCTCATGGCCGGAGGAGGTGGCACCCGGCGAGGTGGTGGCGTAGGGGAGCCCGGCGACCGGCTCTTGATGTTCGGGGGCTGCCACGGCGCGTACTGCGCTGCAGCGCCGGCCAGTCTGCTGGGCACCGTCGGCGTGCAATCTGGCCGCTCGGACAACCTGATGGACCATGTGCTCGCCTGCCCCGCACGAGCCGGACACCGCAGGAATGGCGTCGGGTCACCTGGCTGGCGTCGACGCTGTGTGGGCAGCGCGACATCCGACCGCGCCGGACAAGATCGCCCGGCCGGCGCGCGATCGCCGTCGACGGTTCCCGCGGTCCGTTCGCCGGTGGTTGGGTCGATATCGCCTGGCTCCCAACGGAACGGGGTGCCTGCACCACTGACGACTGTGGTGTACGTGCGGTGGCCCATCCCGGTGACGCGCAACTAAATTCGTTGCGATCGACCGCAAAACCGACCAGCGGGGAGCAGAGCTCCTATGACAAGCACCACCAGCGACTGGCCGCCCTGCCACCCGCCGTCGACGACACCGCCCTGCGCCGGCACGACGAATTCGTGGCCGGTGCGAAGACCGGCACCCTGTCCAATGTCGAGTAGGTATCTGGACCGTGGTGATACGGGTGAAGCGTCGGGTTCAGCCGAGGTCCTTGCCCGGATCCGGGGTCCGCGTGACTTGCACGGGTTGTCGCGCGACGAGTTGACCAAGCTTGCA
>Ga0210389_10005080_pt1 | contig 10200 bp, 11 predicted proteins | sample IncBWH28OmetaG_FD_160127 | JGI IMG/M metagenome (GOLD analysis project Ga0210389, IMG submission 160127) | Forest soil microbial communities from Barre Woods Harvard Forest LTER site, Petersham, Massachusetts, United States - Inc-BW-H-28-O ...
CTCGTCGCTGAGTTCGGGAGCCGGCCGCGTGTAGATGTCTGCTGCCACTTCGCCCGCAATCCTCGCGAACAGCGTCGTCGCCCCGTGCTCGATCGGTGCATCGCCGACGCGCAGGAGGAGCCGGGCGAGTTCTTCTGCTCCGGTGACCGCCATGCTGTTCCCGCCGCTCATCGGACGCTTCGGCGGTCGCCGACGGCCTGGGCGAGTGACTCCATCACCTGCCGTGTCGTCGTGGTGTCGATGCAGGCGTCGGTGATGGACTGCCCGTAGACGAGTCCTGCCCTTTCCCCGGCAGGATTCTGCCGCCCGGCCCGCAGGTTGCTCTCCATCATCACTCCGATGATCGCTGTGTCTCCGGCTGCGATCTGGTCGGCGACGGCGCGGGCGACGAGGGGCTGGCGGTTGTGGTCCTTGCCACTATTCCCGTGGCTCACGTCTACCATCACCCGTCGCGGAAGCCCAGCCTCGCTAAGGAGCGAGAGGGCACCACCAACGTGGGCGCGCTGGTAGTTAGGACCCCACCGCCCGCCGCGCAGGACCACGTGGCAGTCCGGGTTTCCCGCCGAGCGGATGACTGCGGGAGTGCCGTCCCATGGGGACATGCCAGTGACGGCGTGGCGCTCAGCGGCGCACCGGCAGCCGTCGACGGCCGCCTGCACGTCCCCATCCGGGGCGTTCTTGAAGCCAATGGGCATCGGGAGGCTGGACGCGAGCATGCGGTGCACCTGGCTGTGGGTGGTGCGCGCGCCGATCGCTCCCCAGGTGACGGCGTCCGACATGTACCCGGGCGTCATTGGGTCGACCCATTCCGTCGCCGCCGGGACACCCTCCGCGGCGATCCCGATTAGCAGCTCCCGGGCGAGTTGCAGCCCGCGGGCGACGTCGCAACTCCCGTCGAGATCTGGATCGCTGATCAGCCCCTTCCAGCCGGTCACGGTTCGCGGCTTTTCCAGGTAGGCGCGCATCACGATCACGAGGTCGCTGCGGAATTCGGCCGCCTGGATGGCGAGCCAGCGAGCATAGTCGAGCGCCGCTTGCGGGTCATGCACCGAGCACGGCCCGGCGATCACGATGAGGCGATCATCGATTCCCGACAGCACTCGCCGAACGTCGCTGCGGGCTGCCTTGACCGTGGCGGCGTGCGCGCCGAGCGGCATCCGGTCGAGCAGCATCGCCGGATACGGGAGGGGCTCGTAGGTTTCGCTGAGCTGCCAGCTCTGGCCGGGCCGTGTGAGGGTTGAGTCGCTCATGGCACGGAAACCTACTGGTGGCCAATCTCAGGCGAGCCTCACCCGAATCGGCCTGTAGCTGCTGGCCTTTCAGCGTGTAGACCTCAGCAAGTCACTGTGCGTTGGCCCGCTGAGACCGGCGCGGCGGTGCAGCCCTGCCGTGTGTCGTCTGGCCTCATGTGACCAGCCAACGACGGCGCGGCGCGGCAACTCCGGCCGAGGGTAGCTGCGCGAGTGGCATTCTCCTGGCGACGTTGACGTTCGCGCCCGGTCAGGTGATAGCAAAGAGGTCGTTTCGCTTTCTAGCGGCCGAGCTAGCCCAAGACGGCGACCAGTCCGGCATTGCCTTGTCAACCAGCCGCTTACGGGGATGGAGGACCGCGACATTGCTCGTGCAGGTACTCGGTCCGGTTTCGGTAGTGACCGACAGCGGAAAGGCGCTCCGTTTCCGTCCAGCGGAACGGCGGCTTCTCGGCACGCTACTGCTGCTCCCAGGCCGGGCGTGCTCCGTCGCCAGCCTCGTGGATGCGATGTGGGGAGAACGCCGCTTGCCGTGGCATCCCGAGCGGGCGATCGAGACGCTGATCTGGAGGATCCGGCTGGAGCTCGGATCGTACAACTTCGTCAAGACCGAGCGGGCCAGTCGCAGCTACGTGGCCGTTCTCCCGGATGGCGCACTGGACTTGGAGCGGTTCACGCACCTGCTAGCTGCTGCGGACCAGGCCCAAGCGGGGGGCCAACTGGCCCAGGCGGTCGGCCTTATGGGCCAGGCGCTGGTTACCTGGCCGAATCCGGAGGCAGGCTTCCCGGACCTGCCTGACCATGTCCCCTCGGTGATCAGCCAGACCGTCTTGCTGGCGCGTCAGCGGAGCCTTGCCGTGGAGCGGTTGGCCGACTTGAAGCTGGGCCTGGGATGGGGACCCAAGATGATCCCCGAGTTGTATGCGCGCGCGGAGTCCGACCCCGGCTCCGAAGTCGCCTGGCTGCAACTGATGCGCGCTCTCATCGCCGCCGATCGACGAACCGAGGCAATCGCCAACTACATACGGGCGACGAAGGCGCTGTACAGCGAACACCGGATCGCTGCCACCGAGTCCATGCGGGCGATGCTCAGGCTCGCCGTGGGAGAGGAACCATCCGCGGAAAGCGCCTGAACGGGCAATTCCCGGCCACGCATCGCGTCGCCGGAAGTAACCGAGACTTTCGCGACTCGCGTCGCTTTGCCCGGCTCCTGGCCCCGAAATCGTCGTCAAGCCACTGCTCGTCAGGCGGCAGCGGCATGTCGAGGGCATGTCGGATGACAGCCGTCGTCATGAGGACAGGCCGGCGATTTCATCATCGACGGCGAGATCGTCGCCTTCGACGGCAGCCAGGCCAGGTTCGCCCGGCTGCAGCAGCGCCTGGGAGGCCGTCATCCCAGACCGGGCCTGCTCGCCCGAGCGCCGTCCGCGACTTCCGGGGCGCTTTGGCGGGCCGGGGCGACAAGGGACTCCTGATCACCACCGGGTCGTTCACCGCGGACGCCAAGAAGGAGGCAACCCGGGACGGGGCTCCGCCTATTGACCTCATCGATGGCGATCGCCTCTGCGGACTACTCAAGCAGTATGAACTCGGTGTCCGGACGATGACACGAACCGTTGAAGACATCAGCGTCGACAGCGGATTCTTCAGCGAGGTCTAACCGCAGGCTTCACCAGCACCGCCAGGCGGCAGAGCCTTCACTCCCGTTCTGGTCACCGGCCGCCACCCGCCCAGCCGGGGAGGGAGTAGCTCATAGCGGCGCGAGCGCGCCCGCAGGTAGGCTTCGCGTACTATCACGCCTGCCCAGTAACTCTGGCCGGAGGAGAGTCACATGCCAGTTTTCGGCAACAAGCCGGCCGGCGACGCGGCCTCCTGGGAGCCGCAGGCCGCGGCTGGCAGGCTGGCACATACCGCGGGCGCCGCTCCGTCGGGCGTTTTCACCTCCGACTTGTCGGTCTCCGAGTACGTGCTGCTCGGCGAGGCAGGGTTCGAGCCGCTTGGCTTCGTGGTCGGATCGTCTATCTACCACATTGGCCTGCAGGTCGGAAGATGGTCGCAGAACCAGGAACTGCAGGTGCTGACTCAGGCGATGTACAACGCCAGGGACCTGGCCATGACCAGGATGCAGGCTGAGGCCGACCACCTCGGCGCTGACGGCATCGTCGGTGTCCAGCTGCGCATGCAGAGCTACGTGTGGGGCCAGGGCGTCCTGGAGTTCATCGCTACCGGGACTGCGGTGCGCGCACTGGGAAGCACCGGCGGCACGGAAGGCGCCCACCGCGCGCCGGACGGCCGGGCGTTCACCTCGGACCTGTCGGCTCAGGACTTCTTCCGGCTGCTTGCGGCCGGCGCCGTGCCGGTGGCATTCGTGCTCGGAACCTGCGTGTACCACATCGCCCATCAGTCGGCGATGCAGTCCCTGCGCCAGGCAGGCCAGAACCAGGAAATGGTGGTCTTCACCCAGGGCATCTACGACGCCCGCGAGCTCGCTCTCGCCAGGATGCAGGCGGAGGCAACGCAGGCGAGAGCCTCGGGCATCGTCGGGGTGAACGTCGCAGTCAACAATCACGTCTGGGGCGAGCACGCTACCGAATTCCTCGCCACCGGAACCGCGATCCGGCGCCTCGGCGACGAGCACCGGCTCCCCCAGACCTCGCCGAAGCCCACCTTCACTTTGGGACTCGACCGCTAGGCTTCGGACGGCGATTTGTGTCGTCCCCGTCTTGCCGGGCGCGCAGAACGCCCCGTTCGGGCACACCACTGGCAGCCACGCCACCGACCGGGTTACCGCACCTATCGGCTACGCGCGTCCCAACAGCCACGAGGGCTGATGACAGGACGTGATTGGTTGCCGAGGCCAGGGAGCCGCAGATTGCCCATTTTGTGCGGCTTCGGGATTTCCTGGGACGAGGCAGTCGCTATGTACAGATGGCCCTGTTCTGCGCACCGTTGGTGGCCAGCTCGGCGCCAGCGCCTGATTGCGAAGCTGCGGCTGGAGGGTCAGCACATGCGCTGGTCACCGGAAAGCACGCTGGCCCGGTCCAGGTCTGACGGCGGTCACGAGAGACTGCCCGCAGACGGCCAGATGACGGCGCACTGGCGGACAGCAGGGTGACACCAGCTTCCCGGGAAGGGGACGCGTGAAGGGTGCCGCGCTACACTCCCTCACGGACCTATCAGAGGGGGTCGGCAGATGATCATCGAGATGATCGCGAGCGCCGCCCGCATGAAAGCCAAGCAGCGGGGAGGAGGGAAGTAGCAGCCACCACCGCCTGCCGTTTGTGAGCCACGTGCGCTGGCTGGCGTTTACCCCTGGCATGGCTCACGCGAGGCTCCGCGCGTTGGATGAACGCGCGAACGCGCAGCTCAAGGCGTGGAGGATTCTGCTGAAGCCACGCTGCTGCCCGTGGCGCGCAGGGAAACTCGCCCAGGCCACGTATTGCAGCTCCGCGAGGCGCAACCAGGTTGGAAACAGTTCAGTAAGTGCCTGTGTGGACGGGGGGGTTAATGTATTCAAGGAAATACCCCACCGCATAAGATTCCGTACCTGCGTCATTGACCATTGGCGTATTGCAGCCCCATGTGTTACTGGCCTTGACGAAGATGCCGTCGCAGCTTTGGTTTTCGCCGTCCAGGTTGTATACGGTGATACTATCCCCTCCTTCCCAGGAGGCGCCCTGCAGCCGCCCCCATGCCGCGCGGCAGGTCGGTGAATAGTAAAGCTGGATGTAGCCAGCGCTATAAGGGGCAGATACCTTGTAGATTTGCTCCGCATCCGCCGTGCAGCCTTCCTGGGCCGCCGAGTGCTGGTAACAGCCTTCTGCATAACAGTTCGCCGCGTGCGCCTGCTGGGCAGGGGTAATACTGAGGAGGGCAGAGGCCATCACCATTGCTGCCGCCGACACGCCGGCAATCTGGCTAATCCTGCTCATGTGAGCATCCTCCCGCGGGCCGATGGCGAACCCGCCGGAGATTGGCGGGCACGCTGATATTAGCGCGATCATTGCACATGTCCGCACTAGCGTCAACGTCGTTGGCGGGCAGCCTAGCGATCCTAATGGCCCCTAGCTTCTGGACGCTTGTCGATACAGGGCATGCGGCAGCCAGGATTAGGGCGGGCAGCCTCATCGGCGAACTGCTACCTGCGAAGGCGGCCGCGCCGCCGCTCCATACGGACATCGCCGGACACCGACGTGACCGCGCTGGACCCGGCGATGGTAATCGTTTGCCATGAGCCGGATGCCAATGTCATGCCCCGCCTCCGCCGCCCGTTTCCGGGGCTAGGCATCACGCCAGCTGATCGGGAGCGACCCCGGAGAGGGTCCGCCTTCGCGAAGGCCGCCGCGACGCGCTCGCGAACTGGCGCCCTGAAGCGGGGCTCCATCAGGGCGGGATCCATCCCGTCCGCCCGGATGACCGCGTCGGTGAACTCATCAACGGTCAGCGGGGGCCGTTCGAGCAAGCGATCATGGTCATCAGGGGGCAGGCAGAAGCCAAAATCGACGCACAGGCCGGTCAGCAGCCCGTGCGCGTCCCGTTCCGGCAGCGGCCAGCCCGCCGCGATGAACAGGGCCTCGCCGGAGGCCGCGTCCCGGATCGCGCCCACGTCGCTGGTGCGGAAGAAGTCAATAGCGCGTCCTGGCTCGCCAGGACTGATGTTCGTGGTGACGTGCGCGACGGCGTCGCCCTCGTCGTATCCGTAGACGATGTCGCAGGCGAGGCACTGGATCCCGTCCCGCAAGATGACCACCGTGGCCACGCCGTCCCGCCGCTCCAGGATCGAGATGACCTCCCGGTCTTCCTCGTCACTCGGCTCGGGGCTCATGTGCCAAGTATGCCGGGAGACATAACCGGCCATGAACGCCCGATCGACCTGATCTGCGTGCCGCACCTGACAGCCCCGAGCGTTCAGCAACCACTCAGATCGGCGGCTACGTGCGCGCCTCCACCAGGACCGGCAGTCACGCCAAGTAATCGGGCTGGCCGCCACCGGGCAGCTCGGCATGCCCGCCGCTGGACAGATCCGGCTGACCGTCGTCAGGCTGGCCGAACCAGCCGGCGCGTCGAAGGCCACGGCTAGACGGGGACGTACTCGCAGTGTCGTACCGACAGGCTCCAGACCGACTCGAAGGCGGTGCGACACAACCAGAGGTCTGCCGACTCCGTCGAACTGAACGTGGCCGTAGGCATGCCGTTCCCGGCGTACAGGAGGAATACGGCCAGGTGGTCGTCGAAGAGGTAGAAGTCGTTCCCGGGCAGCGGCACAGGTGACACGAGCCTGCGAGGGACCCACCGGATGTCCTCCCCGGCTTCGACCATCGGGCGAGCGATGCTGTGTGACCAGAGCTGGTAGTCGCTCAGCGGCTCGGACACGATCCGAGCGCGCCGGACGGTCCTGCCGGCTCTGGCGTGGTCGCGAAGCGTGGCGCACCAGCCGTCCAGCCAGTCCAGGTCGTCGGGTTCCCCGGCCGTCCACCTGGCAAGGTGCGGAAGCTCCACAGGCGTCCCGTAGGAATCACGCATCTCCAGGTGGACCACCTCGCGCCGGAAGCCGCCCCTCAGCAACCTGGCGAACTCCTCATCGAGCACCGGCCTCACGATAATCTCCCCGTCCCCTCCAAGCCAGCGCGCTGCGGAGCAGCCCCCTGCGCTGGTCCGGCGGTCCGCGGGGTCCCGGATGGGCTGCTCAGCCGTGACTCTGGAGCCTCCGCGCCGATCACCCTGATGCCGATCACTGCTTGTCTGCCATGTACGCGGCACGTTTGCGCAACAGCCACGCCTGCCGGTCGCCGGTGAGGCGAGCGTACTCGTCCTCGTCGGACGGGACGATGCCATGGAGTCCCCACCGGCCGCAGCTGGTGCACGTTACGGCGATGGCAGCCTGGGGGCACTGCGTGACCGCACCGCAGCTGCGGCAGGCGTGCTCCGCATCCCACGCGACGATGTCTTCCATCCGTAGGTGGCCTTCGGCATTGCATATCGGGCAGCGACCCCAGACGCCCTTGCGCCAGTCAATGGACGAGTGCTCGAACTGGACCATGGTGGCCTGTGGCTGTGCGATGAACGCGCATGCCCGGCAGCGCAGGAACGGCCAGCCGCCAGCGCGGAAGACTGGCGAGTACCGGGAAATCCGGTGGCGATCGCGGCGCCGGGCATCGCCCCACCGGTCGCAGTTCTGCATCACGTCGAGCAGTTCGCTCTCACTGGCCCCGGATCGTCGGTAGGCCAGGTACCAGCCCCACAGGCAGTCATAGACGCGGCTGGGGGCGTCCTCGCCGTCGCTCATCTCGAATAGGCGAACTTGCCAGGCCACTACGGCATGCACCGCACGGACCTCTGCGGCGTCCAGGCCGAACGCTTCGCCGACCAGCAGCCAGAAGTCCGGCGGCCCCGGCTGTTCACTGCCGGAAACGCTCATGCAGCCATTCTCGCTGATTGATCCGCCGCGCGTCTAGGGCGCAGGTTACGTCAGATGATGCGCCTTAATCTGTTTTCTGGCCTCCTACCTGCGCATTATCAGCTGACGGTACGAGGCATTATGAACTTCATTGGCTATCTTGTGTTGCTGATGTTACTTCGTGCACCTGAGCGTAGAGCGGACTCTTGTTTCCAGCTGTTGACAACGTGGTCGCCTCGGCTGGGGTCTCGGACAGGCGCCTAACGGCAGGTAGGCAGGCGAAGGCTGCCGCCGAAACTGCCGAAAGAGACGATAACCTTCCTTGACTCCTACACGAACTTTCGCAGTCGGGTTATGGTGCTCCTATCAGGAAGGGAATGCATCTTACCGAGGGCTACCCGGGGCGGGAGCGTCGCCCGGACATCGAACGCTGCAGGAGATTGGAAGGCGTGCGCATGGGTGACTCGCTAACTGACGAGCAGATCCTGGCATGGGAGCGGGACCAACGCAGGGCGGTGCGGATCGCCGGGGCACTGGCCCGCGAGATACGCAAGCGGTACGCCGAAGGCCAGCTCGTGCCCTCAAACCGCGAACTGGCCGAGAGGATGGAAGCATCCGCGGACACGGTCGGCGAGGCCAAGGCCTTCCTGGTGGAGCGCGGAATCATAAAGCGGGACGGGAATTACCATTTCGTGGTGTGGGTCAAGCCGGAAGGCGCTCCCCAGCCATGAGTCCAGGATTCCCTCGCTGGTCGGCGACACGCTGTTGCGCATGAAATGAGGCTGGCGGGTTCCCTGCAGTCTGCAGGGAACCCGCCACCGGTCAAGGCCTTCTGCCATCGCCAGGTCTTGGGCGCTGGACCTCAGAGGACCGGGACGAGCGGGGAAGTCCACGTGTCAGAAGGCGTCCCGGAGGGGAGGCCGTCTGTGAACGCCCAGGCGGGCACGGTACCCCAGGTGCTGATCTCTGGGGTGGGGTTGCCGGAGGGACGCCCATTAGGGGTGGTGCCTGGCTCTCCGTCGGTGGCAATGGGTCCCTCCGCCGCCACGGGGAGTTCCTTGGAGCAGGTCACCTTGCCGGTGGTCGAGCCAGTAGGCCCATAGGCGGAGACGTCGACCCTGATGATTGCGCCGACCGTACTCACGGGAACGGGGCCGCCGATCGGAGTCGTTGCCGACGTGCCCTCTGCGGTCCCCGTCACGCTACCGAGCGGGAGGCCGTCCAAGGAGGCGGTCGCCGTGATGCGGATGCTTCCGCTCGGCCAGTCTTTGGTGCTCCCGGCCCATGTCACGTTGAAGACCTCCACCGACTCCGGGCCACCAAGGTCGGCCAGGCCACCGGAGATGACGTTTAGGTAGGGTATGCAGTCACCTGGCCCTTGGACGGCGGCGAGTGCTGGCGTGCTGGTGGCAATGGCGCCCGCGGTGAGGGTAAGTGCCGTCGCGGCGACTGCGAGCAGCACTCCCTGTACGCGAGATCGTCGGTCACGTCCGTTGCGGGTCATTGGCCTCATCCCCTCAGGTGATCGGTGCGCCGGTTCGTTGCCCGGCATGGACCAAATCCGTCCCGAGGGCGCAAACCGAACACGCGGGACTGGGCCTAGCTGGCCTGTCGGCGGATGGGCCTCGCGCACGGTGCAGGTCCTGGCGGTCGGAGGGATCCAAGACGGGGTCGGGGGAGATGAACTGGCCTGTCGCCAGGTCGTAGGCGCGGGCGCCGACGTAGGTGAGGCGGGTGGACGGTGTTGAGGAACCCGTGGTCGATCCAGGGTGGTGGTGCCGCGGGGGGCCGTAGGGGTGTACTGCCGCCAGGTGGGCGTCTGGGCGGTGGAGTCCAGGTACAGGTCGTTGGTGTCGTGCGGGTCGGAAATCTCGAAGTAATAGTTGGTGGTGCCATCGGTGCGGACCACGTCGCCGCCCGACGGCATCGAGATGATCCGGGCGCCGGTGACGATGGTGGTGGCGGCGGTGGGCTGCTGCCGTCACAGACGGTGGCACCGAGGCCGACGGCGGCGCGACCAGTTAACCGTCTAAGCGCTATGAAGTTCGACTTATTGACATTTGATGTCGCTCTTATCAGCGTGTTTCGCGCTTCGTTCACCTGGACCCACCGGATACGGTAACGAGGCTCCCGGACTTGTGGATCTGCGGTCATAATGGGTGCAACGGGAGATCTGCAGGTCGTTCTGCGGAGTTGGGCTTTCGGGTAGTGGGGTGGGCTGGTGGATGGGGGATTGCGCCTTCGGGTGTTGGAGGAGGGCGCGGACGCTGGACGGCTGGCATTGCTGGCTGGCTACCTGCGGGCGGAGCTTCTTCGCCTGGACGTCGAGGATGTGACCGTGCCGCTGGCTAGCGAGATGCCGCCAGGTGCTCGGGGCGGGGCCGCGGGCGCTGTTGGTGCCCTGCTGATCACCCTCGGCCAGTCTGCTGAGGGCCTGCGCTCGGTCGTGTCGGTGATCGGAGACTGGCTGCGGCGTGGCCAGCAGGCCGGGCGGGCGGTGCGGCTGGAGCTCGACGGTGACGTGCTGGAGCTTTCGCAGGCGAGCGCGGCTGA
>Ga0210389_10005081_pt1 | contig 10199 bp, 6 predicted proteins | sample IncBWH28OmetaG_FD_160127 | JGI IMG/M metagenome (GOLD analysis project Ga0210389, IMG submission 160127) | Forest soil microbial communities from Barre Woods Harvard Forest LTER site, Petersham, Massachusetts, United States - Inc-BW-H-28-O ...
GGCGCAGGGAGCCGGAATCGTTGGGCGAGGTGCGCTTGGAGACGGGATGAGCGCCCGAACGATCGTCGAGAAGAGCTGTGGCGCGCTGTACCAAAAGACTGCCCCGATTTCCGCGAAGCCTGTGAGTGCATCGCTGGGAGTAGAAATTTCCGGGTGCCGAAGCTGGAGGGGGGTAGATAGACCCCGTCCAGCGGGAGGAACCCTACAGATATTAGAGTAGAGGGAGGGGTGGAGGGCCTATAGTACTACTAGGCCATTGTATGTACGGAAAGGTCACAAAATAAAGGCAGTTGGGGCATGGGGCTACGCAACATTTCGCTTGGCGTTCGCTGTACTGCGGGTAGATTTTACCTGGTCTGGAGCGTTGCGTTGACGTTCACCGTACCGCCTTCGCTGGCTTGAATGCCGCGACGGGCGAGTTCGTAGCCTTTCAGATGCAGGCCGATCGTGTGCGTGCCCGTGGGGATTTGAATGCGGGCCGGAGAGAATTGGCCGGTGGATATACCGTCGACCAGGATTTCGGCGCCGGATGGTGTGGAATCCACCTGGGCCCAAGCGACGTGGCCGGCCCTGGGTTTAAGTTCGAGATCGAGGGTAGTCTGGACGTTGTCCTTCACCTGGATCTGGCCAACGTAGGGTTCGTAGCCTTCTAGGCGAAGCACGAGATTGTAGGAGCCAGGGGCTAGGGGAAGGGTGACGGGGGTTTGTCCGGCTTGCTTGTCGCCGTTGATGAATACATCAGCGCCAGCCGGGCGAGACCCGACAAACATGCCTTTGGCGAGAGCTTCGAGGAGAATTCTTTGATCCTGCGAATCGCCGGTCTTGAGTTCGAGAGCGGTCTGGACCTGGAGATAGCCTTCTTTTTGGACTTGCAGGCTGTAGCGGCCAGGAGCGAGGTCGTTGAAGCTACACGGGGTCTGGCAAGTGCCATCCGAACGGCCGGAGGGGCCGAAGATGGTGGCTCTGGCACCGATTACATTGGTGAGGACGTGAACGGCGGCGTTGCCATTGGAAGGAATGGGATGGCCGCTGTTGTCAGAATTCCGGGATGCGGGGAGCGGCGCGTCGTCATAAGAGATTTCGTCGACTACGTGAACGCTGGCCGGAGCGTTGCGCATGAAGTGGAGGAGCGAAGAATGCTCCGCGGGGCGCAGCTTGCCGCTGAGCATGATCGTGTTGCTTGTGGCGGAAACCTTTACGCGGGTGGACATGGAGCGGTCTGCAAGGGCGGCTTCGATCTGACCTTTGTATTCGGCTGCAGCTGCCGTGATGGTGGGCTCCGCCTTTTTGGGATCAGGCCTCGCCGCGGGAGGATCGGGTTTTTTCTCGACGACATTCACTGGCGTCGGAACCGGGTCGGTCTTCACGGGTGTTTGAGCAGGAGCAGAGACAGGCGCGGGAACGACGGCCGGATAATTGGGCTGGTCGTTGGTTGACGGCGCCGGCTTTGCGGAGGGATCGGCATCTGACGGAGTGGATTTCGGCGCCGAGGGAGTTACAGGAGTCGGGACTTCCTGACGTGGACGGCTGTTCAATTCGCGCGCGGCCTGGAATTCGGGGCGGAGCTTGTTGAAGCCATAGACAATGACGCCGACGAGAATCAGGGCCAGGAAGATGGTGAGAGCGGGACTGCTCTTTTTTGGTTCTTCGACTACTGGTGCAATCGTTCCGGTGCGGCGAACGACCGGCGTTTGCGTTGGATTGGTGCCGCGATTCTGCAGCGAGCGAATGGCGGGCGTGACGTTGGGATTGCCCGTCGGCGTAAGCTGAGGGCTGCCGCCCGCAATGCCAAGAGGAAAAGCCGAGCCGGAGCGTGGAGAGACTAGCGTCGCGTCGGGATTGCCGGCGGCAGGAGTAAGAGCGCGATAGTTGCGGAGATCTTCGAGGAGTTCGCGGCAGCTCTGGTAGCGGACTTCCGGCTCTTTGGCGAGCGCGCGCATGACGATGTCGCTGAGGCCCTGATGGATGGAAGGGTTCAGCGTGCGCGGGGGAATCGGTTCTTCGTTGACGATCTTGTAGATGACGGTGGTGATGCTCTGGCCGGGAAACGGCTTTTCGCCGGTGAGGATTTCATAGAGCAGGACGCCGAGGGAGAAGATGTCGCTGCGGCCGTCGACGGGGCGGCCTTTTACTTGTTCGGGCGACATGTAGCTGGGTGTGCCCATGACGTGGGTGGTTTGCTGCACGGTGCCGAACTGCAGAATTTTGGCGGTGCCGAAGTCGGTGACCTTGACGGTGTCGTCGGCGGTGAGCATCAGGTTGGCAGGCTTAATGTCGCGATGGATGATGCTGCGCTCGTGGGCGAACTGCAGGGCGCTGCAGGTCTGCTCCATGATGCGGAGAACGCGGGGCACGGGGAAGGAGTGGCCTGAATCGAGAAGCGCCTGCAGGCTCTTGCCTTCGATGAGTTCCATGGTGATGTAGTAGAGGCCGTTTTCTTCGCCGGCGTCGTAGACGACCACGATGTTGGGATGGGTTAGAAGTCCGGCGGCACGAGCTTCGGTCTGGAAGCGGGAGAGAAGTTCGGGACGGCTGAGGCCGGTGCCTTCTTCACTGAGACGGATGGTTTTGACGGCGACGGTGCGGCCGATGACAGGGTCTGTGGCGCGGTAGACGACACCCATGGCGCCGCGGCCAAGTTCACCGAGAATTTCGTAGCGCCCTGCTTTTACCGTTGTTTCCATACCGCCCCGTTGCCCGAAAAAGTACTAATCCTTAATAACCGCGCCTAAACTGGTACTTCGCGAGAAAGCCTCTCAGGAGACTTATCGGAAAAACGCCGCAAAACTGTATGGGCCGACACTCGTGACGTATCCCGTGGAGGCGCTCCGACACACATCCCCCTCCATTAGGAAGAGTAGGTGGCGGTAAATCAGGGGGTCAACGCTACGGGAGTACTAGTGTGCTTGGCAGGACATGTCCGTTGGGACAGGCGGGAGAAAGGTACTCTCGTCGAGTAGCGAAAGGGTGGAGTCGGGTGGCACGGCGGTAGCGGGCCAGTTTCCCATTGGCGCGTCTGTCAGCACTTGAAGTCGATTCTTGCCCGTGACGTTTCCACGGAATGGGGGTTGGATCCCAGAGCCTGTCGAATGATCCTACCCGTGGCGACTTACCGAGCTGTTCTCTCGGAGGTTGCCGCACTTCGCGGATTCCTGTCAGACTGTGGTGGGAGCGTCTATGAACGAAGTAACCAGAAGGATAACGGAAGAGATTCTCGTTCGAGCGAACGAGGCAATCGGGCGAGGCGAAGCCAAGGGCCCAAAGCTTGACCAGTGCTGGAAAAGGTTTGAGAAACTGAACGGCGGAATCGTCGGTGTAAAGTCATGGGAACAGATCAAGAGAATTGCGGAGGCCGCTCTGGCAGCTGGGAAAGAACCGAGAGCTTAGGATATACGCGGCGACTAGGGAGAGTAGTGCGAAAATCCACTTGTCCGGTAAGCACGTTAGTCACGCTCTCGATAATGAGTCCCAGAATTGAAGATGGGCATCGGCGTGCAATGTTCGCCATAGGTTCTTCGCAAGTCAAAGCAGTAGCTCACCCTTGACACATGTTCGGACCATGCCGCCCACCCAGATACGGGATCCATCCTGTTCTATGTGAACGCGGCCCGAGCGCTTCAAGGCGGTGCCCTGGCTGACGACATACTCCGAAGGCGCAATGCGGCTTCCAATAAGCCAATGCGCCAGCCCGGCATTTAAACTCCCTGTAACAGGGTCTTCATGACCAATATCCTCGACACTAAAAGCACGCACCTCGAACTGCGCATAGCTTCCATCTTTCAAGGGATTGAACGCGGCAAAGACTCCGACCTTCAGTCCCGCCAAGGTCGAGTAGTTCGGACGGAGCGCCAGAACTGCCTCTCGAGAACGCAGCATGATCGCCAACCAGCCCGAGCCGTTGTCGACCCAATTTGACGCGAGGATTGTGTCAGGTGTTAGGTCTAGGCCCTTGACGGCCCGTGCCAGGATCTCAGGCTCGACCGGCCCGCTGCGGGCCAGTTTAGGCGCGACAAACGAAAGGCCCGCAGGCGAATTTCGGATGTGGATGAGCCCCAGTCCACATTCCTGCACGATCTCCTTGTTTTTCGCGACTCCGCCTGTGGCTAACCAAACGTGGCAGCTTCCCAGGGTGGGGTGACCGGCAAAAGGTACCTCCCGCTCTCGTGTGAAGATACGAACGCGATAGTCAGCATCGGGCGACTTCGGTTCCAAGAGAAAGGTTGTTTCGCTAAGATTCGTCCAGCTCGCAAAGGCCGCCATCTGTTCGTCGCTTAGTGCGTCGGCGCCAATGACTACAGCTAAAGGATTGCCAAGTAGAGGTTTGGACGAGAACACGTCGACCTGCTGAAAGGCGAATGCAGTCGAGTTTTTTCGCGGCGATTGTTTTTTGTCTTGTGCAGTCTCGAATGGATGAATCGCACTTGCGACTGTATTCGCCGCGGCGAGATTCAGGAAATTGCGTCGATCTACTAACATGCGGGCCTCCAATGGCTCGTAATTTTTCGGGAAGTTATGGACGTGGCATGGAGTCGGTTGGGGACATCATGCGGTCGGGAAGGGGTAGGTTGGTTTCGCGGATGGGGCGATCGACTTCGCCGGGCCGGGCGGGGGATTCGAGGCCGTCGGTGAGGAGAAAGCCCTGGAGGGCGATGCCTGCGGTCCAGACATTTTCGAGGGCGACGATGTATTCGGCTTGAAGGTCGAAGAGTTTGCGCTGGGATTGCAGGACGCGGGGATTGGCGGCGAGCATGAGGCCGTATTTTTCGACCATCAGCGTGTAGGCTTTCTTTGCGCGAGGGAGCATTCCTTCGCGGTATTCGAGGGCCATCAGTTTGGCGTTGGCGTATTGATCGGCGGCGGTGGCGGCGCGGTCGCGCAGGGTAAGAGCGACGCGCTGCTTTTCTAAATTGGCGCGATCGAGGGCTGCCGCGGCCGCGTCGATATTTCCCTGATTGCGATTGAAGATAGGAATTTCGACGCCGACTTCGGCGATGCCTTCCCAGCCTTTAGCGTGGGGAGCTGTGTCGAGAGTCTCGTTGTTGTATTCCATGCCGCCGCGGAGTTGGAGATCGGGAATGGGTTCGCGTTTCGCGCGGACGAGTTCGGCGGAGGCGCGGGCGGCGCTGGCTTCGGCGATCCGTGTGGCGGGTGATTGCGTGGCGATGGATTCAACGGCTTGATCTTCGTTGAGGTCGGGCCAGTTGTGTTCGAGATCTCCGGAAACGGTGGCGATCGGCAGATCGGGGCGGCCGAGAAGCGCTGCGAGGGAACGCCACTCTTCGCGAAGAGTGTTTTCCTGCATGCGGGCGGAGAGGCGCAGGCGCTGGGCGTCGACTTCGGCGTCGAGGACTTCGGATTCGTCGGCCTGGCCGGTGTTGGAAAGCTGGCGCTGGGTATCGGCGACGTTCTGTTGAATTTTGGCCATGTCGCGGCGGACGTCGAGAAGTTCCTGCGCGGCGAGGACGCGGAGAAACGCGGTTTTCACGGAGGTTTCCACGCGGATTTTTTGCTCCTGGGCTTCGATTTCGGCGAGTTGCGTTTCCTTGGAAAAAACATCGCGGCTGCGAGAGAGTTTTCCGGCGGTGACGATGGTTTGCTGGACGAAGAAGCCTTGCTTGCCGCCGCCGACGGAGCCGCCGCGGATTTCGTCGCCAGTGTAGCCGACGGTGGGATTGGGATAGAGGCCGGATTGTTGCTGGCGGGCTTTGGAGGCGCGGATTTCGGCGTCGGCCTGGCGGAGAGTGGGATTGGATTCGGCGGCGAGGCGCTGGGCTTCTTCGAGGGTCAAGAGGGGGGATTTGGGATTTTCCTGGGCGCGGCCGAGATGCGGATAGACCGGTTGGACGGCTGGGATATTCATGTGGTGCTGCATTTCCTGGGGCGTCATATTCATGGGTTGCTGGCCGGTGGAGGAGATGGCAGCAGTGAACAAAATGAAGCTGAATGTTGCGAACTTTGTTTTAAGTGAACGCATGGACCGGCTCCCAGAAAAAAGGAAAAGATTTAACACAGAGTTCGCAGAGGAAGAGCGCAGAGGGCACAGAGAAGATAAGAAGGAGTGTGGCGCTCGATCGGAAGAGCCCACCCTTACACACCAAGGGTGGGGCACCCTCAAGTTCTTGTGGTGGTCGGCGTAACCCAGAGCACAGGCAAGATTGCCTGCGCCACTCTTGTGGGATTTAGGAGGCATGGTTGTGCTCCTCGGGCTTAGGGGATTGGTGATTGCGGATTAAGGATTGGATTTCTTCGTATTTTTGGTCGGGGAGAACGCGGACCATGGTCATCATGCCCATCATGCCGGCGCTCCAGTTGGCAGGGAGGCCATGCGTTTCGGGTTTGGTGACGCCTTCGGCATTGTCCATGGCCATTTCCATGAAGGCGTCTTGCGGGAAACCGGGGACGGAGTTGGCGTTTTCGGCGATGGGGGAGTGATGGACGTGTTCGACGCCGAGGTGGTTAGCCAGAGTTTGCATCTGGCTGAGGGCTTTGGCGTCGGTCGAGTTGGCGGTCTGAATCTGCCGGTCGCTGAGGAGGTCCATCATGCTGTTCATCATGTGATGGGGAAGATGGCAGTGAATCATCCAGTCGCCGGGATATTTGGCTTCGAACTCGACGACTTTGGCTTGCGCGACGCCGACGAGAACAGTGTTGGTGGGATACCAGGTGGATTCTGGCGCGCGGCCCCCTTCTGTTCCGGTGATGACGAACTGGTTGCCGTGGAGATGGATGGGATGATGATCCATGCCGAGGTTGACGAAGCGGAGACGAACTCGGCTGCCGAGACGCGCGATGAGCGGCGTGGTGGAGGGAGCGGAGAGGCCGTTGAAAGTGAGCCAGTTGAATTCCATCGAAGCGGTGTTTGGGACGGTGCTGGAAGGGAGAATCGCCCATTCCTGCAGGACGATGGCATAGTCATGGTCGGCGTGCGGCGCGTAGGAAGATTGCGGATGCGCGATGAAGAGGCCAAGCAGGCCGATCATCTCCTGCATGGCGCTGTGGGCGTGATAGAAAAAAGTGCCTTCCTGGTGAATGGTGAATTCGTAGGTGTAAGTTTCGCCCGGCGCGATTGGCTTTTGGCTGATGAAGGGGACGCCGTCCTGTTCGATGGGAACTTCGAGGCCATGCCAGTGCATGGAAGTGCTTTCCGGAAGCCCGTTTTCAACGATGAGGCGGACGCGGTCGCCCTGCGTGACCTGGATCGTGGGGCCGGGGCAGGAGCCGTTGTAGCCCCAGGCGTCAATAGTTTTGAAGGGAGCGATTTTGCGTTTCACGGGTTCGGCGCGCAGTCGGAACACTTTTGTGGCGCCGTCGAGGGTGAAAGGGAGATCGGGGACGTCGGGGGTGGTGACGGGGACGTGCGGATGCGCGTTCGCATGCGACGGCGCGGATTTGGATTTTGCGGCGGCGTGCGTATGCCGGGAATTTTTTTCATCCACCGCGGCGTTGGTTTGCGGTGAGGCAGCGTCGAGCGGGGTGCTGAGGCCGAAGAGGCCAGCGGTGAAAACGGCGGCGTCCTGAAAAAAATTCCTGCGAGAGCTGCTCATGAAATCCTCCGGATGAATGGCCAGAAGATATATAGATGTTTATCGGGCGAGCCCTGGCCATGATCGGCTAGCACAATTTTTGGCTGGGGAACAAACGAGTTTAGAGAAAGCGAATCAGAGGCGCAGAGGAGAATTGAAAGCAAGAGAAGAGGAGTGGCTGGGTGAACAACCTCGGCTGGAGATATCCAACGCAATCACGAGATAGGCCGTGGGACAGGAAGCAAAATCTGGGGTTGCAGAAACCGAGTGAGATGCAGAATCGGCGTGGAGTAGCCGGGATAGTAGTAGAGGACGAGTCGCGAAAAGAGAATCTGTTGGAAGGCAGTTGGGAGCAACCGCACCAGCGAGAACGGAAGTACCGTGAGAACGAATTGACGGGTGGTGGCAGCCGCTCGGTGGTTGCTCTTGCGTAGCTGGTTGAGTGCAGGAAGAAAGATTGCAGCGCGTGGCGCAGAGTGGCGCAGCCAGCAGGCACAGCACGACCAGAGTAGAACCGAGGCGCGAAACGATGCGATGCCTTCTGGTACGCATATTTCTATTGTACCCGTGCCCGGGCAAAGAGGTAACGGATTCAATCTTGGCCCGTGCCAGCGCTCCGCGTCATACGGATGCTTCAAGGTCGAGGTTGGCGATCATGTCGTCCAATACGCTGTTTGCTTTGTCGCGCTGGGACTCAGTCTCCTGGATGGTCTTGCGCAGGGAGTCGAGTTCGGTCTCCTGCTGATCGAGTTCGCGGGTGTAGCGCTGAAGGAGTGCTTTTTCCTCGGCGCTGCCTTTCAGGGCTTTCATGTTTTCGCGTAGGCGGGCCTGGTCGGCGACGATGCGATCGATGTCTTTTTGCCGGTTTTCCATCTCGGTTTCGAGTTTGGCGACGGTGGCTTTCTGCGCGGCAATTTTCTTAAGAGGCTCGGCCACGGATGGGGAAAGGGAACCATTCTTGATGAAGACGGCAATCTGGTCCTCGTCGAGATTTGTCAACTGGAACGAGTTTTGCAGAACACGGATTTCTTCGACCGGCAGGGATGCCGTGGCTTTGGGCGAGATTTCGAGTTTGAAGCGGAAAGTCCCCGGGGCGGTTTCGTCGGGTTCCTTGTTGCCTTTGGCGAGAGTGGAGCCGACGCGGGCGGGATGCTCGATGATCAATGTTCGCTTGGAATCGTCCTGATTGCGAACGGTGTAGAGAGTGCGCTCGTGGAGTTCGCTGGATTGGATCATGACGCCTTTGGAGATTTTGATGCGCGTGACGCGCTGGGGCTGGCTGGTGGTGGCAGCTTCGACCAGGAGGCCAAGGTCGGTGGCGTAGGAGAGCAGGCGGCGATCGCCGGGCTTGATGGTGTCAGTGAGGCCTTCGCCGGCGAAGACTTCGGATTCGAGGACGCTGAAGCTGCCGGCGTCAAGAGTGAGCGGGCTGGTATTTTTCACCCACAGTGCACGGAGTGGGCGGCCTGAGCCGGAGGTACCACTCCACAGCGAAACTTTTTCGGCTTCGACGTCGGTCTGGGCGATGGGGACCAGAGCGGATTGATTTTTGCCGAGCGTCACGCGGTCCTTAAGTTTGTATTCGAAGAGGTCGCCGAGACTTTGGCCGTTTGCGGCAGCTGACGACGTCTCACGCGCGACATCAACCACGCCTGGCGCGAGCGTGAGCATGGAATTGGCACTACGGCTGCCGTACAGCCCGCCCCCAACTCCTCCTCCGGAACCGCCGCCCGTTACGGCATGTGGACGGTTGGCAACGCCGGGAATAACGGTGCCATTCACACTCATTTCTGAGCTTGAAGTGTCCACGGTGGGGGTGGTGGCAGTAACAGTTACGGTCTGCGTCGATGCACCGACCTGGAGTTGGCTGTTGAGCTGATTTTCACCCGGGGAAACAGAGAGATTCGAAACGACATTTGTTTTGAAGCCTGGACGTTGCGATTCCAGGCGGTAATTGCCAACCGGCAAAGAGGAGAAGGAATAGTTGCCGGAACTGTCGGTGAAGGTGCTGGCGAGCTGCGTCCCGTTTTCATCAAGAAGGCGAACCGAAGCGGCAGCGATTGCGGCCCCACTTGCATCCGTAACCGTGCCACTCAGGCGGCCGTTGCCGCCACTGAGCGTGGCAGCGTGGGTTTGCGGGGAGAGTTGCACGCTTTCCGGAAGCGGAACAACGGGGCGGCGGCTGTAGTAGGGCTCGGAAAGCTGCTGGATGAAGGAATGCGGCGCGCCTGCAACGAGGGAGAGTTCGACATTGTTCCAGTCTTCGCCGACAGTGTTGTCAACGATAGCCCAACCCTGCAGGAGGGGTTTTTTGTCTGGCTTGCTGGGAAGGACGATGCGATAGGTGGTTTTCCAGACGGGCACCTCGCTGATGTAGCTGACGTAGAGATTACGATCGCCCGTGCCGGTGGTGGAGAGGGTCATGCGGCGAACATCCTGATCGCGAGAAGCGGCAATGAGTCCGAGGTAGCGGCCGACTTCGAACTTGAGGTCGCCATCGAGGATGCGGATCGAGGTGGCGGGATTCAGATCGACGCTGCGAACTTCACCAGCGTCGGTGATGAGAGAGATTTCCTCGGTTTCGACGGTGAAGGTGGTGCTGGAACGAGTTTTGCGCTCGATACTGAGAAGCTTGCCGGTGATTGCGGGAGCCGTTCCGCTGCGGACTTCGATGCG
>Ga0210389_10005085_pt1 | contig 10198 bp, 9 predicted proteins | sample IncBWH28OmetaG_FD_160127 | JGI IMG/M metagenome (GOLD analysis project Ga0210389, IMG submission 160127) | Forest soil microbial communities from Barre Woods Harvard Forest LTER site, Petersham, Massachusetts, United States - Inc-BW-H-28-O ...
TGAAGTCGCGACCGTCCGCCCGGACGGCGAACATGCCTACTATTCCATCAGCGGCGAGCCTGTGTACGATGAAGGGGGCGCTTTTACCGGCTATTGTGGTACGGGCGTGGACATCACCGAGCGCAAGCGGGCCGAAATCGAGTTGCGCGAGAGCGAGACGCGCATGCGCGCTGCGATGGCTGGTGCGCACCCTGTTGGCCGCCGGCCATCGCGCCAAAAAACATCAACGTAGATGCACATCGGGGTTCTGTGAGTACTCTTGCCTTCGGCTCTATTGAGAATCACTTACTCGCTTCGCTTCCGGATGCCGACCTGCAGCGCTGGCTGCCGCAACTCGAGCGCGTCGAGATGCCTCTCGGCCAGGTGCTTTACGAATCGGGTGGTACGCTGAGCCATGTGTATTTTCCCACGACCGCTATCGTTTCGCTGCTCTATGTGATGGAGAACGGGGCGTCGGCCGAAATCGCCGTAGTCGGCAATGAGGGTATCGTGGGGATTTCGCTATTCATGGGTGGCGATTCCACGTCGAGCCGTGCGGTAGTGCAAAGCGCAGGGCTGGGCTTGCGGCTCAAGGCGCAAGCGATGAAAGATGACTTCAACAAAGCGGGTCCCGTGCTCCACCTGTTGCTGCGCTATACCCAGGCGCTGATCACCCAGATGGCGCAAACAGCGGTATGCAACCGGCATCACTCGCTGGACCAGCAACTCTGCCGGTGGCTGCTCCTGAGTCTGGACCGCCTTCAGGGCAATGAACTGGTGATGACGCAGGAACTGATCGCCAACATGTTAGGCGTGCGCCGCGAAGGCGTGACCGAGGGGGCGCTTAAGTTACAGCAGGCGGGGCTGATTCGCTACGCGCGCGGCCACATCTCCGTGCTCGACCGCGTTGGGCTGCAGAAACGCAGCTGTGAGTGTTATGCGGTGGTCAAGAAGGAGTACGACAGACTGCTCCCCGAGAAGTCGCCGGCTTAAGCCTACAATGTCGCAGCCCCGCGGCACGCGGTCAAGTGCCGATATCCCAACCCATATCGATCAGGGTTCGGATGCAGTCCTCGGGCAAATACGACATCGAGTTCGAAATGTTCTCTTCGAAGCCGCGCGAGAATTCGTCATGCGCTTTCGTGTGCTGCTATGTGCGCTGCCATACAGTCCCCCCGGCTGATCGGGTGTATGGTCGTCCGACAGGGCGAAGGTACTCACGTCCATTGAACGACAACCGCGCTGCTCGCATTGACCGGAATATCAAATATTACAGTGAGCATCTTGTTTACCGCCCAAAACCACTTGATAGAATTGCTTCCGAAACAGGCACGTGCGCGCTTGCTCGCGATTTGCGAGCCAGTTGAACTGGTGATGGCGGAGGTGCTCAGCGAAGTGGGAATTCCGGCGCGCTATGTCTACTTTCCGACGGAAGGCTTCATCTCGCTGGTTACGCCGATCAAGGGGAGACCCATTTTGGAGGTAGGGATGATTGGACGCGAGGGGATGCTGGGAACACACTTGGCATTGGGCGTCCGCGCGGCTCCGCTGCACGCATTGGTGCAGGGTCCGGGAGCGGCTTGGCGCATCGGCGCGAGCGCGTTCTGCAAGGAGCTCGCGCACAGTCCTGCACTGCAACGGGGCTTGAATCGTTATGTTTACGTGATGATGATGCAACTAGCATCGGCGGCGTCGTGTCTGCGTTTTCACAAGATTGAACCGCGATTGGCACGCTGGCTTCTGATGACGCAAGATCGAGCTCATTCAAGTACCTTTCACATCACACATGAATTTCTCGCATACATGCTCGGAGTCCGCCGGGTCGGCGTCACGGCCGCGGCGAGCGTACTGCAGCGGGACGGCTTAATAAAGTATCACCGGGGTGAAATCCAAGTCTTGAACCGCCGCGGACTGGTTGCGGCCACTTGCAGTTGTTACGCAGCCGATCAGGAAGCGTATGCAAGAATGTTGCACTGAGAATTCCTTTTTATGCACTCTTACGCCTTGGGCGCCGTGGGGCGGTTGTCGACACTGAGTGCGCCGGCGCCGAACGCGACGATTTGCAGCAGGCCACCTGCCATCATGAGGTTCTTGAGGAAATGAATCATTTGGTTCTGGTCCGCAAAGTGGCTATGGAAGGTCGCCGCGGTGACCAGCGAGAACAGCGCGAGCACGGCAGCGACCGTGCGAGCCTTGAATCCGGCAATGAGCAAAAGACCGCCGCCCAACTCGACTGCGACGGAAACAACAAGAGCCAGGGACGGGAAAGGCAGGCCCACCGAACGAATCGCTTGAGTGGTCGGGCCAACGGCTCCAAGTTTACTCAGTCCGCTCATCGCAAAGGGCAACCCGATCAACAGGCGGCCGGCAAAGGGAACATAGCGGATAGCGGTCATGGCATTACTCCTGGGCGATGGGGCATATCAGGCGGTATTTGTTGTTCGAGTCGCCGCGTGGCGTGCAAACCGCGGGAACAATCTGAGCGCGTTGCCCGCCAGAACGGCGCCGGCTTCATGGGCCTGCAGCTCCGCGCTCGATTCGACTTCGCGGCGGCACGAGACGGCGAGGTCTCGGCGAAGATAAGGATAGTCGGAGCCAAACAGCACCTGATCCATGCCGACCACCGAGCGAAGCATGCGCAAGTTCGCGGGATGCCAAGACAAGGCCGTGTCCCAATAGAGCCTGCGAAGGGTATCCGCTGCTTTGCCGCGCTCTTCTGCGCCCGGGATCACGTTCATTTCATCGACAATCGAGAATCGTGTCGCGAGATACGGAATCGTCCCACCGGCGTGCGAGAAAATGTATTTGACGTTCGGGGTGCGAGCAAAGGTATTGCCATAGTGCAGTTGCGCCACCGCCCGTGTGGTATCCGCCGTGAAATCGATCAGCGAGTCAGGCAGTCCCAGAGTGCGGGCGGCCGGGTCGGGCGACGATGTCGGATGCACGAAGACCACGGCTGCGCGCCTCTCCAACTCATCGAATAACGGCCGGAATCTGCTATCGCCGAGATAAATGCCGCGTGCGTTGGAAAACAGCACGACCCCATCGAGCTTGAGCACGTCGAGACCGTATTCGAGCGCCCGCAACGCACCCTCGACGTCGGGCAATGGCAATGCCGCGAAACCGCCGAAGCGATCCGGGCGTTGCTTGATGAGTTCCGCCGATATCTCATTCACACGGCGGGCGAGATCGCGGGCAGCGGCATCATCGCCCATGTGCACGCCCGGTGTGCTGATCGAGGTGATCGCCACATTGATCCCGGCGTCATCCATGTAGGCGAGTGTCGACTCCTTCGACCACGGAGCCGGCGAGATGCCGCCGACCGGGTTGTGCGCGTCATTGGTTGCGCGCCAAAACACGTCGGGAAGAATGTGGTGGTGAACGTCAATTGTGAAGGTCATGTCGTGGCTTCACTTTCCCGGAAGACGGAATACGGTAACCGTGGTATTGCCGCCGCCGATTTCAGGGGCGACCAGGTTGTATACGCCCACTATCCCTGACACGACCGCCACGTTCTGCTTACCGCGGGCGCTGTACGTGACCACGCCACCGCCCGCGGGGCCACCCAGGGCCGTCCGCAGCAGCACTTTGCCGGATTTCGCATCCAACGCGAGGAAATCACCGGTTATCTCGCCGGTGAATACCAGCTCGCCCTCGGTCGTCGTGACACCGGCTATCATCGGTTTCGCCGCGTCATAGCGCCATTTCTCACGGCCTGTAGCCGCGTCGAACGCAGTGAGTCGTCCGCGGGCGGCCGACCACGGGTCGAATTTCGTTTGGCCGCCGAAGTAAAAACCTCGCGTGTGTTCTTTCTGCGGATCCGGAGCCGCCGCATCCTTGCTGAACTCCGCGCACCAGTCAGTGGCGGGGACAATCAGCATGTTCTGCTTGGCGTAGTAGGAAGAACCGTTCCACTCCTCCCCGCCGAGGGTGCCCGGGCAAACGCGCACCGGCGTCTTGATGGGGGCTTCGACATTCAGCCGGTTGGTGAAAGGAACGCTATAGATGATGTCCTTGGAATCGCGGTCCAAGAGCCGTAGCAGTCCGTCCTTGCCGGTGCTCGCGATCACATTGTGCATCGACCCGTTGACCGTCGTCCTGAATACGGGCGCGACGTGCGATACATCGTAGTCGTGTACGTCGTGGGGTACGAATTGGCGGTACCAAGCGAGGTGACCCGTCGTGGCATCCAGGGCAATCAACGAATTCGTATAGAGATTGTCGCCTGGGCGATCGTCATCGTAAAGATCGGGCGCTGCGTTACCGCCGGGCACATAGAGCAGATTCTTTTTTTCGTCAAAGGACATGGGAGTCCAGAGATTGCCGCCGCCGTGTTTGCGTGCGGCTGGATCCGGCCCCCATGTGTCGGCTCCCGGCTCGCCATCGTCAGGCACGATATTGAAGCGCCATATTTGCTCGCCGTCTCTGATTCGAAACGCAGCCACCCAACCGCGCGCAGCCGTCTCCGCGCCTGCCGGCCCGATGTAGATCAGATCGCCGTGGACCAGGGGCGGCATGCTGATGAAATAGCCTTCCTTCGGATCGGCGATCTGCCTCGCCCAAAGCTGGTGCCCGTCCTTGGCGTCGAGCGCCAGCAGAAAGCCATCATTGGTACCGCGAATGATCTTTCCGTCAGCGAGCGCCGCGCCGCGATGCGTGTTCAGCGGTTCGTGCTCGCGCGGCGTCCACGTGCTCGACCAGATCAAGTGGCAATCAGCGCCATCAATTGCAACGGTGTAGTGGGCAGTGGTCAGGTACATCCTGCCCGCCGACACGATCGGAGCGGTTTGCGACGGCTCTTTATCGGGGAACGAGTACGCGCAGGCCTTGACGAGCCGCGATACATTTTCCGTCGTGATCTGCTTCAAAGGCGAATAACGGGTTCCCGCGAGGTCGTGGTCCACATACTCCCAGTTGCCACCGCTCGAGTCACTGGCAGCCCCTTTTTTTGGGGATGCAAGAACGTGCGATGCGCCCAAGCCGAGAGCAGGTGCGACAAGGAATGCTGTGAGCACTCTTGTCCATATGCGAGAGGGGACAGTCATGACCTAACTCCTGGTGTTTTCATTGCGGTTCAGACGCCCGTCAACGTTGGATTTCAGGCAATAGAATCCTTTTCATGCAGGCGCCTTGAAAGTCGGCGTAAGTCAAATGCTAGTCTTCAGACCGGCCATGTTGCTTGCGTTCTCCTGACGCGAGTTGTGCGAATGATGCGCGGACACGGTAATCTGCTGCCTACCGGCGGTATGCGTGAAATCTTCGAGCGAAAGTGGCTAGAATGGCGAGGGATTGGCCGTTTGACGGGAGCTAAGCATAGGGGCATACGACGTGATTTCGGCTCACTATCGCTGCCGGCCTAGTTATGAATGACTCGTTTCAGGCACGGCTACAAGCCACTCTCAACGTGATTCCGGCGCACACGTGGTACGCGACGCCGAGCGGCGCTCTCACGTTCATCAATAAGCGGACCGCGGATTACCTGGGTTTGCCGGCAAACCACCATCTTCGATTGGGGACCGACGTCGGCGCCGCGTGGGATTCGCATCTCGCGCTATTGCATCCGGATGATCACGATGAGACTCGCAAAGTGTGGTCAACCTGCCTTGAGACCGGCGCCGCGGGTGAGCTGGCCTTCCGGGTACGAGACGCTCATGGCGCATACCGCTGGCGTATCAGTCGCGTCGAACCTCTCCGCGACGACGATGGAAAGTTGCTCTATTGGATCGGGATTAACCTTGATGTAGACGACCTGAAGAGGGCCGAGCGAGAGCTGCGTGATATCCTCGACACCATTCCAGGATTGGTGTGGGTTGCGCTGCCGGATGGCTCGAATACCTACGTGAATAGCCGATATGTGGAGTACTCGGGCATGTCGGCGGCACAAGTAGCCGCGTCTGGGTGGCGAGCCGCAGTGCATGCCGACGATCTTGAGAGACATGAAGGCAACTGGCGCGCAGCGGTGGCGAGCGGCAAACCCCACGAGAGCGAGGTGCGTTTTCGCCGAGCGGATGGGCAATATCGATGGCACTTGGACCGCGGCCTGCCGCTGCACGACGAGGCTGGAAACATTATCAAATGGTACGGCTCCGTCACCGACATCGAGGACCGCAAGCGCGCCGAGGATGCGTTACGGCGCAGTCAGCATTTCTTGGCAGAAGCCCAAAGACTCAGTCTTACGGGCAGTGTCGGGATGGAAGTGAGTAGCGGACGGATGTTCTGGTCTGAAGAATCGGCTCGGATCTACGGCTACGCGCCCGGGACTGAGCCCACGCGCGAATTGATACTGCAACGGGTTCATCCCGAGGACCTAGGCCTTGTCAAAGACGCCCTGGGACGCGCGGCGCAGGGTACACATGACTTCGATTATGAGCATCGCTTGCAGATGCCGGATGGTTCGATAAAGCACATTTACAATCTTTGCCATTCCCGCAAGGATGCGGTAGGCAACGCAGAAATTGCCGGCGCGATAATGGATATCACGGAACGTAGGGTTGCGGAAGCGGAGCTCCGGCAGGTTCTGGACTTGGCGCCACAACTGATATCCGTAAACGAAGAACCCGACCAGAAGCGGCTTTACGCGAACCGCGGGTTGCTCGATTACCTCGGTACGACACTCGATGAATGGCGGCAACGCAGCGCCGGATCTGACGCGCACCCAGACGATCTGAAACGTCTGAGTGCTTATATAGAACGCTCAAAGTCGGCTGGCTTCCCTTTTGAAATGGAGACGCGCATTCGCAAAGGCGATGGAAGCTACCGATGGTTTCTGACACGCTTCAACCCGATGCGCGACGACAAGGGGAATATCAGACGTTGGTATGTTGCGAATACCGACATAGACGATCGCAAGAGAGCCGAGGAAAGGCTGCAAGAGGAGAACGTCGCGCTCCGCGAGGAAATCGACAAGACGTCGATGTTCGAAGAAATTGTTGGTTCTTCGCCGGCTCTGATTGCCGTGCTCTCGCGTGTGTCCAAAGTCGCAGCCAGCGACTCGACAGTTTTGATCACCGGCGAGACAGGCACCGGCAAAGAGCTGATCGCTCGCGCCATCCACCGGCGCTCCGAGCGCTCGGCAAACGCATTCGTGGCAGTTAACTGCGCTGCCATTCCGCGCGACCTCATTGCTTCAGAACTTTTCGGACATGAGAGGGGGGCCTTTACGGGCGCCATAGAGCGACGGGTTGGTCGCTTCGAATTGGCCAATGGCGGAACAATATTCTTGGATGAGGTAGCCGAGCTGTCGCCTGAAATGCAGGCGACATTACTGCGTGTTCTACAGGAGCGGGAAATTGAACATATCGGCGGAACGAAATCCATTCGGGTAGACGTTCGAGTCATTGCCGCGACAAATCGTAATTTAACGGAGGCAGTTGCCGGCGGGACTTTTCGCGAAGATCTTTTTTATCGCCTGAACGTCTTTCCGCTTGAAATGCCGCCTTTACGAGACCGCAAACAAGACATTGCGGTTCTCGTGGAATACTTCATTCATCGGTATGCCGCGAAGGCGAATAAGACGTTCCGACGTGTTAGCAAGAAAACATTAAGCCGGCTTCAGTCTTATCCCTGGCCCGGAAACGTGCGCGAATTGCAAAATGTCATTGAGCGCTCTGTCATTGTCTGCGATACCGAGGAATTCGTGGTCGACGGCAGTTGGCTCACGCCTGTGCACAAACTTGACGGCGCAGGCGCTCTGGCGACCAGGCTTTCTACCTACGAGAAGGCGCTGATCGAGGAGGCGCTCCTCGCCAGCGGCGGACAGGTATTTGGTCCGACGGGGGCAGCAGCACGGCTTCGGCTGCCTCGAACGACATTGGAATCGCGTATCCGGGCGCTGCGGATCAACAAAAATCGCTTCCGACGCCAACCAGGCTGAGCCAGACCGGGGATGTTTGACCGGGGTTTCGTCATTGACGAAATCTCGTCACGCAATCGCCATTGACCGCACGGCCGATTCAGCAACTTAAGGCTGGCCCGGTAATTGCATCTGCATGTGAGCGATGCTGAAAATTACCTGCACGACGAATGGCTATGTGGTCTTCGCGCTCAGTGGTCGACTCGAGGCAATGAGCCTGCAGGAGTTGTCGCATCTGATTGCGAGGGCGCGGCCGGGACGTGCGGTAACCCTGGAGCTCAAAGATCTTCTTCTCGCCGACCGCGAAGCCGTTGGGTTCTTGCGCGCGTGCTCAGAGAAGGGCATCGAGCTTCGCAACTGCCCGCGATACATCCAAACTTGGATGGAGAGCGGCGAAGATGGGGTAAGAAAGCTTTGAGTACCGCGGTGGTCAAGAAATGAGTGATTACGCAGCGCTCGTTGGCAGCCACGACTCGACGGGTGAAATCTGGGCTCAGGAGCTATCAGTCGTTGCGGCGCAGTTTGTTGAAGCTGCGTGCAGAGCTCGCAACGGTGATCCGGAGGCAACACGAGCGCATGTGGCGCACGCCCTGTCGCTGCTCAAGGGGCTACCGAGCCTGGGGCCAAGCGGCACGCATCTGTTGTCCGAGCGGAATACGCGGGTTATGCGAGGCGGGCTACCGGCGTGGCAGGCGAGAAGAGTCAGCGCGCACGTCGAAGGAAACATAGCTGCCCGGATTCACATCAAACAGCTGGCGCGACTGGTTGGTCTCAGCGCCAGCCATTTCTGTCGCGCGTTCAAATGCTCGTTTGGCGCATCGCCTCGAGACTACGTGTTGCGTCGGCGTATTGAGGTGGCCCAGGCCTTGATGCTGACGACGCCGGCCCCGCTATCCGCGATAGCGGTGAGCTGCGGTATGTGCGATCAACAGCACTTCACGCGATCCTTCCGCCGAATCGTTGGTGAATCGCCATCGACGTGGCGGCGGGCCCGGCAAGGCGTGCTTCAGATCAAATGAAGGCGGGTGCTTTGGGCCTATCCCATCTTTACCAGGTTCTGCATCACTAACGGGCCACCATACTGTTGCAGCAGACCGCCTCTGTCAGCTTCCCGAGTACGATCGATGCAAACCCCAGTTGCTCTACGAGGCCCGCAACTTCCGCGTTAGCCTCGACATCGTTGCCGGAAACAAAAATCACGCGACGCCCCTGACCCTCGGCGGGATCGGCGCCAAGTACGGCGGCGGGCAGGGTATTGAAGGCTTTCACTACTCGAACGCCGCGCAACTGCTCCGCCACCAACTCGCTCGAGGGCCGGCCGCCGAGGTCAGTCGGCGCATAGGAGGGAAAATCGATGGCGTTTGTCGCATCGACAACGATTTTGCCCTTCCAATCGCGTGAGTTACGCGCAATTTCAGAGACGGCCGCGAATGGGGCGGCCAATATCACAGTGTTTGCTGTCAGTGCCGCTTCAATCGTTTGGGGCACTAGTCCCTCGCCGAGTTCCTTTTTGAGAAACTGAAGCGAGTCTGGGCCGCGCGGGTTCGCGATCGCAACAGCGATGCCCTTTCGGGCGAACTGTCGCGCGAGGGCGGAGCCAATGTTTCCTGAACCGATGATTGAATAGGACATGCAGTCTCCGGTCTGATTTGCTAGGTCTCACTTGCCTCTTGGATTGTTCGACACATCCTGGCCAAGCAGCATATTCGCGACCTCGGCAATCTTGCGATCTTGACTTGCTCAAATTTGTGCAATTCTTGCGCGGGATATCGCGCGTCCATCGCGTATTTCATGCAGCGGCTGACGGCGACCTGCTTGCTGTCGGCCAGCGCAGATTGCGGGGTCCATGCGTCATTCGTACAAATCGCGTCAGGAGGACGCAAGCTACATAACTGGTCCGAAGACTAGCATTCGATCAAGCGGGCCTTTTAGTGCGTCCCTGTTCGGGTTGCAATCGACTTCAGCCGCGCGCATAAGGCTGATCTTCAAGACGGGGAAAAGGCCATAGTGATCACGATCGAGGTCAACGGAGCATCCCGGGAAATCGACATCGAGCCCGATACACCGCTTCTCTGGGTGCTGCGCGACGTGATCGGTTTGACCGGCACAAAATTCGGCTGCGGTATCGCGCAGTGCGGCGCTTGCACGGTGCATGTCAACGGAACCGCCATGCGGTCCTGCTCGGTGCCAATCGGCACTCTTGATGGCGCAAAGATCGTCACTATTGAGGGCCTTTCCCCAGACAACAATCATCCCGTGCAGCGCGCGTGGATTGAAGAAGGTGTTCCGCAATGCGGCTATTGCCAGTCTGGACAGATTATGGCCGTGGTTACGTTCTTAAAGAAGTATTCCAAGCCCACGGATGCC
>Ga0210389_10005087_pt1 | contig 10198 bp, 13 predicted proteins | sample IncBWH28OmetaG_FD_160127 | JGI IMG/M metagenome (GOLD analysis project Ga0210389, IMG submission 160127) | Forest soil microbial communities from Barre Woods Harvard Forest LTER site, Petersham, Massachusetts, United States - Inc-BW-H-28-O ...
CAAATTGCAAAACGCTGGCCTAAAGTACAAGAGTCATACTTAGAAAGATATCATCTAAAAGGGTGGAAGCTTGGAGATGTAGAGTTAGTCTATTCTAGAAGTCCCCTAAAACACCCCATTATTGCCAATATGGCTACGCAAGATAAATTTGGTTATGATGGAAAACTGTATGCTGATTATAATGCTATAGATATTTGTTTAGATCAAGTGTTGTATTTTGCCGATTATTGTGGTTATTCCGTAGCCATGCCCAAGGTTGGATGTGGTCTGGCCGGAGCGGACTGGAATATAGTCTATGGAATACTACAAGATCTTTCCTGTAAATACGATCGCGTAGCGATCGAGGTATATGAATTGAATAATAGAGAATGATGGAGCTGATTATGTTGTTGACGAACGATTTTTCAAAAGAGATTTGGTTTAATACTTATAAATATGAAGAGGAGAAAGACCTATCAGGTACATTTCTACGTAACGCGGTATCGATTGCCTCAGTGGAGAAGACAGAAGAATTGAGAGAGTACTGGACTCAACAGTTTAATGATGTGTTGCAAAAAATGCAACTTTGTCCGGCCGGAAGAATACTTGCTAACGCCGGAACACATTATAAAGGAACTACATTATTTAATTGTTACGTTGGTTCTAGACCTTCTTATGATTTGGATTCTCTTGATGGTATTCTTGAGACGTTGCGTATCCAGGCACAAACGCTGAAAAGCGAAGGTGGTTGGGGAATGAATTTCTCTTTCATACGCCCTAGGGGTTCTACAATATATGGAATTGGGGTAGAGACTCCTGGATCTATTAAGTATATGGAACTGTTTAATCGGTCGTCAGACATAATCACAGCAGGATCAGGCAGGGAAGCCGGCAAGGTCGGGTTGAAGAAAAAGATACGTAAAGGCGCACAAATGGGGATGTTATCAGTCTGGCATCCCGATATATTAGAATTCATCACAGCAAAGAGAGTAGCTAATCGACTGGATAAATTCAACGTCTCCGTAGTAGCTGATAAGAAGTTTATGGAGAAAGTACTTCTCTATGAAGAATCTGGACAGGATTCCGAATGGGACTTTATTTTTCCGGAAACAACTCATCCGAACTACAAATCTGAATGGGATGGTAATATATATAGATGGGTCGATAAAGGATATCCGGTACGCAAATACGGCAGTATCCTGGTAAGCAAACTCTGGGATTTGATCATGCGATCTACCTTTGATTACAATGATCCCGGCATCTTTTTTGAAGATCGTGCTAATGCTACACATCTATTTAGTTATGATCTGGATAAGTATATATTGTGTACAAACCCTTGTCAACCAGCATGGGCTACTGTTTTAACTCCTAATGGTATTTCTACACTCAAAGATATTAACATTGGTGATTTGATTTGGTCTGAAAAAGGATGGACTAAAGTAGTTAATAAAGTGTGTACAGGAAATAAAGATGTATATGCTTACAAAACCACTTTTGGGACATTTTATGGAACCGAAAACCATAAAGTGTTAGAAAATGGAGAAAAGATAGAAGCGAAAAGTGCTGAAGGTATAGATATTTTAAGAGGCGGATATAATGCTGCTTCATATATTTGTAACCCAAAAATAATAATGGATGGTTTAGTCTTTGGTGATGGTTCTGTTCACAAAGCATCAAATAATCTAGTACATTTAAATATAGGAAAAGATGATCAAGATTATTTTGATAGTTCTATTAGTAATTACATTGGACAGCATAGACCGGGTTTACATGAGTATTCGTATGAGATAAAAACAGATATACTACCCGAAGAATTGCCGCACACTTACGCTAGAAAAATTCCTGACAGGTATTTCTATGGTGATAAATTAACAGTAAGATCGTTTCTCAAAGGATTATATTCTGCAAATGGTAGTGTAACAGGGGGTAGAGTAACTCTCAAAGCAAGTTCCTATACAGTGATTTCACAAGTTCAAATCATGTTATCTTCTTTAGGAATTGCATCTTATTATACTGTTAATAAGCCAAATAAGATTAAATTTTCTAATGGAGAATATGAGTGTAAAAAGAGTTATGATCTTAATATTACTAGAGATAAACACAAATTTTGGGCTATCATTGGATTTCTTCAAAAATATAAACAGGACAAATTATACCTATTAATTAAAAATAAATGTGATAAACCAGAAGTAATCACAAAAGATATTCATACTATAGAATTTGTTGGTAATGAAGATGTTTATGATATAACAGTAGATAATGTGACACATACTTATTGGACTGGTGGATTAAACGTATCAAACTGCGGCGAACAGAGCATGCCATATGGATCTGTATGTGATCTAGCATCTATTCCATTACCATCCTTCTATAAGAACGGTATATTTGACTACGTTGAATTTGAAAGGGCGGTTAGAGTAGCAGTTCGTTTACTTGATAATGTTAATGACTATAGTTCTACCCCGCATGAAAGTTATACTAAGTCTGCCAGAGAGAACCGGCGAATTGGTCTAGGGTTAATGGGTTGGGCTAGCTTACTCTATCTGATGAAAGTCCGGTTTGGCAGCGATGAAGCGGAAGCTATTAAACACAAGTTGATGAAAACCTTTACTTCTGCCGCCGTTCAGGCTTCGATAGACCTCGCCATTGAGAAAGGCCCGTTCACGGGCTGTGATAAGGAAAAGTTAGCAGATCATCCGTTTTGGGACCAAATAGAATTAGACGCAGGATATAGGGAAGCTATACGTAAACATGGACTTCGCAATTCTGCCCTATTTAGCATCCAGCCGAATGGAAATACCGGAGTTCTTATGAATTTAATGAGCGGTGGCGCGGCCGAACCCATTTTTATGCATGAATATATTCGTACCGTAATCGTACAACCGGCTCCGGAACATATCAAAGACCGTTGTCCTAAATATGAACAGGGAGAATTCCATGAGACTGATCTTTTCAAATTTACAAAGGAAGGCTCGGAGACGATTCTAAAAGGCACGGATGAAACCGGAGTAACCTATAAGATAGATAAGAACAGAGGGTTGACCAAAGAGGTACTCTGCGAAGATTATGCTGTCAAGAAATTGAAAGAAATCGGAGAATGGGACTCGGAAGCGCCTTGGGCGGTTACAACCACTAATTTATCTGTAGAAGATCATATAAAGGATCTTAAAGGTTGGGCTAAATGGATTGATTCCGCAATCAGCAAGACAGTTAATATTCCAAATGACTATTCATATGAAGACTTTAAGAAAATCTATTTGGAAGCTTACAAGACCGGAGTTATCAAAGGTATAACTACATACCGGGCCGGCACTATGACCAGCGTATTATCTGCCAAAATGAAGGATAAGATTTATAAGACCAACGCCCCAAAAAGACCTAGATCTCTTCCCTGTAAAGTATTTTATCCAATGCTTCGTGGGCAACGTTATTATGTGGTATGTGGTTTATATGAGGATGATTTATACGAAGTTTTTGCCGGAAAATTAACCGAATGCATTCCTCACAGTATTACAGAGGGTGAAATAGTAAAAGTTAAAAAAGGTCATTATAGGTTAATTAATAATGATGATGTAATCATTGACAATCTCATAGAACATTGTGATCATTCGGAAGAGGCTATTTGTCGTTTGATGAGTGCCGGACTTCGACATGGAACGGACGTGAAATTTCTTAAAGAACAACTATCTAATTGTAAAGGAGAACTATATTCTTTTGGAAAAGTTCTTGGAAGAATTTTAGGTAAGTTTATTCCGGATAATACTTTATCGAACGAGTTATGTCCGGATTGTGGAAAGAATTTAGTTTTTACTGAGGGTTGTAAGGGTTGCACCGGAGACGGTGGTTGTGGATGGAGTAAATGCTCATGAATAAATTAGCTATAATATTATTAAGTATGTTGTTATTTTTACAATATTTTGTAAGTGTATTACCCAAGAATCCGGTTAAAGAAATATCTGGGGTTTCCGTAACTATCAAATACGCTGGTGGAACCGGTAGCGGAGTTATCCAGAAAATTGGAAATGATGTTTACGTATGGACTGCTAACCATGTTTTGACATCACCTATTCCTTTCCCTTGGCCTGTAGAAGTTGTTTACGATGTTCACCACAAAGGCCGCCATACAGCAATTCAATATTTTAGAGCAGAAATATTTGCTAGAAGTGAAGAATATGATTTAGCAATCTTAAAACTAAAACATAATCACTATTTTAGATACGGTGCAGAATTATATAAAGATGATGAAATTCCGGAAGTAGGACAAGATATTTGGGGTGTGTTTGCTCCTCTCGGAGAAGAAAACTCACAAACCGTTGTTAGAGGTACTATTTCGCAAACGGATAGACTTTTCAAAGGAAGAAGTATAGATCAAATTGATTGTTCTATAAATAGGGGTTGTTCTGGTGGTGGAGTTTTCCTTAATGACGGTAGACTTATAGGTATTGCTGTTATGATGAGAGATAATAATATAGGTCTTATGGTTCCCGTTCGCGTGATGAGGGAATGGGCTAAAACTACTGATTTACCGAAGGAACTTTATCAATGATAGCTCAACTCGCGTTGCTCGTCTCGCTATTGGGGAATGTAAACGAAGAAAAAGTATTGATTAATCATATCTTAGAAGCGAAGACTGAAAAACATTGGATTCTTGATAGGAAGTCTGATAAAAACGTAGTTTCTATTGCTGCCACCGGAGTAGGTTTTTACGCATATGCAAGAGCGGCGAAACTCGGAATGATATCTAGAGAAGACGCTAGTAAATGGATTAATGATGGTTTTATGTCGATGATAGGTGTAAATTTTGAGAATGATGGTTGGCTATATCACTTCGTAGATAGAACCGGAAAACCTTATGAAGAGAGTGAAGTCTCTTCTATAGATTCGGTTATATTTTATCTGGGGGCAGAAAGAGCCGCTCAAGAATTAGGTGAACCTGTTTTAATAGATTATGTTAGAAAATGTAAAGGGAAAATTAGTACGGCGGTTATGCTGGATAAGGACGGATATTTTTATCACGGTTGGACTATGGAAAATGGCCGGCGAAACATGTTAAAGTATAAATGGAGAAATTATAGCGAAGGCATTTTAATATATAGATATTTCGACTTAACATTTAAACCGGTATATACACATTACGACTTGCCATTATTCGTATATTTCTATCCTTTGGCATTCTATCCGGAAGAACGTTCCTGGGTTGATAATTTGGGTAAAGCCATAGACTATCAATTAAGTATTACCGGGCACTTCGGTTATACCGCTTGTGACGGTCCAAACGGATATCAAGTTAATACTCCATACATAATAAGTCCATTAGCTATATTTAGTTGTAAAAAATTCTTTCCTGCAAAAGTGGAAAAAGAATTGAATAAGAGATCGGCTCCATGGAGTGTTCAAGCAATTACGGTTAATCACAGTTGGCAGACTGGAGATAGGGTTTTGATGGATGACGGAATGGCATTAATGCTTATGAAAGGTAAATGATGTCTGAAGATATACTAGGTAAGGGGAATTTAGATCCATATTCTGTTGAAAAATTTACCTTAGAAGATATCAAGAGGCTGTGCCTCCAATATGATAAACTGTATGGATATTATCCTGAAAGTTATTATGAGGGAATGGCTTTATATGAATTTATTATAGATTCTTTGGATACTAAACGCAGTCCTTGCGAATTTACTAGAATTTGGAAAAAGGAAATGAGAAATGTTTCATGAAGACGATGTCCCGGATTTTTTACTTATGCACTCTCTAAGAACTAAAAATTGGGCAGATTATACGTATCTCAAGCTAGTCGAAGACGTTCTTGCAAATGGTGTTTTGAAACCTACTAGAGCAAAGATTGATGGACAGAATATATCCGCGTATAGTGTCTTTGGCCGACAGGCTCGGTTTTCACTAGCCGAAGGCTTTCCAATATTGACAACCAAGAAAATTAACTTCAATGCAATTGCTCATGAATTAATTTGGTTCCTTAGTGGTAGTTCTAATATTAAATACCTTCGGGATAATGGTGTGAAAATTTGGGACGCTTGGGCTGATGAAAAGGGTGAGTTAGGTTATGGGACCTATGGCACACTTTGGAGAAAATATCCTAATTATAAAGAATATATAACTTCAAATGGTTTTAATCAAGGTCTTAAAACTCTAGAAAAAAAACCTATAGATCAAATAAAGAATTTAATTGATAATATTAACCTTGTCAAAGAAAACCCAACCGCGTCTGTGGGGCGAAGGTTGATTGTTACTGCATGGCATCCCGGTTATGTCGATTCGGTGGGGCTCCCTCCCTGTCATTGTTTTATGCAATTCAATGTAACCGGCGACAAGCTCAGTTGTCAGTTGTACCAACGTAGCTGCGATGCTTTCTTGGGCGTTCCCTTTAACATAAGTTCCTATGCGTTGCTAACTCACGTCATTGCATATATAACCGGGCTGCAAGCACATGAGTTTATTCATACCTATGGAGACTTACATATATATGAAAACCATGTAGATCAGCTTCGAGAGCAATTAAATCGGAGACCATATAAGCTGCCGAAATTAGAAATATGGATATCGGAAAAAAATATAGACAAGGTTTGTAGGGAAGATTTCAAATTAGTAGACTACAAACATCATCCTTACTTGCGTGGAGAGGTTGCTGTATAAATATGAAAATTATCACTGAAACGTTAGTTAATGGGTCACTGGTAAACAAAACACAGGTAACAAAGGAATTCGCTTTTGTAGAAAGTATTCCAACTAATATATATGGAAATGCTTGGTTAATCAAACTAGATGGATCTAGAGTTGCTCCTATGTATATAGAAACAGAACTTATAAAACAACTAAAACCCGGATTGCTCGTAATTTATGAAACTCATTACACTCATGGGCAAATGGGCGTCGCTGAAAAGATAAAGATTGTAGATATTGATAAATTAGAAAGATTGTACTTCTCATGATTTCGGCCATCGTAGCAATGGATCGTAATAACCTCATAGGCATTGATGGGAAATTACCCTGGCACCGCCCGGATGACCTAAAGAATTTCAAAGCCCTTACGACCGGCCATACTGTAGTAATGGGCCGAAAAACCTATGAAAGTATAGGCAAACCTTTATCAAATAGATTTAATGTTGTATTGTCTCATCAGAATTTAACTGATACTCATATACACGGTAATTTAATCAGACTATCAAAAGAAGAAGTTATCTCCGTCTTTTATGGTCCATATTCCAATTTTTTTATCATTGGCGGTGCATCAATTTATAGAGAATTCGCCCAATATATAGAGAGGATGTATATCACGGTTATCAATGAATTTTCCCCTGTAAACGGTTGCGAAGCAACCTATTTCCCCTGGCAATCCTTCGAGCCAAGCTCTTGGACTTGTGTAGAACAATGTCCGCTCGGCCCCGATTTTTACTATGTATTCGATAGAATTAGAAAAGGTTAACTATGTCAACACGTAAACGCAAAACTTCTTCCGAACCCCAAACCGAAAAAACTTCTATTTGCGCAAGGACCGATGAACAGAAGGAATATATAAAAGCTATTGTTCAAAATGATATAGTTATATGTTGTGGTAAAAGTGGTTCCGGCAAGACTTGCGTTGCGGCCGGTATTGCGGTGGACTGGCTCAAGAGGGGCTTAGTAGACCGCGTTATCATCAGCCGGCCTTGCGTTGGCACAGAAGACCTAGGCTATCTGCCCGGAGAATTTGAAGAAAAAATTCAGCCATACTTGCAACCCTTGTTCACAGAGTTAGAACAATTTATAAATATAAAGGCATGTATAGCAAATGGGAAGATTAAAGTTCTGCCTGTCAGTTATATGCGAGGTGTTACTTTCAAAAATTCTTTCGTCATTGTAGACGAAGTCCAAAACCTAACAGAATCTCAACTTCGCATGTTATTAACACGACTAGGAGAAAACTCCAAACTTGTACTAACCGGCGATACTACACAGTCAGACTTAGAGCCGAAACAACAGAGAGACTTTCAAAAGGTCATTAATAAGATGTTGCCTATCGCTACTCCGGAGAATAAAATAGCTGTTGTTCGTTTGAATACATCTGTAAGACATCCGCTTGTAGAACTAATAGAGTCCGTGCTTTGTCCAGTGTATTAACCTCATAGACAACCACATTTTAATAGGGGTCAGCACATGCCTATAAATAATATTATGTTCACACCAAATCCGGGAGTACTAGGCTTTACTCACGATGTAGTTTGTCAGGCTCCCAAAGGTGCCGGCAATCAACTTCAAACAGTCTATCGGGGCGATGCATCTATCCAGCCAAACGGCAGCGGTTATGGTGCTATGATGGCTAGTCGTTTATATCATGGTGAATTAGTAAATAACATTGGTCAATAATATGGTTGATATTCTATTACTCAGACCTGAAATGGTGACTAGAAGCATTTTAGATATTCTGAATGTGTTGACGCCCACCCAAAAATTATCGCTGGGAGAGGCTAGAAATATAATCACTCTTCAGATCAAGTCTAATCATTATATGTATGTTTTATATGAAGATGGAGAACCTCTAGCTTGCGGTGGGTTTGCAATCATAACCAAGTTAGGCCGGAATGGCAGTCGAGACGCTCTAATTGAGGAAGTGGTGGTTCGTGCTGATAAGCAACGCAACGGTTATGGTCGCAAACTAATAGCTTTTCTCCTTAAAAAGATCGAACAATATAACGTATATGCCGTGTGGTTGAATTGTTCTGATGAAAACGTCCCGTTCTATAAAAAGTGTGGTTTTGAAAAGACTGGAAATCAAATGAAGGTGTACTATGGAAAAGGAGTGTAAACTTGCCGACTTATGTATATGGTTGTTCCAATTGCGAAATTGAATTTGAAATCATCCAAGGTATAAACGAACTTGCTGTTGCGGATTGTCCTCATTGTGATAAAATCACCAGTACACGACTTCCACAACCCTTTATGCTTATTGATAAGACTCCTCATACTTTAGGAAGTATTGCGGATAAACAACGAAGTGAAATGGGTCGGTATCAATATGATGATACTGTACAGAAAATGGCTAATGAACGTAGGGTTGAATTCAAAGGAAAGTTGCCGGAAGGTACTAGGCAAATCGAACCTGTAAAGGATAGACCGTGGTGGAGAACAGACAGCTCTACGCCGGATTATAAGATTCTCAAGGCTTCTCCCGAGAAAATTACCGACTACGTCATAACAGGCGATAGGCCGGCAGGAACATAATTATGTACGAAGCTATTGTGGTTCTAAATTATATGGTCTGTAAAAAGACTCCGGTTGGCAACGTACCGACCTATAATAATAGGGAGAAACGCATCAAGACGATAAGCGGCGTCAGCGAATCCGATTGCATTGAAAAGCTAGAAGAATTTTTTAAAGAACAAGAATTTAGGGAGTTGGTGAAACCATGAACGATCCAGTTGTAAATATTAGTGATTGCGAAATTATTAAATGTTCCAATTGTGGTAAAGATCTTTTGATTATCAAAAGTAAGGTTAAGAATGACAGCGTAGTGACAAAACTACAGGTTGGATGTGCGTACTGTGGTGATCATTCATATGTGAATGAAATCAAAGGTACATTTATGTACCATCCATCACCGGGGCTTGGTATGAAAAATTTCGTCATGAAAGACGATATTATGAAATTTAATACGGTTAAATAATATGATTACAACTACGAAAACGCCTGAAAAAGAATTCAAGTTACACGCCGTGTATTTTTTACACGTAGATGGTAGCGAAGTAAGGGAAACTCCCGTCCTGAAAGATAGATTTTATGTATCTGAACAGGATCACAACAAATATGGTAAGGTGGAAGCATACGTTTCCGATAGCAGCCTTCGGGAAGACTATTACCTAAAACAATTCCGGGGAGGTCGGCCGGGAGAACTACTGGTAGACCCCTACGGAATGTTTAGCAAGGCGGAAGACCTTTCTGCCTACGCAAATCAACGCGGGCATCGGTTCTGCGAATACTCGAAGGTCCCCAAGGAAGTTTACTATTCATATGTGAATTATCTAGAAACTCGTGATGTTCGTTATTTTCGTTACTGTGAAAAATTCCTTCTAGATAATGTAAAATAAGGAGCGAAACTCATGGGAAGACCAAAAAAGACTGCCGAACTTACCGAATTGGAAAAAGACTACATTTCACTGACCTTGAAAAGCAGTAATAATGTTAATTATGACGAGTTATTTAAATCACTTGCGATTAAACTCAATAA
>Ga0210389_10005089_pt1 | contig 10197 bp, 5 predicted proteins | sample IncBWH28OmetaG_FD_160127 | JGI IMG/M metagenome (GOLD analysis project Ga0210389, IMG submission 160127) | Forest soil microbial communities from Barre Woods Harvard Forest LTER site, Petersham, Massachusetts, United States - Inc-BW-H-28-O ...
CTCATGAAAGAGACGCGAGGAGATGAGCATGCCGAGCGTGACGCCATCGCCCCTGGACGAGGTTAACCCGACTTACGCTAACACCAATGTTCCGGCGCATCTCCTCGTCAAACTACCGCTTACTGACCTCTACGCTAACCCTGATGGCGTTCCTGACGATCTGGGAAATCGCGCCCCGAGTCGGCATGGCGGACGCCACTTACACCAGTCAGCCCAGCCGTGTGATTACCGCAGGTCTGGAAATCCTAAGCACCGGCGGGTTCGGCCGTGATGTTTACGTGAGTCTCTCGGAATTTACCATCGGTTTTGCCCTTGCTATAGGAATCGGCGTGCCTCTGGGTCTGCTGTTGGGCCGATTCCTTGTGCTCCGGTATCTCCTGGATCCCCCGATCATGGCGATATACGCAACGCCTCATCTCGCGCTGCTGCCTGTCATCGTGGTCTGGCTTGGAATCGGAATGCAATCGAAGATCGCGGTCGCGTTTGTCGGCGGCGTCATTCCGATTCTTGTAAACACGATGGCGGGTGTGCGGGGAGTGGAGCGTTCCTGGGTGGTGGCGGCGCGATCGTTCTGTGCGGGGGAATGGGACGTGTTCGTCAAAGTCATCCTTCCGGCATCGCTTCTGAGCGTAGTCATGGGCATCCGGCTAGGAGTGAGTCGAGCGGTTTTGGGTGTTGTGGTCGCGGAAATGTACCAGTCACAAACCGGCGTGGGCAGCGAAATCATGCGTTACGGTTCTGAGTTCCGAACCGATTACCTGCTCTTTTACGTTCTGCTGGTTTCTCTGTTCGGATTTGCGGCAACGTCCGCCGTGCGAGCCCTGGAGAAAACATTATGGACGGGCGGGAAATGAAAGGCATCGGCCGCTGGAAATCCGCTCCTGTTTTTCTCGGGATCGCGTCATTTGCGGCCATCCTGCTGGTATGGGAATCCGTGGTGCGGCTGGGTTGGGTCAACCCGTTCTTCGTCTCGCAGCCCTCCGCCATCGCCGCCAGTCTGAGCCGGTCCGCGCAATCCGGCGAGCTGTGGCGAAACCTTGCAGTGAGCCTGCGCGAATTCGCTATCGGCTATGGCGCTTCTGTAGTCGTGGGGTTTCTGGCGGGAGCTTTGGCAGGCCGATTCCGCACTGTGGAATATGCGTTGGATCCGTTTCTTTGGTTCCTGTATTCCGCCCCGCTGATTGCCTTTTATCCGATCTTCGTGATCTGGTTCGGACTTGGAATCCCCACGGTCATCGCCATCGCGTTTTTACTTTCGGTCACTCAAATAACCTTCAGCACCTTGAGCGGAATTCAGAACGTCAATCCTCTATTGCTTCGTGCCGCGAAATCCTTCGGGGCGACTGAGCGCGATGTCTTATGGAAAGTCGTCCTGCCGGCCTCGGTGCCGATGGTGATTGCGGGTCTGCGCCTGGGAATCGGCCGCGCACTGATGGGTGTGGTCGTTGGCGAACTCTTCGGCGCCACGGCCGGGCTGGGTTACAGCATCTCTTATTACGGCTCATTGCTGAAAACCACCGATATGCTTGCTTCCCTCGTAGTGATCGTCGTTCTGGGTGTTTTATGCACGCAGGCGCTGAGCGCGCTGGAAGCGCGGTTCGATTCGTGGAGAACGGGCCCGGACTCATAGAGGAAATCCATTGCCATTCATCGTTGCGGTCGACATTGGGGGAACCTTCACCGATTTCCTTGGCTATGACTTAGCCACCGGCCGGCTGCTGAGTTCCAAGAGTCCGACCACACCTGCAGGTTTGGAGCAGGGAATTCACGACTGCATCGAGAAAGCCGGTGTCAGTGTGGATGCGATTGATGTCTTTGTGCATGGATCGACCGTTGCGATCAACACCGTGCTGGAACGGAAAGGCGCCCGTACCGCGCTCATCGTCACCAAAGGCACCAGGGACGTGTACAGGATTGGACGAGGCAATCGGCCGGATGCTTACGATATCTGGTTCAAGCGTCCTGAGCCTCTGGTTCCGCGGCATCTTACGTTCGAAGTTGAGGAACGGATGCTGGCTACCGGCGAGGTTAAAATTCCTCTGAATCCCGTTCAGGCGGAGACGATCGCCGGGCAAGTGCACGCCAGCGGCGTAGAAGCAGTGGCTGTGTGTTTCCTGCACTCCTGGAACAATCCCGCGCACGAGTTGCGGATGGCCCGGTTGTTGAGTCCGGGCGCCTATCAAAGCATCTCGCATCAGATCCTTCGCCAGTACGGCGAATACGAACGTATTTCAACCACGGTATTGAACTCTTATATAGGTCCTAAGGTCAACGCCTATTTGGAAGGACTCGAGCGGATGCTCCGGAACGAGGGTTTCGCCGGCCGCCTTTGCGTCATGCAATCGAACGGTGGCGTGATGTCCGTGCCCGTGGCAAGACGTTTGCCGGTCGCGATGCTCGAGTCCGGCCCAGTGGGTGGGTTTATCGCCGCGGCGCGGACCGGCGCCGCGCTTGGATACCCCAATGTGATCAGTTTCGATATGGGAGGCACCACCGGAAAAGCGAATCTTGCACGCGATGGCGAACCGCAAATGTCGCACGGCTACCACATCGGTGGGTACGCCGTCGGACAGCCGATGATGCTTCCCGTCGTAGACACGGTGGAGGTTGGCTCCGGCGGCGGCAGTATCGCGAAAGTGGATCACACAGGGTCGCTCAAGGTGGGCCCTGTGAGCGCCGGGGCCGATCCCGGGCCTGCCTGCTATGGCAAGGGCGGAACTGAGCCCACGGTCACCGATGCAAACCTCCTGCTGGGGCGTCTCGATCCGGCATATTTTCTGGGAGGCGAGATGCCGCTGGATGTCGCATCGGCGCGAGAGGCCATCGACCGATGTGTAGCGCGTCCCCTCGGACTGTCGGAAATAGAGGCTGCCCGCGCCATTGTCAAGATTGCGGTGATGAACATGTCCCTGGCGGTGCGTCAGGTGTCCGTCGAACGTGGCTACGATCCACGCGATTTTGTCATGGTAGGGTTTGGCGGCGCCGGCCCCCTTCATGCCGCGGAGGTTGCGCGCTCCCTTCATATCCCGCTTCTGGTAATTCCGAATTTCCCAGGGCAGTTTTCCGCCGGCGGAATGCTACTGGCCGAGCCGCGGCACGATTTTGTCCGCACGTACTATCGCCCCCTGGACCGGACGGACTTTGGCGAACTGGGGCTGATTGCCGACGGCATGGAAACACTGGCGCGGGAACGGATGGGGAGCGTTGAGATCCGCATGCGTCACACTCTGGAAGTGCGCTACACCGGCCAGGACTTCTCCTTGCCGGTCTCCGTCGATCCCAAATGTTATTCCGGCGATTACGCAGCAACGGTCCGCGACGCATTTCACCAACTCCATCAAGCTCGTTTCGGGTATCACGATGCCGGCCTGGCGCTGGAGATCGTCAACGTACACCTGACCGCTATGGCCCCCCGTACCCTGGATGCCTTGCCCGCGCCATCGCGGGATGGAAGTCAGGCATCGCTCGGAAAACGCCCCGTGGTTTTCGATGCTGACGCTATAGATTGTCCCGTGTACCGGAGGGAATCGCTCGCCTCGGGTGAACGAATCGATGGACCGGCAATCATTCAGGAATACGCCAGTACCACCGCGTTGTTCCCGCAGGATTCGGCCGAAGTGACGGCGTCCGGCGAATTACTGGTTCACGTGGGAGGTCATGAATGAAACTCGACATCGTAACGCTGGAAGTCGTTCGCAATGTGCTTCCGGCTATCGCGAACGAGATGTCCTGGGTGTTGCAGCGAACTTCGCACAACATGATGATCTACGAGGTGCGCGACTACTGTTGCGGACTTCTCGATACTGACGGACGGCTGCTCTCGCAAAACACCGGCGGCGTGTCGCACTTCGTGGCCGACCTCGGGGTCGTGATTCGCGATGGCGTAAACCGATACGGCATGGACGGCTTTCAGCCGGGCGATGTGATTATTACCAACCACCAGCGCGTGGGCGGCCAGCACCTGAACAACATCATGGTATATTCGCCCTGTTTCTCAGGCGGGCGCTTGTTCGGATTTGCCGCGACACGCGCCCATTGGATGGATGTCGGCGGCCTCAGCACCGGTTTTGGAGGCGCCAACGCCCTGGACCCCTGGATGGAAGGTTTGCAACTCGATCAGATCAAGCTCTGCGAAGCCGGTAAGTTGGATGAAAAGGTCTGGCATCTGATCCGGGATAACATCCGTTTTCCAGACGCTTCGATGGGCGATTTGAAGTCGCAGATCGCGGCAAACCGGCTGGCGGAAAAGCGGCTGGAAGAGGTCTTGTTGCGCTACGGACGCGCCATCGTCGAGCAAGCCATCGAACGCATTTTCGATCAAACCGAAGCTGCCTGCCGGGCTGTCGTCCAGGAGTTGCCGGATGGCGTCTATGAAGCACAGTCTTTGTTCGCCGGCAGCCCTCTGGATGAGAATAAACCAGTGGAGATCAAAGTTCAGGTGATCGTCCAGGGCAGCGACATGACCATCGACCTGACACAATGTTCGCCACAGCGGCGGGCACCCATTAACGCACGAACGTTGGCGGCGCCACTGATCGCATACAAGGCTCTGACGATGCCGACGGAGCCTGTCAACGAGGGTGCTTTTCGCGCGCTGAAGGTCAAAATCCAGGAAGGCAACTACATGATGGCGCGCCATCCGGCGGCGATGGCCTCCTGGGGCCGGACCCTGCCGACTGTAGTGGATACCATCTTCCTGGCATTGGAGCCCGTACTTCGTGGAAAGCTGCCCGCCTCCCACATGGGCGTACTGGGCGGGCCGGTTGTGTTCTTTGGTAATGATCCCCGCACCGGGCACGCCTTCGTCACCCAGAGCATCGAGGGCGGAGGATGGGGAGGCCGGCCCGCAGGCGATGGCGAATCCGCCAGTGTTTCGGTCTGCCAGGGCGATGTTCGCAACGCCCCTATCGAGAAAATGGAACTGCGCTGGCCGATTCTTGTCCAGCGCCGCGAGTTACGCAGGGATTCCGGCGGCCCCGGTCGGTATCGCGGAGGTCTGGGGCTGGAGATTGAAGTGGAGGGTCTCGTAGAAGGGCAGTGGTCCCTGACTGACATGGGCCGCCATCAATATCCGCCGTGGGGCATCGAAGGCGGGAAGCCGGGCGCTCCAGAGTCCACCTTTATGAAGCTCCCGTCGGAGACCGCTTTCAAGCCTGTGAGCGTCGTCCGTCACATGGTTCCGGCTGGAACTTCTGCCGTTGTCGCGACAGCAGGTGGAGGCGGCTGGGGCGATCCCCTGCAACGCGACCAAGAGCTTGTCCAACGGGACGTCGCGGAAGGTTTCGTGAGCGTGGAGTCGGCTGCACACGACTACGGCGTGGTCATCGATCCTCAGACATTTGAGATCGACGACGACGCGACGGCAGCCCGCCGCCGCTGACTCCATGAGCTCAACCCATGCCCTCCAGTCTCGAAGCTATCGCGGCGTTTACACAGGATCCGGCGCTCGCTTCGCAGGCAGCGGCGCGCATGGAGCATCTGCGCCTTCATATCGCCGATACCTTGGGAATGATGCTGCAGGGCTCGTTACTTGCAGAGGGCAAGATGGCCATGGCGCTGGGTTCCCCCCTGGTGGGTTGGTGCGCTTCCGCTCGCCTGACTGAGGCTGACGATATTCACCTGACGTCCTGCACGACCCCTGGCTCCGTTGTGGTCCCGGCCGCGCTCCATCTGGCGTCAGCCGGACTCTTTGAAACCTGGGGAGATTTTGTCACCGCTGTACTTGCTGGCTACGAAGCGCTGATCCGCACAGGATACGCAATTGACGGCCCGCGGATCCTGTCAAAGAAGGTTTGGCCAACTCTCTTCGCCGCTCCCATCGGCGCGGCAGCCGTGGCTTCCAGGGCCTTGAGACTGGATCCGTCGGAAACCGCGGGTGCCCTGGCCACGGCGCTGGCGGCATCTACGGGAATCGCGCCTCCGGCCACGATGCCGAATTCCTCACGTTGTATTTCCCTTGGTTCCGCGGCGGAATTCGGATTGTTAGCCGCTCTGGCAGCCCGGCATGGCGCTTTTGGGGACGTGCAGCTTCTGGAGCACCGGTCAAGACGCATCGCAGGAGTCCGGATCTCCGCGCGCCGGCTGCTTCAACAGGCGGGGGCGCGTTTCTTATTCGATGAAACAGGACTTAAGCCTTATCCAATCGCCCGGCAGGCGCTCGCCGCCGTGGAAGCGTGCCGTCAGTTGGTGGGCCGCAACACGAAAGGCATCTCGTCAATCACGGTAAGTGTGCCCTCTGCGCAGGGCAGGATCATCGATCAGCCCGGCTGGCCGTCTAATCGCATGCAGTCGATTGCTGGCGTGCAGTACCAGATAGCGTTGGCGCTTCTATCGCCGGAGCGGCTGATGAATTTCGATCGGACGCCGCCGTTTGAGACGAAGGCGCTAAGGTCGCTCGCCGCAACGATCCGCGTGCGAACCGCCGCGCGCCTTGAGGATCGGTATCCCGAAGAATGGCCCGCTCACGTCGTTGTGGTGCGCTCCGGCGAACGGAAGTCTACGCTCGTCGATATTCCGCGCGGCGATGCACGGAATCCTCTGCGGTGGGAAGACATATTGTTGAAATCGGCGCCTTACCGCCTCGCGCTTGAGGCTGTCCGCACAGCTGACTCGCAAGAACCCATCCCTTCGCCGGTTCTTGACGCATACCGCAGGCGGTTCGCCAGGCCAAAAACGTGAAGGCCGATGTGGTATCTGAGTACGACCTTCAGTGCGGACGGCACACGCTTCCCGATCAACGCGGCGGCGGGCGCGGGCGCAGCGTCCACGCCAGGCTCCGCTCTCGCAAGACAATCCCGCGTCGGGACAATTAATCGGGCAGAGGTTAAGATAGACCCCCACCATGAATGAGAATCGATGCTGATGCCAAAACGAAGGGAGCGCAGGATTGGTCTGCAACCTAAGCCACCGGCTTGAGCGGCTCGAAGAGAGGGCCGCGAGCGCTACGAAGGTTTGGTCGCATTCTGGTGCGAATCCTTCTGGTAGACCCGGTGGAAGAATGTGCTGGCGTCATCGTAATAGAGACGGTAAGCACAAATATGTGCGTAGGTCCGACACCGGAGGAAGTGGAACACGTCCGCGCCGACCAGGAGCAACGTCGGGCGGGAACGCGAAATACTGGCGATAATTGGTATTAACGCCGACGGTTCGCCCGGTCATCCAACAGCATCGGGATACCAACGAAACAGGCCCGGAAGCCGGGCAGATGCGGATTCCCGCGCCGTGGTTTTTAAGACTCTCGTGCTCCAGCACCCTGAATAACAAGCAGATTGGGGCCCCTGCGATCCAGTAATGCCTCTTGGGGTACGGCCATCCCGGAGGGACACTCCTATTCCCTCCGTGGTGCTCGTCAAGGACATTCATTGCGAGGAAACCGAGACGGCAATAGCTAAATTCGTCCTAAGAGAAGTCATCCCCGGATCGTCTGAATCCGGTAGTTAGAACGCCACCTTCAGTGCGAACTGTACCAGCCGCGGATTGTTCACTGTGTAATTCACAACCGCCATCGTGGACGGCGAAGAAAAGTCCGCGCCGTAGCCGTTCAGACCGGGCGCGCCGAACTGCGGGTGGTTGAACAGATTGAAGAACTCTGTCCGGAAATCCACCCGAATGCCTTCGCGCGGCACGAAGTGTTTGATGATCGACAAGTCCGTATTCACAAAGTCCGGACCCGAAAGCGGTGTACGGTTGGCGTTTCCGAGCTGGCCCGGCGCCGGCTGCGCAAAACACGAGGGGTTGAACCATTCAGACAGCGTCGGGTTGCTCAGAACCGGGTTGCAGATCTGATTCGGCCGGATCAGGCCTTGGGCGTTCGTATTGAGGAACCCCGCGCCTGACGTGTTGTTGCTGTCAACAACAAAGACAGGGAATCCGGATGTGGCGTGTTCGATCAACGTTAATTCCCAACCGCCGGCGAGAGCGTTTCCAACGCCGCTCAGATTGGTTCCCCATTTCTGCCCTTTCCCAAACGGCAGCTGATAAATGATGCTGGCCGTAAAATTCTGGTTCAGATTGATCTGCGACAAGCCCCAGTCCAGATTCTGATAGTTCGGCAGAGGGAAATAGGTCGCTCCGATAACGCTTCCCAGCCCATCGCTGAAGCCGTTGTCATAGGCCCTCGAATAGGTGTAGCTGACCAGGGCGTAGACGCCGTGCTGGGCGCTTTTCGTCTCCGCCTTGAGCTGGAGCGAATTGTAGTGCGCGCGTCCCGCGTCACATATGCTTGCGATGTCGGAGAACGGGAAGGCTGGATACGGTAGGGGAAGCGCGGCTCCATTGGGGCCGCAACCCAGTGCGTAACCCGAAGTCGTTCCGCAGGCGCTGGGTGAGCTTACGTTGATGTCGTTACCGAATTCGAGGATGTGGGTAGATCGCGATCCCGCATAGCCCGCGGTCAGCACCACCTGTCCTGGAATCTCCTGCTCCACGTCAACGTTGAACTGCTGGATCCTACCCTGTTTGAAGTTGCGGTCCTGGGCGAGAATGGTTCCCTCGAAGTCAGCCGGAATCGGAGGTTGGCTGAAGACTTGGAACCCCTGAGACATATTGCCTCCGGCTTCGAACGATTCCGCGTAATATGGCGGATTCTGCCATAAGCCTTGAGCTCCCTGATTCCAGGAGGAATCGTGGTAAATGGCGTAGCCACCTCGCACTACGGTATTGCTCTTTCCGAACGGCTTCCAGGCAACGCCGATACGCGGCTCCAGCGCCGTGAAATCCATGTGAATGCCGGCGTACTTGTTGGCATTCTGACCGGCGACGAGAAACTGGCCGGTGGCGGGATCGAAGTCCGACATCCGGTTACCCACTTCGCTCTGGGGCGTCATGAGCGCCCACGCCAGACCCAGATTTATGGTCAGGTTTCTGGTGACCTTCCAGTCGTCCTGAACGAAAGGCCGGTAAAGCTTCCAACGTCGTCCGGTGTTGCCGCCGCCGAACTCCTGGTCGTGAAGCCCGATGGTGGTCGATCCCGTCAGGAGGTCCGCTGCCGCATCACCTGTGGCCAGCCCGGCGACAACCCAGAATCCATTCGGAAAACCAACAGCCACGGTGTTCAACTGATTCGCGCGGAGTGAGCCGCCGATGCGCAAATTGTGCGGACCCAGCACCCAATCGAACGAATCGGAGGTTGTCCAGACGTTGGTCCCCCCGACAAATGGCGTGTAACCGCGATCGCCTAGCGACCAATAGGGACTGGACAACTCAACGGAAGTAAGACCGCAACTGTTTCCTCCGAGGTTTGCGTTCGGGATGCCGATCACGTTCGAATAGCAGCTGGCATTTCCCTGAGAGGTGATGTAGTCGAAAATGCGGTTGAAGCCGAAAGTGAACTGATTCACTTTGTTCGATGAGAAGATGTGCGTTTCCGAAATTGCCGCGTTGCGGGCATGATTGCCGATGCTCTGGTTACTGGCAAACGCGCCCTGTTCGGCGAATCCAGGCGAGCCGCCCGGCACGTAGGACTGAGCCTGATCATAACTGAACCGGCTGAACAGAGTGTCCTTCGTCGACAGGTTCTCGTCCACCCGAAAATCGAATTTGCCTTCATCGAGCTTCCGAATCGGCTGGCTCACGTAGTTGTAGCCCAGGGCCGCATTGTTGGCGTTGGGAAGAGGGTAGAGGTTGATGAGCTTCTGGCCGATCGGATTGATGAGACTTTTCGGGATGATGTTGCACGGCGTTCCTGACGCCTGGCTGCCATCGGATGCCGTTGGCAGCGGGGCGCCACCGGAGCACTGCAACAGCGCGCCTTTGGTCGAGGTCGGATTCGTCAGTTGAATCGTGTTCGGTTGACCGAAAGCGTTGTCGGTAAAATCTCCGTTTCTCATGGCGACGGTGGGCATTACGCCGGTGAACGGAATACCGTGGCGCTGATACTTCTCCTCATAGTCGGCGAAGAAGAACACCTTGTTCTTCTTGATGGGGCCGCCGACAGCGGCACCGAACTGATTGAGATTGAATTTTTCAGTCGTTGCGGCGAAGAAGCTGCGTGCGTCGAGGTCGGTGTTGCGCAGGAATTCGAACAGCGCGCCGTGGAACTGGTCCGTCCCCGACTTGGTGGTGACGAGCACCGTCGGACCGCCGCGCGTTCCCCATTCCGCCGAATAGTTGTAGGTCAGGACTTTGAATTCCTGAATGGAGTCGATGGAAGAAAGAATCGAAATCGCGCCTGATGTTAGTTCGTTGTTATCGACGCCA
>Ga0210389_10005090_pt1 | contig 10197 bp, 9 predicted proteins | sample IncBWH28OmetaG_FD_160127 | JGI IMG/M metagenome (GOLD analysis project Ga0210389, IMG submission 160127) | Forest soil microbial communities from Barre Woods Harvard Forest LTER site, Petersham, Massachusetts, United States - Inc-BW-H-28-O ...
TGACCTTCAAGGCGCACAACTGGCGAACACCTTGCCATCGGCAGTGTCGGTGATCGCGGCCAGCGGCGAATGATACCGTGGGTATTGAGTTAGTTACATACAGTTCTTTTACCTGGCTCCTGGGCGGCCATGAGCGCTCGGGGCCTCATCAGGACCTGCCTGTCCACCGAACAAAGGGCCAAGCTATCAAGCCCTTCGAGGAGGACGTAGAAATGGTATTCAGACACCACAGCTCCGCCAAGCACAGCCAGCGCTCCAGCACGGCCACCCAGGACGAGCGCTACGGCACGGCCGCGCAGGACGAGCGCTACGGCACGTCGCAGCAATACGAACGCTCCAGCGAGGCCCCTCAGCAAGAACGCTACGGCGCGGCCGACCAGGCTGCCGGGACTCCGCAAGGCGCCAGTCGAATGGAGCGTGGCCTGCCGGGCGGCTGGCTGGCGGAACTCGTCCTGGGCCTAGCCACCCTGGTGCTCGGCTTGATCGTCGCCGCCCACCCGACGCACTCGCTCACAGTGCTCGCCAGCCTGATCGGCATCCTGATGATCATCTCGGGCGTCTGGCACGTAGTCCGGTCGTTCCATGGCACGGGCGATCACCGCATGTGGCGTGCCATCGGAGGAGTGCTGTTCTTCCTGGCGGGCATATTCCTGCTCCGCCACACCGGGGTCACCCTGTCCATCATCGGCCTGTTCGCCGGCTTCGCCTTCATCATCGCGGGAATCGCGGCACTCGCCGAGGCACTAGGCCATCATCACGACCTCATGGTGAGGATCTTTGCGGCGGTCTTCGGCCTGCTCTGCCTGGCCGCCGGGATCGCCGCCATCGTTACGCCAATCCACTCCCTGACCAGGCTCGCGATCGTGCTCGGCTGGGCGTTCGCCGCCATGGGCATCCTGCACATAGTCGGCGCGATCGCCTCCAGGCACGCCCTCCGCAAGCAGCCGCCAGCCGGGCCGGCAAGCGTCCCCGGGCAGCGAGCCGGTGAGGCGACGGGCGCGGAAGGCACGTATGGCGCCGCACGTGAGACCCGCGCAGCCACGCGATCCCAGTCACGCCCGCGAGGGACATGACGATTCCCCGCGCCGCAACACCGTCACCGGCGCCGGGCGACCAAGACCACGGAGTCGACGCGCGGCGGCGGCATGAAGGCGCGTCGCGGCAGCGGCAGGCCCATCCGTAGTTCCCAGCGACGGTCCACGCGGCCCGCGCCGCGCGGGCCGCCCGCGCAAAAGCGGCGTGCCGCGGCGCGCTGCAACACGAGGTCCGCTGCGGTCAGCGGGGAGCCGGGGGCTAGCAGCAGGCGCAGCAGCGGCGTGGTGACCGAATACGGCGGGCTCGCCACGACGCGGAATGCTCGCCGCGGAAGCCGCATCGCCAGCGCGTCGCCCTCGACAACAACGACGTCGCGGCCCGCGAACCGCTGCCTCAGGTAGGCGGCGCGGCCCGGATGCCGCTCCACGGCGATGACCCGAGCGCCAGCCTCGAGCAGCGGCGCGGCCAGCGCCCCGCGCCCGGCGCCGATGTCCAGCACGAGCTCACCCGGCCGGACCCCGGCCTCGGCCACGACCTTGCCAGCCCACTCCTCAGCGAGCCGGTGCCATCCCCACGCCGGCTGCGACCCGGGCCGGTGCCTCGCCGGCCCGGCCACGGCGCACCATGACCATCACGTTTGCCATGCCCGCCATGCTAGGGACCTGCCCGCAGCGAGCCAACAGGTTTTCCGTGCAGCCGGCTCGGGCAACCCAGGACGCGCGCTAATCCGGCAGGCTGGCCGGTGGGATAGTGTCGTGTCCTGTGACCGGGACGTCGGATGAGTGGCCGCGCGAGCGCCGGAAGCTTCCCCGGCGTCAAGGCGACGGGCGAGTACCTGCGCAATCCGGACCACGGCCCGGTGGGTGATGACTTCCGCAAGCTGGAGTCAGCCGACGCCTGGTTGGGCTGGCTCCCGGATGCCCCGGGCGTCGCGGTCCGGGCCCACCTTGCGGAGATCCTGGCAGAGCGGGTTCCCGGGACAGTGGTGGAGTGACTCAAGATCGTGGAGGAGCCCGTGTTCTTCACCACGGCGCGAAAGGACCCGGATGATCCGGAGCACGCGATCATCAACCGGGCCGCCCTGGCGGTAATCTTCGCGCTCGCGGCGCGGCCGCCAACGGGCAACAGGGAGGTACTGATGGGGGCCTTCACGTGGGTCGCGACCGGGCTGGAAGTTCCCGCCAGCCGCCGCGACCAAGCATGGCTCGACTTCGGGATGGACCGCGAGCAGGCCGCCGAGCTCCTCAAGCAGCGGGTCTACGGAACCGCTACCTGAGCTGGCAACTGACCTCCTTGGCCCGGGGCCTAGTATCTCCGACTGGTCATTGAGCTCAGCCCATCCGCAGGCTCTGCCCGCCGTCCACGATCACTTCCGCGCCGGTCATGAACCCGGCCGCCGGCGAGGCGAGGAAGGCGACGACCTCGGCGATGTCATCCGGCGTGCCGATCCGGCCCAGCAGCGTCGCGCCTTGCAGCCGCTCGATCGTCCGCGCGTCGTGCATGGGCGTGTCGACCGGGCCCGGGAGAACCGCGTTGACGCGGATGCCGAGCTCGGCCAGTTCCACCGCGGCCGCCTGGGTCAGTCCCCGCGCGGCCCACTTCGAGGAGGTGTAGGACGCGTGCCGGGCGAAGGCGCGAACCGCGGCGTTGCTCAGGTTGTTGACGATCGCCGGCTGGTCGGCCCTCGCTAGCAGCGGGACCGCGGCCTGCATGCCGAGCAGCAGGCCCAGGCAGTTCACCCGCCACAGCCGCTCGAACTCCCGGGGGTCTTCCCGGACCAGGGGCGCCCGCCCCAGGATCCCGGCGTTGTTGACCAGGACGGCCAGGCCGCCAAGCTCACGGTCGGCCAACTCGACGGCGGCGGCCCAGCTGTCCTCGCTCGTCACGTCGAGCGGCACGGCCCGCACCTCGCCATCCCCGGCCCCGCCCTGGTCGCCGAGGTCGGCGACCGCTTTCTGGAGCTCATCGGCCAGCACGTCCCCGGCCAGCACGCTGACCCCGTCCCGGCGCAGCCGGCGCACGATCGCGAGCCCCTGCCCGCGCGCCGCTCCCGATACCAGCGCAACCCGTCGCGTCACGGCTTCCTCCCTGGCCAGGTATAACATCGACGTTGATAATAAGCCCGGCAAGGACCGCATCTTCGGCGTCCCGTTCCTGACGCTGTCATCCCTTTCCAGCGCGGCCAGCGAGTTGGAGTGGGTGCTGTCGCGGGGTGCCCGCGTCGTGGCGGTCCGCGCGGAGCTGGCGTTCACTCCCCGACGGGCTGAAGTCGCCGGCCCGGTGCTCGACCCGTTCTGGGCGCGAGTCGCCGAGGGCCCGCACAATGGCGTGCGGGCCTCGGGTCCTGGATTCGGCCCTGGGTTTCGGACCCTGGTCAGGCGGCCCCCGCCTGGTTGCAGGCAGGGGGCCGCGCGCGTTCTCGATGTGCAGGTCACACGAGATAAGCGTGTCTTATGTTGGCGGTGAGGCGCCTGGTATCGCAACATAAGTCCCTGCGGGCTGCTGCAAGGCCCACGATTGTCATTTATCCTGAATACTTTTCCAGTCATGAAGGGTTTTACCTGCTATCATAGGTAAAAAACTTCACAACAGGAAAACCCTTCACGTTAGCATGTCGAGCAGGGTATTCCGGGGCCCCGGCGGCCATGACCAGGCATAGAGCCGGGCTCGCAACGTCCGCTTACTGTGGCTGCTGATTCTACGACAGCCCCTGGCAGCCATAACGCGACCCGCGATCATGACGATGGACCCACCGGGGTCGCCATCCCCAGCGTCGCGGCCTTCATCGCCCTAGGCCAACCTCGCCTTGCGCCGGAGGGCGATGCGCCCTAGTGAAGAGCAAACAGGCAGGTCGCCGCCATGCCGTGATGGTGACGACCGAACCTCGCCCGAAGCCAGGTTTTATATGTCACAACTTCGGAGATGTCATCCTCTGATCAGATTCCTGTGCTTATGCAACGGCACACTGGCATGGACCGCTGATGATCATCTTCGGCAGTGCTCGCCACGAGATAGCTGGAGCGGCGCGGAAGGGAGCATGACGTTTGTCGCTATGACGGGTACCAGCGGACGACGGTCCGCGGCCGCACGGTTGAGCGTTTGGTCGTGGTCTCGTCAGTGGTGCGCTCTCGGGCTTGGCGCACCCGGGACCTGTTCATCGATGGAGGGGATGGGCGATGCCAACTGGTGGAGAGGTGGCTCGTTCGACGCCTGGGGCGGGGAGATCGCACATCGAGGATAAGCTCTACGCACGGGGGGTTCCTGAGAAGGTCGAGATAACCGAGACTTACGGCGTCACGCAGGAGATCGCCAAGAGCCGCTCGCTGCGAATCGACCGCGAGCGCGACGGCTTGATCCGCATCGAGGTCCCCTATGACGGGCACAAGTACTTCACGCGGCAAGCGGTCGACGACGTGGAGCACGCCCTCGGCGACGCTTCCGGAGTGGTCAATCGAGATCAGGTCGCGACCATCGGTCACCTGGTGATCGCTGATCACTCGAAAACCGACCTGAACAAAAGCATTCGACTGCACGGCAAGGTTGGGGTCATCCCGGTGGAGGTGCCCATCGCCCTCGGCAGCGGCGATGTCACCCGGCTGAGCGCGGACCGCAGGACATGCGTGATCGAGTATGCCTACGAGCCACACCTGCCCGAGATAGTCCCGGCCCAGTTCGACATCCGCCTGCTCGATCCGGACGCTCTCGAGATATTCGAGGTCGAGATGCTGACCAAGCTCGGGCAGGCCAATCCCGCAGGAATTATCGAGCAACTGCGGCAAGAGGCCACCTTCAGGAGCGAGCTAGTGCTGCGTCTGGGCATCCGGCTCTCACTGCCGGTGAAGGATGAATATCCCAGGGTGACGCCAACGGTAAAGCGAGTATCGATCGGATGGCCGACGATTACTTCGCTGAGCACGACGAGACTCGAGTTCGTCAATAATCAAGCGGCATGGTGGCAGACGCCGCCCTCATCGGCACCCCTGTTGGTTCCTCGACCACCTCGTAGCCCAGCGCCCGTTCAATACAACCCAGTCGATCGCCGCCTGGAATGGGAAAAGGTACCCGTGTTCAAGGCAGCCGAGAATCGTGGGCACCGCGATCCGGGTACCCGTTCTTACGAAAGTGCGCAAATGCTCCTGAAGATAGGGCATCCTGGCGAGCTCTACGACCAGGAGATGCTTGAGATCAACGCCGAGGTCGAGGTCCCGCGCTATCTCCTGTCCGGGGTAGAGGCACGTCTATACAGCGCGACAGGGAACAGCCAGAAGCTGCGGCCGAAACTGACTACCAAAATAAGGCTCAGCACCAGGTTGTGGCCTGCCGATGTGTTCAAGGGGCGCACTTTCTCACCTTATCATCGAATTGTCTTCGATGAAATAATGCCTGACGCGACGCGCGTCACCGACATCATCACGGTGCTCGGGAACCGGCAATTTAAGGTTGCGCCATGGGCCGATCCGGGCAATGATCACAGGGCGCAGCGATGGCTGCTGACGGCGACCCGCAACCAGGGATCGTCCATCATGACCCTGCTGATCGCCGTGGACGGCATCCGGCGCACGAGGAACATTCAGCGGCTGCCGAGCGATACCCGGAAGATCAGTGAGCATGCCGAAACCGGGCGAATCACGCTCTCCGTGCTCGGTGCGCTGCCGTTGAACCACCAGGACCTAACGCGCGAGATGAACGCACTGCACCAAGCGCTGCGCGACCGCTACCGGTACCACAGGGATTGAGGAGGTGAGCATGGTACCGGAAGGTGCAGCCATTCAATCGCTCCAGATCGCCGAGCGCGCACCCCGGGCACGGTGCTATAAGTGCGGTGCCTCCGATATCCACAGCCTGTGCCATCACTGCGCGACCCCTATGTGCGATGCGCACAGCCCGGATCCCTTCCGGGACGGATCCGCGCTGCTCGAAAGGTTGCGGCGTGCCTACTTCCAGCGAGTCCGGACCAGCGTGCGAGACAGCGCGGAGACGAGCCCGCGAAGCGCGGAGTACGCGAGCCTGGACCTGGACGGCGACCAGGCTGCTGTCTATCACTGCGAGGACCATGACCATACTGTGAAGGGCGATCTTGGATGGGCGATCCTGGCATCAGGAGGCTTGGTGCTGGCTGGGCTGCTCGTGGTTTTCTTTGCCCTCATAGCAGGCCTGATCCTATTGCTGGGCAGCGCAGTAGCCGCAGGAATCGTATACCGCGTGAAGTGGAGAAGGAGCCGGGACGCCAGCGCGGATCCACCGTCGTTCCCAGTCTTCCCGCACGTACACGTCGCCAAGATCACTGAATGCCTCAAGGGGCAGGTCGACCTTACCGATGACGATGGCTACGTGAGCAAGGTGCAGTCCCTCCAGGGGAAGATCACCATGGAGATGACTCATTCGGACTGGCAGGACCGACTCCAGTTGTACCGGCGGAAGTACCGGGTCGCGGCAGATGCGCCCGTTCCCTTCAAAGCTGGCTGGGCGCTGCTCCAAGGAGAGGCAGGACTTAGGTTCTCCCGCACCCGGTCCGGGGGGCCTGCTAGCCGGCTACGGCTGTCGTTCAGCGGGGATTCCACCGATCATGCTCTGTTCACCGCCGTCCCCGGCCAGGCAGAGGGCACCTGGAAGGTATCAGTCCCTTACAGCCTTGACCCGGGCCGCGAACCGCAGACGATACCGCTATGGATTGTCCCCTCCGTGGCACCCGCCTCGGACCGCAGGGTCCTTGAGATTGACCTGCACTGGAGGCCACTGGGCCAGGCGAAGAACCCGCCGCGACTGGAGTCGTTCAGCGAGATCAAGGTCGAGGTCCCAACAGAGTGGGGCTACGTGGAAGGCTACTCGCCAGGCGATGCGCTCATGTCGTCTCCTGAGACTGGAGGACCCACGGTCATCGAGTGGCGACAGCTCAAGCCCGCCAGAAATGGCGGGCAGAACCTAAGTAGGTCCGCTCGCGCAAGCAGAAGCCAGACTCTCAAGATCCAGTTCGAGAAGCCGATCATGATAGAGCCAACCGGGGATGCAGGCGGCACGGTCGGCTCGCAGATCTCTGGCCAGGTGCGGGCGAACTTCAACCGGACGCTATCTGGCCTGACCGGCATTGGCTTTTACCTGCCGGGCGGTGGCCGGGACCAGCAGGCGAAGGCCAAGCTGCGCACCGAGGTCCAAGTCGATTTCGACATTAGCCTGAGCGCCCTCAGGTACCAGCATCACCGGGTCGTGCCCGATCGCAAGATCGACGTTGATCCTGATCTGCCCAGGGAAGGCACGGTGGAATACTACAGCGTCGTCCCGGACTACCAGACGGTAGTCGAACTCGTTGATGCCATCAGCGACGATGACTTCTACGTCAAGAGCGTGACCGAGCACCTTCCCAAGGTGGACAGCAGCCAGCTAAACGTGGTCCGGCGAGTCTGGGACATCAGCGGCCGTTCCTACGATGGAGTGTTCCCCATCGATTTTGGCATCAACGTGCGGGGCGACGAGGTAGACCAGCGCAACCGCGGGGGGTACGCCAGCAGGACCCTCGCTGAGATAACGGTCCAGGGCGCCTATGCGAACCCCATGATGCGGGAGAAGATCGAGGGCAAGTGGGATCAGCTGCACGGCCTGGTCGAGGACCTGCTGCGGAATCGCGCCATGCGCGGTGACGGGAACCTCGGGACTGGCCAGCATGATGCGGAGGATGCGGGGGCTCAGGATTTCGTCCACGACAGCGACGACGGATACGCCGCCCCGGACAAGGCGGCCGGGCAGGGGCAGGTTATTGATCCCGAGTCAGGCGGCCAGCAGCCAGGTAACGGTGATGATGGAGCGAACCGGGCCCATGAGGTCGCGGAACTGTGGCGGAAGCTGGGGGACGCCGAGAGCGAGTTGCTGAGAGAGCAGGATCCTGTCAGGTACCAGCACATATGTGACATAATCGAACGAACGAGGAAGAGGCTGAAGGATCTAGGAGAGTCGCCATGATCCTGACCTGCGGAGTGCGCGGCGAGGCCGAGGCCAAGGACCACCCGATATTCGTGTGCCACCACTGCGGGATGCCGGTCTGCGCGTCGCACGGGTGGGTCGTCCCGTCCGACGATGCCTTCCATGACTCCCGCGACACGCGGGTCAACAGGGATACTGCCAGCAAGCCAGGTTCGCGTGCCGCCATGCATTGCCCTCGATGTGCCGACAAATATCATCCGCGAGCCTCAGACAAGCATCATGAGTGGGATGTCACGCCAGCGCGCGCCGCGCTCTGGAGGCTGAGGACGGTCGCACCCATCCGGTTCGGGAAGTCCCCGAGCGATGATTAAGGTCTCATTCGAATTTGATCGCCTCATCGTAGGGCAGCGAACGCAGGTGGCTATCCACCTCGCCAACGTGGGTCCGGGCAAGTGCACCGACGTGGCTTTCAACCTCCGCCTGGCACCCGGCATGACGCTCATGCGGGGGGTCACCCGGGTGGACATCCCGGAGCTCCAGGACCGGCAGACTCATGTTCACCACGTTACCGTGCGACCCGCCCGGGCCGGTAACATGGCTTTCACCAGTAGTAACTTCGCGTACCGGGACCAGGTCGGGATACTAGTCCGTGACAATGACTTCAGCTGGCCTGTTGCCGTGCTGCCCGCCTCCCAGAATCCAGCGTCACCGCGCCGGCGCCTCGAAGTGGTGTCCGCACCGGGGCGCTTCAGGGTTGGCCAGCTGGATGAATTGCGGATCGAGGTGCGCAACACGACCGACGTGCCATTCAGCAACGCCACGGTCGCCATCAACGGCCCGTTCGAGTCCAACGGCAGCCGGGTCAAGCATCTCGGGGAGCTGTCCGCGGGCGCATCACGCGCAGTGTCGTTTGGCCTCCGCGCGGAAGCTGAGGGCCCGCTGACGGTCACGGTTCGCACTGCTTACAGCTACCGCGATGAGCGCGGCCTGGTCTTCACCGACGAGCAACCGGACAGCCTGCGTGTCATGATCGGGCCGCAGGATCCAACGCAATCCCGGCATGGGGACCCCCGGCACACGGCTTCACCGGTCCGGACCATCCTCTACCTTGCCGCCCAGCCCCGAGACCTCCCGCCGCTTCGGACGGACAAGGAGTTCCACGAGGTCAAGGAGCGGCTTCAGCTCGGCAGGAACCGGGATCATTTCAGGCTTGAGCCACCTTACGTGGCCGCGAGGAAAATCGACGTGGGCCAAGCCCTCGTCGATCACCATCCATACATCGTCCACTTCGCCGGCCACGGCGAAGTGGACGGCAGCCTGTACGTGGAGGGTGATTCGGGCCTGAGCGAGCCCGTCGATCCTGGAGGGCTGGCAGAGTTGTTTGGCCTGTACTCTCGCACGATCAAGTGCGTGATCGTGAACGCGTGCCATTCTGTGCGGTTGGCTGCTGCCATCGCGGAGTACATCGACTACGCGATCGGAATGCGATCTGCGATTGGCGACGAGGCCAGCATTGCCTTCAGCGTCGGGTTTTATCAGGCACTGTCCTCCGGGCAGGCGATTCCCGAGGCGTTCAGGCATGCCAAGGCGATGATCCGGACAGGCACGGCGACGAGTCCAGAGCACATTACCCCGATGCTGTTCTCACTCCGTTAGGCGGCCAAGAGGTAGGCGGAACCGGACCGGGGAGTCGACCGGCAGGGTCCGGCTCGCCGTGAGTACACCCCACCGTGGCACATCGATCACAGCTTCGGCACCGAGGCGGCCAGCGAGTTCCGTGACGTCGCGCGGCAGTTCGATGACGGCCCTCCCGTACTCGATCCGTGGCCGGAGTGGCGCACCCTCCTGCGCTTCGTATCGCCAGCCGAAGTCCCGGTCGGTGCGCTTTTCCGCGCTGACCACCGGAGGCTGGCCGCCATGACGCGTTACGCCCTTGACGCTGGTTCGCTGCGCGCCAACTTTCGCCAGGATGTCCACGGCGGCCGACAATTCAGTGGTAACCGTGCTGGTCGACTCCGAGTCCGCGGTTACCCAGGCGGGGCGCTGCAGTCGCACGGCGGCGTCCGGATGATCCAGGGTGACGGTGAACGTCGCCGACGTATACGCGTGCCGCGCTGGAAGCCGGTCAAGCATGAAGCTGAACCTGACCAGTACATGCCGGAGGGATGCGAGGTCCGGGCGCCGCCGGGAAAGCGAGGGCAAGTCTGACGGTAGCAGTACTGCGGCTGTTGGCAGGTGTATGAACAC
>Ga0210389_10005092_pt1 | contig 10196 bp, 10 predicted proteins | sample IncBWH28OmetaG_FD_160127 | JGI IMG/M metagenome (GOLD analysis project Ga0210389, IMG submission 160127) | Forest soil microbial communities from Barre Woods Harvard Forest LTER site, Petersham, Massachusetts, United States - Inc-BW-H-28-O ...
ATCAAGGTGCTCGACTTCGGGATCGCCAAGCTCCAGCAGAGCGCCAACGACTCGGTCAAGACCCGTACCGGCACGCTGATGGGGACGCCGATCTACATGTCGCCCGAGCAGTGCCGCGGGACCAAGACGGTGGATCACCGCAGCGACATCTATTCGCTGGGGATCATCTTCTTCGAAATGCTGTGCGGGCAGCCGCCGTTCGTCTCGGAGGGGTTCGGCGAGCTGGTGAACATGCATCTCAACGTCGCCGCGCCGGCGCCCTCCACGCAGAACGCCAACGTCTCCCCGACGATCGACGCCATCGTCCTCAAGATGCTGGCGAAGAATCCGGACGAGCGCTTCGCCGACATGGGCGAGCTGATGACGGCGCTCAAGGCCTCGGGCGGCTCGATGTTCGTGGTGCGCGGCACGCAGCCGTCGTCCCCCGACATGGGCGGCAAAACCGGCAGCCAGACCGGCAACACCGGCGCGTCGACGGGCGCCGGCTCCCTCAGCAATCCGAAGCTGCGCGACACGACGTTCTCGACCGGCGTGGGCGAACGGGTCGACAGCACGCAGGCTGGTGGCGCGAAAAAGGGCAAGGCCGCGATCGTGTTCGTCGTCGCCGCCGCGGCGGCGGTCGCCGGGGGCGTCTTCATTTTCCGGGACGGCGAGAAAGTCGGCGTTCAACGCGAGATCGCCACCGCGCCGGTGTCGTCGGCCGCCTCAGCTGCGACGACGGCGCCCAAGGTCGCGCCGCCACCGGCTCCGGTCCCCGCGCCTCCACCCGTGGCGCCGGCGAAGCCCGCCGTTCCCAAGACCGTCACCGTGCACGTCGAGTCCGATCCGGCGGGGGCCAAGGTGCTCGACGACGCGAGCGGCGGCGTCCTCGGCGTCACGCCGCTGGTGTTGAACCGCCCGCGCGGAGGAGCGCTCAAGCTGCGCCTCGAGAAGGACGGCTACACCCCCAACGCCCACGCGATCTCGTTGAGCGACGATCAGACGATCGAGCTGACTCTGGAGCACAAGCCGATCAAGGCGGTGCACGTGCACAAGGCGCACGCGTCGTCTCCCGGCGAGTCCGAGCCGGCCAAACTCTGAGGCAACGGATCTGAGGCGATGTCAGCGTCGAGCACAGACAGCCTGGTCGAGGTCCTGAAGGAGATTCGGGACGAGCTCCGCGCCGTGCGGGCCCAGCTCGGCAGCCCCGCGGCCCGCATGACCACCAGTGGGATCCGGACCGAGGTGGTAGATCGCGCCGCCCGCTGGCGGACCGCGGCGCTGGCCGGCGGTGGCCTGGCCGTCGCCCTGTTGGCGATCGTGCTCGGTGTCGCCCTGCGCGAGCGCCCGGCTCCGGCGATCGTGGCGGTTGCTCCCCCGGTGTCGGCGACGCCGGCGGCCAAACCGGCGACGCCGACAGCGATGCCGCCGGCCCTGGCGCCGGCGGCGCAGGCGCCGGTCGCGCTGGCGGCAGCCGCAGCCGCCCCCGCAACAAGGTCGCCACAGCCGCTCGCGGTGAAGCCGCCGGCCGGCACCAAGCCGCCGCCCGGCACCCCGCCGGCTGCGCGCGCGCCGGCCGCGGTGCCCGCGATCGCCTCGGTCCCCGTTCCGGTCAAGAAGCGCGTCAAGCCGGACGTCGCCGGCAAGGCCCCGTCCGAGGTCACGCCCGACGAGGACGAGGCGATTGCCTTCTCTCCGTCCCCCAGGCGGGCGCGCGCGCACCGGATGTCGTACGGGCCGGTCGAGTCGGAACCGGCCAAGCTCTAGCAGGCCGAAGCTCTGGCGGTCCTGGAGAGGGCTCTTCCGCAGCGAAGAACGCTGAGCCGAGTCAGCGATTCAGACGGCCGCCTCGTTGACTTAGTCCTATGACTTAGTCAACATCGAGGCGTGAAGACGATCAATGTCCACGAGGCGAAGACGCACCTTTCGCGCCTGCTCGAGCGCGCTCATGCGGGAGAAGAGATTGTCATCTCCAAGAGCGGGCAGCCGTATGCCCGCCTGGTTGCGCTCTCCGGTCGCCGGCCGAAACGCGAGTCGGGGACGCTCAAGGATTCCATCGAGCTGGGGGACGCTTTCTTCGAACCGTTGCCTCCCGGTTGGACCGAAGAGGCGTAGTGGCAGCCGGCGTACTCCTGCTCGACACCCACGCCCTCCTTTGGTGGGCGGCAGGGGACAGGGCGCTCAGCAGAAGGGTCAAGCGTATGATAGAGGACGAGGCGACGACCGTCCTGGTGAGCGCGGCGACCGCCTGGGAGATCGCAACAAAGGTTCGCCTCGGGAAGCTCCGCTGGACGGGCCCGGGCTCTCTGACGGCCTATTGCCGGGAACAGCGCTTCGAGCTCCTTGCGGTCACGGTCGCGCACGGCGAGCGCGCCGGCTCATGGCCCCAGGCACACGGCGATCCCTTCGATCGGATGCTGGCCGCGCAAAGCGCGATCGAAGGGATCCCCCTCGCGACGAACGACGCACAAATAAAGACCTTCGGGGTCGAGACGCTCTGGTAGGCCGCCGCGCGGCGATCTAGCCGGCGACGATCGGCAGCGCGCGCACCAGCAGATCGCCGTGCCCGAGGCCGAAGATCGCCGCCGCCGCGAGGAGCGCCAGTGATCCGGCCAGCGCCAGGCGGGTGCGCCACGGTTGCGCCGGAGGCGGGCGCAGCGGCGCGAGCAGCCGACCGACGCGCAGAACGAGTGCCTGTTCGCCGTCGACGAGCGTCGCCAGCGGGGAGACCACACGCCCCTGCGCCAGGCGGACGGCGCCGATCAGCGCCGCCGCGAGATCCTCACCGTCGACGCCGTCCTCGCGCGCCTCTTCATCGCGGGCGAGCTCCAGCACCTGCCGCCAGCGCTCGAAGCGGGCGGCGGCGTGCGGGCTCGGCCACTGAAGATCCGAGGCGATCTGCGCCAGCCAGATCCGCAACGGATCGCGGTGGTGGCAGTGCGCCCGTTCGTGCGCCAGCACCGCCTGCCGCGCGGTGGCGTCGAGATCGCGCGCCAGTCGATCGTCGATGGCGATGCGTGGTCGCAAGAGACCGAGCGTCGCCGCCAGCGGCGGGACGCGCGGGTGGGCGAGGGCGCGTCCGGCGCGCCAGCCAGCGCGCAGCCAGAGCGCTGCGATCGGGGCGACGGAGAGCGGCGTGAGCGGGCGCAAGATCTCGTCGGTGAGGCGAGGCTCCTGCAAGGCCCAGCCCGCCAGCGCCGCCAGCGCCGCCGCCGCCGGCACGAGCGGCAGCCAGAGCGCGAGCCAGCTCCTGCGCTCGGCCGCGCGGCCGCTCTCCGCGGCGCAGCCGTTCGAGCGCAGTGGCAACCATCCGGTGAGCCAGATTGTCGAACCGCACAGCGCGACGATCAGCGTGGCCAGCACCAGGTCGCGGTTCATCGCGAGCGCCTCCGCGCCTCGACCGCCCGCGCCAGCTCGTCGATCAGCCTGGGATCGATGGCCTCGATGGCGTCGACCAGCGACGCCAGCGCAGGCCGCGGCTCCTGCGACAAGAACCCGGACAGCGCGCGCGACATCCGGACATGGTCGATCTCGCGACGGGCGACGAGCGCACGGTAGGCGAAGGACTTGCCGGCCTTCGCGCGCGAGATCAATCCCTTGGCCTGCAGGCGATCGAGCACGCGGGCGGTGGTGGTGTAGACCAGCCCCAGCGGCGCGCCCACGCGGTCGTAGACCTCACGCGCCGTGGCGGCACCGAGATCCCAGAGGGCAGTGAGCACCGCGTACTCCAGCTTGCCTCCCGGGATCGATTGATCGCCGTCCACGCCGGGAGGCTATCACCTCGGCCGGTTGTCTTCAGTCGTCTTCTCAGTCGTCGTTTTGGGGGCGCCGCAGGCGTTCGACCGGCCGGCCGCCGCGCATGTGCTCTTCGACGATCTCGGGCACGTCGGCCGCGGTGACGCCCACGTACCAGACCCCCTCGGGATAGACGACGACGGTGGGGCCCTCGAAGCAGGGACCGAGGCAGCCGGTCGTGGTGACCGCGACCCGCCCCCAGAGCTCGGGGTGGCGCCCGAGCCCCTCCTGCAGGGCGGTGGCGATCTCGCCGGAACCTCGGGCGCCGCAGGAGGGCTTGCCGCCGGCCGGGCGGGCGTTCTCGCAGACGAAAAAGTGGCGCTCGATTTGGGCCATGGGGTTGGTTTCCGTGCAATCCTTAGCCATCCGCGATGTCCCGGCAAGGCGCACGCATCTCGCTGGCTCCGGTGATCCTGGCCGTGGTCTTCCCGGCCATCGTCGGCGCGGCCATCGCGCTCGCCTATTACGGCTACCGCTACGCGGTGGCGGCCTCGGTGCGCAGCAAGGCGTCGCTGATGGAGGGGAATCAGCAGCTCGCCAATCTGCTCACCGAGCAGGTGCAGGACCGCATCGACAAGGCCGACGCCGAGCTGTTCGACGCCATCGAGTGGCCCGACACCTCGGCCGAGCCGCCAGCCCACGTCGATCTGCCGGAGGGGGTCGCCTCGGTGGCGCTGCTCGACGAGGGGCTCAAGATCCGGTCGCTCACCCCGACGCCGGACGCCGCGCACCGCCGGCGTGAGATGGACCGCTGGCAGAGCTACGTCAAGGGGCTGGAGTGGAAGTCGCTCCAGCCCTGGACGCCCGATCAGCCGGGAAACTTCCGTCACCTGCACCAGCTGTTCGAGGGGAAGTCGGTCCTCATCGCCTACGCCTCCAAGAAGACCGCCGACGACCACGCCTACTACGTCGCGGCCAAGCTGGACCTGACCCTCATCGCCAAGGACTGGCTCCCCGACGAGATGGAGGTGGTGACCGGCAAGCGGCGGGTGGTCATCCTCGACGAGGTCGCGCGCGCGGTCTATGGCGAGCCCCAGCCGCGGACGCCGTTCCAGTACGAGGCGTCGTTCGGCAAGACGCTCTACGCCTGGCGCATTCAGATCACGCCGGGCAACGTGGCCGAGCTCCGCGCGCAGGCGGAGACAGAGCGGCTCTTGGGGGTCCTGCTGGTGCCCGTCTCGACGGTGATCATCGCGCTCGGGCTGGGGGTCGTCTGGCTCTCCGTGCGCGCGGAGCGGCGCGCCTCGCAGATGAAGAGCGACTTCATCGCCAACGTCTCGCACGAGCTGAAGACGCCGCTGTCGCTGATCCGCATGTTCGGCGAGCTCTTGGCCACCGGGAAGCACAAGGGGGAGGCGATGACCCGCGAGTATGGTGGGATCATCACCCGCGAGTCGGAGCGCCTGGCTCACCTCATCGACAACGTGCTCGACTTCGCGCGGCTCGAGCGCGGCAAGGCCAGCTACAGCTTCGCGGAGGGGCGCCTCGAGGAGGTGGTGGAGCGGGCGCTGGACGTCTTCCGCCACCGCCTGGAAAAGGAGAAGCTGCGCCTGCGGACGGAGATCGAGCCGCGCCTGCCTCCCGTCCGGATGGACGAAGACGCGATGACGTTGGTGCTGCTCAACCTGGTCGACAACGCCGTGAAGTACGCCGGCGACGGCGGCGAGGTGTCGGTGCGCCTGCGGCGCGCGCCCGGCGCCGTCCAGCTGGCCGTCAGCGATCACGGCGTCGGCATCGCGCCCGAGGAGCAGCAGCGGATCTTCGAGCGTTTCTACCGCGCCACCGCCGCGCGGACCCGCAACGTCCGGGGCAGCGGGATCGGCCTGGCGCTGGTCAAGCACATCGCCGAGGCGCACGGCGGGCGGGTCGAGGTGGAGAGCGCGGTCGGCCGCGGGTCGACCTTCACCGTCACCCTGCCGGTCGCGCCGCTGGTCACCCCCGCGCCCGAGGAGCGGGTGGCGCTGTGAACAGTCCTCTGTCGCCCCTGGCCGGCGCCTCGGCACGGCGGCGAATTCTGATCATCGAGGACGAGCCGGATCTGGTGCGCGGGCTGCGTGACGCCCTGGAGTTCGAGGGGTTCGAGGTGCTCTCGTCGGGCCTCGGGCGCGAAGGGGTGCGCCTCTTGCGTGAGCGCGGCCCGGATCTGGTGCTGCTCGACCTGATGCTCCCCGACGCCAATGGGTTCTCCGTCTGCGAGGAGATCCGCTCCACGCATCCGCTGGTGCCGGTGATCATGCTGACGGCGCGCTCGCAAGAGACCGACAAGATCCGAGGCCTCGACGTCGGCGCCGACGACTACGTGACCAAGCCGTTCTCCATCGGCGAGCTGGTGGCGCGCATCAAGGCCATCTTCCGGCGCCTGCACCGGGCGGCGCCGGCCAACGAGGAGATCATCATCGGCGCGGCGGTGATCGACCCGCGCAAGCACGAGCTCGTGCGCAAGGGGAAGGCGAGCGCACTTTCTTTCTACGAGGTGGAGCTCCTGCGCCTCCTCTGGGAACGCTCCGGCCAGCCTGTCACGCGCGAGGAGATCCTGGAGAAGATCTGGGGTGTCTCGGGCCACGCCACCACCCGCAGCGTCGACAACTTCGTGGTGAAGCTGCGCAAGAAGATCGAAGAGAACGCCGCCAAGCCGCGCCACATCGTCACCATCTACGGCACCGGCTACAAGCTGGTCCCGTGAGAGGGTGACGCGATGACGCGACGGCCGACCACGCGCCGGCGAGGCCCGCTGCGGCGTCGCGATCTTTTGATCGGTGGCGCCGGCGCGTTCGGGTTGGCGGCGCTCGGCAGGAAGGGGAGGGCGGCGGTCGCGCCCCCCGGGCCGGGGCCGCTGGAACCGCCGTCGCCATCTCCGCCGTCCCGCCTGGCGGTCGATGTCCACTGCCACACGTTCTGCTCGGCCGACCTGCCGATCGTGGGATTCGTCGCGCACTTCATCCCCGGGCTGACGGAGCTGTCGCGCTTCGTGAGCCGCTGGCCGGAGCTCGTCGTGCGCGCGCTGGTGGGCGCGGTGGCGACGCTCCCGAACGCGGGCGCGCCGTCCGGAGAGGCCGAGCTGGCCACCCTGCGCCGTATGCTGGCGCAGCCGCCGAACGACGTCTCGGTCCCGCCCGTCCCGACGTTGCCTCCCGAGATGCTGGAGGCGCTGCTCGCCGAGCTGACCAACCATCTTCCGTTCTCGGTCGGCGCCGACAAACGGCGAATCATCGTTCGCTACCTCGAGACGCTCTACCTGGTGGCGCATCCGCGCGCCATGATCGCCGCCTCCATCGCGCAGATCTTTCCGTCGATCGCGCTCTACACGCCGGCCCTGGTCGACTACGACGCCTGGTCGGACGACCGCGCACCGACGCCGCTCTGGCAGCAGGTGCTGCTGCAGGAATCGATCGCCCGTCTCTCGGTGCGGGGGCAGATCGGGCGGCCCGACGCCCGCTTTCACCCCTTCGTGGCGTTCGACCCGCGGCGGCAGATCGAAGGCCCGCGGGCGACGGCGCCCAAGCCGGGTCTGCCACCGGCAACGCCCGCGCCGGCGCTGGTGATCCCTTCGGCCGCCAGCTCGGCGCTCGAGCTGGTGCGCTACGCGATCGAGGCCGGCGGCTTCCTGGGGGTGAAGCTCTACCCGCCGGTCGGCTTTGCGCCCTCGGACAACGTCCACCTGCGCCCGGAGCTCTCGTTCGCCGCCGGCCTCGACGGTGCGCTCGAATCGCTCTACGGGTACTGCGAGGGGGCCGAGGTCCCGATCCTCACCCACGCCGGCCCCTCCAACGAATACGGGCTCGGCCTGCGTGAGCTGGTCGCGCCGGCGCGCTGGTCGCCGGTGCTGGCGCGTCACCCGACGCTCCGCCTCAACTTCGGCCACTTCGGCCACGACTACGGGGTCGCCATCGAGAGGCCGCCCGGCGGGCTGCGCGAGGGGTGGATCTACCAGGCGGCGGCGCTCATCGACCGTTACCCCAACGTCTATGCCGACCTCTCCAACTCGCCGCTCGTCTACGACGCGGCTTACGGCCAGCGGCTGTCGCAGCTGCTTGGCGAGGTGATCGCCCGCTATCCGAAGGTGAGGCGGCGGATCATGTACGGCAGCGACTGGTGGCTCTCGGGGCTCGATCCAAACGCCAGCGCCGCGGTGGGGCAATTCCACGCCGTGCTCGGCGGTCTTCTCGGCGCCGACGGCATGGCCGATCTCATGGGTCGCAACGCGCTCCGCTTTCTCGGCTTTCTCGACGACGATGGCCGCCCGCGGGCAGGCGCTTCTGCGGCCCGCTTGCGTCGGTTTTATGGTGGCGCGCCAGCGCCAGGCTGGCTGCCACCCGTGCGTCTTTGACCCCCCCTCCGCTTCGGCGGGGCGCCGCCAGAATTCCGACACTGCGCGCTCAAGCCTCGAATCGAATGTGACGAATGGGCCTTCATGGCGATCGCTTGGGGGAGCGACCGTCGGGTTTTCGACGCGGGAGGCGCCACACAGCGTCCCGCCGATTCAAACCGACGTGTCGGTCAGAGACCTTCACAGGCCGAGTCACGTGCCAGGGTCACCCGGCTGGCGCAGGCGGAAGGCTGCGTCTCGCTCACCAGCGAGCGGGCGTTCTACGGATTGGAGTCGGCCTGGCGGGAGCTCTACGCGCAGGCGGCCGACGCCTCCCCGTTCCGGAGCTGGGATTTCACGGTCGAGTGGTTTCGGCATTTCGTGCTCGGGCGGGTCGGCGGCGCCACCGGTCGCTTCGAGATTGCGATCGCCCGGGATCGACAGGGCCGGCTCACCGGGGCCGTCCCGATGTTCGAGGAGTGCGCTCTCGGCTCGGCGACCTTCGGGTCGGTGCTGCAGCCGTTCGGACGCGGCCAATCCTTCGAGACGATGACGGATGAGCCGCTGATCCTTCTGCGACGGGGATGCGAAGAAGAGACCGCTCGGGCGATCACGGAACACGTGGCCCGTCGTCTGACCACCGGGGGCTGGGATCTGGCGGTCGTCTCGGGTCTGCCCCACAGAGGCGCCAAGGGGCGGCGTTCGTTCGTCTGGTCGCGGCCGCTCGAGAACGTGGAGCTGATCCGGCCGACCGACGGTGCGATGGTGCTGACGCTGCCACGTTCCTGGGAGGCGTTCACCGCCGGTCTTTCCAAGTCGATGCGGGACAACGTCTCCTACTATCCACGGCGGCTCAGCCGCGAGATCGGGGACTGGACGATCACGACGGCGCGCACGCCGGCCGAAGTCGCGGTCGCCGGCGAGCGCCTCATCGATCTGCACCGCCGCCGCAGTCGCTCGGGAACCGGCGTCGTGCATCGAAATCACATCCCCGGCGCCACCGAGGAGGCGTTCCTGCGCGGATGGTTCGCGCGCGCCGCGGCCCGTGACGAGATCTCCATCGTCAACATCGAGATCGCCGGGGAGGTGATTGCCGCCCAGGCCTTCGTCGAGATGCCTGGCTGCGTCTCGGTCTATTACTCCGGTTACGACGACCAGTACTACCGCTACAGCCCGCTCACGATCATCACCGCGCACCGGATTCGTTCCGCCATCGCGGAGGGCGTGCGCCGGTTCGAGTTCCCCCCGGGAGCGACCGCCTGGAAATCCCGCTGGGGTGCCGAAGGCGGTGGCGTGCGTGACGTGACGACGATGTACGCCACCCGCCTTCCGGCGCTGCTGCGCGGGCTCTCCCGCCGCCTCCGCCTGCGGTTCGGGCCGGCGCCCGCCCTCTAGTCGCTCATCGGGTCGGGCGTCTGTCGAGCGGTCAGCGCCCGCGCCGGCGTGTCATCTGGTAGCTGCGGTAGCGCGCCCGCTTGAACTTCGGTCCCGCCTTGTCGTCACGCTCTTTGACGGGAGTGTTGTGCGCGGCGAACCGGGTGCCGGAGACGCCCTCGAAGGTCACGTCCACGCCGGTGCGCACGCCGGGCGAGAAGGCCGCCGCGACGACGTTCTTCGCCACCGTCTGGGCGCCGAAGCTCAGGAGACCCTTGAGCCCACCGTCCGAGAGGGAGTTCATCGCCCCCTCGGCGAGCTGCAGGCCCAGCTCGACCTGCGCCCCGACCAGCATCTGGTCCTCGGCCACCAGCGCCTGCGGGCCGAGCACGTTGCGCATCCCGCCGATGATCCCGCGGGTCTCTCCGATCTGCTTGACGAAGCCGATGTCGTTGCCCGAGTCGGAGAGGGCCATCGCCGTCTGCAGGCCCGAGGCCGCCTCGCCGCGTCCCGCCAGCTCCAGCGCCCACTTGTCAGCCCCCCCCGCGTGCGGGTCGTGGCTCGGCGCGCAGGAGAGGCTGAACCGCCCCTGGCGGGTGACGTCCGCATAAACGATCGAGATGGGGAGCGGGCCGCCGGCGCCAGGCGTGAACTTGAACGCCACGTAGCGCTCGTCATTGCGCTGCACGCTGCCGAGCCGGACCCAGCTGTGCGCGTTCGCCGTGTTGACATAGTCGTAGCC
>Ga0210389_10005093_pt1 | contig 10195 bp, 11 predicted proteins | sample IncBWH28OmetaG_FD_160127 | JGI IMG/M metagenome (GOLD analysis project Ga0210389, IMG submission 160127) | Forest soil microbial communities from Barre Woods Harvard Forest LTER site, Petersham, Massachusetts, United States - Inc-BW-H-28-O ...
GATGGCGTCATCGGCTTGTTGCGCCGTGGTGGGTGCGACGGTGAAGAGCACCTCACCGGTGATCGGTGTGCTGGCGGGCAGCCCGGGCGCGCCCGGCTCGCCCAGGTCGACGTCGACCCCGGTCGCCTGCAGGGCGTCGCGTGCCCGGGCGCGCAACTCGTCGGCGTTCATGAGCGCCACTCCTTCCTATTGCCCTCTGCATCGTCGCCGGCGCGGGTCGGCCGCTTCACCTGGATCGTCCCCCGCAAGCGGGTGGGGGTACCTCCCTTTGGGGGCGTGCCCCCACCTGGGAAAGCGCTTCGTAGAGTGCGTACGGGTCGTAGATGTCGCGGCCGATGGCCCCGGCGAGCCAGGCCGCGTCGTAACCGGAATCGTCGGCCCCCTCACCAGTGTGGGTATCACGGTCCACGTTGGAGCGGAAGATTCCCGCCGCGGAGGCGGGCAGGAAATCTTCGTAGACGATCGGCGCCGACGGGTCGCCGGCGCGGTAGTAGGCCAGTCCGTCGGCCGCCATCTCCTTGTCGGTCGACGGGAAGTAGCGGCTCCACACTTTCGCGGGGTCGGCTTCCGCAGCAAGGTTTGCCATCGCGGCGTCGTAGCGCTCGCGCCCGCGGCGGGTCAGGGCGACACCGCGCGATTCGACTTCGCCGAACCGCACCCGCACGTGTCCCGATCGCACTGTGCCGTCCCTGCCGCGAAACAGGCACGGTTCGTCGAGTGCGCGAAAAGATGTCTGCCGCAACAACACCGCGGGACCGTCGGTGCGGGGCGGGCCCTGGATGGCTTCGATCATGGTGATGCCGCGCTCGGTCATCCGGCGGTACAGCTCATCGATGTCGAGGACTCGCGGCGTCAAGTGGTTGATGTGCGTGGAGCAGACCCCTGCGATGTCGGCGGCCACTGGCGACACCCGGGACAACTCGTCGTACCAGGACTTGTTGATCGGCTCGCGCGACAGCGCGAATGCCGACACCGCCGCCGCGACAAAGGCATCCGCCTCCTCGACATCGCAGCCACCCTCGGCGGCGATCGTTCGGGCCCGGGCGAGCAATGCGGGGTCGAACAGCCGGCGGCGTGCGAGGAAGGTCTCCACCCGGGCACGCAGGTCGTGAGTGAAATACCGCCGATCCCGGGTCGCCAGCATCGAAGTGAACACCCGGAATGGGTTGAGAGCCAGCTCCTTTGCCGAGATGGGCCGAAACGCCGTCGAGACCACGGGAATGGGCGAGCGGGCCGAGCGCAGGTCGTAGTAGCCCACCGGGAACATGCCGAACGCGGCGAACAGGTCGGCAACGGCGGCCAGTTCCGCCGGACTGCCCACCCGGATGGCGCCATGACGCTCGGCGGTGACCCTTTGCAGCGAGCCCAGCCCCACGGCACCTTGATGGGCTGCCACGTAACCGGCGTTGACTTGCCCGCTCACCTCCACCAGCGTGGCATACGCGGGTACCTCGCCGGCGTACATGGCCGAGAGGCCGGCAGCGAATTGCGCACGCAGCTGCCAGGCCGCCAGCCTTTTCTGTCTTTTCAGCGGGCTCATGCCCAGCCGTCGCTGCGATAGTCTCCGCCCATGGGTGAGACGCTCGACGATATCGACCGGATCCTGATGCGCGAGCTGGTCGCCGACGGGCGCGCCACGTTGGCGGAGCTGGCCGCGAGCGCCGGGCTGTCGGTGTCGGCGGTCCAGTCGCGGGTGCGTCGGTTGGAGTCTCGCGGCGTGGTGGCGGGATACTCAGCGCGGATCAACCCGGAGGCGGTCGGGCAGCTGCTGTCGGCGTTCGTGGCCATCACTCCTCTGGATCCTTCTCAACCCGATGATGCGCCCGCCCGCCTCGCACACATCGGGGAGATCGAATCGTGTCATTCGGTGGCCGGCGAAGAGAGCTACATCTTGCTGGTGCGTGTGGAGTCCCCCCGGGCGCTGGAGGATCTTCTGCAACGGATCCGGACCGCGGCGAACGTTCAGACTCGAAGCACCATCATCCTCAATACTTTTTACAGTGATCGGCAATACATACCATAGTAATTATGGCATTAGCGTCATGATTCCGTAAAAACTACGCTAGAATAGACAGCATGACCGCCGCCGTGAACTTCTGTGCGCTGCCCGGTTCGCAGACGAAGCCCGATCGGGTCCATGGGGTGCTGTCGCGCAGCCTGCTGGTCGACGGTCTGGATTTGGTGCTCGATCTGGCGCGGTCGGCCGGCTCGTATCTGGTCGACGCCCGCGACGGTCGGCGCTATCTCGACATGTTCACCTTCGTCGGGTCGTCGGCGCTGGGCATGAACCACCCGGCGCTGGCCGACGACGAAGCGTTCCTCGACGAACTCGTCGAGGCCGCGCTGAACAAGCCGAGCAACCCTGACGTGAGCACCGTGGCGATGGCCGGCTTCGTCGAGACCTTTGTCCGGGTCCTGGGTGACCCGGCGCTGCCGCACCTGTTCTTCGTCGAGGGCGGTGCACTGGCGGTGGAGAACGCGCTCAAGGTCGCGTTCGACTGGAAGAGCCGGCACAACCAGGCGCACGGCATCGATCCGGCGCTCGGCACCCGGGTGCTGCATTTGCGCGGCGCGTTCCATGGCCGCAGCGGCTACACCCTGTCGTTGACCAACACCAAGCCGGTCAGCGTGGCTCGGTTCCCGAAGTTCGACTGGCCGCGCATCGATGCGCCGTTCATTCGCCCGGGCTTGGACGGTGCGGCGATGGACGCGCGGGAAGCCGAGTCGCTGCGGCAGGCCCGCGCGGCGTTCGAGGCGCATCCGCATGACATCGCCTGCTTTCTGGCCGAGCCCATCCAGGGCGAAGGCGGCGACCGGCACTTTCGCCCCGAGTTCTTCAAGGCGATGCGCGAGCTGTGCGACCAATACGACGCGCTGCTGATCTTCGACGAGGTGCAGACCGGTTGCGGGCTGACCGGAAGTCCTTGGGCCTACCAGCAATTGGGTGTGCAACCCGATGCGGTGGCGTTCGGTAAGAAGACGCAGGTGTGCGGAGTCATGGCGGGCCGCCGGGTCGACGAGGTCGCCGACAACGTCTTCGCGGTCTCATCGCGGCTCAACTCGACGTGGGGCGGCAACCTGACGGACATGGTGCGCGCCCGCCGCATCCTGGAGGTGATCGAGGGCGACGAATTGTTCGACCAGGCCGCAGAGCAGGGCCGGTACCTCGTGGCGCGGCTCGACCAACTGGCCCGGGAGTTCACGGTCGTTCTCGACCCGCGGGGCCGGGGCCTGATGTGTGCGTTCAGCCTGCCGACTACCGCCGAGCGCGACGAGGTGATCCGCCAGGTGTGGCAACGTGGCGTGATTGTGCTGCCCTCCGGCACCGACGGCGTTCGGTTCCGTCCCGCGCTGACCGTTTCCCGCGCCGAAATCGACGTGGCGATTTCAGCCGTGCGCGGTGCTTTGGCGGCTGTCGCGTAGCTGCAGAAGTCGGTTTATCGTGCATTGCCGCGGGGTATTTGTTCCGATGCGATTTCCGTTCGGGGCCGGCGGCACGGGTCGGTAAAAGTTCGGGCTGAAACGGTAACCAATGCGGCGCAGCGAACGATGGACTCAGTACATCTGGGCGCAGGTATGAGGGGCAGGGATGCAAAAGGCGGACGAGCGGTCATCCGATGATCGCTTGGGACAGGAAGACGGCGAGGTGCGCGCCGCCATCCGGTTTGCCGTCCTGTCCGCCCTCGCGGGGGTCGGCTTTGAGGTGATGGCCGCGTTGTGGGTCAGCACCTGCCCCGGAACCGGCGTCGACACGGTGGCCTGCGGCCCGCCGCAGCGGACGCTGTTGGCGTTGGGCGGTCCGCTGATCTTGTTTGCCGCCGGGCTGTGGGCGTTCCTGCGCACCTACCGAGTGTGGAAGGCCCGGGGTACCTGGTGGGGATGGCACGGCGCCGGCTGGTTTCTGTTGACGCTGATGGTGGTGGCGCTCGGTTTGGGTGTTGCGCCGATTGCGGGCCCAGTCCTGGCCCTGTGAGCCACGAGTGCGGCGAGCGCGACCAGCGGCATCGGTGCATCGTGATCAACCAAAGCGGATCTTCACAGCCACACTCGCGAGACCTACGCTTATTGCCATGAGGCAAATCCTGCTCCGCGCGGTTGTGCTTCTTGGATCGTGGGCGATCGGACTGCTGGTCGCGGCGTGGGTTGTTCCCCGAGTTTCGTTGTCGGCGTCGGGGTTCATCGTCGCGGTAGTGGTGTTCTCGGTTGCGCAGGCGGTCCTGTCGTTGTCGATCTTGAAGTTGCCCCATGGTTATGCGTCGCTGCTCCTCGGCGGCACCGGGCTGGCATTGACTGTCGTCGCGTTAATTCTTGCCTCGGAATTGACTCACGGGCTTACCATTCACGGCTTTGCATCTTGGCTGGCCACAACGGTTTTGGTGTGGCTGGTGACGACGGTTGGGGCAATTTCACTGCCTGACCTGTTCGCCCGCGAGGACGTTGCCGCGACCTGACCAAATCGACGCTGCGCGTGGGAGCCGTGTATTCGTGACGCGGTGCAAATTCAGCCGGCCTCTAAAGGGCCGCCAACCCGAGTGAATTCGGCATTTCGCTGCGTCCGCCTAATGGGTAGCATTTTTGTTGTCTCATCCGACGAGGGAGGGAGACGTGATGGGAGACACGCATCACGATCCGACGGATTACTCCCGGACGACGCAACCTCACGCGGGCATCGTCATGAAGGACAATTTTTTCTGGCCCGGCTTGATTCTGTTGGTTGTGGCACTGTTCGGAATGATCAGCACGGCGGTGGCAGCCGGCTACCACCACTACGAGTGGCTCACCACGACGGTACTGATCGCCGTCCTCGCATCGGTCGCCGGAGCACTGTGGTTCCTCGTGGAGCATCGCCGTGTGGCCCGCATCGAAGAGCAGTGGTATACCGCCCATCCCGATAGTCGGCCGCGCCAGCACACCGCCTGACGCGAAGACGTACTGCGAACGCCGCGTCGCTACGGTGGCGTGCGTCGTCGTGTCAGCGTCCTATCACCGCCATGCCGGCTGATGGCTCACCTGCCTGTTGGCCGCGAGTTGTCGTGGGGAAATTTGGTCGGAAACTCAAACCGTGGGTTATTGGCCTCGTCGAGTGGGTATCAGCTCTACACCATGATGAGAGCCGGAAGGATTGCGCCAGCGTGGTCGCCCCATCGTCGGGGACAGAATCACGAAAAGCATCGACATCAATGCCTACTGCCAAAACGATCAATATGACCAGCGTGATCCCGGCGATCACCGCGACGCGCTGGAGTCGGCGCGTCCGGAGGTCGGTCATGTCAGGCCCGTCCGTATCGGGCGGAATACCCGGCGGCCATCATGACTAACCGGCTGGAACGAGCGGTCGACGATGGGTTGCGTGGCGGTAGTAGTGTCGATCAGACATTGCCGGGAGACCAGATGACCGATGCGGTATTGAGCTCCAACAAGCGTCAACGCGGCCACCGCGCCGTCGAAGTGCACGTTGCTGCACGCCTGGAGAACCTGGCCATGCTACGCACGCTGGTCGGTGCTATCGGCACGTTCGAGGACCTGGATTTCGATGCCGTGGCGGACCTGCGCCTGGCGGTGGACGAGGTGTGCACCCGGCTGATCCGCTCGGCCACTCCGGGCGCGACGCTGGTGGTGGTGGTCGACCCGCAAGACGACAAATTGGTGGTGGAGGCCTCCGCGGCGTGCGACACCCACGATGTGGTGGCGCCCGGCAGCTTCAGCTGGCATGTCCTGACGTCGTTGGCCGACGACGTCCAAACTTTCCACGACGGTCGCGAGCCCGACGAAACCGGCAGTGTCTTCGGTATCACACTGACCGCGCGACGGGCGGGCCTCTAGCAGGTGACTGCGAGAGCTGGCGGCGGTTCGGTTTCCCGGCCGAACGAATATGCCGATGTTCTGGAAATGTTCCGCGAGTTGGCGACTGTCGCCCCCGACTCGATGGAATTCCAGCGGCAACGGGACAAGATCGTGGAGCGGTGTCTACCACTGGCCGATCACATCGCCCGCCGCTTCGAGGGGCGGGGGGAACCTCGTGACGACCTGGTCCAGGTGGCCCGGGTCGGCTTGGTCAACGCCGTGGTTCGGTTCGACGTCGAGGCCGGGTCGGACTTCGTTTCCTTTGCCGTGCCCACCATCATGGGGGAGGTCCGCCGTCACTTCCGCGACAACAGCTGGTCGGTCAAGGTTCCGCGGCGCCTGAAGGAACTGCACTTGCGGCTTGGCGCTGCCACCGCCGATCTTTCCCAGCGACTGGGCAGGGCGCCCACCGCAACCGAACTCGCCACCGAACTCGGCATGGAACGCGACGAGGTAGTCGAGGGCCTGGTGGCGGGCAGCTCTTACAACACCTTGTCCATCGACACGGGCGGCGGCAGCAGCGACGATGACGACTCTCGTGCCATAGCGGACACCTTGGGCGACGTGGACACCGGGCTCGATCGCATCGAGGATCGGGAGTCGCTGCGCCCGCTGCTCGAGGCGCTGCCTGAGCGCGAACGAATGGTATTGGTGCTCAGGTTTTTTGAGTCGATGACCCAAACCCAGATCGCCGAGCGGGTCGGCATCTCACAGATGCACGTGTCCCGTCTGCTGGCCAAATCGCTAGCGCGGCTGCGCGACCAGTTGCAGTAACGTCAGCGACCGTTGGGCGCGGGCACCGGTCGGCTGCAGTAGTGGCTCCGCGCGTGGCGTCGTCACCGGGAGGGTGCCGTCGGGGTCACAGACACGCAATAGCCGCGACACCGCCGGGCTCGGCGTCATGGCCCAGCGCGCCTGCACAGCCGAGCACACCACGTTGATTCGGTGTAGTGCCGAAAAGCCGGCAGTACCAATGAAGTCCAGGCCGCGCAGGTCCAGGACCACTCGGCCGGAATGCTTGATGCTGCGTTGCACGTAGGCCGCGAGCTGGTCGGCGTTGGCGGCGTCGAGCTCACCCTGCGCGGTGATCACCGTGCCGAGGGAGCTTGAGCGGGCACTGAATTGAGCTGTACGGCTTCGTTGCCACGATTGGGCCACAGACATGCTTCTACTCCATCGTGAGGAGGATCGTGCTGTGAATGACGTCAGGCGGGTAGTGACGCACTATGGAGTTCGCGTGTCGCCGAGTCCCTGACGTTATCCGGGCGGCTGTGAACTCAACCTGAAGAAAACCCTACCCGCGGTTAGCCGGGGCGACAACGTAACCCAGGTGCGTGCCGGAAGCCGCTGGTCAGACCGGCCTGCGTCGGGCTCGCTCAACGGGTCACTTGATCTCGGCGAGCACCGTGCCCTGAGTAATGGCCGCGCCGGCCTCGACCGCAAGCCCGGTGATGACGCCGTCCTTATGGGCGGTGACGGGGTTCTCCATCTTCATCGCCTCGAGGACCACCACCAGGTCGCCGACGGCGACTTCCTGTCCCTCCTCGACGGCGACCTTGACCACGGTGCCCTGCATCGGCGCGGTCACCGCGTCACCGGAGGCCACCGCGCCCGAGTGCGCCCCGCGCTTGCGGGCCTTGGGCTTCTTCCGGATGACACCGGCCGGATCGGCGGCACCGTTGGACAAGGCCAGATCACCGGGCAGCGAGACCTCGAGCCGGCGGCCGCCCACCTCGACGACCACCTTCTGGCGGGGCCGGGCGTCATCGTCGTCAAGCGGTTCGCCGCCGGTGAACGGTTCGACGGTGTTGTTCCACTCGGTCTCGATCCACCGGGTGTGTACCGAGAAGCCGGTGTCGTCGCCGATGAACGCGGGGTCGGACACCACGGCGCGGTGGAACGGGATGACGGTGGCCAGCCCTTCGACGTGGAACTCAGCAAGAGCGCGGCGCGCCCGTCCTAATGCCTCCGGCCGGTTGGCGCCGTACACGATGAGCTTGGACAGCATCGAGTCGAACTGACCGCCGATGACGGATCCGGCCTCGACACCGGAGTCCAGCCGGACACCGGGCCCGGTGGGGATGTCGTACCGGGTGACCGGGCCGGGCGCGGGCAGGAAGCCACGGCCGGCGTCCTCGCCGTTGATCCGGAATTCGATCGCGTGACCGCGCGGCGTCGGGTCTTCGGTGATATCCAGCTTGTCGCCGTTGGCGATCTTGAACTGCTGCAGCACCAGGTCGATGCCCGCGGTCTCTTCGGTGACCGGGTGCTCGACCTGCAGACGCGTATTGACCTCGAGGAACGAGATCAGGCCGTCCTGGCCGACCAGGTACTCGACGGTTCCGGCGCCGTAGTAGTGGGCCTCTTTGCAGATCCGCTTGGCCGACTCGTGGATCTCCTTGCGCTGCGCGTCGGTAAGAAAGGGTGCCGGCGCTTCTTCCACCAGTTTCTGAAATCGGCGCTGCAGTGAGCAGTCGCGCGTGCCGGCTACGACGACGTTGCCGTGCTGGTCGGCGATCACCTGCGCCTCGACGTGACGCGGCTTGTCCAGGTAGCGCTCCACGAAGCATTCACCGCGGCCGAACGCCGCGACCGCCTCACGGGTGGCCGACTCGAAGAGCTCGGGGATCTCCTCGATGCTGCGGGCCACCTTCATGCCGCGGCCGCCGCCACCGAATGCGGCCTTGATCGCGATCGGCACGCCGTACTCCTTGGCGAAGGCCACCACCTCGTCGGCGTCCTTGACCGGGTCGGGGGTGCCGGGGACCAGCGGGGCCTGCGCACGGGCGGCGATATGCCGCGCGGTGACCTTGTCACCGAGGTCGCGGATCGACTGCGGGCTGGGCCCGATCCAGATCAGCCCGGCGTCCAGCACGGCCTGGGCGAAGTCGGCGTTCTCGGACAAAAAGCCGTAGCCGGGGTGGATGGCGTTGGCGCCGGACTTCGCGGCCGCATCCAGGATCTTGCCGAAGTCCAGGTAGGACTCCGCGGAGGTTTGGCCCCCGAGGGCGAAGGCCTCGTCGGCCAGCCGCACGTGGGGAGCATCCGCATCGGGTTCGGCGTAGACCGCCACGCTGGCCAGTCCCGCGTCGCGGGCCGCGCGGATCACTCGAACCGCGATCTCGCCGCGGTTGGCCACCAGAACCTTAGAGATCCTAGCGATCCTCGAGCTGGCGTGACTGGCCACAGCGCCTCCTGCGTTTGATCGTCTCTAAGAGATTTTCTTACAAGTCTTGTCCGGGGAAGTTTATGCGCCGCGCCGTAAGCGGTGATACCCGGTCCCACTCAGATTGTTGCGGGGCTGGTCTCGCGCAGGTGTCGCTTGATCCGCGCGAGCATCGCCGACATTCCGCGCAACCGCAGCGGGCTGATCAGAGTGGCCAGACCAAGGTCGGTATAGAAATCTTCGGGCACCGCCAGGATGTCGGCGGCCGGCTGTTCGTCAAGACCGGCGGCCAGGATCGACGCGAATCCCCGGGTGGTGGGCGCTTCGGCCGGCGCGCTGAAGTGCAGCCGCACCCGCTCGGGATCGCTGGCGTCGACGTGCAAAAACAGCGGGGACTGACACTCGGGCACCGGCTCCATCGCCGCCTCTACGAGATCGGGCGGCAGGGCTGGAAGTTCATTGGCGAATTCCAGCAGCAGTGTCAGCTTGTCCTGGCCCTGGACTTCGGCGAAGTCGGACACCACCTCGGCCAACGGCGCGGGCATGCTCATCGGGCGGGTACGGCTCCCGGGTCTTCACCCGCGACGATCGGCACCCGCACGGCATTGCCCCATTCGGTCCAGGACCCGTCGTAATTGCGCACTCCGGGCTTGCCCAGCAAATGTGTGAGCACGAACCAGGTGTGGCTGGACCGCTCGCCGATGCGGCAGTAGACGACGGTCTTGTCGTCCGGGCTTATAAAGTCATACAGCCGTTCCAATTCCTCGCGGTTGCGGAATCGGCCGCTGTCGTCGACCGCCTTGCCCCACGGAATCGACCGGGCGGTCGGGATGTGGCCGGCGCGCAGCGCGCCCTCCTCGGGGTAATCGGGCATGTGGGTGCGCTTGCCGGTGTACTCCTCCGGCGAACGCACGTCGATCAGCGGTTGGCTGCCGAGGATGCCCAGCACTTCGTCTTTGAAGGCCCGGATGGGCTCGTCGTTGCGCTGCACGACGGGATAGCCGGTCGACGTCTTGGTCGGGACCTCCAGGGTGGTCTCCCGGCGTTCGGCCAGCCATAGGTCGCGGCCGCCGTTGAGCAGGCGCACGTCGGGGTGACCGAACAAGGTGAACACCCACAGCGCGTAGGCCGCCCACCAGTTGCTCTTGTCGCCGTAGATCACCACGGTGTCGTCGCGGGCGATGC
>Ga0210389_10005095_pt1 | contig 10195 bp, 7 predicted proteins | sample IncBWH28OmetaG_FD_160127 | JGI IMG/M metagenome (GOLD analysis project Ga0210389, IMG submission 160127) | Forest soil microbial communities from Barre Woods Harvard Forest LTER site, Petersham, Massachusetts, United States - Inc-BW-H-28-O ...
ATTTTATCCGACCGGAACCAGTCCGAACGAGCGGGGTACATCGAAGAAACACATCCGGCATGCGATCGATGCGAGCCTCCGGCGTCTGGGCCTCGATTACATCGATCTCTATCAGATCCATCGGTACGACCGTTCAACACCAAGGGAAGAAACCCTGGAGGCGCTCACCGATCTCATTAAACAAGGTAAAGTCCTCTATCTTGGGGCCTCCAGCATGGCTGCCTGGGAATTCGCCAAATTTCTTTCGGTCGCCAAGGCGAACCGTTTTCCACGATTTATCTCGATGCAGAACCATTACAACCTGGTTTACCGGGAAGAAGAACGTGAGATGATCCCACTTTGCCGCGAAGAGAACGTCGGCATTATTCCTTGGAGTCCGTTAGCTCGTGGTTTCCTGGCCGGAAACCGACCACGTTCCGCAGAGGGCGAACTTCGCCAAGGCGAAACCGTGCGCGGAAAAACAGATGCTTCAGCTCAAAGGTTATACTACCAAGAGAGCGATTATCAGGTAGTCGATCGAGTCATCGAGCTAGCCAAAAAACGCGGTGTTAGCATCGCCCAGGTCGCGCTGGCGTGGATGCTGCACAAGCCGGGAATTACGTCTCCCATTGTTGGAGCCACTAAACCGCATCATTTGGGGGAAGCGGTGAAAGCACTCGAGGTTCGATTAACTCAAGAGGACATCGGGTATTTGCAGGAACCCTATCAACCGCATCAGGTGTTGGGAATTTAGGCGATCTGCTTCCGACGCACACGAGGCTCTGGCTTCGTAGTCGGGAGTCCTCCTCTTTCCACGCCCTGTGACCGTTCCAGGGCGTCGCGTCTATCCGAACCTCGGTGCTGCAACATCTGTCAGCGTCGACGAGCATAGAACTGCAAAGCGGCTCCCCTCCGATGGTGGGACAACGCGTCAAACGCCTACCAGCGCTTCATCTAATCTGCGCCATTTCACCCCGGAGAACTTCGAGCCTGCGGTTCGGTCTTTGGTTTTCCAACCTCAATTCGTGTCCATTCGTGTGCATTCGCGGTTATATTTCCCCTACACGAATACAGGCCGCGAACCGGCGCACCTCTTTTTCAGCCAGTTCCGGGGCTTTGAGTTTACATTCCTCGATCGCAAAAGGACAGCGAGGATGGAAAGTGCAACCTGCCGGCGGATTCAGCGGCGACGGCGGGTCGCCTTGCAAAATAATGCGTTGGCGTTGCCGCTCCAATTGCGGATCGGGAATCGGGACGGCGCTAACCAATGCCCGGGTGTACGGATGTAAAGGGCGTTCGACAACTTCGGTAGCCGGCCCGATCTCAACCAGTTTCCCTAAATACATCACTGCGATCCGGTCAGAGATATATTTCACCACGGAAATGTCGTGAGAGATGAAAATCATGGTGAGCTCCATCTCGCGGCATAATTTCAAGATCAGATTCAAGATCTGGGATTGAATCGATACGTCGAGGGCTGACACGGGCTCGTCCGCAATCACGAGTTTCGGTTGCGGTGCTAATGCCCGCGCGATCGCGATGCGTTGGCGTTGGCCGCCAGAGAATTCGTGTGGATATCGCAGCATTTGATTCGCTGGTAAGCCGACCATCTCCATCAACTCAGCGACCTTAGCCACCATCTCTTTGCGCCGATATTTCTGCCGAGTCCTGATCGCTTCCGACAAAGTATCGAACACGGTCATCCGCGGATTGAGAGAGGCGTAAGGATCCTGGAAGATCATTTGAAAATCGACTCTGGCGTCCCGGACCGCGCGAGCACTTAGCTCCGAAAGCCCCTTACCCTGCAAAAACACTTCACCATCCGTGCTGCGGATAAGTTGCATAATCGTCCGCGCCAGGGTCGATTTCCCGCACCCGGACTCACCAACCAATCCGAGGATTTCGCCTTTTTGCAGGGAGATGGTTACGCCGTCCACCGCTTTGACTGAACCGATCTGCCGGCGAGCAACCAGTCCCCGATAGATCGGGAAATGGGTCTTGAGATCTCGGAGATACAGGAAAACCATCATACAGCAGCTAGAGCAGGTTTTAATCGGAGATCGTTGACCTCACCGCGAAGCACCCGCAAACACGCGGTACTGTGCCCGGCGATCGGTTCTTCGAGCGTGGTCGGGCTGTTCCGGCAAAGATCAGCGGCAAACGGACAGCGAGGGGCAAATGAACAACCGCTTATATCCCGGCTAAGGTCCGGAGGGGCGCCCGGTATAGTAAAAAGTGATTCACCTTTGCGGTGCAACGCCGGGATCGATTGTTGCAGGGCCGCATTATAAGGATGTAACGGCGACTCGAAGATATCCTCAGTAAATCCCGATTCCACAACGCGCCCGGCGTACATAACATTGACTCGACGACAAAACGACGCGACGACGCCGAGATCATGAGTAATGAAGATGATCGCTGTTCCCAGGTCCTGCTGTCGCCGGCGAATCAGTTCCAGAATTTGAGCCTGAACCGTGACATCCAGAGCGGTGGTGGGTTCATCCGCGATTAAAATTTCGGGACGATTGATCAGAGCCATCGCGATCATCACCCGCTGCCGCATGCCGCCGGAAAATTGATGAGGATAAAGATGCACTCTTCTGCCAGCATCCTGGATTCCCACCTCCTCCAGGCTGACAATCGCTCTCTTCAACGCTTGCCTCCGGCTAACTCTTTCATGAACTAAGAGCGGCTCTATCAGCTGATCGGACACGCGAAGATACGGATTTAGCGACGTCATCGGGTCCTGGAAAATCATCGAGATCCGTTTGCCGCGGAACCGACGAAGCTCGCTATCCTTGCAGTCTAGCAGATCGACCCCGTCAAATCTGGCAGTGCCAGATTCGATGCGGCCCGGCGGCTGCGGAATTAACCCAAGGATAGAATAACAGGTTACCGATTTACCTGATCCGGATTCACCGACAATTCCTAATGTCTCACCGGCATCGACAGAGAACGACACTCCATCCACGGCCTTGATCACGCCCGCCCGGGTGTAAAACGAAGTCCGCAGATTTTCTACCTCAAGTAACGGCATACAAATTCACCACAGAAGCACAGAGAAAAAGCAGAACCGCGAATCGACACGAAAACATGAAGACGAACCGCGGATGGACGCAGATTGACGCGGATATAATGGTGTCTCTTCGTTCAAGTCAGAAAAATTTAGCTGATTTTGGGCGTTGCCCGGTGATCGTTCACGTCCTTCGTTCTAAAGAAACAAATGAGCACCATCTACAAATCTACGGTGATTGCTTTTGAGTGAACATAACCGAAACCAAATATTATCTGCGTCCATCCGCGGTTCGTTTTATGTCTTTTAGTCCCTCTGTTCGCGTCAATTCGTGTCCATTCGCGCTTCGGTTTTCTCTGTATACTCTGTGTCTCTGTGGTGAAATTAATCATCCGCGGTTAGTCCTTGGCTGATTTCGGATCAAGAGCATCTCGCAGGCCATCACCCAGGAAATTCAGAGAGAAGAGGGTCAGAGAAAAGAAAGACGCCGGGATCCATAGCAACCAGGGACTGGTCTGGATCGCGCTCGCACCTTCATTGATCAGGACGCCCCAAGAGCTCAGCGGCGGTGGAACCCCTAGCCCCAGAAAGCTGAGCACGGCCTCAAGCAGCATCACGTTTGGAACCGTCAATGTGGCATACACAATGATCGAACTCGCCACATTAGGAACCAGATGCCGGAAGAGAATGCGCGGGCCGCTGAGACCCAGAGAAACCGCTGCGTCAACGAACTCTTGATGTTTCAACGAAATGATCTGGCCACGGACAATTCGGGCCATGGTCAGCCACTCGACCGCGCCAATGGCAACAAAGAGGAGGATGAAATTCCGCCCAAACATCACCATCAAGAGGATCACGATCACGGTGAAAGGCAGCGCGTAGAGGATATCAACGATCCGCATCATCACGTTATCGATCTTGCCGCCAACAAAGCCCGCGGCTGCCCCCCAAGTCACACCGATCAAAACGGAAACCAGCGTTGCTGCGAAACCGACCGCTAGAGAGATCCGGCCACCGATCAGGACTCGGGTCAGTAGATCGCGTCCCAGTGCATCAGTACCAAAAAAGTGGCGCCGATTTGAGAGCTCGTAACGGACATTACCGGCGGTGTACTGCTCACCGTTTGCCAGCTTTGCCGCGATCGCTTTCCGTTCCGGTCTAGGTAACTCCAAGAACTCATCCTCGATATTACTCAGAGCGACGTTCCTCTGCTTTGTCTCACCGTTCTTTAGAGTCTCGGCTCGCGAAATGATTTTATCCAGTGGCGGGCTAGTCTTCAGCGGCAAATCGGTATCCTCGTACCTGTAGCCGGTAACAAATGGGCCAAGCACACAGATGCAAATCATGAAGAGAAAAAAGCCTAGTCCGAACAGAGCGAGCCTATTCTTCTTCAGGCGGAACCAGGCATCACTCCACAGGGAAGAACCCTGCACAAGCCCGGTTTCAGGCGCCGCGATGGTGGTGAGTGCTATCGACATGGATTAATGCGACATCCGAATTTAAGATCCAAAGATTACCCAGATTTTAGTACGCTTTCGAAAGGTGATACCGGCGAAACTTTCGGATGCATATTTCAAAGAGTGCTCGCGAAGCGCAGCTCATAAAATCTGGGTAATCTGTGGATCATCTCTTCTTCCTGATGTGCGGTTAGCGGCGGGTCCGCGGATCCATGGCCAATTGAAGCAGGTCCGAGACAAGATTGAAAAGCACGATCAAAGCACCATAGAAAACGACGGTACCGAAAATCAACGGATAATCCCGATTGAAGACAGACTTGATAAACTCCTGACCGAGACCAGGAACATTGAACACCTTTTCTACGACGAAAGAACCGGTTATTAATCCGGCGAAGGCGGGCCCCAGGAAAGAGACGACGGGAAGCAGCCCGCCGCGCATTGCATGTTTGAGGACGATCTGGTGCCCCGGAACGCCTTTGGCCTTAGCCGTGCGGATGAAATCTTGGTTAAGGACATCCAACATCCCTCCTCGCGTCAGCCTGGCGACATACGCAGAATAAAATAAACCGAGGGTGACCGCGGGCATCACCATGGGAGGCAACGGAGTGTAATCGAGTCCGTACCAACCGCTGACCGGGACGAGGTTAAGCTTCAGCCCGAATATCAAAGCCAGGATGGGGCCCATGACGAATGTAGGAACACAGATCCCAGCCATGGCCAATGCCATCGGCAAATAGTCCCAAACTGTGTTCTTGTTAACTGCAGCAATCGCTCCAGCCGTTATCCCAATCGCCAGCGCGAAAACAAACGCCAATGTTCCGATCTGCAACGATATTGGGAACGCTCTCAGAATAACTTCATTAACGCTCTCGGTGGGGTAACTGTAAGAAGGACCAAAATCCAAGCGAACAATCTTCTGCAGATAACCGACGTATTGTTGCCAAAGCGGTTTATCGAGGCCGTAATACTCGTTCAATTTTTGAATCACTTCAGGAGAGGCTTGCCGCTCCTGGCTGAATGGTCCGCCGGGCGCTGCTTTCGATAAGAAGAACGTCAGCGTGAGCAGGATCAGTAAAACTGGAATCAACTGCAGCAACCGGCTGACGATAATTTTAGTCATGGGACTAGCATTGTCCCGGAGGAACGAATTGAGGGTGGCCAGGCGTGAAATTGCCTAGAAAATAGGTAAAAACCGCGAATGGACGCGAAGAAGACAAACCACAGACGAACGCGGATTGACGCAGATTAAGGGTCGTGGAGTAATGGAGTATTGGAGTAGCGGAGCGCTGGGATTCATCAGTGAAGCTGCGACCTTCCAAACAAGGACAAAGCATCGCGGACACTCTGTGGCTCCAGCACTTCATTACTCCGGTACTCCAACGCACCGTTACTCCAAGGAAGTTCTTATCTGCATCCATCAGTGGTTGAGGTTTCTATCTTCAGTCTTTAGTTCGCGTTAATTCGCGGTTACTCATTTCGGGGCAGAACTTTCCTCGGGTGTTTCTAAATCGATGTACTTGAAGTTGTGAAGATCCAGAGCCAGCGGATACCAGTTTTTGACGCTGGGATCGAGCAGATAAACTCGAGTGTACCAATAGATACAAACCACGGCTGGCTGGCTGAGGAAAAGCCATTCCGCATCGTGGAGAATATCGAAACGCTTTTGCGGATCACCAGTGTGCGCGGCTTGGTCTATAAGCTTGTCATAAGCTGGATTGCTCCAGCCGGTATCATTGTTACCGTTCCCGGTAGTCCAAATGGTTAGAAACGTGACTGGATCCATGAAATCGCCGATCCACCCGCCGCGGATCATGTCATAATTCATCGAATTCTGACTTTGGAGGTAGACCTTCCATTCCTGATTCTCGATGCCGACATCAATGTTGAGCTCTTGTTTCCACATCTGTTGGATCGCTTCTGCGATCACCCGATGAGCTTCGTGGGTGTTAATCAGGATATTGAACTTCGGGAACCCCTTGCCATTGGGGTAACCGGCTTCAGCTAGCAATTGCCGGGCTCGCTCCGGGTCATAGTGAATTATGTCAAGCGGCTCATAACCAGTCATCCCTGGTGGTACGATACCGGTTTCGGGAGGCTGCTTGGCTCTGGTAATATTCGTAACGATCTCCTCCCGGTTCACCGCCAGATTCAAGGCCAATCGGACCTTGGGATTATCCAATGGTTTCCGATTAGTATTCAGACGGTAAAAGTAGTCGGCCAGAAAAGGATCGATTCGGATCAGCTCAGGATGCTCCCGGCGGTAATAGGGAATCCGATCCAGCGGAACATCCAGGGTTTTATGTAGTTGCCCAGCCTCGAAGGCGCGCTCCGCGGTATCGGAATTCTCGATCGAATAAAAGTTGATCCCGTTCAATTTGACGGTCGCGGCATCCCAGTAAAGCGGGTTCCGCACGACTTCGATCACATCGTTCTGACGCCAGGTCTTTAGCATGAACGGACCTGTTCCCACGTAGTTATCAGGAGTCGTCCACTTGGTATCGCGCTCATCCATTCTGCCGAACTTGAGGATTGTCGGCATATGCACTGGAAACCAACAAGTGTGCAGAATTGCGGATAAGAAATACGGCGTTGGACCTACCAGTTGTATCCGGAGGGTATGAGGATCCTCGGCATGAACGCCGACCTGATTAAAGTCGGTCAATTTTTGATCGTAGTAATCCTTCGCTCCCTTCATGATGAATAGAGCGTCGCTATACACCGCGCCTAGACTAGCTGTCAGTATACGCCGGTAAGAATCCACAAAGTCCTGAGAGGTTACCGGATCACCGTTTGACCACTTCGCGTTCTCCCGAATATGGAAAGTCCATACGGAATAATCGTCGTTGTGATCCCAATGATCAGCCAAACCAGGCACCACTTTGGCTTGGTCGTTCTCATCATTTTCAACAAGGCCGTCCATCAGCGCATTGATGATTTCGTGCTCGGTCTGGCCTTCACCAATTTGTGGATCCAGACTCTGTGGCTCCGATATCTCGTTGATGAGCAGGATCTTATGGCGGTTCGCTTCTGCTAGGGTCCGGCTCATGCCGAATAGAGCAGGAGCAGAGCATAGGAAGAGGCAGGCAAGGGCGATGCCGGTCGGGCGCAGTACTCCAATACTCCGAGACTCCAACACTTCGTCCGGCCGGATTCGAGGACAGCCTGTCCGCCGTAGCTTTCGCTTTGTGCTCAACCTCGGCCTCGCAAGCGAGGCGCGCTCCACAACCCGGGCTTTAGCGAAGGCGGAAGGACAACGACGACTACAGCTTGCCCTACGAAGCTTTAGGTTTCGCCGCTGGCGGTTTTCTCGAAAAGCGAAGTTGGGAGAACGAAGCCCCTGACGAGTGCTAGAACCCAGTCTCATTACATCGTTCCAGAGTCGATGCCGACCTTCTTGAGAAAGGGTTGGATCGATTGTTTTCGACCGAGAAAACGCTCGACTGAGTCAGTCACATCTCGCGAGTTCCCGACCGCGTAAATTTCATCGCGCAAACGGTGTCCCACGGTAGAGTCAAGAAACCCGTCCGGAGCCTTTTTAAAGACCGACGCCATATCGGCTGCGATCGCGTCCGCCCAGGCATAACCATAGTAACCCGCGTCGTATCCATCAAAGAGATGTCCAAACGACGCAAGCATGGCGCTGGTCGAATCCGACGGAAGAAACACTTCGTTTAGAATAGAATTGACGTAGCCATTCAGATTCGCTTTCTGATCGGTACTCAATGGCATGTGCAGCTTTAGATCCATGATAGCAAACGAAAGCTGACGGCGATACCAGGAAGCCTTGGTAGCAAGATCCGCTTCTTTCAGTTTTTCCAATATCTCACTCGGAATCTTCTTAGTTGGATCCCGGTAATCGGCGGCAAAACTGTCCAAGACATTCTTATCCCAGGTAAAATACTCCAGCATCTGGGACGGCGCTTCGACGAAATCCTGAGGCACGTTCATCCCCGACAAACTTGCGTAATTGACTGTCGTGAGGATCGCATGCATGGCGTGACCAAATTCGTGAAAGATGGTGGTCACTTCTTGATGATCCAACAGCGAAGGGGCATTCGCGGACGGTGCCGGGAAATTGCAGATCAATTCCGCAGTCGGTCTCTGATATTTGCCGTTCGCCAAAAGCTTGCCGTCGATCCCGGCAAAGGTGGCAAAATGGTTGTACTTTCCGGGGCGAGGAAAAAGATCCATATAGAGCAGCCCCAAGGGTTGGCTGGTCGCGGAATCAATAATGGCGTAAAACTTCAGGTCATCCACGTATTTTGCGGGTGGCTCTAACGGCTCAATCTTAATCCCAAAGATCCTTTCGTATACCGCGAACATTCCCTGCAGAACGCGATCCATGGGGAAATAGACTCTTAAGGCTTCTTCATCGACAGCGTATTTCTGCTTCTCGAGTTGATCAGAGACAAAGTAATAGTCCCAAAGGTTCACCTCGGGAGTAGTCGAACCGGAGAATCCCGCCTTTATGTTCTTAAACTCCGCCAGTTCCTCGTCGTACTTCGGCTGCAGCCCGACCTTGAGCTTTTCCAGAAAATCCAGGGCGTTGGCTCCGGATTTAGCCATCCTGGTTTCAGTCTGATAGTCAGCCCAAGACTGATAGCCGAGGAGCGACGCGAGTTCTGCGCGTAAAGAAATTACTTTCGCCGCGATAGGAAGGTTTTTGTCTTTGGCGCGGGTGTCCCTAGCAAGCTGCAGCTTTTTGCGGGTCTCTTCTTTAACGCAATTCGAAGCAACTGTCAGGAACTGCGGAGCGACGTTCGCATCCACTGTATATTGGTCTTCTCCGGTTTTGACCTGAGCAAGAAACGCGGCCGGCACACCTTCAAGGTCGTCTTTCGAAAAAGTTAGCTTGGCGCTGGCGTTATTGTTGTTAACCGCGAAGTGCGTCTCCCAGAAAGAGATCTGTTTGCGGGTGCTTTCAACCTGACGCCGCTTCGCATCGTCGAGTGTTAACCCGGCTCGCTTGTAGTCCCGCAAAGTGAAATCCAGGAGACGCTGTTCCACCGGGCCGAGTTGTGGCTTGGTTTCGACGTAAGCCCGAACCGAATGGTACACGTCTTGACGATAGTCAATGCCGACGTCGAAATCGTTTAGCTTTTGGATCGCGTCGACCGCTGCGCTCCGCATCTTAGGATCGGGATGCGCCTGTTCGATGATGTCGAACCGGTGATGGACCGTCTCCAGCTCGAATCCCGCATCATCCAGCGCCCGAATCGTATTCTTGAACGTGAGCTGGCTTGCACTAAGTTTACCGATCGCGTCCAACTCCCGATTAGCGGAAGCGATAGCGGCATCGGTTTCGCTGGTGATTTGTTCCGGAGTAGTATCCCAATTGAGTGGAGTTAGAACCGTATTAAACTTGGCCGCTTGTTCTTGAAGCTGACTCAGAGTGAGGGCGGACTTCGGCGGAGTGTGGTCAGATTGGGCTATGGCGATTAAAGGAAACAGCAGGGTCGCAAAAGTGCTAAGGCTGGATTTCATAAAGGGATCCGATCGCGAACCTAGCGGCGTCGATGGAATCCCAAATATGGAAGGGGTACAGTGGGTTGTAAAGGGATGGGGCGATCGGGGCTCTCTCGCAGCCCGGGTAGCCCATTTCTGGTGGGGCGAGGCTCCCGAGAGATCCAAGACGCGTGGCGGAGAGAACGGGCAACTCGACGCCGAAAAAGTAACGCTAGGCCCAGAAGCGCGCCGAGCCGTTCCCTGGTGTGCTAAGAGAACCCATTATAGACCGACGGCTCGG
>Ga0210389_10005096_pt1 | contig 10194 bp, 9 predicted proteins | sample IncBWH28OmetaG_FD_160127 | JGI IMG/M metagenome (GOLD analysis project Ga0210389, IMG submission 160127) | Forest soil microbial communities from Barre Woods Harvard Forest LTER site, Petersham, Massachusetts, United States - Inc-BW-H-28-O ...
CCGCTTGAGCAACGCCGAGGTGATAGACGTCACCAAGCTCACCGCCAACGGCCGCGTGGTGTTTGGATCGACGCTCGAATTGGAAGACCAGGACGGCGGCAACCAAGTCGCGTATCAGCTGGTGGGCGATGATGAAGCCGATATCAAGAAGGGGCTCTTGTCGGTGTCCTCGCCGATCGCGCGCGCGCTCATCGGCAAATCCGAGGGCGACGTCGTCGATGTCACCACGCCCGGCGGCACGCGGACTTACGAAATCGTTTCCGTTCGTTACGTGTAAAGATACGTGAAGATCATGGCGCGCTCCTTTCGGGTGCTGGTCGTGCTATGGGCGGGGAGCCTCTGGTCGTTGCTGTGGGCCGCAGCGGTCCTGTTCCGTTTCCAGAGCGACAAGCACCTCGCGGGCATGATCGCCGGCAGGCTTTTCAGCATCGAGACCTACCTGGGGCTGGCTGCGGCGGCCGTTGCCGTGATGCTGCCGGGACGCGGCCGATTTCGCCTCGGATTCGCCGCCGCGGCGCTGCTCGCCGTGAATGAGTGGCTCCTGACCCCCGCCATGCGGCTGGCACAGACGCACGGCGGTGTCGCGGGGTTGAGTTTCGGTGCCTGGCACGGCATCTCGGCCGTTCTTTACGTGCTGGCCTGTCTCGGCGTTCTGGTCCTGATTTACAAGGATGAATATCCCCATGCTTGACCGCACCCGGTTCTGTATCGCGGCTCTCTGCTGTTCGCTCGCGCCCACGGCGTGGTGCGGGGCGCCATTTTCATTCGAGTCGGCGCCCGGCCGGCTGCCGAAGAATGTCGTACCCCTGAGTTACGACGTTGCCATCGTGCCCCACGCCGATGCCTTGAAATTCACCGGAACCGAGTCGGTGCGGCTGCAATTTCGCGAGGCGACCGCGACGGTGCAATTCAATTCGCTCAACGAGACCTTGAACCACGTGCTGTTGGACGGCAAGCCGGTCGAGCGCGTGACCTCGAGCGATGAGCAGCAGCTCACCACCGTGACGTTGGCGAAGCCGGTAACCGGCCTGCATACCTTGAGTTTTTCGTACCGCGGCAAAATCGAGACGCAGCCGCAGGGGTTGTTTGCGCAGAAGTACAAGAAATCGGGCGGTGATCAGGCGGTTCTGCTCTCAACGCAATTTGAAGCGACCGACGCGCGCCGTATGTTCCCCTGCTGGGATGAACCGGCATTTCGCGCGACTTTTCGCCTGACCGTTACGGTGCCTAAATCCTGGGTCACGGTGGGAAACATGCCCGTAGCCCGGCGCACGGTGCACGGCGAGTCCGCGACGGTGAGTTTTGAGCGATCGCCGAAGATGCCGGCGTATCTGGTGGAATTCACGGCGGGGGACCTGCGCGAAGTGTCGGCGGTGCACGGCGGCACGCGATTCGCTGTCTGGGCGGTCGCGGGTCACGAACAAAGTGGCGCGGTCGCGCTCGCGAGCGCCCAGGATATCCTGGCCGACTACAACGATTACTTTGCCCATCCGTACCCCTTACCTAAGCTTGATTCCATTGCCGTACCGGGCGGTTTTTCCGGCGCCATGGAGAATTGGGGGGCGATTACCTACAACGATCGAATATTGCTCGTCAGTTCCTCCAGCACCATGCAGAACCGGCAGACGACATTCAGTATCCAGGCGCACGAGATGGCACACCAATGGTTCGGCGACCTGGTCACCATGGGATGGTGGGACGATACGTGGCTGAACGAGAGCTTTGCCTCGTGGCTCGCGGCCAAGGAGACGGCTGCACGCTATCCCGCATGGCGCTGGTGGGAACAGGAAGATGAATCGAGGGAGTCAGCGATGGCGGCAGATGCGCGAGCGACGTCGCATCCCATCGAGCAGCACGTGACCAACGAGCTGGAAGCGCTCAATTCCTTCGATTCGGACATTACCTACAGCAAGGGTGAAGCGCTGTTGCGCATGCTGGAGGCTTATATCGGCGAGGACGTGTTTCGCCAGGGGATCCGCAGCTACATCAAGAACCGAGCCTATTCGAACGCGGCTGCGGCAGATCTCTGGAACGCCTTGGGGCAGGCCAGCGGCAAGAGCATTCCGGCCGTTGCGGCGCCATGGATCGAGAAGCCGGGATTTCCTCTGGTGCATGTCGCGGCGGCCTGCGATGCGTCAGGCAATCGCAGCGTGACCTTCAGCCAGCAGCGCTTCCTCTTGAACGGCGGGAGCGCGAAGCCTTCAGACTGGCAGGTCCCTTTGAGAATTCGCAGCGGCACCGCCGCACCGCGTGCCGTGCTGCTCGACACACAAGATCAGAAGAGCGAGGCAGGCCGCTGCGACGAGGCTTTATCGGTCAATGCCGACGCGATCGGTTACTACCGCGTCCAATACGACGCTGAAACGCTCGCCGTCAACACGCGGCGTTTCCCCACTGCGATTGACGGGGACCGCATTGCGTTGCTCGACGATCAATGGGCACTGGTGGGAAGCGGCCAGGCGCCGCTGCAGGACTTCCTGGCGCTGGCATCATCCATGGGCGCCGACCGCGATGCACGGGCCTGGCAGCAGATCGCGCGAGCGCTCGCGATCATCGAGTACGCCGAGCGCGGATCGCCGGGGCATCAAGCCTTTGCGGCCTATTCGCGCGCACTCATCAAGCCGGTGGCCGATGGATTGGGCTGGGATGCAAGCCCTACGGAAACCCCGGATGTGGGCGACTTGCGCGACACGCTGCTGCGTGACTTGAGCCGCTGGGAGGATCAAGCCACGATCGATGAGGCGCGCCGGCGCTTTGCTGCATTCGTCAAGGATCCGCACGGCGTGAGCGCGGACGCGCAAGCGACGCTGCTCGCGATCGTCGGACAAAACGCGGACGCGGCGACTTTTGCGCAACTGCATACCCTGGCCAAGGGCGCAAAAGACGACACCTTCATGCAGCGCTGCTACGTGGCGCTCGCACGGGTGCGGGATCCGGAGCTCGCGCGCCAAGTGGTACAAATCGCCCTGTCCGATGAAGTGCCGCCGCAGGCCAATACACTCAGCCTTCGCTTGATCCTGACGTTGGCGCGCGAACATCCCCGGCTTTCCTGGGATGCCTATATCGCCCATCAGGATCAGCTGCTGAAGTCGGTACCGAGCGACGGTCGATCGATTGTGATCGCGGAGCAAACGCCGGGCACTTATTGGGATGCGCTGCCGCTGGAACAGCTCGAGGCATGGGCGCGCGCGAACATTCCGGCGGGCGCATCCGACAATCTGGCGCGCGGCATGGAGACCGCGCATCACTTGGCGGCGCAGAAGCTGGCATTGGTCAAGGCTGCGGATGCATATCTGGCCCTGGCAACGCACGCGGCGCGCTGACACGGGCTTTGCAACTCTTTCGGTGCCGGTCTTTAAATGTCGGGCAGGAGAATCTTGGGCATCTCAGTGCGGCGGCGATAAAACACGCCGACATTGCCGATGCGCTGTACGATTTCACTGGAGGTCTTGACGGCCAAATCATCCAGCGCCGCATCGCGTGCCGTGCGTGCACCGACGCGGGCGGAGACCTTCACCAATTCGTGGTCGGTGAGGGCTCGATCCAGTTCCTTCACGACGCCCTCCGTCAAGCCGGCGTTTCCCAGCATGACAATGGGGCTCAAGGGGTGCCCCAGACGGCGCAAATGCTTCTTTTGTTTCTCGGACAAGCTCATCCGGCGATTATAGTCGCAAGGGAAAATGCCCAAGCGCTCTAAAAGCAGTTCCCGCTGGCTGGCCGAACACGCCAACGATGAGTTCGTGAAGCGCGCGCAGAAGGAAGGCTGGCGCTCGCGCGCGGTGTTCAAGCTGGCGCAGATTCAGGAAACCGAGCGGCTGCTGCGGCCGGGCATTCGCATGGTCGATTTGGGCGCCGCCCCGGGCGGCTGGAGCCAGTACGCGGCGCGCATTGTCGGCGGCAAAAGCCGCATCGTGGCAACGGACATATTGCCGATGGACGCGATCGCAGGGGTTGAATTCGTACAGGGCGACTTTCGGGACGAGGCGGTGCTCGAGCAGGTTTTACAGCGGGTTGGAGCGGATAAAATCGACCTTGTATTGTCGGATATGGCCCCCAACATGGCAGGAATCGATGCGGTGGATCAGCCTCGCTCGATGTACTTGGCGGAACTGGCGATCGAGTTCGCAGACCGTGTTTTGGCGCCCGGAGGCGACTTGCTCGTGAAATTGTTTCAAGGCGCCGGATTCGAACAGATCATCAGGGATGCCCGCACTCGTTATGGCCGTGTGGTCACCAAAAAGCCGAAGGCGTCACGAACTCGCAGTCCTGAGATCTATCTGTTGGCGCGGCAGTTTAGGATGGTGTAAGTTGAGGAACGCCCGTCAGAAATGCTGGTCCTAATATGATGACGGTTGCAGGTGAAACTTGAACGATCTGACGAAACAAATTCTCCTCTGGGTCGCGTTAGCGGTCATATTGCTCGCGATTTTCAGCCAATTCGGCATGCGCACCGGCCAGCCGTCACAAATGATCTACTCGCAGTTTCTCACCGAAGTAAAGACGGGCAGCGTCGAATCGGTGACCCTCAAAGGCGAGATCATCGAGGGAAAGAAGCGCTCCGGCGAGCAATTTGTCACATTCAATCCCGAAACCAACAACGCCGCCTTGATCGGGCTATTGCAGACCCAGGGCGTGAAGTTCGGCGGGGAACCGCCCAAGCAGCAATCGGTATTCCTGCAATTGCTGATCTCTGCCTTCCCGATATTGATTCTCATTGGCTTCTGGGCCTACTTCATGCGCCAGATGCAGGGCGCTTCCGGCGGCCGGGGGGCCATGTCCTTCGGTAAGAGCCGTGCCCGCCTCTTGGGTGAGGACCAGGTGAGCATCACCTTCGCGGACGTAGCGGGGGTCGAGGAAGCCAAGCAGGAAGTGGTCGAAATCGTCGATTTCTTGAAAGATCCCGGCAAGTTCCAGAAACTTGGCGGCAAGATCCCGAAAGGTGTGCTGATGGTGGGTTCGCCCGGCACGGGCAAGACCCTGCTGGCCCGCGCCATTGCCGGCGAGGCCAAAGTGCCGTTTTTCACGATTTCGGGCTCCGATTTCGTCGAAATGTTCGTCGGCGTGGGCGCATCGCGCGTCCGCGACATGTTCGAGCAAGCCAAAAAGCATGCGCCCTGCATCATTTTCATCGACGAAATCGATGCCGTCGGCCGGCACCGCGGTGCGGGCTTGGGCGGCGGCCATGACGAGCGTGAGCAGACCCTGAACCAATTGCTGGTCGAGATGGACGGCTTCGAAGGCAACGAGGGCATCATTGTCATCGCGGCGACCAACCGTCCCGATGTCCTGGATCCGGCGCTGCTGCGTCCCGGTCGATTCGACCGTCAAGTGGTGGTGCCGCTGCCCGATGTACGCGGCCGCGAGCAAATCCTCAAAGTACACATGCGCAAGGTGCCGCTCGGCGACAACGTCAAGCCGTCGGTCATCGCCCGCGGCACGCCCGGCTTTTCCGGCGCGGATCTGGCGAATCTCGTCAACGAAGCGGCGCTGTTTGCGGCGCGCGGCAACAAGCGTTCGGTGACGATGGAAGAATTTGAGCGTGCCAAGGACAAGATCATGATGGGCGCGGAGCGCCGCTCCATGGTCATGACCGAAGAAGAGAAGCGCAACACCGCGTATCACGAGTCGGGCCATGCCATCGTGGGCCTGAGCGTTCCCGAGCATGATCCGGTGTACAAGGTGACGATCATTCCGCGCGGCCGCGCCTTGGGCGTGACCATGTTCCTGCCGGAAGCGGATCGCTATTCCACCAGCAAACGCCAACTCGAGAGCCGCATCGCCACGCTGTTCGGCGGGCGCATCGCGGAGGAATTGGTGTTCGGCGCCGATGCCGTGACGACGGGTGCGTCCAACGACATCGAACGCGCCACCGAGCTCGCGCGCAACATGGTGACGCGCTGGGGCCTGTCGGATCGGCTCGGTCCGCAGACTTACAGTGAGGAGTCCGGAGAAGTGTTCTTGGGCCGCAGCGTCACGCAGCACAAGCAGGTATCCGACGTCACGGCGCACGTGATCGACGAAGAAGTGCGGCGCGTGATCGACAGCAACTATCAGCGCGCCTACAAGATTCTTCAGACCAACATGGACAAGCTGCAGACCATGTCGGAGGCCTTGATCAAGTACGAGACCATCGATGAGGAAATGATCAAGGACATCATGGAAGGCCGCGCACCGCGACCGCCTCGCGATTGGGACGACACGCCGACGCCGACGCCGCGCGGCCCTTCCGCGGAGAAGCCGACGACGCCTCTTGTCAATCCGGCTGGGCAGCACTAAGGGCGGCGTTGGGGGCATTTCCCGGAACGCCGTGAACCCGTCCATGGGGGCTCCGAGAAAAACATCCCTGTTTTTCACGGTCCGGGAAATGCCCCCAAAACGCCGCCTAGAGTTACGCGACTAACTAGAATTAGCCGAGCGGCTACGTATTGCAGGCTGTGGCGGTATCGACGGCGAATAATCAAGCTAAGCCGGCCGCGAGAGTCACTTACAATCCCTGCATGCAGTGGCGTTGTCGACAGCGAATGATCGATCTGAGCCGGCCCGTGGTCATGGGCATTCTCAATGTCACGCCGGATTCGTTTTCGGACGGGGGGCGCTATGCGGCGCTCGAGGCGGCGTTGGAGCGGGCGAGGCAGATGGTGGCGGAGGGGGCGGCGATCATCGATGTGGGCGGTCAGTCGACGCGGCCGGGCGCGGTCGAGGTGGAGGCGTCGGTCGAAATGGGCCGCGCGATTCCGGTCATCGAAGGCATCGCCGCGGGCTGCGATGTGGCGATATCCATCGACACCTCCAAACCCAGCGTCATGAGGGCGGCCGTGGCCGCGGGCGCCTGCATCATCAACGATGTATACGCGCTCCGCGAGCCGGGGGCGCGCGCCGTCGCCGCGGAGGCTCAAGCGGGCGTGTGCCTCATGCATATGCAGGGTGAGCCGCGTACGATGCAAGACAGTCCGCACTATAATGACGTGGTGGGCGAGGTGATGCAGTTTTTGTCGCACGAGCGCCGCGCATGCATCGACGCCGGCATCGCGAGCGATGCGATCGCGCTCGATCCGGGATTTGGATTTGGCAAGACTTTGGAGCACAACTTGACGCTATTGCGGGAACTGCGGCGTTTCACGGCGCTTGATGCACCGCTCCTGGTCGGCGTGTCGCGCAAGAGCGTCATCGGTAAGATTCTCGGGAAAACGGTGCAGGATCGGCTATACGGCGCCTTAGGGTTGACGGCACTGGCCGTGGCGAATGGCGCGCGCATCATTCGCAGCCATGATGTGGCGCCCACGCTCGATGCGTTGCGCAGTGTCAGTGCCGTGCTGCAGGGACCCGAGGCGTGAGCCACTATTTCGGTACCGATGGCGTTCGAGGCCGGGTCGGCACGGCGCCGATGACCGTGGATTTTGCACTGCGGCTGGCGAGTTCGGCCGCGCGGGTCTTGAGCCCCAGCGGCGGCCGGGTGCTCATCGGCAAGGACACGCGGGTGTCGGGATACATGTTCGAATCGGCGCTGGAGGCGGGATTCGTCGCCGCCGGCGTGGATGTGATGCTCATTGGTCCGCTGCCCACGCCGGGCATTGCCTACATGACACAGCGCCTGGGCTGCAGTTTCGGCGTTGTCATCAGTGCGTCTCACAACCCGTACGAGGACAACGGCATCAAATTTTTCGACGCGAGCGGCAGCAAGTTGTCCGACCGAGTCGAGCAGGAAATCGAGGCTTTGTTGGATCTGCCGGTGGTGACCCAGGAGTCACAGCATTTGGGCCGGGCCATACGCATCGACCGCAGCCGCACCCAGTATCAGGAATTTTGCGCCTCCACGATCCCCGCCGACATGAATCTGAAGGGCTTCAAAATCGTGATCGATTGTGCAAACGGCGCCGGCTACAAGGTGGCGCCGCGGGTGCTGGCCGATCTGGGCGCGGAGATCGTGCCGATCGGATGCTCGCCCAACGGCCGCAACATCAATGACGGCTGCGGATCGACCTCGCCGGAATTGCTGCAGCTCACCGTCCCGGGAGTGCGCGCGCAAGTCGGCATGGCGCTCGACGGCGATGGCGATCGGGTGGTCATGGTGGATGAGCTGGGGCGCTGCGTGGACGGCGATCAATTGCTGTTCATTCTTGCGACGGCGCGTCATCTTGCCGGGGAATTGAAGGGGCCGGTGGTCGGCACCGTCATGAGCAATCTGGGTCTCGAGCACGCGCTCGAGTCGCGCAGCATCGAATTCTTGCGCGCGCAGGTGGGCGATCGCAATGTCCTCGCCATGCTGAATCAGACCCGCGGCACCTTGGGGGGAGAGACATCCGGCCACATTCTGTGCCTGGACAAGACCACCACGGGTGACGGTTTGGTCAGCGCGTTGCAAGTGCTGGCCATCATGAAGCAAACCGGAGCGGGATTGGCGGAGCTTGCCGCGGCGATGAAGAAGTATCCGCAGGTATTGCTGAACGTACAGGTCCTGAAGCGCTTCGATCCCCAAGCCGAACCTCAAGTCGTGCGAGCGGTCGAAGAGGTGGAACGGCGGCTCAAGGGGCGCGGGCGAATTGTGCTGCGCGCTTCAGGCACCGAACCGGTCATCCGGGTGATGGTCGAAGGCTCGGATGCCGCTCTGGTGAAAAAGGGCGCCAAGGATATCGCCGCGGCTGTCGAGGCCGCGTCCAGCGCCATTCTCTAACGGGGGCTTGCAGTTACGGGGCTGCGCGGCTAATCTTCGCCGCCTTTCCCGCAGGGTTAATGCCCGAAGGTTGGCTATGCGTCGTCCGATGGTCGCGGGCAATTGGAAAATGCACGGGTCGCGGGCCCTGAACCGAGCGTTGCTCGCCGAGTTGGAGGCCTATATCAAGCCCGACTGGCCGATCGACGTCGTCGTGTTTCCGCCTTATGTCTATTTGGCCGACGCCGTGCGGGATTTGGAAGAGGGTCGCATCATGGTCGGCGCACAGGACGTGTGCGCCGAGTCCGGAGGCGCGTTTACCGGTCAGGTAGGCGCCGCCATGCTCAAGGACGTCGGATGCAGCTACGTCATCATCGGTCACTCCGAACGGCGCCGCTGGTATCACGAAGACGATGCGCTGGTGGCGCGAAAGTTTGCGGCCGCATTGGCGGGGGGCCTGACGCCGGTGCTTTGCGTCGGGGAAACCCTGGAGGAGCGCGAAGCCAAGCTGACCGAAGCGGTGGTGGGGCGCCAAGTCGACGCGGTGATCGCGATGCACGGCGCGGGTGCTTTTGCGCAGGCGGTGCTCGCGTACGAGCCCGTATGGGCCATCGGCACCGGGCGGACGGCATCGCCGGAACAGGCGCAAGCCGTGCATGCCTTCCTGCGGCATCGGATTGCGGCTCATGATGCTAAGATGGCCGGCCATCTGCGCATTTTGTACGGCGGCAGCGTCAAAGCCGGCAACGCGGCGGAGCTGTTTGCAATGCCCGATGTCGATGGTGGATTGGTAGGCGGCGCTTCGCTGAGCGCCGATGAGTTTCGGCAGATTTGCGCGGCTGCGGCCGTTCGCCACTAGAAGAGAATTTTTTTATGTTGCGTGGTTTGATTTTGGGCGTGCATGTGTTGCTCGCTTTGATGATTATCGGACTGGTGCTGCTGCAGCGGGGCAAAGGCGCTGAGGCGGGCGCTGGATTCGGTTCGGGTGCATCGGGCACGGTGTTCGGCGCGCGCGGCACGAGCACGTTGTTTTCAAAGTTGACTGCTGTGTTCGCGGGACTGTTCTTCGTCACCAGCTTGACATTGGCGTATCTCGGTTCGCACGCGACTGCGGAGCCAACCTCTGTGCTGGAACGCGCCGCGCAACAGGCTGCAGCGACGGCACCGGCAAAAGCGCCGCCGGCGCAGACACCGGCGCCGCTGCCTGCGGGCACACCTGCGCCGCAGCCTGCGGGAACACCTTCGCAGCAGCCGCCACCCGCGCCCGAACAGAAATGATTATTGCCGACGTGGCGAAATTGGTAGACGCGCTAGTTTGAGGGGCTAGTGGGGCAACCTGTGCCGGTTCGAGTCCGGCCGTCGGCACCATCATTGTTGCCAGGGAACATGAATTGTTCGGCGCGACGCAATATGGTCGCGCCTGATACAATTATGGTTAATCCGTGCAGTCAACGGCGTGATCAATGTTGCGACAGTACCTACCGATTTTGATTTTTCTGGGTTTGGCCACCGTCTTGGGCCTGGCGCTATTCACCGTAGGTTGG
>Ga0210389_10005099_pt1 | contig 10193 bp, 11 predicted proteins | sample IncBWH28OmetaG_FD_160127 | JGI IMG/M metagenome (GOLD analysis project Ga0210389, IMG submission 160127) | Forest soil microbial communities from Barre Woods Harvard Forest LTER site, Petersham, Massachusetts, United States - Inc-BW-H-28-O ...
ACGGCCAGGCTGGCTGGCCCGCTCGGGACTGAGGCGGTCGCCGGGGTGACGGTCATCTCGTCGACCCGCGATACGCCGTGGTCGCTGACGGCGAGCATGCTGATGGAGTTCACGCCGGCGTTCAGGCGCACCTGGAGGGACGAGTTCTCGTAGGTCTCGAAATTCCCGGTGATTGGGAAGCGCTCAGTGGAGGTGATGACCGTGCCGTTGACCTTCAGGCCCATCTGCCGGTTGTTGACTCCGGGGAAGAGCCCGCCTTGGAATGCGTACCGCCAGGTGACGGTGTACAGGCCGCTGGACGGCACGACGACGTCATTGAATGTCAGGCTGCCTTCACTGGCGTAGGCCATGTCCACGACCTGGCCGCCTGGCGACAGGGCTGCCGAGGAGCCGAGCACCTGCGGGAACCAGCCGGTCAGGGTCTGGAACCAGTCGAAGCCGCCGAGCAGGGCGTCCTTGCAGTAGAAGATCAGGCTGTTGCCCGAGGCCACGCCGGCGACGTTGCCGCCGGTACCGACTGGCGGCGGGGTCTTCGACGCGTCCTCGGCGGTACGGGCGGATTCGCCGCACGAATTCACCGCGGTGATCTCGTAGAAGTAGATCGGCGTGCTGCTGAGGTTCTTGTCGGTGTAGGTGGTGGCGGTGGTGGTGGCGTACGGCGTGCTGCCTTCGGCGCCTGAGGTGGTACTCCGGTAGATGTTGTAGCTGGTGGCACCGGGGCTAGCGGTCAAGGTGATGGTGATGGAGGAGTCGGGATTGGCGGTCAGTTCCTCACCTGGCGGGGCCGGAACAGTGCACGCCGCGGCTTCCGGTGCCCGCACCTGGGCCTGTGCCGCCGAGGCTCCGAATCCGAGGGAACCCAGGACCAGCAAGGCTGCGAATGTCCCGGGCGCGCGGCGAAGCGCTTTATGCATGTGAGCTCCCATCAGTAAGCCTGCTTCGATGGCTGAGGCGTCATCCGATGCAGGGCGCGGTGAAGGCCTCAGGAGAGCGCCCGCCAGGCCAGATCACTGCGATATCACCAGGTCAAAGGCCCATTCCCTCTTAATTCAGACCTTGTTTTATTATTTGATTTAACTCGGGCGCAACAGGGCCGTCAAGGGGCCAGCCCGCGAGTTAAACAGGCCCTTGCCGCACCGTGAAGACTTCTCATCGACATGGGCCAATGCCGCGCACCCCTGGTGTCCCAGTGGCCCCGGCATCGCGCGCAGTGCTGCTTGCCCCTGGTGTCCCAGTGGCGCCGGCGGAAGCGACAGCCGCGATTGTGCGCCCCGGCCGGTCTCTCCCTGCCGTCACGGGCAGCCGGAGCCTCGAATCCTGCTGATCGTGCCGCACAATGGCAGCCATTCAGGCTCCGCAGGCCACTGGCGTCACGGCAGGCCCGGCTGGCACTCTTTTTTCAGTAAGATTTTCGCTTAGTGAAGGATTTTCATCTATATAGGCGAAATCTTTACAGGAAGCGAAAATCCTTCAGTCAAATAGGCACACAGGGGTCCCGCGCGCCAAGGCCCAGGCTGAACAGCTACTCGCTGACGGCACAATCAACAGCGGTTGCTTCGCCCTCACCCTGACCGTCCGCCGTCGGCCGGGCAGGTGCCACAACGCACGTGAGCGGAGACGCTCATGTTGACCCCGTACTGTCAGGCTGACGGCTGCCCCGGGGCACCCGCGGACGCGGCGCTCGTGAGGGTTGTGGCGGTATGGACGAGGCTGCCGATGGCGTCCTCGGGATCAAGCCCGTACAGGTCCGTAAGGCTGAACAGGGCCTCGGCGCTGACGACGACCGCCAGGTCACGCTTGAGTTGTGTGAGGGCACCGGGATCGGTGATGCCGAGCGTGTCGTGCAGCGGGGCGAGCGCGTTGTCGATCAGGGCAAACCGCAGCCCCGGGCGAGCGTGCGGCTGGCCCGGCCTGGTGATCGTCGCCGCGATCAGGGCACGGACCACGCCTTGCCTGTTCAGGACGTGGCGCAGCAGGAATTCGGTGGCGACGGCGATGCGCTGCACCGGGTCGGTGGAGCCGGCCACTGGCTCGAGCGCCTCGGCCGGGTCGGGGAGTTGCCCGGCGATGGCTTCTTGCAGCAGGCTCGCGAGGTCGGGGAAGTACCGGTAGGCCGTCGCCTCCGAGACCAGGGCGGCCTTGGCCACCTCGGGCATGGTCACCTCGCGGCCCGTGCGGCTCAACTCGGCAGCGGCTTGCACGATCGCGGTGCGCGTGCGGAGCTTCTGGTTGGCGCGGCCCGACATGCTCTCTGCCGTCACGGATCAGCCTTCCGTTCCTAGGGTAAGAGCATGCTCTCATAATGAAATACGACTTGCAAATTTTGCAATAGCGATCTATCTTAATGAGACTTGACTCTCACAGATGGGTGCACCGATGAGCGATGTCTTCATGGTCGGTCCGGACGGCGGCGAGGTGATCGACCTGGGCCCGGCCCGGGTGCGGATCCTGGAGGACGGCAGTGCGACGTCGCACCGGCTTGGAGTCGCGGAGGTCACGCTCACCCCGCACAGCCCCGGTCCGCCCCAGCACCGGCACGCGCGTCACGACGAGGGCTTCTACGTGGTGTCGGGGACCGCCCGGTTCACCGTGGGGGAGACCGTCCATGACGCGCCGCCGGGCACGCTGGTGATGGTGCCGCCCGGCGCGCCGCACACTTTCGCCAATCCAGGTGACGAGTCGCTCGTCATGGTCAACACGTTCACCCCCGACCTGTACGTGCAGTACTTCAGGGACCTGCGAGATGCCGCGGCGGGCGGGCGGGCGCTGACGACCGGGGAGATCGCCGAGGTGATGGGCCGCTACGCCACGTCACCCGCCACCGAGTTCCATTGATTCCCGGTGGATCGCCCGCAATGGCGAGGCAAGCAGCGGCCAGAAGCAGGTGGCCGCGGTCAGCCCGGCGGTGATGACCGCGACCCGGATGCCGAAGGCCTGGCCGATGACGCCAGCGGCGAGCGAGCCCACCGGCAGCGCGCCCCAGGAAACGAAGCGGTGAACGGCGGTGGCGCGGGCGCGCATGGCCGGTGCCGAGGCGAACTGGCGCAGCGTGCTGGCGATGACCGCGAAGCAGCCCTGCCCCAGGCCGACGAGCAGGATCCCGGCGGCGAGGAGCCATTCCCCCCACGGGCCGGTCGCCATGGACGCGACCACGATGCCGCCGACCGACGGGATGGCAGCGAGGATCAGCGCGGGGCCTGCCCCGAGCCGGCGGCTGATCCGGCCCGACAGCATGCTGCTCACCGGGAAGCCCGCGCCGCCGGCGGCGACCGCGATCCCGAGCCGGAGCGGCGTCAGGTGCAAGACGTGCACGGCGAAGACGACGAGCATCGAGTCGAACATGGCCGAGCCGAGGTTGTAGGCCGCGCCGGTCCACATGAGCGCGTTCAGGACCGGGGTCCGGGCGACGTACGCAATCCCGTCAAGCACCTGCGCGCGCAGCGAGCGGCGTGGCCCGCCCGCGGCTCCCGTGGCCACGCCCGCGGTCGCCGTGCCCACCCGGGGGCCGCCGCGCCGCGCCGCGAACGTGAGGGTCAGCACGCTCAGGGTGTACGTCCCGGCGTCCACGGCGAGCGCGCCAGCCGGGGCCAGCACGCCGACGATCACGCCGCCGAGCGCAGGCCCGAGAAGCAGGGCCACGGACTCCGACAGGGTCAGGCGGGCATTCGCCGTGTGCCATCTGCCTTCATCGGGGACCAGTTCGGGGACTAGCGACTGGTAGGCCACCTGGAAGAAAACGGTGCCCGTCCCGACCACGCCGGCCGCGGCGATGAGCAGTGGCAGCCGGGCCAGGCCCGCCAGCGCGGCGGCCGTCAGCAGGCCGGTCGCGATCCCGCGCGCGATGTCGGAGGAGATCATCGAGCGCAGCAGCCCGGAGCGGGTGACCCACACCCCGGCAGGCAGCCCGATGAGCAGGAATGGCAGCCGAAGGCACATGCCGAGCACCCCGACGTCGAAGGTGCTGGCCGCCGCGTACCCGGTCGCCAGCAACGGCAGCGCGATCAAGGTGACCTGGTCGCCGAGCAGGCTCACGCTCTGCCCGGCCCATACGAGGTTGAATCGACGGCTCGGCATGCCCCCATCGTGGCGGCGCGATCGCCGTGCCGGGCAGTGGCCGGACCGACAATGTTCGCTAATATCCAGACATGACGCAGCCGGGCATGACGCAACCGACCAGGGCACTGCCGGCCAGGACACGGCGAGACCAGCACCGGATGGCCGTGCTGACGTACCCCGGCGTCGCCCTGTTCGAGCTGAGCGTCGTGATCGAGGTCTTCGGCATCCCGCGTCCCGAGCTCGACGCGCCGTGGTGGTACGAGCTGGACGTGTGCGCGATCGAGCCGGGATCCCAGCCAGTCCTGGGCATGAGCCTGGACGTCCGGCACGGGCTGGACACCTTCAGCGCGGCGGACACCGTGGTCCTGCCCTGCTGGCAGCCGGAACGACCGGTCCCGGACGCGGTGCGCGATGCGCTGCTCACGGTGTACTCGCGTGGCGGCCGGCTCGTCTCCATCTGCTCGGGCGCGTTCGTGCTGGCCGCCACTGGCCTGCTGGACGGGCGAACGGCCACTACCCACTGGATGCACGCAGGCACGCTGGCCCGTGCCTACCCGAACATCCGGGTGGATCCCGGCGTCCTGTACGCCGGCGACGACCGGGTCCTCACCGCTGCCGGGTCGGCCGCCGCGATCGACATGTGCCTGCACCTGGTTCGCACGGACCACGGCGCGGCCATCGCCAACCAGGTGGCGCGCCGGCTGGTCGCGCCACCGCACCGCGACGGCGGGCAGGCCCAGTTCGTCGCGGCCCCGGTCGCCACGAGCGAGGACAGCCGCATCCACGACGCCATCGCCTGGGCCGGCCAGCACCTGGGCCAGCCGATCACCGTCGCCATCATGGCCAGCCGGGCGCACATGTCGCAGCGCCAGTTCACCCGGCGCTTCCGCGAGGTCACCGGCACCAGCCCGATCGACTGGCTCATCGGCCGCCGCGTCGCGGCGAGCCTCCCCCTGCTCGAAGGCGGCGACGAGCCTGTTGCGCAGGTCGCGACGCGCGTCGGCTTCGCCACCGCGCAGACGTACCGGTATCACTTCCGCGACCGGATGAAGACCACCCCGCAGGCCTACCGCGCCACCTTCAAGGACTGACCAGTCGCTAGGCCAGGTCCGCGTCGCGGGCGGTGATCGCGACCTGTACCCGGTTCGCCGCGCCGAGCTTGCCCATGACCCTGGACACGTGCGCCTTCACGGTGGCCTCGCTCATGTACAGGCGGGCGGCGATATCCGCGTTGGAACGGCCCTCGGCGACCTCGGCGGCGACCTCGCGCTCGCGTTCGGTGAGCGCGCGCACCGCCTGCTGCGCCGCCTTCCGGCGGGCCGCGGTCGGGTCGGCACCGAAGTGCTCGATGAGCGTGCGGGTGACCGACGGCGACAACATGCCCTCGCCCGCGGCGACCAGGCGCACCGCCCGGATGATGTCGGTCGGCGGGGTGTCCTTCAGCAGGAAGCCGCTGGCCCCGGCCCGCAGCGCCCCGAAGACGTACTCGTCGAGATGGAAGGTCGTCAGCGCGATGACCTTGGGCGGATCCGGCAGCGCGGTGATCCGGCTGGTCGCGTCTATGCCGTTAAGGACAGGCATTCGCACATCCATCAAAACGACATCCGGCCGGCGCGTAACCACCTCCTCGATCGCTTGCGACCCGTCTCCGGCCTCACCGACGACACGCAGGTCACCGGCGGCCGACAAGATGATCCGCAGCCCGGCCCGGACGAGCGGGTCATCGTCGGCGAGCAGGACGCCAAGCACCGGGCTCGGCACGGGGTCAGCCGGCACGGGTCAGCCAGCACGGGTCAATCAGCACGGTGTCAGCAAGCACGGCGTCAGCCCTCCCAGCGGAGCGTGGCGGTGAGCACGAAGTCGCCGTTGTCATCCGGCCCGTGCGCGAGCGTACCGCCCGCCAGGGCGACTCGCTCCGCCAGGCTCACCAGCCCAAGGCCCGCCCCGGGCAACTCCGCCGGGCGCGGCTCGGCCCAGGCCGGCAGCTTGTTGCGGACCATGACCAGCAGGCCCTCGCCCGGGCGGCCGGACAGCGAGACGGTGGCCGCCGTCCCCCTGGCGTGCTTGCTGACGTTGGTCAGCGCCTCGCGCACGATCCGGTAGGCGTCCCGGCCCAGCGGCCCGGGCGCCGCGTCCGGCTCTGCGACCCTCATGTCGAGCTCGACGTTGAGCCCGGCCCGCTGGTATCCGCCGACCAGGTGCGCGATGTCGCCGAGCCTTGGCAGCGGGCGCAGCGGCGCCTCGGAGGCCTCCGCCCCGGGAGGGCCCTCCTGGGGATTGCCGGTGCCGCGCAGCACGCCGATGATGTCGCGCAACTCGGTCAGCGCCTGGCGGGCGGTCGACCTGATCAGCCCGGCGGTCTCCCTGACCTCGTGCGGCGGCAGGTCCGGCCGGACCTCAAGCGCGCCGGCATGCAGCGCCATCAGCGAGACCCGGTGCGCCAGCACGTCGTGCATCTCGGCGGCGATCCTGGCCCGCTCCGCGCGGCGGGCCTGCTCGGCCATCAGGTGCTGGGTCGCTTCCGCCTGCCGGACCTGTTCGTGGAGCGACGCCACGAGGCCGCGGCGGGCGCGGGCGTACAACCCGAGGGCCACGATCGCCACTTGATAGGTCGACATGAACAAAGACGCCGCCCACCACGGATAATCGACCCATAGCAGGCTGAAGCCGATGAACGCGACCTGGTGCGCCCCGGCCACGCTGGCCGCCACCGCCGGGCGGCGGCGAAGGGTGACGTTGAGGACCGAAAGCAGGCTGGCGGGCTGAGCTGAGCGCGCCAAGGCCATGGGCACGAGCATCGCCACCGCGACGCCAGCCGGCCAACGCCGCCGGAACCACAGCATGGCCGACGCGAGGCCCCCGATCCCCGCGTCGACGCCGAAGGCAACCGGCGCGGGCCCGTGGATCCACCCCGCGCCCTGCGTGCCCGCGTTGGTGACAAGGAAGATCAGGCCAAGTAGCCCAGACAGCAGGACCCAGGCCAGGTCTATCATCGGGTCCCGCTGGGCGCTTGGCGTGCTCTCAGCCACGATCCTTAGCGTAGGGGCGATCCGGCCATCCGGATATCCTGCGCAGGGCTGCCATGGCAGCGACGAAAGTAGGGGGCCGGCGGCCAGCGTGCTATCCATCCGGCGGCCGGCGGTCTAGCCGCGCCGCCGATGCGCCGCCGCGCACTGCCCGGGCAGCCTGGACCCATGATCACAGCCACCAGCCTTACCAAGCGCTACGGACGGGTCGCCGCCGTCGACGGCGTGACGTTCTCCTGCGAGCCGGGAACCATCACCGGGTTCCTCGGCCGCAACGGCGCCGGCAAATCGACCACGCTGCGCATGATGACCGGCCTGACCCGCCCGGACGCCGGCCACGCGACGATCGCGGGCAAGCCGTTCGCCGAACTGGCCAACCCCGCGCGAATGGTCGGCACGCTGCTTGATGCCACCGCGTTCCACGTCGGCCGCACCGGGCGCGAGACCCTGCGCATCGCGTGCACCGTGACCGGCATGCCGCCGGCCCGCGCCGAGGAACTCCTCGACGCCGTTGGCCTGGCCGCGGACGCGCGCCGCCGGGTCGGCGGCTACTCGCTCGGCATGCGGCAGCGGCTCGGCCTCGCGCACGCCCTCATCGGGCAGCCCCGCGTGCTGATCCTCGACGAGCCGGCCAACGGGCTGGACCCGGAGGGCATCGCCTGGATCCGCTCGCTGCTGCGCGACTTCGCCGACCGCGGCGGCACGGTGCTGCTGTCCAGCCACCTGCTGGCCGAGGTGCAAGCGACCGCCGACCGCCTCGTGATCATCGATCGCGGGCGCGTCGTCGCCAGCGGGACGCAGCGCAGCCTGCTCGCCGGCGGCGGGCAGACCCTGGAAGACCTGTTCCTCTCCGTGACCACGCCGAAGGAGAAGCTCGCATGAGCACCGCCAGCACCACGATCCCGTTCGCCAGCCTGTTCCGGGCCGAATGCCGCAAGGCCGCCGACACCCGCGCCGCCCGCTGGCTGCTGGCCGCGACGGTGCTGCTCGCGCTCGCCGCTGAGGCGGTGCCCCTCGCGTTCCCGCGCGACGTCACGCAGGACCGAGCCTCGTTCCTCACCTGGGCCGCGCTCGGCCTGACCCGCCTGCTGCCCATCGCGCTGATGCTGGCGATGACCGCCGAATGGAGCCAGCGGACCGCGCTGGCAACCTTCACGCTGGAGCCTCGCCGTGGCCGGGTCGTGGCCGCCAAGGTGCTGGCCGGCCTCACCCTCAGCGTCATCGGCGGATCCATCGCCTTCGGCATCGCGCAGGCCGCAGTGGCCGTGGCGCGCGCGGGCGGCCGGCACCCAGCCGGTGGCTGGAGCTGGCCGGAGCTCCTGGGCTTCACCGCCTTCGTCCTGCTCACCAGCGGCATCGGCATGGCCATCGGCAGCGCGCTGCACAACACGGGCGCCGCGATCGTGACCTACTTCGCCCTTGCCGCGGTCACGAGCCTGCTGCTGATCCCGGCCGTGCAGAGTGCGGGAAGCTGGGTCGACACCGGCCAGGCATTCGGCTGGATGCTCACCGGCCAGTGGTCAGGCCACGGCCCCCAGATAGCATCCTGCGCCGCCATCTGGATCGTGGTGCCCCTGGCGATCGGCACCATCCGCACCATCCGCCGCGACATCCACTGAGCTGCCGGCCCCCGGCCCAGCCACCCCCGTGCCCTGCCACCCCCGGCGTCAGTCGCCGTCGGGCTTGACCACGGTGCCGGCGAAGTCCTTGATGGCGCGCAGCACCGCGGCGGGCTGCTCGACCTGGGGGAAGTGCCCGGCCTCGGCGATGGCCGTGTAGCGGCCGTTGCGGAAGGCGGCGGCGTAGGCGTGGCCGTACCCGGCCGAGACGATCCCGTCCTGCTCGCCCCACGCGACCAGCACCGGCACCGTGACGCGGTGCAGGCGACGGCGCAGCGTGGGCGCGAACATGAAGTCCTCACCGGCGTAGACGGCCAGGGCCTGCTGGTTGGCGGCCATGACGGCACGCTGCTCCTCAGTCATCGCCGCCGGGTCGAGGCGGTGCGCCGGATTGTGGAACGACAGCTGCCCGATCGCCTGCGGCGGGAGGCCACGGATGTCGGTGACCTGGGCCGGGCTGTCGGGCCGGATGCCGTTGGCGTTGAGCAGCACCAGCGACGTGACCCGGCCGTGGATGTCGCGCAGCGCCATCTCCGACGCGATCCAGCCGCCGATGGAGTTGCCGATCACCATCACCGCGTCCAGCCCGAGTTCCTCGAGCAGGTCGAGGTAGGCGTCGGCCAGCCCGGCGGCCGAGTCCAGCCATGGCACCCGTGGCGTTCCGTCGAAGCCCGGGTGAGTGGGCACCAGCACGTAGGCGTGCTGGGACAGCGCCGCCGCCAGCCCGGCCACCGACCGGGGCCCGGCGCCGCCGTGCAAGAGCAGCACGCCCGCGCGCGGGGCCTGGGCCGCGGTTCCGTGCTCGTCGATGCTGACCTCCAGCCCGTTGCCAAGCTCGACGATCCTGGTGCTGGTCACGGTTGCATTCATGAGAGCTAGATCCCTTCGTAAGAGCTGACTCTCATAATCTACCCATAAAGACCTCTTCATGCAAGCAGGCTCTCATGAAGAGAGTGATCCTTCATGAGAGCCTGCTGCTGCTAAGGGCAGGTGCCCGTGCGCACGACGTGCTCACGCCGCTGGCACGCGACCTGTAACGGCCACGGGCGGACCGGAATGCGCGAGGGCGGGGAACCTACGGTGCCCCGGAACGCACGGTGTCTCGGAACCCGATCAGAGCGCCGGCCCGGCCTGCCGGGGGATGATGACGGCGTCCGGGCCGGGGAACAGCAAGCCCGTGTGGCCATCCGCGAACCGCACCATGTACGGCGGCTCACCGCGGGTGCCGCGCACCTCAACGATCTCGCCGTGCTTGTCGGCATGCCCGACGGTGCTTCCGTGAATGCAAATCTGGTCACCGACCGTGGCCTCCATGGCCGCCCTCCCTCAGCGGTGAGGTTCTCGTACGCAGCCCAGCCTTGCACACCAGCGGCGACATGGCCAGTCGGGCGAACCGCGCCAATCGGGCCTTTGCACGAGATCCGCCTACCCCTTGCGCTTGCCGATTTCCTCGATGAGCTGGGGGACGACGGTGAACAGGTCGCCGACGACG
>Ga0210389_10005101_pt1 | contig 10192 bp, 12 predicted proteins | sample IncBWH28OmetaG_FD_160127 | JGI IMG/M metagenome (GOLD analysis project Ga0210389, IMG submission 160127) | Forest soil microbial communities from Barre Woods Harvard Forest LTER site, Petersham, Massachusetts, United States - Inc-BW-H-28-O ...
GGATTCACCGGCAAGGCTCCGGACCTGGGCGCGTACGAATCCGGCCTGCCTCTGCCGCATTACGGCGTACGGAATTGACGCGAGTCCGACGCGGCTTCGATGTCCACGCTGACACCATAATGCCGTCAAGACGGAACATGCTGCACGATGTACACGTGACGCGAGTCGCGTTCCTCGGAAAACGCGGCTCGCCGCCGCGTGTACGCAACGGTCGGAACCGTATATTTCTCCCCTGTGCCTTCGCCATACACGGCAGGCAGATTACCAACCCGCCCCACATGCATGCAGCTGCTTCAGCATCATTTCGGTTCGTAGTCGTCGGTCAGCGTGGTGAGAAAGGCGACCAGGGCGGCTTCCTGATCGCCACTCAGGCCAAGGTCGCCGAGTTGTTTCCGGTTGACGTTGACTGCGTTCTCCGGCGGGGGCCAGCATGAGACTTTCTCGCCAGGATCGCCCGATGAGCACGTCGGCAGGACATCCCGCGTGTTGTAGAAGTGGACCACTTCCCGCAGGTTCTTGAAATAGCCGTTATGCATGTAGGCCTTGACGAAATCGGGCCGCGGACGCATGTCCACATTTCGCAGGGTGGGTACCTGGAATTTGCCGTCGAACGCCGGCGCCAGCGCGATCCATTGCGAGTCCGGATTCATTTGACCGCTGAGGCTTTGCAGCCGGCGCAGAAAAAATCCGACGCCGAGATCCACATACGCGGGGCCAGCAGCGTTGGGGCTGTACCCCGCCGCATCCTTTACGCCTTCGTAATAGAACTGCAAGTCCCGATTCGCGGGCACACCGAGATTGCTTGCTGTGAAGTCCGTAAATAGGGGCTCTTCGCCGGGCCCGCCATCGCGATGACACTGGTTGCATTTCGCGCTGCCCCGAAACAGCGCATAGCCTGCGGCCTCCTGTCCAGTGAATCGGGCTTTCCCTGCCTGCACGTAATCGTATTTGGAAGTGAATGGGCTGACCTCCGGCGATGACTCGTAAGCGGCTGCCGCGAGTCCGAAACCATCGTAGACTCGGTTGGCTCGCGCGCGATCCTGTGGGCTGAGATGCACCGGATAGGAGTCGTTCGCCGGCGGCGGCCCCGGGGTGGCACAGATTTTCCCGGTGTTCGCAGGCCACTGAACGGCGAATGAATCGGCGCCCCAAACCGCCTCGAACAGCTTGCGGTACGGCGCCTGCGAGATGCGCCACGCGAGGCAGGCCGAGTCGGGGAGGCCCATCTCGACCGGGTTGGTGGGCGGCCCTTGCGCCTGTTCGGCGCTCGGATTCTGCAAGCGATAACCGCTCGCGCGCATGTCCCAGAAGTTTCCGCCGACGAAATCACCCTGCAGCTTGTTGTAGTGCAGCACTGGTGCGTAGGTCGCATACATGTAGCTCTGCGGTTTGCGCTGGCTGAATCTGGTTCGCACCGATCCGGGATAGGAAACAGTCGTCCGGTTCAGCGAATCGATTGGCCCCGTGAACCCCGTCTCGGGAGTGTGGCAGAAGCTGCAGGCCTCGTTCTGATTTACGGACAGGTGCTTATCGAAAAGAAGCAATTTGCCGAGAGTGCGCATCTGCCCCTGGCGATCGACCGCGGTGTGATTCAACTCGCGCAGTGTGTCGGCTTCGATCTGGTCGAGATGAGCCTCGACCGATTGCACATCTCCGTCGAAGTTTACGGGCATTCTCCCGCCGGATTGCGTCGCGCCGCGAACGGCTGCAAGCGCCAGGCCAAGGCCCAGCAATACGATGAGATTTCGCTTTCGCATTGGCCATGAAACGGCACGTTGCGTTCCTGGTTTCAGTGGCTCTGTTCCGGCAGATTTGCCTCAATCAGTTGGTCTTATCAGCCGACCACCCGACATCACCGGCGACAGGTCGACATTCTGGCGACGCGCGCAAGTTGTGCGGGCCAGGCCTTGCCCATCCGCTGAATTGATGCCTTCGGCTTCTCGCGATACACGCGGCCGGCTTTCAGCCTCGTGTCGTGGAATAGCACAGCCTCGCGTTCTCAATCTGCATCGAGATCCATCTCCTGAATGCGGGCCAGGTTCACGATCGTGGATCGATGAATCCCGCAGAAATGGGGGCCCTGCGCTTCCAGTAGAATCGAATTCATCGGATCCCGGCAAATGCACGTCAGGAAACAGAACGGACAGCCGCAGCTTGCGCATTTTGGCGGCTTCCCGGACCCGAGCCGCACTCGGCAGTACCCGAAATCTCCGGATATGCACCAAAGAGTTGGATGATGTTGAGACGCCCACGAGCTCATCATCAACGATGACTGCGCCAGTCTGATTCGCGCGCTGGTGTTCTCAAAGGCACAGTAGCGACCATTCCCCACACCAGGGCAACTCCCGCCCACCGACTGCGCAGACTTCTGCTTAAACGCGCAACGCGCAGATCACCAAACTGGAATCAAAACAATTGGGGAAAATCGATAATGCGTTCGCCGGGCCTGTTAGCTATTCGAGTTCGTTTTCTTCCGCCAGCCTGTTCACCGGCGGCCTCGAATACCCCAGCGCTTCCTTGAAACTCCGATCCGCGCTTTCCAGGCACGCCTCGATCTCCTCGGAATTCGGGATCTTCGATTGATCCATCTCATCAAGGCTCGCCCTCACGGATTGAATTTTCAGCATGCTATCTGTAATTCTTTCGCGTTCAACGGGTGTCAGTCTCATCGTCAAGCGAGCAGCCGTGTTCTTCCAGGTGGCGCATATACGCATACTTTGCGTTCTGCTTCCTCTCGTTCGCCTGGTGAATCAGAATGTCGAATCGGGTTGCCATCGGATCTCCGGCGACCACCGCCAGGAACTGCTGTTCATGTAATAGCACGAGTTCCTGAACTGCCTCGCCGAACAAATCACGAAGCTGCCGGGCGCGTTCGCACAGCCACACGGACGCGATCTTCGCTGCGCCCTTCCGCGATCCCAACGTCGTCGTATACATTCCGGTCTGCTCAACCTCCCGCGAACCGCGTTGCAAGCAGCCTTCCTTCATCCTGGGACTGAAGTACTGCCCGGAACCATTGTGCTGGGCGAAAGGTGCCCGTTCAACCCTGTGAACGACGCAGGAGTGATCATTCGAACAGTTAACACACGGTGGACGGCCTGTTGCCCCGATTGTACAGGTGAAAACACCGCTACGGCCTGGGTGGTTTCTCGCACTCTCACGGGACCACCAGCGGAATCATCGAAGCCGGAAGCGAACAACACGCCCCAATTGGACACGATGCAAGCCGACCAACGCGTAGGCCGCAAGCGCCGCTGCCGGCATCGTGACCAGGTTGATTGCGAAGCTCGCAAACCGAATGCTCAGCACGCCGTAACCGGGGAGGCCGGTCACGCTCGACGCGCCGAACCAGGCGGGATAGACCGAGAACTGCACTGCCGCCGCCACCCCGATCAAATATCGCCGGCCTGCATCATCGGCGGTCGATAGACCCGCTGCCGCGCCGATCACTGCGGAAATAGCGAAACTCGCCAGCGGGCTCTTGAAATCGTGGAAACGGATCGCTTCACCCGTGAGCCACGCCACCATCGCACCCATGGAATACGCAAACAGCGCACTGGTTGTGACCGCTAGCGCGCCTTTGCGGGTCAGCGCCCAGTCCCCGCACCACGCGCCGAATCCGATTGCCAGCACTTGCGAAAGGAACGGCAGAATCAAAGCGGCGACGACAATTTCCACCGGACTATCGCGAATCACGCCGTCGGCCATAAGAATCGCTCCGCCGGCGGCGCGGCCGAGATAGCTCGGGGTCACGTGGCTCATCTGCCATAAGTCCTCGACCACATCCGGCGCCGGCTCGACCGTCGGTTGCGTGATTTCGGCGAGGGACTGCCGATTGACTATCGCCCTTAGTTCTCGCGAAGTAATCGAACAATCGTTCCCGTCGAAACACGGCGATGCCAGCAAGGCGTCGATGAAGTCCCTTGCTTTTGGCGTGGGGACTTCAACGCTGACCACATGCCTGCGAGTCTCGGGTCCGTGAACGTAAACTTCGGACACGTTGACATTTGGAATTCCGGTCTCAAGTGCAATGCGTGCGATTGCCGCGCTGCGTTCCACCGGTACGGTCGCTCTTACCTCATGCATCGGCTGTGCCCGATAGTCCGAAACACAATTGCAACAAAACCAGCCCGACTCCAGACTAGCGGATATGGCGGAGCTCACAGCATACCCGAACAGACTGAACGCGGGAAAAATGGAATTGAGTGTAATTATTGAGACGCCCAAACTGCGCCGCAACAAGTTCGATTACGACCCGGAGTCGAATCTGTTCAAGCTTGGCGGATTACTGCCCGAGGGCATGGCGTTCCCCTATGACTTCGGTTTCATCCCTTCAACCCTGGGCGAGGACGGCGACCCCCTCGACGTACTCGTGATGATGGATGAGCCGGCGCATGTGGGCTGCCTGGTCGATGTGCGCGTAATCGGCGTCATTGAAGCGGAGCAGACCGAGCACGGCAAGACGGAAACCAATTGCCGTCTGCTCGCGGTGGCAGTCCACTCCTATAGTCACGAAAAGCTCAGATCGATCAATGAGATGAGCCAGTCGCTTCTGGATCAATTGGAAGAATTCTTCGTTTCATACAACAAGCTGCGCGGCAAAAAATTCAGGATTACAGGCCAGGGCGGACCGAAGCGCGCCCTCGCCATCATCAGGAAAGGCATGAAGGCGTTCGAAAAGAAAAACAAATAGGGTACCAGCCGGCGACGTACGCCTTCCGCGCCCCTGCCGAGCCTTATTGCGGCAGCGTGAAGGTGAAAAGCGCTGCCCCCGCCTGTATGGTCACGAACTGTTTGCCGTTCAGCGCCCACGTCATCGCGCCTGCCGAAACCGATGGGCCGAGATTCGTCTGCCACAGCGCCTTGCCCGTGCGCGCATCGAGCGCATAGAACTGACCGTCGCGACCGCCGCTGAAAAGGAGGTCGGACGCAGTGGTCAGAATGCCAGCCTCGGTGGAAGGCGCATCCAAACGGAAATCCCACTTCTTTTCTCCCGTCTGCGGATCGATCGCGCGAATTGCACTGTAAAAGTCATCGTCCTTGGAACCGCCCTTCGGGAAAACTCCGCTGAAGGTCTGGCCGGCATGGAACTCCGGAGGTTCTTCATTCTTGATATACGTCGTGGAACTGTTCTCCCATGTGGGGATATAAAAGAGCCCGGTGCGCGCGCTGAATGAAGGACTGTACCAGTTCGTCGCGCCCTGGTTCCCGGGATAGATGAGCGTACCTTCTTTGGTGGGCAACGCACCGGGCGCCCGAATTGGCCGGCCCTTCTCATCGAACCCGGTGGCCCAGTTTACTTTCACGAATGGCTTCCCCAGCAGAAATTCTCCATTCGTCCGGTCGAGGACATAGAACATTCCGCTGCGATTGGCCCACAGCATGACTTTGCGCGGCGACCCTTTCCACTGGATGTTGGCGAGCACCGGAACCTGCACCGAATCCCAATCGAATTCGTTGTGGGGCGAGAACTGGTAATGCCATTTGATCTTGCCGGTGTCGGCGTCCAGCGCGACTACCGAGCAGGTGTAGAGATTATCGCCGAGGCGCCCGTCGCCGTTCCAGTCCGGCCCCGGATTGCCGATGCCCCAGAACGTCAGGTTCGTATCCGGATCGTACGATCCGGTCATCCACACCGACCCACCACCGTGCTTCCAGGAATCGCCCGCCCACGTTTCGTTACCAGGCTCGCCCGGTCCGGGAACGGTGTAGAACCGCCAGACCTCCTTGCCGGTGTTGGCATCCCACGCCGCAATGAAACCGCGGATCCCGAACTCGCCGCCGGCGGTGCCCTCAATCACCTTGTCTTTGATCACAAGCGGCGCGTGCGTGAACGAGTACTTGTCCTTCGAATCGGCCACGGTGACGTTCCAAAGTTCCTTGCCGGTCTTTGCGTCGAGCGCCACCATGTGGGCATCGAGCGTCGCGAGGAACAACTTATCGCCAAGAATTGCCAGGCCGCGGGTCATCTGCCCGCAGCAATTGCGCGCGTCCGGAGCGGGCTTGTAAGCGTGAGTCCAGATGGTTTTGCCGGTGAGGGCATCCAGCGCGACGACATCGTTCGGACTCTGGATGGTGTACATGATGCCATCCACGACGAGCGGCGTGACTTCGTGCTTTTCGAGCGAGCGGGACTGGAAGACCCACTTGAGAGTCAAGTCCTTGACGTTGTCGGGCGTGATTTGCTTCAGCTCGCTGTAGCGGTTGCTGGAGTAGCCACCGGAATACGCAAGCCAGTTCTGCGGCTCTTGATTCGCGTGCAGGATGCGCTCGAACGGAACGCTGCTGACGATCGCCTCCCGGTTAACCGGGGCAGGACCGCCCTGGGCTCGCAGCAAACCTGCCGCGCAGAGGAGCAACATCGCTCGTGACTTCATGGAAACTGGCACTCCTTGTAAGGAAAAGCAAACGGGACTGAAAAAACCGCCTCAGTACACTGCCGATTATCCTACGCTATCGCCGATCAGTGGGTCAAACGCCTGCGGCATCGAGCTCTCGCACCATTTTGCGGAATAAGGCCAGGCCTTCCAGATGCTTCGCTGACAGCGGGTACACGATGTGTCTCGTGAAGTACTGCCGCGCAAGTTCTCTCGGAAAACCGCGCTCCGCCGATGCGCGAGATACCATGTCATCCACGTGCTCGCAAGCGAATTGATGTGACGCGAGAAACGCATCCGCTGCATCCCTTGTCAACGCTTCCTTCCGGCCCGCCCACACTGCGAACACCATGGGCAGCCCTGTCGATTTGACCCATTCGGCGCCCAGATCCAGAGTCTGGTACGGCAGCGCCGCGGGATCGAGGTGGAGCGCCGGGTCGCCGATGATCAGCGCCGCATCGTTCGTCACCAGCATCTCGTCCAGATACGGAGCCAGCGGAGTCAACGCCGGACGGCAGCCGTAGCACTCGGCTAACAGGATACTTGCCAGCGCGACCGACGTTCGCGAACTCGAATCAACCGCCAGCGTCTGAATTTCGCGAAAAGGCTTGCGTGATATCACCAGAATGCTGCGCACAGGGCCGTTGCAGGCGATGCCGAGATCGGGCAAAAAATCGAGACCCAGCCGGTCCAGTTCGGCGCATGGCAGCAAGCCGATATTGGCCTTGCCATCCCGCAGCGCTTCGGCGCAATTTACAGGCAGATCGAAGCGGAAATCGAAAATGCCTCGCTGCGGCCCATGCAGAAATCCCCAGACCAGCGGCCAGGTATTGAGGTAGCTGACGGCGGAAACGATCAAAGCTCAGTCTAGAGCATCTGCTCTTCTGGCCCGGTTTCAAACTCAGCAACACGCGCGCCGAAGCGCTGTGGCGGCCGCGGCATCATTAATTCTCGACCTCACCCGCAGCCAAGGCGCGATCGTTCCCTTTCCGAGCCACGACCTTGAGGGAGTTTCCCATGGCCCTGCGGGCCACCAAACCAGATGATGATGCCGTGCGGCAGATGTGGGGCCAGGCCCTCAGCCCCGCCGCCGAGCTTCCGCTCGGCGTTCTCGGCGCGAAACCACGTAGTCAGGAGAGTCGTCCCCATGGTCCCGCGGGCCATCGAAAGCGATGAAGACGCGGCGGGCGGTGGCAAACGGAATCAGTAGTTTCGGCCGCGTCTCCAGGGAGTGTATTCGCTGCTTCGGCCCGCGCCACTGCCGGAGGCCATTGCACCTGCGTCCACGCAGAGCGATAATCAGGCCGGAGTGTGGACCATGCGAAGTGAGAATTCACGCGCTGATATCGATATCGCCAAAATCCCCGCCGACTCAAACGTGGGCGGGTTGATTTTCACGATCGCCACCATTCTTATCTTTCTCATCGGCATCCCCGCGATTCGATGGGTTTTCCCGATCCTGATTGCTGCGGGATGCGGGGTAGCGGGCATTCTCCATTTCACCCGCCGTTAGGCACTGAGGATCGATCATATTTCGTTCGTGACATCCTGGATCCGCGGCGGTGGAGGGAAAACGGCGTTTCGGCGAACGCGATTGCTGGCTTGAATGGCGCTATGGCCGCACGGTGTACTGTACTTGAAACGGTCCAATCTCCGGATAATACAGCTGCGCCCGCACGAGCTCGGCCAGCTGCCGGACGTGCCCCAAATCGTGCAACGCCCATTCGCTTACGAGGTTGGCCAACGTAAACTGCCCCACTACGGGGTGACGCGCGGTGCGTGAAAATTGGGCCGCGTCAAGATTGCGGAGGAACTCGATGTTATCTTCGCGCTGGTCTTCCCAGTGCGCCATAGACTCTTCCGCGTCCTGGCCTGCGTAGATTCCCGCGGCGAAGATCGCGTCGGTGTCGTAGCCTTCGATCTCCGGATCGTCCTCGGCTACGATCTGATCCGCCAGAGCGCGGAAGTAATGCCCCTCGACGTGCGACAGATGCTCCAGCAGTTCGGCAATTGAGAATCGATCCGGTTTCGGCTTCCAATAAGCCTGCTCTTCACTCAGGCCGGTCATCAGCGCGCGGAAGATATCGGGCGTCGAGGCCAGGTGTTCGATTGCTGTCATGTCCCATTCTCCTGTTGACCCACACGGCTGATGGTGATCTCGCGCGTCTCATCGGGAAGCGTTTGCAAACGGATCTCGGTCCGCTCGGGCGGCAGAAGGTCCGGGAAACGCTCCGCCCATTCCATCAACACTACGGAACTGCTGTTAAAGAGATCCTCAAGGCCGAGCCTCTCCACCTGACGCTGCTCATCCAGACGGTAGAGATCGATGTGATAAACCGGCGCGGTCTCCCCATACTGGTGAATCAGCGTGAACGTGGGGCTGGAAACCTCATTCGCGGAACCGGCATGAAGGCCCTCCACGATGCCTTTCGCCAGCGTTGTCTTTCCGGCGCCCAGGTTTCCGATCAGCAACACCGCACCCGGCGCGAGGCTCGGAGCGATCTCGCGGCCCAGCGCAATGGTTTCTTCTTCAGACCGCGTGTGGAATATTCGTGATGGCACGAATGCCCTCGGCGAGGCAATTCAGCAGATCGGTCGCGATCACGGTCTGCTCAGAGGAGCGGCGCGCGGCGATCTCTCCCGCGAGTCCATGCAGATAAACCGCGGCTGCGATGGCGCGATCGGAATCGTGCGGGAATTGTCCCATAAGGCCGCTGACCATGCCGGTCAGGATGTCTCCGGTGCCGCCGGTCGCCATGGAGGGCGATCCGGTCGGGTTGATCCAGACGCGTCCGTCGGGAAAACCAATCAGGGTGCGCTCGCCTTTGAGCACGACGATCACATTCCGGCTGGTGGCAAGAGCCCGGCAACATGCAATGCGATTCGCCTGAATTTCGGGGATGCTCTGTCCCGCGAGCCGGCTCATTTCGCCGGGGTGCGGCGTGAGAACGCGCACCATCTGTGCGTTTCCGGTCCACTCCCCGGCGGCGAGGCAATTCAGCGCGTCAGCATCGATGACCATCGGTTCGCGCAGTTCGTTGAACAGGCGCATCACTGTGGCTCGGGTCTCATCATCAGTTCCGATTCCGGGGCCGATAGCGACGAGGGTGCGCTTGCCTGCGAGTTCGACGATGTGCGCGAAGGCGGCCTCCGAAATTTCGCCGGATGGCGTCTCCGGCAATGGTTCAGTCATCAGTTCCGCAGTATGCGAGGAGACGGCAGAGAGGGCCGACTCCGGACAGGCCACGGTCACGAGGCCGGCGCCGGCGCGCAGAGCAGAGAGCCCCGCCATGGCTGCCGCGCCCGGTTTGTTCCTGGAGCCGGCCACGACCAGCACGTGACCGAATTTGCCTTTGTTGGAATCGCGCGGACGCGGCGCGAAGACCTGCGCGATGCTTTCCGGCGTGACGAGCGCAAGCTGAATGCGGTCGTCGTTTTCGTACATCGCAGGCGGCGAACCGATGGGGGCAATCACCAGATCCCCCATCAGGTCGCACGCGGGCGGCATCGCATGACAGACCTTTGGCGCCGTAAAAGTGACCGTCGCGTCCGCTCGTACGTACTCGCCCGGCGGCGTTCCGCTCTCGCCCGAAAGCCCGGACGGAATATCCACGGCAACCACCTTGGCAAACGGGAACGACGAATTGATCTCAACGATCGCACCTAGCGCCGGCCCGTCTGCGGGACCGGACAGGCCGGTACCCAGAACGGCGTCGATCACCAGGGATGCGGACCGCATCTCCGGACCGAAGTCGCGATACTCCTGCACACCCGAAGCGCGAAGCATAGCCAGATTCGCCGCAGCATCGCCGCGC
>Ga0210389_10005102_pt1 | contig 10192 bp, 10 predicted proteins | sample IncBWH28OmetaG_FD_160127 | JGI IMG/M metagenome (GOLD analysis project Ga0210389, IMG submission 160127) | Forest soil microbial communities from Barre Woods Harvard Forest LTER site, Petersham, Massachusetts, United States - Inc-BW-H-28-O ...
CAACTGCTCCTCTTTGCCGCAGAGCTGGCTCGCGGTTTGCGCGCTGAAGTCATCCGAGAGCGTAAGAAAGATTTTGGTGCGAAACGTTTGCAGAAGGGTTCGCCAGGATTCGCCCGGCAGTGTGGAGCGCAGCGAGCTGATGCTTTGCGTCGCCACAATCGCGATGCATTTGGCTTGCCGGGAAAGCGCGAAGAACTTCTCGTCCCCTGAAGGATCGTTCTCCCCCACTGTGGCGAATGCCTGATACTCATCGCATAGGAATAGCACCTCCCGGAAATAGCGGGCCGATTCGGCTACCATTCGTGTAATGCGGTTAAGAACGGCGCGTTCAAAGTCCTGCTTCATGAGCGTGCCGATGATCCGCGCCAAGCCGGGGTTAACCGCCACGGGAAAGTTGAGCGCGCACACCTTGCCTTGTTCGATCAGCTCGCTAAAGGGAGGAAGCGTTCGCCCCGGCCCGCTAGGTGCTGCCAGATTCGGCTGATAGGCCTCCTTCGGCGGACAAAACACGCGCTTGACGGCTGGATTGTCGTCGAAGAGCGAAAGGAACACCGAGATCCCCTCCACGATCGAAGTCCTCAAGCGCGGCTCGATGCGCTTCCAATCGTGGTAAAACCAGCGCTTCACCGCTTCAAACTGCTCCCGCTTGTCTCCGGTAGGCTCTGGAGTCAATTCGCCGGCCGGGTCTGATTCAGTCTGGACTTCATAGCGAATCTTGCGATCGATGAGATGCGCCTCTAGTTCACCCGTGAAGGGCGCTTTCATGCGGCTGGTCTCGGGATCGGTCTCAAAGGGATACTCTTCCAGACTGCGCTCGGCCAGGAAATCCTCGGGCGTGATCAGGAGATAGCGATGCTCAAAGAGGCGCTCTCCTTCCTCGATCTCGCGCTCTATTGAATCCGGGTTAATGGCGCATTCATAAACGTCGAACAACGTGACGTAATCGTAGAGCACCTTGTGGAGCAGGATGATGAACTTGACGAGATTGGTGTACGCCTGCTGCCAGAACGGTTCTTTGCCGCGGCCGCAGAGATTATTGAGGAGGGAGGCGATGCCGAAGGCGAGCGCGTAGGCGTCCAGATCGTTGTGGAGGGGATTGTACCGGTAGGGACCATCCAGGCTGACCTCCACGTAATCCGCTTCACGCCCGACGTCGGCAAGGAGCTTTCTGACCTTGTGGCAGAAGTCGCCTTTGACCTCGAGCACCAAGCCGCCAATGCGCTTCGCAGGATCGCTGGCCTTATACGCGAAAATCTGTTCAGCAAACGGGACCATGCAGCAGCTGGTTTTGCCCGTGCCGATGGCGCCGAAGATGCCGATCCCGGTGAAAAGTCCCCGGCTGGGAATAAGGAGCCAACGCGGCTCCTCTATGGCTTCTGGCCGCTTAGGATGATGCACCTCGCCGACGACCAAGTAAAGGTCATCCCTTCCGGCTGGATCGGCGTACGGCGGGAGCTTGGCGAATCCGCCTCTCCGCCAGGTACGCAGCGTAAATATGTAGGTCGATGAAAGCAGCACCGAAAACGCGATCCACGGCGTGCTGAAAAGCATCGCCAAATAGGAAAACTTGATGCCGTAAAAGAGCCACGATGCGTTGCCATGGATATAGCCGAGCAGGGTGTTTTCATCCGGGAAGGGCCACTGGTGGAGTGCAGCTGTTCCCACGATGGCGCCTCCGGCGCTCGCCAAGAGGTCGCGGTTCTCCAAGAGTCTGCGCATCAGCGGCTCCGCACCTGGGACTTCTCCGGGAGGTTCGCCGGTTGGCTTTTGAGCCACTCCGCGAAACCTTTGTCCTTATTAAAGGCGATGGTAAGCGCCTGACTGATCACGTAATCACGGTCGCTCTCCAGATATTCGCAATAGCGCTCCAGTTGCGTAATCAGTTCCCGGTCAAGTTTCGCCTCGACGCGTTCCCGTTCGCGTTTGATTTGTTTTGGAATGTAAGACATCGGTTCCTTTATTTCTTACCGGGCAAGTGCCCGGTTGATGAATCTAAGCGTGGGCCGGAGCGACCCAGTTCGCCAGACGAATGGCGAACGCAGGTTTGGGCGGAGCAGGCTCCGCCAAACCGGGGTCGCTCCGGCCCACGCCCCAAATTTCCTTTCGGTGCACTTCCGCTCGGGGTGTTTGCGTTTTTTCTCGCGTATTCAAGCCCTTTCAACCCTTCTGCAACCGAGTCCTGACCCGAAAAGTGACCCGAGCACTGTTTGGGGAACTTTTCGAGACCGCCTCAGCCGCCCACTCGTCGCTGACTTGCTCCAAAGCTGCCGAAAATCTCATAGTTGTGGCTCAACTTGAAAGTCGAGAAGTGAACTCGCGATGCATCCACAACCGGCGTTTGTTGAGCCAATTCGGCGCGGATAGCAGCTTCGCCACTAGCCTTCCAGCAGTCGTAAAGCGCTTGGAAACGGCGGGCAGAAAACTGCTCGCGCTCGTCTCGCAGTCGGAGTAGGCGTATTCGATCAAGAGCTTGGCCAGTCTCGAACAGCCGGCGGTCTTCAAAGTGACGCAAAAGGCGCTCGCGGTCAGGGTCGCTCAACTGGCCTGAACGCCGCTGAGCCTCGCGTGACACGAAGTTCTGAAAGGCTTTTTGGGCCAGCTCAAACTCGGTTTCCCAAGTTGCGACGTATATAAGGTTGAATCTGGGCAAGCGCGCAAAGAGTCGGCTGTACTGCTTGAGGTAGGTCTCAAACCGACCGGTCGTAATAACCCCTTCGTCAATGAAACAGAAGGAAACCAAGGGCGCGGAGCTAGACTCCGCCGGAATGAAGATGGGGTACTTATCTACGAAATAGCGAAGCGTTTCATCCCGCCCATTGGGCGAGCGGAACATCTTGGCGGGCAAAGCCGCCCGTTCGATCCCTAGGCTTTCGAAATGTCCGACCTTCTCGTCTTCAGTGGCCAGAAAACGACAATCGGAATGGCTGAAAACGAAATCAAGTCCCATCAACTTGTTCTTGATCGCGACCGGCGGTCTTGTCCGGCGATTGCGGTTGTCTTCTTCCCCCAGAACGGCATAGAAGGTCCGGGCCGAGACGTGATAAATGTTCGCGTTGCCACAGCCCATCACGACGGTTCCGTGCCGTTTGGAAATCAACTTTTCAATGAGCGCGGCGTCAGTTCCTCCGGCCTCGCGATCAATAAACTGACAGTATTGCCTGCGAACAAAGAACCCGCCGTGTAGGGCAACCAGACGAAGAAACGTGGCTTCGCGCTCCGTGTAGCCAAGCCGCATCACGGCCTGCACTCGGCCGATATCGCTACTTTCCATTACGTTCATAGGCAAAGGATCTCCGCTGTGATCTCTCGCTCTTCGAGGACTCGGTTTAGCCGCCCGGCGACATCAGGAGCGGCATAAATCTTGAATCCGGCCGCAGCCTTCTCCGCCGCGTGCGACCCGTGATAGTCCTTGGTGGCTACCTCTAAATCAATGTGGGTGGCGACCCCGGAACGCGTCTCGTACTCGATCCGTAGATCCGGTAGCGTGAGGTGCCCGTTGATGACTTTGAGACCGAACTGGCGGGCAATTTCGGCTTGCTGCTTTGCGAATTCGGCCGGAGGCAAAGCTTTTGCTTTCGCCAGCGGCGAATAGGCTCTTTTCTTGAGCTCGTAGTCTAAAACCACGCGCCGGATGCGTCCACCGTCCTTCTCAATTTGAGCGGCTTCGCGCTGAAAAACGGGGTAAATGGCAGCATCGTGATGCAACTCCGCCGGTTTGACAAAACCGGTGTAGAGGGCTTGGTTCGAAGAAACACCGTCCTGACGCTTGAGGAGAGTTTTGCCGGATTTTGTGAGAGCGATGAAGGTATTTACCTCCTTGTTGCGGCCTGTCCAGACGGTTTTCTTTTCAATGAGACCCTGGGCGAAGATCGCTTGAACATCTTGTTTCATCAGCCCCTCGTTTTGGCGATATCGGAAAGAAACCAAGTCCTGATCACGAACGACGCGAAAGCGGCCGATGTCGTACATGGTTCGAATCTCATCGTGGCTGATGGAATAGATTTGTCGGCCTATTCGCACAGGCCTAAGGGTGCGTAATTCATCTTCGTGCTCGGGCTCGCGTACCGGTCCGTTGGTCGAGTTCTGTGCGGCCTCAGGTTGGACTCGTCCACTAGTTCCGGAGCGCTCCGGGCGAGTGCATATTAAGTGCGCACTGAGGTCTCCTTCACGGTCAGCGGGGTGCATGTCGCGGTCCATTTCAGTCCTCCAGGTAACGCGAGAGCTCTCCGGCGATGCTCGATTCCTTCCGGAACTGTTTATCGAGGTGAACGAGCTTGCGGCCGGTATCTTTGAGGAAAACCTTCCGGCAAATAAGGTACACCGCCGTGAAGACATTCAGAAAGAGAGCCGCGAAGAACACCACAATCGTGCCGCCGTATTTGTAAAGCAAGAGCGCCCGGTACGGGATTAAGAACCGGCACTCCTCCAGCAGCCAAAGACCCAGAGCGATGAACAGGACAGCCGTGATGAAGAGCGCGTTCTTGATCACGGCTGAAAGGCCTGGTCTTCGCGGAAGTAGGTGATGACGAGCCCCAAGGGATTAACCGGGATGACGGCGTTGGGCACTTTCTCTCGGAAGGTGAAAACGAAATTGCCGATGTACTTCTCCCGCTTCGTTTCAGTGTGATCGGCACCATAGTAGACTTTCTCGAACTCAACGGTGGCCCGATAGGGGGACTGGCGGAAATCTTCGATGGATACGTTCTTGACGCGCACATCGATATCGTCGGCCGAACCCGTGAAGAACTGCTCCAGCATCTTATTCTTGGTATTCGCCTCGATCAGCGAATCGGCCAATTTCGGGTCGAGGAAGTAGAGAGACCTGCCATAGTTCTCGCGCAGGGTTGAACGCATTCGGCTGTAATAGAGTTCGACAAAGTGGCTCAAGAAATACCGGATTTCGGGTTCCTGGGGGCGGTACTGAAGGCTTTCGTAGCGAACGGCTTCCGCGCGGCCGACATCATTGATGCGAATCACCAGCGGCTTTACATCGCGAAAGGCACGGTATGTTCGAAAGTTCAGCGCCACAAGCGCTACCGCCACGATGCAAAGCGCTAAAACCGCGATCTTAAGATACGTATTCATCACGATGAGCGAACCGAACTGCTCCACATATTGGCGGCGGGCAGCACTCTCTGGGGGTTGCGTCGGCAGGTTCATAGAAGGCTCAGGCATCAAGATCTCCTAAACAACTCTGGGAAACGCCGACTCCCCGGAGCGACCGGTGAAGAGCGAGTTCACGAGCGACGGGATTTTCAAAATCCCGTAGGTGAACGACAGGAGCATCAAAACAAGTGGAAAGAACAGAACCAGGATCGTGGGCCCGTCCCACGGCGCCGGATGCGCATCGACGAAGTGAATGAGCATGTTGCCAAAAACGTACAAATAGGCATTGGCGACCACCGGATAGAAAGCGTACTGAATGAGGCTCTTGAGCCAGCCCCAGAACAGCCACTCCATGTGCGGCACGATAAAAAAAGGAATGAAGAGCGGGCCCAGGAGCACCGCCACAGCTGCAGCGATATACCCAAAGGCGATCACCGCGAAGATCGCAATCTGCGCGGCGAGAAGGCAGAAAACGGTCACCGCGTAATGAATGATCACCAGAATGTTGAAAGCCAGAACCGGAATCTCCAGGCCCCAGTAGAGCCCGGTGAGCCGATCCCAGATTTCTTGCACGAGGGAATGGTTGAGCTGATTGGAAAGGTTAAGACCTTCATCGATGATGAGGTGATAAAAACTGACGCCGATGCCTGGGATCGGATGGGAATAGTACGTGATCATTCCAAAGCCAAAGGCAATCGTCAGTAGGAGGCTGGCAAACTGGTCGAAATGAAACAACGGTCCATGTCCGGCGCTAGCCGAGGCCAAAGCCGTTTTGATCCCAAACCAGCAGATAAGGATCGTCGCGAAGCCGCGGAACATATTCATCCCGACCGTCTCAAAGAGCGCAGCGTGTTGCGTCATGAGATCCGTAAGAAAGGCAAACATATCGTTCATCAAGCTGGGCGACATGGCATCCTCCTAAGGCATGCGCCAAGCGAGCATGGCTGCGCTAGCCCCGGCGCCTTGCGAACTTAAGATCGATTGTTCTTGGCTTACAAACGCGATGTGCTCGTTGAAGGCCTGGGCTTCGGCGTCGCGTTGGCGTTTGGTTGCAATAATCTGCTCTTCAGCTAGCGTGCCGAGAAGCTTGTTCGTGTCTTGTCCACTGCGCAGGCCGATGACGTTAGCGGCGCCGATTTTGTTTAGGAGCGCGACTTCACTATTCATGTTCGGATCAGAGGAGAGAGAATCGTTTTCAAGGTTTTGAATGGCGGCTTCGACCGCTGGTGCATTCGCGCGGAGGTTTCCGAGCGTTTGCATGCCGGCGATGTTTGCACCATCGGCCAGCTCGACTGTGGCATAGGCTGTATTGATGTGGCCGACTTGATCGGTGGGGATATTGGCGAAACCTGCGCCGTAGGTGGCGAGCGGCAACGTGGCCGTAGCGTATCCGTCGGGTACTCCTACACCGGAGTTAATTCCGCTCGTCCATCCGCCAGTCGTGCCGTAAATATTCGTTGCGCTCGAATTGGTCCACGGCGTGGCGAGCACACGATAGCGTGAGATCATGTTCACCGGCACCTGCTGCGCCATGAAGAGCATCTGCCTAAACTGGTTCTGAATCATTTGGTATGTCAGGACCAGCTGGACGTACTGTTGTTCCATCTGCGCGAATTGTTGGACAAGCTCGTCAAAACTAGTCGGGTCAAAGACAATGTCGCCCACGCCAAGGATGGCCAGAGCAGGGGCGGCGAGTGCCGCAAGCAGGCACACTTCTAGCGCACGTTTCTTCTTCATGGTTTCTCCTATTGAACTTTCGACTTGTTCGTTAGCGACCGGACTTTGCCGGCGCCGTATTCACCGCGCGAACATTGCTGGTTTGGGGCTCGCGGTGCATTTGATCGAGTATCGTGACGACGAGACTCGTGATCATGCCAATGGCGAACAGAATTCCCAGTCCTCGAAAGATGTACTTATAGAGCCACTGAATCATGGCGTTCCTTTCGGTCCGTACGAGGTACCTGTCTCTAAAGATTATCCTCCATTCGATGTTTGTCATAAGCCGGAAGCAACAGGTCATCCGACAAATAGATTTTTACGCGGTGACCTTCCCGAATGGTCACCGTCGGAAACACATTTAAATAACGATCCAGAATTCGGAGCGAGGATTGTGACAGGCTTGTCGCTGCCCCTTGGCGGTAAGCGTCCGCTGCGGACTCACTCGTGCCATAGCTCGTATTGGCTTGGCTCAACCCCGCGATTGCGCCAATTGCCAGGGAAACACCAAAGATCTGAATGTAGTGATGGTTGACCTGGTCTTTGAGCCCGGTCTCACCAATTTGATTCAATCCGCGAAATTGATCGAGGTTCACTGAATATCCATCTGGCATCAAGAGCCGGTGAAAGGTCACCGCCAAACGCTCTTCGCCAAAGGTTTCGATCTTGCGAACCTCGCCCAAAACGCGGCTCCCCTGCGGGATCAAAAGATGCTGCCCATTGTGAGAATAGAGGTTGGTCGTCACCATACAATTCACCGGTCCTGAAAAAGAGCCGTCCAATCGGTTGGTCAGTACCGTCTCAAGCACCGTTCCTTCAAAAAGCCGATATCGGGGACCGTCGGCCCGATCAATTTCTGAGTCGCGCTCCTTGGTGCGATCTGTCTTTGCTGGACTAGACTTTTTACCGGCCGGCTGCGGCGCCTTGAGTTCAGGCTCTGGCAGAGCCGGTTGAGACGTACGAGCAACATAGGCGGCGACTGTCCTGGCAATCGTATCCGGGCTGGTTGTCGTCGCCGCGCTTGCGGAAGGCGTAGGACTCACGCGGAAAGTCAAGGCCACGTTGGAAGCGAAAAGCGACAGGTATTCGCGCTTTTGCCGTTCGGTCTCCAATGAGTCTTCCGAAGCTGAGTTGGGCATGGCGTAGCGAGAGGAGTAAGCCGGTATGGGGCTTGCCGGCATGGGTTGGCCGGAGGTTCCAGGCCCTGGCCCTGATCGTAAGACGCTCTGTGTTTGAGCGAGCCGAGCCCGCTCTAACTGAAGTTTCTGAGCCTCCTGGTCAATGCGCATTCTGTAGTCCTCAATGCGCCGCGCTGTTGCATCCACACCGGCCGTTTGGACGGCCGTGGCGGAGTGCTCCTTGGGATTGTTACGGCCGGTGAGCGCGATGACAAGAACCATCAGTAGCGAGATGCCACCAATCAGCCAGGCCTGGGTGTTGTGCGGCAAAAGGCCAGGCGGCGAGGCGGGCGTTTTCGGTATGTTCGGTACAGGATTCTCCGGTTCGGTCATGAGGGTCGCCCTCCTTATGGTTCACGCTTGAACGAGAGTTTTTGCTTGCCAATCGCTAAATATCCGTCCTCCACAATCTTGGCCACGACATAGACACCGTTCTGATATGTGAAGTCGACTAAATTCGGTTTCCCGTCCTTGATTTCATAAAGGGCGGGCGTCTCTTCGGGCCGCGCTTGGATGTACGTGAATTTGTCGTCATTGTAGATGGCGCGAACATAAAACGGCTTCCTACCAGCTTCAAATCGGTAAGGAAAGCGCATGTTGCCGATGAAGCGTGTGATGCCGCGATCGATTTCGTTCTGGGCGGACTCCCGGACTTGGCGGGTCTCATCTTTGGCCAGGGCCACCTGCTGGCGATAGTCGTCGACGATCTGCGCGGAGACGAACTTCGGAGCCGCGCTGACGTTTGAAATCATCGATTGGTCCTTGGGCTCGACAAAAACTTTTAAGTCCGGTGTTCCTTCTGGCGTCTCTGAGACTTCCAGCAGCATGAACGAGTAAATGTTGCCGCTCGCCGTGATCAGATTGAGATTGGTTTGAGCGCCGGGCTTCGCCGGTTTCACATAGGCCAAGTTAGCACTCCCATTGACGACCCAATATTCCTTGTCGCCGCAGGTGAAATCCAGAATCTGCTCGTTCTTTGGCAGCACAATGAGCGTGGTGTAGCGAATCTTGGTCTTTAGCCGAATAACGTCTTTGTCTCCGTACTGCACTACTTTGGCTTCAGGCAAATCCTGCGCCTGAGGCTTTACGACGACGGATTCAGAGTGTTTCGAGGCGTTTGAGGGCTTAGAGGCAGCGCTTTGGCTGGTCACGAGGCTCACGGAAGCCAACATCAGAACAATGGTACGAGCGGGATCTTTGATCACGGACGACTCCTTTCAAGGTCGAGGTTTAGGACTTTCGCGAAATTCGGGCGCTTGAGCAAGAACTGTCTTTTCGGAATGAGGCTGGCGATCATCTCAGCTTCGGTCTCGCTCAGGTGAAAGGCTTGCCTGTACGCCGCCAAGTCCATTCCGGGATTGGCTAGATATAGCTGCGTGGCGCAGCTTTCCACGATGACAGGCAACATCTCGGAGCGAAGCAAGTCATCACCTGACTGGGTGGCCAGGATCATAGCGGCGTTCTTCTTGCGCCAGGTTTTCAAAGCCTCCTGCACGTAGCACCGGATCACGGGATTACGAAGGAAACGCCAGGCCTCATCGACAACGAACACCTTAAACGTGCCGGCTTGTTCTTCGTTATAGATCACGGACTGGGATCGGTGGAGAACATAGAAGAGGAGTGGTTCCATCACCTGCGGCACTTGATCCATTCCCTCGAAGTCAAAGGTTTGAAAACGCGCCAGAGTGAGCGTGTCTTCGACATTGTCAAAAACGCTTCCGTACTGCCCGCCTTCCACCCACTTGCCAAGCGCCTGCCGGAGGTTCCGGGGCAGAATACTGGCGAGTGTAAGTAACCGGCGCTGGCCAGGTTCGACTGCGTATAAATTCTCAATTTGATTGAAGAGTTCACGCTGATCGGCCTCTGTCAATGCATAGCCGCTTGATTCTGCCAAGACGCGGACCAATGAACATTGAAACTGCAGGTTGTCCGCTGTAAGAGGCAAAGTAAACGGGTTAATACGAAGGGACGAGTCGGTCTTGCCCAAGTGGACATAAGTTCCACCAAAGCGCTGGGTCAGGCCCTGATAGCTTCCCCCTAGATCGAAGATGTACGTGAACGGAATGAATTTTTGAAGGTGGGTCAAAATGAAAACCAACGTAAAGCTCTTTCCGCTGCCTGTGGCCCCCAGCATAAACAGGTGAGCGATATCGCTGTGATGGAGGTTGAAGAAATAGGGCGTGCGATGGTTG
>Ga0210389_10005104_pt1 | contig 10190 bp, 8 predicted proteins | sample IncBWH28OmetaG_FD_160127 | JGI IMG/M metagenome (GOLD analysis project Ga0210389, IMG submission 160127) | Forest soil microbial communities from Barre Woods Harvard Forest LTER site, Petersham, Massachusetts, United States - Inc-BW-H-28-O ...
TGTTGTGAGTCCCTCGGTGGGCGCATCCGCACCAAACTGGGCGAATCAGACGTTCTCGCCTGAAGAGAACTGTTCTCCCACATATCGGCAATATGGTGCTACGTCCGCCGTCGTGGGTGCTAGCGTTGTCGGAATCATGTGCTTGAAAGCGGTTTTAGTGTCCTTCGCGGTGAGGGTCCCATGGCATCCGCCGGTGCCGCCGCTCGATAACGACAGGAAGCCTGATGAGATCGGGATCAGTTGACCAGGGTCCGGGGCGCGGGCCAACTCCCCGCCTGGTCCCGCAGGCGGACGGTTACGCCGAGTACGTAGACCCGACCCGCGAGGCGGCCCGGCCAGCCGGCCCGGGCCAGCACCGGTCGTCTGCCCGCCGGCCGTCGGGTCAGGGGCCGACGCGCAGCATCCCGACGGGGTCGTTCCGGATCAAGGGCGGGCCGTCGACGACCGCACGGCGCGGCCAGCGGAACATCCGGACCAGCATCGCGTTCCTGCTGATCCTGCCGCTGCTCACGATGGCCGGGCTGTACGGCTACGCGGTGGCGGGCACCATCGGGCCCGCCCAGGCCAAGCAGAACGCCGCCACCGTGAACAACGACATCGGCGTGCCGTTCTCGAACATGGTCCAGGCGCTAGAGGTTGAGGAGGCGGCCTCCTTCGCGTGGCAGGCCTCCTTCCATCACGCCCCCGCGGTGACGGCTGACTACGCGACCACCGACGCGACCGTCGCCGCGTTCCTGGCCGGAGACACGAAGGCACAGGGCGCCGCGTCCCCGCAGACGAGGGCCGAAGACCCCAACCTGCGCAACAAGCTCGCCTCCCTCAAGACGATCCGGGCCAAGGCCCAGACCGCGGCCGGGCAGGGCCCGGCGGGTGGCCTGGCCACCTTCCAGGAGTACCTCGGGGTCCAGGAGGAGATCACCAAGTTCTCGACGGGCCTGGCCAACCCCAACGCGTCGATCGCGGAGAACGAGGAGTCCCAGGTCCTCATCGAGGCCGGCACGGGCACCGAGGACATGTACGACGTCGGCACCCTGCTGACCGGCGTGACCGCGGGCGGCGGCGTCATGACCCCGGACGCGTACCGGGAGTTCCTGAGCCTCTACTACGACCAGCAGACGAACTTCAAGCAGGTCAGCAACCCGCTGTACTGGCAGGTGAGCCCGGACCCCTATTACCCGAGCTCGCTGGGGCCGGGGGCGATGAACTCTCCGCAGGTGAGGGCCATGGTGGCCCTTGAGGAAACGGTCCTCAAGGCCGGCTCCCTCACGCGCCCCGTCAAGCTCTCCGTCACCCCGACCCAGGTTGAGAAGGCGCTGCTGGGAGCACTGCTCCCGCCAAACGGCCCGCTCATCCAGGCCGAGGTAGTGAGCCGGGGCGCCATCACGGCGAACGACAACCACCAAGGCAACCTCATCTTGCTGCGGCTGGCGATCGTCGGTGGCGTGGGTCTGCTCGTCGTTCTCCTGTCGGCCTTCTTGCTACTGCGGTTCGGCCGACGGATCTCCCGTGAGCTGGGGGGGCTGCGCAACGCGGCCCGGACGCTGTCCGGGGAGCGGCTGCCGAGCGTCGTGCGCAGGCTGCGCGCCGGTGACGACGTGGACGTGGAGGCCGAGGCGCCGCCGCTGGAACTGCGGACCAGGACCCGTGAGGTCACCGACACCGCGGACGCGTTCTCCGCCGTTCAGCACACCGCGATCGAGGCCGCCGTCGAGCAGGCGCTGCTCCGCAAGGGCGTCGCCAACGTGTTCCGCAGCCTGGCCCGCCGCAACCAGTCCCTGCTGCAGCGCCAGCTGAAGATGCTGGACGAGATGGAGCGCGGCACCCAGGACCCGGACGCGCTGTCGCAGCTGTTCCGCCTTGACCACCTCACTACCCGCATGCGGCGGCAGGCAGAAGGCCTCATCATCTTGTCCGGCGCGGCCCCCGGCCGGCGCTGGCGGCAGCCGGTCGCCATCGTGGAAGTGCTGCGCGGCGCCATCTCCGAGATCGAGGACTACGTCCGGGTGGACCTGGTCACCGACTCACCGGACTTCCTCACCGGTGCTGCCGTCGCCGACGTGACCCACCTGCTCGCCGAGCTGATCGAGAACGCCGTCGTCTACTCACCGCCCGCCACCCGGGTTCAGGTGCGCGGCGGCCGGGTGGCCAACGGCTACGTCATCGAGGTGGAAGACCGCGGCCTGGGCATCCCGCCGGCCGCCAGGGACGAGCTCAACGAGCGGCTCTTGCAGCCGCCGGAGTTTGACTTGGCCGACAGCGACCAGCTGGGGCTGTTCGTGGTCAGCCGGCTCGCGATCCGCAACGGCATCCGGGTCTCGCTGCGCGAGTCGGGCTTCGGCGGCACCACGGCCATCGTGCTGCTGCCCGGGACGGTCGTCGTGTCGGAGGACGAGGCCCGGGTCCTCGCCACCCAGGGCGCGCGGGGTGCCATCGGCGCCGGCGTCCGGCCAACCGACTCCGGGGCCACCGCCATCCCGACCGCGAGCCGCCGCACGCCGCGCTTCGACCGGCCGGCGAACGTCGCGGACGAGCCGCAGGAGGCGGGGCTGGGCGGCGACCCGTTCCGGGACGACGCCTATGCCAGCGGGCCAGGCGGCACTGGCCCGTTCGGCACTGGGTCCTACCCGAGCGGGCCGTATGCCACGGGCTCCCATGCCTCTGGCCCCTACGCCACCGGTTCCTACGGGAACGGCTCATCTGGAAACGAGCCCGCTGGCAATGGCGCGCCGTTCGGCGGCGGTGCCTCGTACGGCAGCGGGCAGCAGGGCAACGGGCCCGCTGGCGATGGCCAGTCCTCCGGCGCCGGCTTCTTCGCCAGCCGGTCCTCCGGCAGCTCATTCGGCGGCCAGCCCTCTGGTGGGTCGTTTGGCGGGCCGTCGGGTGGCGGTGAGCCCCTCCCGACTCGCGGTGGTGGCTCGTCCCTTCCGTCCCGTGGTGGCTCGCCGCTGCCGTCCCGTGGTGGCTCGTCCCTGCCGACGCGTGGCGGTGAGCCGTCCCTGCCGACGCGTGGTGGTGAGCCGTCCCTGCCGACGCGTGGTGGTGAGCCGTCCCTGCCGACGCGTGGTGGTGAGCCGTCGCTGCCGACGCGTGGTGGTGAGCCGTCGCTGCCGACGCGTGGCGGCGAGCCGTCGCTGCCGACGCGTGGCGGCGGCGGGCGTGGCGCCTTTGGCAACCCTGCTCCGTTCCAGGACGCCCCACCCGCCTCGCCGTTTGCCACTGCCGGTGACGGCGGCGGGCAGTCGGAAGGCACCGGCCCGGCGGGCCTGCCACGCCGGCAGAAGATGGCCAGCCTCGCCCCGCAACTGCGGGAAAATCGCGCGGAGACTCCCACGGGCTCCCTGTCCGGGCGCTCGCCTGAGCAGGCCCGGGCATTGCTGTCGTCGATTCAGCGTGGCCTGCGCACGGGCCGTGACTCCGACCTGCCCGGGGAGCCCGGGAACGGGAGCCAGGGCCAGGCGGGCAACGGGGACGACGGCAGAAACTCGCGATGAGCGGAGGTTCGGTGCACGAACTGGACTGGCTACTGCACAACCTGACGGCCTCGGTCGACGGGGTGCAGAATGCGGTCATCCTTTCCCCCGACGGCCTGCCTCTGGGCCGGTCGCCGGGGCTGAACCCGACCGACGCTGAGACGCTCGCCGCGCTCGCCGCAGGGGCGCAGGCCCTCGCGCACGGCACGAGCCGCAAGTTCGGCTCGGGCCAGGTTATCCAGACCACGATCGAGATGGATGCTGCCATCTTGTTCATCACCCCGGCGGGGCGCGGCACCTGCGTCGCCCTGCTGGCCGACTCCGAAGCCGATCACGGGCTGATCGCCTACGAGCTTGCCGTCCTGGTCAAGCGCGTCGGGCAGCACATGATCGCAGACGCAAGATTCCCTGTCCGCGACACTGTCTAGCCAGGAGACGCCGGGGCATGAGTGAGGACGACAGATGGACCGAGTGGGACGCGGGACCTGTCTCGCGTCCCTATACCGTGACCGGCGGCCGCACGCGGCCGCGGGTCGAGCTCCGTTTTGACCTGATCGACGTCGTGGCGTGGACCGGGACGCAGGTCGATCCCATGTCCGTCAGCCATGAGGGCCGCAGCATCCTGGAGATGTGCCAGGCTCCCATTACCGTCGCGGACCTCGCCTCGGCGCTGGCGCTTCCGCTCCTCACCGTCCGGGTCCTGCTCGGCGACCTCGTCCACGACGGGCTGATCGACGTGCGGGTCGCCACCCCGAAGGGCAGGGTCACCGACCAGCGCCTGCTGGCCCGGGTGCTGGCCGGCATCAGGAACCTGTAGAACATCGGGCACCGTGGAACAGCAGGGTGCCGAAGAACAACAACAGGGCGCCATATAACTTAAGGCCCCCGGGAACACCGCAGGTTGTCGTTGGCCTAAGGCCTCGGCGAGCAGTGCGTAATCAGTACGCCTGGACGCGTCAAACCGGCGCATCCAGGCGTATTGTCGCTATTGTGCACACACTTCCGTCACGGGATAAACCGCGCCGGTACGTGGTCGACCCCGAGGTCCCGACGGCGTTCCCCATCGAGGGGAAGACGAACCTGATGGGCGACATGCCGGTCCGGCTGTGCGCCGAGGGCCAGACGCTGGCCGCCTACGGGTTCGGCCGCCAGCGGATCGCCATTCCAGCCAGCGAGATCGGCACCATCCAGTCCTACCTCGTGCGGGACAAGGACGGCACGTTCAGCGGATCGTCCCTGGCCGTCTTGACCGTGTCCGGGAAACCGCTGCTGTGGGCGCGCGGCCCGTGGCGGCCGGGCCTCGCCGAGCTGCGCCAGGCCCTGGGAGTGCCGGTGGTGACCTACCCGGCGACGTCGGACATCGTCCACTTCAAGAGGCGCTCGTCGCTGCCGTCCGGGACCCCGGTGCTGCAGGTCCGGCCGCGCTTCTGGCTGCCCTCCTGGCTCATCGCCCTCGCCGTGCTGCTGGCCATGGCCACGCTCGGCGGCGTGGCCGGGGCGCAAGTGTCCCTGCTGCTGCCGGGCGGCATCGGGGGCGTGCGTGACCTGATCGGCATCGCCCTGGGCACGGCCGGGGTGCTCGGCGCCACCTGGCTCTTCTTCGCGGTGAAGTCGCTGCTGACCGACGCGCTGCGATGGCTCGTCGCCTCGCTGCGAGCGGGAGGGCCAGCGCCATGGGACCGCATCGTGCACGTGGAAACGCCCGACAGGTGGCTCGGCGTGCTTGTCACCGTGGCGATCGGGCTGGCAATCCCCTTCTTGCTGCTGTGGGGGCCGATCATCGCGCTCAGCTCGCTCACGCACGGCTTCCGCGATGCCGCGCTGGTCGCCCAGCTCCGCCAGCATGGCACCGTGACCACCGGGCACGTGATCAACGATCCGTACTACACGACGGACTCCAACGGCGAGCAGGAGGAGCACGACCAGGCGGCACTGGTATTCACCCCCCAGGGCACATCGCAGGCCACGGAGGTCATCGACCCCGCGATCGGCGGCTGGACCTGGCCGATGCGGCCGCAGGACCCCGTCCCGATCGTCTACGACCCGGCCGACCCGACGACCGCCGCGGTGCAGGGCCAGATCACCGGCTCGGTCTGGCACGGCGCACCGACCGGCAACATCATCGCGGGCGGCCTGGCGCTGCTCGCCGAGGTGCCGCTCGTCTGGGTGTTCGTCGTCCGCGTCACGGCCGCCCGCCGCAAGGCCAGTAACGACTTCGTCAAAGGCCTCGCCTGATGCGCGCCCGTAACAGGCCTCGCCAGGCGGGCGCGGGAGTCATCAAGTGGCGCGGCGACCCGGCGCTCGACCCGAGGCATCCCACCGCCTATCCGCTTGAGGGGGCGACGGCCCTCTTCGGCGAGATGCCGGTGCGGCTGCGCGCGGAAGGCACGACGCTGGTCGGCTACGGGTTCGGCCGCCAGCGGGTCGAGATCCCGGCTGGCTCGATCGGGAAGGTCGTCATTCACCCGGAGTACGAGACGCTCCAGGGCGCTACCATGCGTCCCGGCCTGCTCGTCCTCGACAAGACCCACCACGTGCTGCTGAAGGTACCTGGGGACTGGCCCCGCGGTCCCGTTGGCGACCTGTGCGGCCATCTCGGACTGCGGAACAAGGTCGACGTCATCGGCGCGGTGACCGCCGGCCGTGAGCTGTCCTTGCTGCGGGCGGCGGCCGGGTACCGCAGGCTGCGGGTCCGGCCGCGCGGCTACCGGGTCAGGGAGGCCGTCGCCCAGGTGACGCCCTGGGTGGCGACGATGGCGGGCTTCGTGGCGGGCATGCTGGCGCCGCTGGCGCTGCCGGCTTCGGTGGGGGACGCAAGGGACCTGCTCTCGATACTCCTCGCCGCGGCCGGGCTGCCGATCGGGCGGTGGCTACCGGAGTACGCCGCGCGGTCCTCGCTGGCCGCGCTCCGCTGGGCGGCGGCCTCCCGGCGAGCCGGGTCGCTAGCCCCGGTGAACCGGTTCTTCCCCGTGGACGTCACGGACAAGTGGGTCGACTGGCTGATTACCGTGGCGCTCGGGGTGACCGCCCCCGTCCTCGCCGTCTGGGGGCTGGTCATCTCCTGCGTCGCGGCGGCCCACGGATACCAGGGAGTGCAGGCGGGCACCGTGGCCGCGGGCGCGGTGGCCATCCTCGCCGCGCCGCCGCTGGGATGGCTGTTCCTGCGACGTGTCTGGGCCCAGCGCTCCCGCCTGCGGGATGAGTTCACCAAGGACTTCGCTTGAGGAAGCTGAGGAGAGGCCCCCGGCCGGGTTTCAGGCGCCGGCGAAGGACTTGTGGAAGGCGAAGATCCGCTTCTCGCGGGCGATCGCGGCGTCCACGATCCGGTTGCGCCACGGGGTCGAGGCGGCGGCCTTGTACTCGGGGGCCGACAGCGCTGACTCGTCGGCGAGCTCGTGCAGCGACAGCCACGCGGGCGCGGTACCCGAGGTGAGCCGGTAGCGGCGGATCCGCCGCCAGCCCGGAACCGCCAGCAGCATCGGAATGTGCTCCTCGGCGTACCAGGCGGCCATGTCGTCCTCCAGCGCCGGCGGCACGGAGATCGACACGACCATGACCGTCGGCGCCGGCGAAGCACCCGGGCCGGCGGCACCGTCACCGGCAGCACTGTCACCGGCAGCACTGTCACCGGCAGCATCGTCCGAGCTGACCTGCTCGTACACCCGCCGGTCCAGCGTCGCGAGCCGGGATAGCACCGACTTCTCCCGGTCGCTGGCCGACGGGCCGAGCGCCCGGTACCCGGGGCTGTCGGTGGCCCCTGCCGTCATGAAGTACAGCGCCAGCCACGGCGGTGCCTGCCCGTCCGTCGCGCGGTACCGGTAGCCTGCGGAGATCCCTGGCACCGTGAGCCGGGCGGGCCCGTGCTCGGTGTCGTACCAGTCGTTGAACTCAGCGAGCGGGACCGGCCCTGGGTCGGTGTAGGCGAAGAGCAGACCATCAGCAGCCATGGTCTTGATGGTAGCCCGCGCCTCGCCGACCCCGACAGTGATCCGGCTCCCGACCCCGACGGTGATCCGCGGACCCTAGTGGGCCGGCGCGGCCAGTGGGTCAACGCCGGACAAGTCGGCGGCCTTGATCCGGATCATGATCACCGAGACCAGCAGCGCCAGCAACCCGATCAGCGCCGAGACCAGGTACCCGTGCGAGAACCCGTAGGCCAGCGCGTGGTTGTACACCGCCGTCTGCTGGGCCTTGGCCTGCAGTGCAGTCAGGTGCGCAGGGTGCCCTGCCTTGGCCGCCGCGGCCTGGCCGGCCGCCGCCGCGGACCGCGCGTTCGACGCGACCGCCGACCATGCGACCGTGCCGAGCAGCGCGAGGCCGATCGACCCGCCGACCTGCTGCCCGGCGTTCATCAGCGAGGACGCCGCGCCGGTGTCGTTGTCGGCCACCTTGGCGAGGGCGACCAGCGACAGCGGGACGAAAGTCGTCCCCATCCCGAAGGCAACCACCATGGTCGGGCCGAGGACGCTGCCCGCGTAGGAGCTGTGCTCCGTCAGCCGGGACAGCCACAGCATCCCGAGCCCGATGAACGCCGGGCCGGCGATCATCAGCGGCCGCGCCCCGATCCGGGCGACCAGTTGCGAGGACAACGCCGAGGCGACCAGGATCGACGCGACCATCGGCAGGAACGAGAGCCCGCTCTTCAGCGGGCTGTAGCCCCACACCTGCTGGGTGAAGATGCCCAGGAAGAAGAACATGCCGAACAGGGCGGTCCCGATGCACAGGCTGAGCAGGTAGGCCCCGGACCGGTCCCGGCTGCGCAGCACCCGCACCGGCACCAGCGCGTGCTTGCTGCGCGCCTCGATGAAGCCGAACGCCACCAGCAGCACCACGGCCGCCACCAGGGAGACGACCACCTTGGGGTCACCCCAGTGCGAGACCCCGCTGGAGTCGGTCGCCGCGTTGGACAGGCCGTACACCAGCGCGCCCAGGCCGATCGACCCGGTGATCGCGCCCGGCAGGTCGAACTTGCCGCGCTGCCGCTGCGACTCGCCGAGCACCCGTGGCGCGAGCGCCAGCACCAGCGCCCCGATCGGGACGTTCACGAACAGCACCCACCGCCAGTCGAGGTAGTTGACCAGCAGCCCGCCGGCGATCAGCCCGATGGCCGCGCCGGAGATGGACATCGCCGCGTACACGCCCATCGCCCGGTTGCGCTCCTTGCCCTCCGGGAACGTCACGGCGATCAGCGACAGCGACGTCGGGGCGGCGAACGCGCCCCCGATGCCCTGGACGACCCGCGCGGTCAGCAGCCACTCCTGGTTGGTGGCCAAGCCGCCGAGCAGCGAGGCGATGGTGAACAGCGCGATGCCGAAGATGAAGATCCGCCGCCGCCCGAGCAGGTCTCCCGACCGCCCGCCCAGCAGCAGCAGGCCGCCGAACGCCAGCGTGTACGCGTTCACGACCCACTCGAGGTTGCTGCCGGAAAAGTGCAGCGCGTCCTGGATGTGTGGCAGCGCGACGTTGACGATGGTCGCGTCCAGCACGACCATGAGCTGCGAGGTGGCGATCACGACCAGCGCGAGCCCGAGGTGCCGGGGCCGGGCCCGGTCGTCAGAGCTGGCGCCGCGCGATAGGCGCGCGGTCGCCGTCTCCGGAGGTGTGGCAGACAAAATGCTCCCCTTGCCGTCTTCTTGCCTGACCGCACAACGAGGCCAGACTCATCTCCCTAATACCGAACGACTCCGGCTGGCCCCTTGCACGGCCAGGCCCACCTCCAGCTTGAACAGCGCGGGCAGGTCCGGGGGAGTGAGGCCAACGGCGCCAGCGATAAAGTGACTGATGGCTGCAGCCTGCTTCACCACGCCGGTGAGCGCGTCGAGGATCTCCCTCGACTGCGTCTCCGCCTGCTGACTCACCCCCATGATTAGCTCGACAATTTAGTAGCTCAACTAATTCCGGGCTGTGAGACTTCGGGGTGTGAGACACAGCACAACCATCGGCCGCGGAATCGCGTCTTCACTGACGTGACCATCACTTCCCCGTCTCGCCGGCGGTTCCTTGCCGGGACTTCGGTACTCGCGGTGAGCGGCCTGGCTGCCACCGCATGCACCACCGATCGGTGGGCATCGGGGTCGGCGACCCCTACTCGCATCGCACTCTCCCCGGCCGCGGCGACGCACCCCGCGGTCCTGGCGAGGTCTGCCGGGCCGACGCCAGCGGACTGGACGGCACTGGGCCATGACCTGCACGGCACCCTGGTGCGGCCGGGGGACGCCAGCTATGCCGTCGACAAGCTGTTGTACGACCCTCGGTTCGACGGCCTGAAGCCGGCCGGGATCGCCTACTGCCACAGCATCGCTGACGTGCAGACGTGCCTGGCGTTCGCGCGGAAGTTCGGCGTGCCGGTGGCCACGCGCTCAGGCGGGCACAGCTACGCGGGCTGGTCATCGACCACCGGGCTGATCGTCGACGTCACGCCACTGCGCGAGGTGGCCGTGTCCGGTTCGGTCGCGGCCATCGGGGCCGGGGCGCGCCTCATCGACGTGTATAACGGCCTGTACGCCCACGGGCGGGCGCTGCCCGGCGGGTCGTGCCCGACCGTGGGCATCGCCGGCCTCACGCTCGGCGGCGGAATTGGCGTCACGGGCCGGGCGCACGGGCTGACCTGCGACAACCTGGTTTCGGTGCAGGTCGTCACCGCGAACGGCACCGTCATCGAGGCCTCGCCGGGCAACCACCCGGACTTGTTCTGGGCGTGCCAGGGAGGCGGCGGCGGGA
>Ga0210389_10005105_pt1 | contig 10188 bp, 8 predicted proteins | sample IncBWH28OmetaG_FD_160127 | JGI IMG/M metagenome (GOLD analysis project Ga0210389, IMG submission 160127) | Forest soil microbial communities from Barre Woods Harvard Forest LTER site, Petersham, Massachusetts, United States - Inc-BW-H-28-O ...
GTCTTCGCCTCGGCCCTCGACACCAGCGGGATCCCGGCCGCCGTCCTCACCTCCCCCGCCGCGTGTGCCTACATCACGGGGCGCACTGGCGAAAACGAGCTCACCGTCCCCAGCGGAAGCACGGGCCTTACCTGAAACACGGGCGGAAGCATGGGCGACGGCCAGGCGAGCGCCGACGGCAACCTCGTGCGGGCCGCCTACGCCGCCCTGCAGCGGCTCGGCCTGCTCAGCGTGGACTCGCGCGACGCCGTTCGCACCGTCTGGCTGCACACGGCGGTGCGGGCCGCGGTTCGCGCCTACCTCGCGCCAGGCAACGTCGAGCAGGTAGCCGCGGCCGCGGCCACGGCGCTGCTCGAGGCCTGGCCGGACCCGGGCGCACCGGGGAGCGGCCCCCCGCTCAGCCTGGCGCTGCGGGACTCCGCCGCCGCGCTGCGCGCCTTCGCGGGCGACCTGCTGTGGAAGCCAGAGGCGCATCCGGTACTGCTGCGGGCGGGGACGTCGCTCGCGGAGGCCCCCGCGCTCACCGACGCCGCCATCGCGTACTGGCAGGCACTCAGCGCCGCGAGCGGCCAGCTACTCGGGTACGGGCACGCGCAGTCGGTACTCGCCAGGGACCGGCTCGCCGACGCCTTCGCCAGCAGCGAGCGCCTGGCCGAGGCGCTTCCCGTCTTCGAGGCGACGCTCTCCGACCGCGAGGCGACATTCGGCCCGCAGCACCAGGAGACGGTCACCGCACGGCTGAACGTGGCCAGGTCACTGAACGCGGCGGGACGCGAGCACGAGGCCATCGCGCGGTACGAGCAGGTGCTCGCGGCGCGGGAGCGGTCGGGCGGGCCCGGGCACCGGGAGACGCTCGCGGTGCGGGTCCAACTCGCCGCCGCCTACGAGGTGGCGGGCAGGCGCGGCGACAGCATCAAGCTGTACGAGCGGGCGCTCGACGACGCTGAACGGGAACTCGGCCCGACCCACAGGGACACGCTGTCGGCCCGGGTCAGCCTGGCCGGCGCGTACCTGGGCGCGGGCCAGGCGCGCGAGGCGATCGCCGCGTTCCAGCGAGCGCTGGCCGACACCGAGCGCACGGCCGGCGCGGACGACCCGGCCACGCTGGCCACGCGGGCCAGCCTGGCCGGCGCCTACCGGGCCGCGGGGAAGACGAAGGAGGCGATCGCCTGCTGCGAGCGGGTGCTCGCCGACCGGGAGCGGCTGTTCGGCGCGGACCACCTCGACACGGTCACCGCGCGCGGCAGCCTCGGCTACGCCTACCGCACCGCCGGGCGGCTGAAGGACGCCATACCGCAGTACGAGCGCGTGGTGGCGGACAGGGAGCGGCTGCTGCCCGCCGGCCATCGCGACACGCTCGCCGCGCGGGCCATCCTCGGCGCCGCCTACCAGCAGGGACGGCGCCTGCGGGAAGCGATCACCACTTATGAGCGGGTGATCGCCGACAGCGAGCTTGCGCTCGGCCCCGGTGACGTCGACACGCTGACCGCGAGGTGCAACCTGGCCACCGCGTACTACGAGGCAGGGCGGATGGCCGACGGGGTCAGGGTGCTCCGCCGCGCCCTCGCCGACTGCGAGCGGCACCTGGGGGCGGGCCATCCGATGACCAACACGGTGAGGAACAACCTTCAAGCCGCGACGGAGTGAGCATGGCCCCACAGCAGTTCGACTACATCATCGTCGGCGGCGGCTCGGCGGGCAGTGCGCTTGCCGCCCGGCTGTCGGCCGACTCGACCACCCGGGTGCTCGTGCTCGAGGCGGGCAGGTCTGACTACCGCTGGGACCCGTTCATCCACATGCCCGCGGCGCTGACCTTCCCGATCGGCTCGCGGTTCTACGACTGGAAGTACGAGTCTGAGCCCGAGCCCCACCTGAACGGGCGGCGGATCTATCACGCCCGCGGCAAGGTGCTCGGCGGGTCGTCGTCGATCAACGGGATGATCTTCCAGCGCGGCAACCCACTTGACTACGAGCGGTGGGCCGGCGACCCCGGGATGTCAACGTGGTCCTACGCGCACTGCCTGCCGTACTTCAGGCGGATGGAGAACTGCCTGGCGGCGCCGGGCACACAAGACGAGCAGTTCCGCGGCACCGACGGCCCGCTCGTGCTCGAGCGCGGCCCGGCCACCAACCCGCTGTTCGGCGCGTTCTTCGAGGCGGTGCAGCAGGCCGGGTACCCGCTGACGTCCGACGTGAACGGGTTCAGGCAGGAGGGCTTCGCCGCCTTCGACAGGAACATCTCCGACGGGCGGCGGCTGTCCGCGGCGCGGGCGTACCTGCACCCGGTGATGTCCCGGCCGAACCTGCGGGTGGTGACCTCGGCGCACACCACGCGGATCCTGTTTAGCGGGACGCGGGCGACCGGGGTGGAGTTCGTGCTCAGGAGTGACGCCGGGGTGGTCACCGTCTCCTCCGCGCCGCGCCGCGCCTACGGAGGTGAGGTGATCGTGTGCGCCGGCGCGTTCGGGTCACCGCAACTGCTGCAGCTGTCCGGGATCGGCAACGCGCCGGACCTGTCGTCGCTTGGCATTCCCGTCGTCACCGACCTGCCGGGTGTCGGCGAGAACATGCAGGACCACCTGGAGGTCTACATCCAGTACGGGTCCAAGCTGCCGGTGTCGGTCGCGCCGGCGCTCAAGTGGCGCAACCGCCCCTCCGTGGCGCTGCGGTGGGCGCTGGCCAGGTCGGGCCCAGGAGCCACGAACCACTTCGAGGCGGGCGGCTTCCTCCGGTCCAACGACACCGTCCGCTACCCCAACCTCATGTTCCACTTCCTGCCCATCGCGATCCGCTATGACGGGTCCGCCCCCGCCGGCGGCCACGGGTACCAGGTGCACATCGGCCCGATGTACTCCGACTCGCGCGGCACGGTGAAGCTGACCTCGGCGGAGCCGTTCGACAAGCCCGCCCTGCGGTTCAACTACCTGTCCACGCAGACCGACCGCGCCGAGTGGACCGAGGCGATCGCGATCGCGCGGCGGATACTGAACCAGCCGGCGTTCGACGAGTTCAACGACGGGGAGCTGTCGCCTGGCCCGTCGGTCTCCACCGAGGCGGAGGTGCTCGACTGGGTGGCGCGGGACGCGGAGACCGCGCTGCACCCGTCCTGCACCTGTGCGATGGGCACCGGGCCGCTGTCGGTCACCGACCCGCTGTCGCTCGCGGTGCACGGAGTGTCGGGGCTGCGGGTGGTTGACGCGTCCGTTATGCCTTATGTCACGAACGGAAACATTTACGCGCCGACGATGATGATCGCGGAGAAGGCGGCCGACCTGATCGTGGGGAACACGCCGCTCACCCCGACAACAATTCCCTTTTATCGCCATAAATCGGGCGCCGACGTCGAGTAGCCGCCGGGCGGCTGTTCCGCCCACATCGTGGAACCAATCGCGGTATGGCGGGCAATGTCTGGACACTTGGCGGGCAATCTCCGCATCATCATGTCCAAATCAATGACTGTTTGATGGGAGCTGCCCTTCATGTCCGGCCCCGAAGATGACCCTCTTCCCGAGGCGGTCGCGCTCGTTGACGGGGCCGCTCGCGCGGGACTTAGGCTCAGGCTGCTCGGCGGGCTCGGGGTGCGCGTGCTCTGTCCCGACTTCCCGCCGCGGCTGCGGGCCGGCCAGGACATGGACCTGGCCTGCGCGTCCAAGGGGCGGCGCGACGTCGCGGCCTACCTGGAAGAGAGCGGCTGCGTCCCCGACAAGATGTTCAACTCGCTCAACGGCGACCGGCAGATGTACTTCACCGCGCCCTCCGGCCGGCCCGTCGACGTCATGGTCGACCGGCTGGTCATGTGCCACACGCTGGACTTCCGGCCCTCGTTCGGCAACTCCTCGCTCACCCTCGATCCCGCCGACCTGCTGCTTTCCAAGCTTCAGATCATCGAGCTGAACGCCAAGGACGCGCGCGACATCACGCACCTGCTGTCCGGGGTGCCGATCGGCGGAAAGGCGCCGGGCCAGGCGAGCGGCGAGCCGTTCATCGACACGGGCCGCTTCGGCGAGGTGCTGGCGGCGGACTGGGGGTGGTGGCGCACCACGACGGGAAACCTGGAGAAGCTGCCCGCGCTGCTCGCGGAGAGCCAGGAGATGATCCCGCCGCAGCCGCGCTTCGACGCGCGCGAGCAGGCGGCACGGCTGCTCGACGTGGCCAAGTCGGTCCCGAAGTCGATGAAGTGGAAGCTGCGGGCCAACGTCGGTGACCGGCTCCGCTGGTACGAGCTGCCAGAAGAGGTAGCGCACTGAATCTCCCCCCGGGGGCCAACCCCCCGGTGACTCCCCGGCATGGAGGGCTCCCGCCCCCCATACCCCCCGGGGGGCCGCCCCGCAAAAACCGCGGCGCGACCCCAGAGGTTCGCCGTAACAACTGGCAGGAAAGCGACACCGCTCATGAAGATGTTCTTCGCCACCGACATCCACGGGTCGGAGATCTGCTGGAAGAAGTTCCTGAACGCCGCCGCGTTCTACAAGGCCGACCTGGTCGTGCTCGGCGGCGATGTCACCGGCAAGGTCATGGTCCCCATCGTTGCCTACCCCGGCCACTGGGAGGTCACGGTCCGCGGCGAGCGGCTGCGCCTGGACAGCAGGGATGAGCTGCTCAAGGTCGAGCAGCAACTGCGGGACCGCGGCTCGTACCCGGCGATCGTCACGCGCGAGGAGCTCGATCAGCTGAGCTCGCAGGACGCGATCGACCAGCGGTTCAACGCCGAGATGACCCATTCGCTCGACCGCTGGCTCGACATGGCCGACGGCAAGCTGCGCGGCGGCGCGATCCCGTGCATCCTCAACGGCGGCAACGACGACATCTTCGAGATCGACCCGATCCTGGAGTCGGCGCCGAGCGTGACGTTCGCGGAGGGAAAGGTCATCGACCTCGCGGGAACCGGGTTCACGATGATCTCGATGGGCTACACCAACCCGACGCCGTGGGACACTCACCGCGAGGCGCCGGAAGAGGAGCTCGCCGCGCGGATCGACGCCGTCGCGGCCCGCGTACCCGACATGAACAGGACCGTGTTCAACTTCCACGCGCCGCCGTACGGCACCGGGCTCGACGAGGCACCGGAACTGGACGCGACCATGCGGCCCACGCACGGCGGAGCGGTCATGAAGCCGGTCGGCTCCACCGCCGTCCGCGACGCGATCCTGAAATACCAGCCGCCGCTTTCTGTCCACGGGCACATTCACGAAAGCCGCGGCGTGGCCAAAGTGGGGCGGACCCGCACCGTCAACCCCGGAAGCTCATACGGGGATGGCGTCCTCCAGGCCGCCCTGATCGACATCAATCCAAAAAACGGAAAAGTCAAGTATGTCCTAGTTAACGGCTGAATGTTATGGTGCTGCCGTGACGGAAGGTGCGTATTGACATTTTTCTATTAAATATAGGAGGGGCCCATGGCAACTGATGCGCTAGGCGAAGAAAGGCCAACGCTATTCCTGCGGAAAGCGACGGGCCTGGTGCGCGGCTGGTCGGTTCGCGACTCGATGATCTACGCCTGCCTGTCGACCAACGTCATTACGCTCGGCCTCGTCGAATTCGCCTACCAGGACGCGTTCCCCGCCGGCCAGCTGCTCACCGCGGTGCTCGTCTCCGGCGTCTGGGTCTCCTTCCTCGTCCTCGCCTACAGCGGGCTCGTCGTCACTATCCCCCGGGCAGGCGGCGACTACGTGTGGCAGTCGCGCATCCTGGGCAGCGGGCTCGGGTTCGTGATGGCCGCCACCGGCTGGTGGTTCATTCTCTGGCTGTGGGCGCCGATCTACGGGTCAGTGCTCTCCGAGGAGTTCTTCCAGCCGCTCTGGGTGGCGTTCAACGACCCGTCGGGCGCCGCCTGGTTCGCCACGCACACCGGCACGTTCGTCGTCACGCTGATCACGATCGCCGTGGCCGGCCTGCTCGTCTCGCTGGGAATGTCGGGCTACGCGCGCGTCCAGAAGTGGTGCTTCTACGGTGGCCTGCTCGGATTCGCGATCATCGTCATCTTGCTGCTCGCCTTCAGCCGCAACGACTTCATCTCCGCGTTCAACAATGAGACGGGGAAGCTGTTCGGCATGAAGAACGCGTACGCGGGCACCATCGCGGACGCCGGCTCCAAGTCGATCGGGTACACGCCGGCGCCGTTCGGCGTGGCCGGCACGTTCAGCCAGTCGATGCTGCTCGTGCCCATGCTGATGTTCTACCTGCTCTGGCCGAACTGGGGCACCACGCTGTACGGCGAGATCCGCGGTGCGTCTGACTTCAAGCGGGTTTTCAGCGGCATGTTCTTCGGCCTGTGGACCACGGTCGCGCTCTCGGTCGTCTTGCTGCTGCTGTTCGCCAAGACGTTCGGCTTCAACTTCTACCAGGACGCCAACGCGCTGTGGATCGACAGCGCCTACGGGTTGCCGTCCGCGCACGCGCTGCCGATCTTCCCCTACCCGGTGGTGCTGGCCAGCTGGCTGGTGAACAACCAGGTGTTCCAGGTGATCCTGCTCTTGCTGATGAGCCTGTGGTTCTTCGCCTGGGTGGGGACGCTGTTCCTGTCGTCGACGCGGGTGATCTTCGCCGCGGCGTTCGACCGGATCCTGCCGGACGGCGCGGCGCAGGTGTCGGAAAAGCGGCGGGTGCCGGTGTGGTCGCTGGTGCTCATGCTGCTGCCGGCCATCGGGCTGGCGGCGCTCTACTCGTATAACTCGACCTTCCACACCTACACGCTGGACGCGACGCTGGTCATCGCGGTCACCTACCTGTTCTCCGCGTTCGCCGTGGTGATCCTGCCGTGGCGCAAGCCGGACCTGTGGGCCGCGTCGCCCGCCTCGCGGCTCAAGGTCGCTGGCGTGCCTGTCGTCCCTGCCGCCGGCGTGATCACCATCGGGCTCATCGGGTACTGCCTGTACGAGTGGCTGTCCAACAGCGCGTACGGCGTCAACAACAACGACTCGCTGATCTACATGGGCGCGATGTACGTCCTCGCGCTGGTGATCTACCTCGCGGCCCGCGTCATCAGGTCCCGTCAGGGCATCGACCTCTCCCTGATCAACAAGGAGATCCCGGTCGAGTAGCAGGCGGCGGCCGCCGCCGTGAGCGTTACGTGGGATACAAAGGGCCCGCCTGGGGGCCTTTTGTATCCCACGTCTGCTGCTAGCGGGTCAGGCGCGGCGCAGGATGAGGATCATCCGCCAGGCGGTCGGCGCGCCGAGGGCAGTCGTCTCGTCGAAGTCGCCGTAGCTCGCCACCAGCTCGAAGCCCGCGGCGCGGGCACTGGCCAGGGCGATGGCGGCGGTGAACTCCGTCAGGGTCCAGAAGCGGTTCGGCACCACGTCGCTGACCGTGCGGATGGTGCCGTCCTTGGACGTCGCGGTGATCGTCATGTGCTCGTTGGTCACCTGGGTCAGCGGGTCGATCCTGTCGCCCCTGCCGCCCCAGTGGACCTCGGCGTGCAGTCCGTCAGGGGCGTCGACGGTCCACTCGCTGCTGGTGCGCGGCTCCGGCGCGAAGAAGTCCGCCGGGTGCGCGAGTTCCACGATGTACAGGCCGCCGGCGACCAGGTGCGCCCGCACCGCGGTCAGGTGCCTGACCAGGTCATCGAGGGTGAACAGGTGACAAGCCGAGTTCAGCATCGTGATGGCGGCGTCGAACAGGACCTGGCCCCCGTCGGGGCCTGTCACGCGGAAGTCGCGCATGTCGGCCTCGACCACGTCGAGCGGCACCCCGGCCGCCTTCGCCTGGCCGGCCGCGTAGCCGCACATTGCCGCGGACCAGTCGAGCGCCGTCGCGCGCAGGCCGCGCCTGGCTAGTTCCCTGGCGTGCTCGGCCGGCCCCGCGGCGAGTTCAAGCACCGAGCCAACCACGGCACCGGCGCCGGAACCGGCGCCTGTGCCTGCGCCCGCGAAGTGCGTGGCGCACCAAGCCTGGAGCGCGCTGACTTCGGCTGGGATGTCGCGGTAGGCGCAGGCAAGCTCGTACAGCTCGGGTTCGTCGTAGATACCGGTCACCCCAGCAATGATGCCCCAGCCGGCCCGCCGCCGGGACCACGGGTGGTACGCGGCGCGAGAAACCGGACCGATGCGGACGAAGACACGAACACGTTCGGAATCGTCTTGATGAGAAGTCGCGCGATTCCGCACAGTGACGGCGACAGCACCCGAACATCACCTGTCAAATCCGCAACGCATCTACCGCCGCTTGACCTCGTGGGGCAGACTGACCGCATGATGACTGAGGCGGAGGCACTCAAGACCCTGGCGCGCGAGGATCCCGCTGTCGCCGACGACGCCAGAACCGCACTCCGCTCGCTGACATCGGGGGACGGCCTCGGTGCGATCTCGCTGCTGCGACTGCAGGAATTCCTGTGGTACGGGCTGCAGGCGGGGGGACCGCAGTCGGCGGATGAGTACCTGGCCGTCACCCGGGCGCTCGCCCGCCTGTTCACCCTCGCCGGGATGGAACGCTACGCGGAGGTCTGTGCCAGCGAGGAGACCGCGCAGATCCTCACCGCATACGGCAACTCGCGCGCGGAAGGCATCGCGGCCTACACCAGGGCGCTCGCCACCTCCCACGCGGTGCCGCCGGACACCGACCTGCTCGCCTGGTCCTCGGTCATGGGGCCAGAGGAGCGCGCCGCCTACGACGCGTGCGCCGCGGCGATCGAGCTCGCGGTCGCCGCTCGCGAGCTGAGGGTGGGGGTAAGCGGCTGGAAGACCAAGCGCGCCGCGCTGGTCGAGCGCTGGCTCACCAGGGCCGTGCACACTCCGGGCATGGACACCTGGCTCAGCCGGATCAGCGCCGAGCGGATCGAGGAATGGGCGCACGGCCACCCGGGCGAACGCTCCCGTCTGGCCCGCAGCGTGATGCCCAAGCTGCTTGAGCCGCCCGACCTGCCGGGCGAGCCGCTGCCCACGCTTGCCTGGCTGCTCGGGCACGCGACAGAAGGGCTGCGGCTGACCGCGCGGCACTACATCGCGCCCGCCCTGGTCGGTGAGGCGGCGGCGCTGTTCGGCTGGGGGCCCACGGGCGGCACTCCCGAGCAGGCGGCCAGAAGGCACCAGGAGCTCGACGTCTACCCGCTGCACACCCTGCGCGGCCTGGCGCAGCACGAGATGGGCGCGGTGCGCCGCAGCGGCTCGGCCCTGGTGCTGACCAGAACGGGGCGCCTCATGGCCGACGACGCCGCGGTCCGCTGGCACATCGGGACCGCGTCGCTCATCGGACCAGACGACGGCACGGACCCGGACTTCACCGTCGCCGTGCGCGAGGCCGCGCTGCTCCTGATCACCCTGCACGACAGTCCCGTCAGCTACGAGGAGCTGGCGTCGCGGCTGACCGAGCTGCACGCGGCGGAGGGATGGGCGTCGCGGTCCGGCGGCAGCCTCGCGAGCGCGATCCGCGGCGAGATCCACGTCTTGCGGCACCGGCTGCGCGCGCTGCAGCTGCTTAACGAGGCCGCCCCCGTCGGCTCGGTGGCCCTCACCAGCATCGGGACGGCGGCGGCGCTTTCCGGGCTGCTCGCCCGCGCGCTGCGCCCGCGTCGACACGAGCGTGGATAGCCGCGACCTGTCACACTTACGAACCATGCGCACGCTGCTCGCTGACCACCCGCTGGTCACCCACAAGCTCACGATGCTCCGCGACTCTCGCACCGACACCGCCACCTTCCGCACGCTGGCGGACGAGCTCGTGACCCTGCTCGCCTACGAGGCCACGCGCGAGATCCGCGTCGCCGCTGTCTCCGTCAGGACTCCGGTCGCGGTCGCTACGGGCGCCAGGCTGACGGCGCCGAAGCCGTTGATCGTCCCGGTGCTGCGCGCCGGGATCGGCATGCTCGACGGGATGACCCGGCTGCTGCCGATGGCCAGCGTCGGCTTCGTCGGCATGGTCCGCGACGAGGAGTCGCTTGTCGCCTCGACCTACGCGAACCGGCTGCCGAACCGGCTTGACGGCCGGGAGGTGTTCGTCCTCGACCCGATGCTCGCCACTGGCGGCACGCTCGTCACGGTCATCTCCATGCTGCGGGACCGCGGCGCGCAGGCGGTCACCGCGATCTGCCTGCTCGCCGCGCCCGAGGGCCTGGCCAGGCTCGAGGAGGCATTCCCGGCCGACGACGTGCGGGTGGTCACTGGCGCGGTCGATGACCGGCTCAACGACAAGGGGTACATCGTGCCGGGGCTCGGCGACGCCGGTGACCGTCTCTTCGGCGAGATTTAACCAGAA
>Ga0210389_10005106_pt1 | contig 10187 bp, 8 predicted proteins | sample IncBWH28OmetaG_FD_160127 | JGI IMG/M metagenome (GOLD analysis project Ga0210389, IMG submission 160127) | Forest soil microbial communities from Barre Woods Harvard Forest LTER site, Petersham, Massachusetts, United States - Inc-BW-H-28-O ...
TCGAAAAGATTGCATCCAGAGTTGCAGTGGGAGCTCTTGCGCTCATGAGTTTGCTGAGCATGACTGTGAGCACGCGGGCACAGGAGGCAGAGAGGCCCTATCCGAAGATGCTGCCACTTTCGCAATATTTAATGGACCGGAACGCCGCAATCGCGCTGGCGCGAAGTGCTGCTCCGGAGGGCATTTCAAAGGATGCGTCTGTTTTGGTGCTGACGCCCAAAGGCTGGGAAACAGCGGTCAAAGGAACAAACGGTTTTGTGTGCATGACGGGGCCGGCATGGACGGCCAGCATTGACTTTTATGACGTCTGGAGTCCAAAGCAGAGAGGGGCGATTTGCCTCAATCCAGCGGCTGTGCGGTCGATCCTGCCGCTTTTTCGTAAGCTGACGGAAATGACGCTCGCTGGAGTGACCTCTGTAAAAGAGCGCATCGCGGGCATTCAAGAGGCGTATGCGCAGAAGGAGATTCCGCCGGTGGAGCCGGGGGCAATGAGCTATATGATGTCCAAGGACGCATACCTTAGCCATCTGGGTTCGCACAATTTATGCCACGTGATGTTCTTCTTGCCGATCAAAGATCCTGCCGAATTGAACGCCGATGATCCGAAAGCACCCATTTCTTCGACATCTATCTGGTTCCCTGACCCTGACAAAGCGGATAGTCCACTGAACAAAGAGCTGCCGCCGCTGCGGACCGTCCCAATCGAAGTGCCCTATTGGTCCGATGGCACTCCGGCGTTCCACTAAATATAGCCGTATGGCAACAGATTGCTTCCGGTTAGCCGACGATACTTCAAGAATCTTCGGAAGTGTTGCGCAGTGGTGAACAGGGAGATGCAAGTGCCGCATACGCGAAATTGTCCGGACGCACCCGATCGGTGCCTCTCGTTGGGATTGCCGAGGAATTGCCGACCGCGACCAACTGCTCAGAATTACTGTGCGATTACTTTGACGCCGAAGACGGACGGACTCTCGCGCTCTCTGCCTGCTCCGCAATACAACTGACGCCATCCGGATTTTGTGCCTTGTATGTGTTGAGCTGGGCTACGGTGGCATGGATGCGGTGTTGAAGCGCTTTTTGTGCCTGCAGGAACTTTTCTGAGTTCTGGTTCAGTTGATTGATCTGCTGTGCGCTTTTGACTTCCTTCAGGATGTCATAGGCGGAATCCTCGATTGATAAACCGTATTTCAAGAACTGTGCGGATGCGGGGGAAAGGCGAAGAATCTTTTGCACCTTCTCATCGCCGAGTCCCATGTCGATAATCTGGCGGACTCCATCCAGGGAGCCTTCGAGATCGCCTTTGTATTTGTCTTGGAATTCAAATAACTCGCGTTCATCGGTCAATTCATCGAGATGCTTCTGATCGAGAGCTGCGCGGCGTATCGCCTCCTGAAGGTAAGCCTTGCGCTGATCCATTTGTTCCCACTTCTTTTGCAGCTCACCTACTTTGGTAGAGTCTTTTTCGCTAGAAATCTCGCGATAGAGTTTCTCAATTTCGCCGTCGGATTCCTTGATCATGTCGTTGAGATGCTCGGCAAGCTTTTCTCCGCTGTATTCGCGAAGCATATCGAATCCCCGCTTCCACGCATCGTCTTCGGCTTCATTTACGTCTTTTTCCAATTCCTCGCGGTCTTCGTTGTGCATGTTCTGAGTTTCCATCAGCCGGCGCAGAGCATCCTGCACACCCGTGAGCTGCGCGCAAAGTTGACTGTGTGTGGGTGCAGGCTTTATGGCGGCCGGCGTTGCTGGAAGCGCGGAAGCCGTATGAACGGGAACCGGCGTGGGAAGAATCGGCATGCTCGCCGAAGGCGTTCGCAGTAGCGCGGGTTTCGATTGACTGGCATGAGTGAGATCAACCGGAGCGGACCCGGAACTTTGCGACAAACTGGCCAGCGCGCCCGTCGCGTTGTCGCGCGCAATAGATAAATGTGCATTCGCATTTTCGAAGATCGCGCGCGCGGCCTCGGACGCATCCTCACCGGTCTTAGCCACGTCCATCATATTTTTGAGCGCCGCTTGCTGGTCCACCGTAGGTTCCACACTGGCGAGCTGGCTCTGGGCTGTCTGAACCGCGCTTTGGTCAGCTGTCGCCTGGGCCTGAGCCGCTTTGTAATTCTCGCTGGCGTCGGCCTCCGTCTGCGATGCTTGTTGATACTGCTGATTGGCCTGCTGAAAATTCGTCACCTGCGGATCCTGCGAAGGAGCCGTCAGCGCGGGATTGTTCTGAGCGGCACGAAGCGCCGTGTCTTCCGCTACGTCGCGCTCTGGGCCAGACAACTTCTCTGCGGCTTGGGCCAATTGCGGCGCTTGACTGGGTTGAACTCCGTCCAGATAAATGCCAGGCAAGCCCGGAATGCCCTGGCCATGCGCGCCAGAGCCAGCGGCAAGACTTGGATTGCCGGCAGTTGCGTCCGCCGCATTTCCCTTTCCGGCGACGTTGGCAGCTCCGCCCGATATTTGGCTGGACGATGTTTGATTGGACGACGTTTGATTGGACGATGACGCATCCCCGCCGGCAGGTCCGCCAACATAAATGCCCGGAAGGCCCTTCACTCCGTAAGAGGTCGCGCTGGCATTGCCCACTTTTAGCTGTAGATCGCCTGGGCCCGAGGCGGTCATGCCTTTCAGTTGCAAACCGCCGGGCCCGGTCGAATTCATACCCTTCAGCGACAAATTAAGTGGGACGCCTTCGAGTTTCAATTCGCTATTCAGACGGGCAAACATGGCATCGATGCGCTGTTGCTCGGCCAGACGCTGCTGTTCCGCCGCTTCCTGCTGGCGTCGCAGCATTTCCTGCTGGAAAGCTTGTTGCTGCTGTTGTGCGGCGGCGTTGTTCTTGGCCATCGAGCTCAGGAATCCGTTGATCGCACCTTGCATGGCCGCGTTGGCCATCCCGGTACGGAGTTGCTGGTTCATCTGCTGGCGCAAGGCCGTGCCGGTCAGCGGGGCTGCCGCGCCCAATGCGGAATTACTTCCCCCCGCGGCGCTGCAGGCCGCTAGCACCTCGGCACTGGTGGGATTAGGACTGGGGCAACTTATAGTCACACCGTTCCCACACTCAATCGGTCCCGCGCAAGTTGCGGGTGGGTTCGATTGTCCTCTCGCCATCGAAGCTCCCAGGACGATCGTAGCTGCTGCGATGAAGGTGAACCGGAGGCGCGGCAATGTAGAGAACGCGATATTTCGGGAAAGTCGATCTATGGTCGAGCACCGAGTGCGACTCATCAGAGGCTCCAGACAGAATTCATGAAGATTTTTTCGGGGAGTAATCGTTCACTATGGAACGACGGAAATCTTGGGGTCAAGATGACTTCTGGTGTTGTTCTTTGGCCGCCGATGTTCAGGCACGGAAACGGAAGAGATCCCGGCGGAAGTTACCAAGGATACTGTGTTTATGTGTTTTACCGTTGCCCCGTCGTGGATGCTTTCTTAGCCTTGGATTTGACTATTTGTAAGGAAGCGGCATTTATGCTGAAGCCGATAGCGCGAGCGGCAGCCAGCTCCGCCAAGTCTCTCGCAGCAAGAATAATTTACGAATGAGAGCCTGAAAATGACTCGAACGAAAAGAAGCTCGAAAAAAACAACAGTCGTCTGGCTATGCCTGGCGCTGCTCTGTACGGTCCCGCTCGGACCCGGATTGCTGGCCGCCGAGAACTTTATTCCCCGCGACAAAGACGAAGCCTGGAAGTGGCTTAGCGAAAGCTTGAAACACGCCGGCATCACGATCGACAAGGTTGAGAACAACATCGTTTTCGTCCACTCCGGTAATAGTCATTTTGGTATCAACCTTGAGATGACGACCTCGGCAAATCTGGTAATGCCCCCGCAATCGATTGGCGCCAGCGCGGGTGTCGAGTGGTACGAATTTCCCAAAATCAAGGATTCTCCGGGACACATTAACTGGCACAGCGCCTGGTCGAATGAGGCCTTCCGCGACCAACGTCGATTTCAAGGTGCGCTCATTTTCCTGGCTCGCACGACTCAGGAAGAGATAGAGGCCAAAATGGCTTCCGCCCTGGAAGATTTCAAACCCAAAGCCGCAGCCTGGCGGCAGCTGGCGGTCAAGCCAGAGATGCCGGAGGAAGCGCATCGGCACCAGGTGCTGGCCGAAAATGCATTTCAGGCAAAAGACATCGGCAAGGCGATCGCCGAATATGAAGCGGCACTCCGCGTGTTTCCCTATTGGCCCGAGGGCGATTACAACCTTGCCATGCTGGCCAGCGAAATCGGAGGCCGGCCAGGTTACAACATCGCCGTTTATCAAATGAAGTTATATCTGGAATTGATGCCCGACGCGCCCGATGCCCGCGCGGCCAAAGACAGCGTTATCGTCTGGGAAGACAAACGGGTAGCCAGGTAAGAACCTCATCAAGCTGGCCTCGTCTAGCAACCCCGGATGTGGCTTTCGTGTCACATAGCGAATAAGCCGAGTGACGGGCTAACCGGAAGTTATCGTCCTCTCACGGATTCGTACCGCGAAAACGCGCTTGTGATCATTGGCGGTCCCGACTTCTGGATTGTCGGCCATCCGGAAGCTGAGTAGTCCCGATCCTTCGCCCACACGTAGGACCTAGCTGGCCGGCGAGAAGATGTCTTGCAGGTTCAGACTCGGCCACCGCACTGAGCCGGGTTCAGCCGGAAGCTTGACCGCGCCGCTCTCGACGCCCCAACTGAGCCAGTCCAGAAACTGTTCCTTTTTTCCTTTGATTAGCACCGGAGCGCATCCAATGCCGAGCGCACGGATAATCGCTTTGTGCGTATCCAGTTCGCCCGCAAACCAGTCGGCCCACTCTGGCATTCCGGGAATTCCATGAAGGTGCGCAAGAGACGCCCACATAAATCGGTTGTCTGAAGCTGCCAGCAGGGTTCGTCCCGAACTCGCCGACAGGTTGCTGGCAGCAAGTTCCTCCGACAAACCGATCAAATGCCGGAGCGGTTTCTTGCGTCCGGCCAACTGTATTGAGCCTTTGAAACACTGCGCGTTTCGTTCGAGACAGACTCGAATCGGCTGCACGCCTGGCCCTTCCACCATGAACCGGTCGCCTAGGGAAATCGCTGCGCTGATGGCTGCAATCTGTGTGTCCCCGCCGATCACTGAAATGAGATCGGCTTTGGCTTGCCTCTGAGGATCTGGCAAGACCTCACCAATGAACCGATCGAGTCGCAGCTTGATGCTCGTAGTGGTCTTCTCCGTGCTCTTCACATAGGTCAGCCAGCCGAAGCGAAGGTGGGCATTCTTCATTCGGCCTCCTTCTTTTCGTGCGTGAGAATCTGGGTCTTTCCATTGGCAAAAACCAGCGTCAGCTCATGCGAGAACCGTTCCCGGTCGTGCAGGATCCTGGTTCCGTCCTCTTCCTCTTCTTCCCAATGGTCGGTGAATTTCACAGAACGCCAGTGAGCAATGTGCCGGGCCTCGCCTTCATCAAATATGCCGTTAAGCATTCCAGCGGTACAGAGCAGTCCGACGTGTCCACCGTGCAGCGGCGTGAGTGGCCGGCCTCTGACATCATTCAGCTTGGGCAGAAGCACACGGCCAGCCTGACGATATGCGGACGATTCCAATAACAAGTCCTCCACTTCGTCCAATGGGATACCCATATTGGTGAGTACCGCCGACTCCGAGGCAGGAACTTCGTAACGGGGCTCAGCAGTGTCGCCCAGAGGCTCGAGTTCGCTCTCCGTTGCCAGCGCTTCGAGGTAGCGCACTCCATCCAACAAGACAGCATCAGGAACTCTGGAGTGTCGTTTGCGGCGCGTTGCCAGCACTACGATCTGCTGGTATTGCAGACACGCCGGCTCGGTGAGCCTGAACACTCGCAAATCGGTGAAATGTTCGCTTAGCAACCTCGCGCACTTCGCCAAGCGTAGCTGCGGAATCACAAACAACAGCACCCCACCGAGCTTGAGCCAGCGATAGGTGTGCTCCAGGAAAACTGTTTCCAATCTTTGGTTGTTGCTCTCCCCGAATTCCCAATCGTACGGAGGGTTGAGGTAGACCAGGGATACGGCTTCCGGCTGGCATCGCACATCCATCGCATTCGCTTGCAGAGTCTCAATTCCCAGTGCTTTCGCTTGTTCTGCCCGATTGGCGTCGATTTCAATTCCATAGCGATGAGTCCTTACGTCGTGAAGCAAATGGGCGAATGCCACTCCATCGCCGACGCAGGGATCGATCGCAGAAAATCCTTCCGGAAAAATCAGCCAATTCCTTAGTCGCTTGGCCTCGGCTGCTGGAAGAGGGAAAAAGCCGAGCTTCGTTTGGCCATGGGGACGCATGGGTAAACCTCCCACAATTGGAGAATTTTGGTAGCGAGCAGAAGAGGGTCTTACTGCCCGACCCGAAGCATTTCGGCCTCGCTCGCTGCTGTAAGATCGACACAACGCGCAGCATCCTGCCAATTCGGAAACGGATTCCGGGTCGATCTATGAAATGCACTGATGAGTTTTCGAATAATAACCCTGCGATCGTAAAGCGCCTCCACCAGCCGATGCAGACCGTCTCGGTCCCCCTCGTACCATTCCTCTGGAATGTCGGCTGCGCACCGCCAGATGGTGTCCGAATCCATTTCCTCGGCCATGGTCAAGGATGGCTCAAACACATCCCAGGCTGTCACTCCTTGGTAAACGCAGTTGTTCGCGTGCACTCCCCTCAGCGGATAGTCGGGAAAAGTCCACTCGCCGGCGTTAAAGCAATAGCCTTGGTCAATAAATGTTGCGACGTAGCGCCGACTTCGTGGTGTCTTGTGACAGAAGACGGCCTGTCGGCCGTCGCTGTTGCACGTCCATTTGTCAAGGACTAGGACCCGGGCGAAGTCACCCACGTTCACCACTCTATGCAGTAGTTCGTTCGGCAGGTAGTCGAGTGGCCGATCAGGGCTCGCTGGGCCCACGTACTGCGATCCAAGTTGCTTGCCACTCCGGCACGGAATCCTTGGACCGCCCAAGTTGATTCGGAGGTCTTCCGTATGCTCGATGAGCCAGTCGGAGACTTCGATCACTTCGACCCGTGGCATGGGCAAGCCCAACGCCAAGCCCAGGCGTGTGGCCAGCATTTCGTTCGCCAGCACGCGAATGTGTTGCGGATTGTTTTGGAATTTTGTGACGTACCACGCGCCATCCGATGCCCTTAGCAGGTGCGACTGGGCTCCGCCTCGAAGTGGACGCAAGTGTTGGACTGCGGAGATGCAAGCGTTCACAAGCACCTCCTTTGCGGCCAGTCGTAGGCTGTTTGTTTGGCTGTCGAGGTCAGGGAATGAAGGGATGTAGGAGGGAGTACGCGTGCGAGTAGGCGGAAGTCTTTCCTATCGTTGAACGACTACTGGGTTTTCGCCATATTCCTTGAGCTTGCGATAAAGAGTGGTCTTACCGATGCCGAGCAGCTTGGCGGCCGTCAGCTTGTCCCCGTGCAGCTGGGCAATGGCCCCAAGGATGGCCTGCCTCTCCAGATCAGAGATACGGACAATACTCCCCGCCGGTGTAGCGTTCACTAAATGCGTCGACGTGGCAGCGATGGAACTTGGCAGATCGGTCATGTGGATCACAGGCCCGGAATTCATGGCACAGCATCGTTCAATACAGTTCTCCAGTTCGCGCACGTTTCCCGGCCAGTCGTGGGCCAATAGCGCGCGCATGGTGTCGTCGCTCAGTGTATGAGTCATCCCCGACGCCCGCGAGAGCCGTTCGAGAAAGCTGACGGCCAAGAGTGGAATGTCGTCACGCCGCTCGCGCAAGGGCGGAATTTGCAGGTTCAAAACATTCAAGCGGAAGTACAGATCGCGGCGGAATAGGCCTTGGCTAACGTCCTGTTCCAGGTTGCGATTGGTGGCGGCCAGGATCCTCACGTGAATAGGAACTTGTTGAGTGCTACCGACCGGACGAATCTCTTTCTCTTGCAGAGCGCGTAGCAATTTCGCCTGAAGTTCGAGAGGAAGCTCGCCTATTTCGTCCAGAAAGATCGTACCGCCTTCGGCGATCGCCAATAATCCTGATTTGGATTGCACAGCGCCGGTGAACGCGCCCTTCACATATCCGAACAGTTCACTCTCGATCAGAGTGGGAGCCAGAGAACCGCAGTCCACCGGGACAAACGGTTTGTCGTGAAACGGGCCGGAGGAGTGGATGGTTCTGGCGACCATTTCCTTGCCAGTGCCACTTTCACCAAGAATTAACACCGGGTGAGCACTTTGCGCCGCTTTACCGACCATGCGGTAGAGCTTGTCCATCGCTGGCGTGCGCCCGATGATCTTTCCAAAACCCTTATCGGATTTGAGCTTCTCGCATAATTTGCGATTTTCGACCTTGAGCTTGAGGTGAGCGCTGACTTGTTCCAGCAAGAGCTTCAATTCTTGTAGGCCAAAAGGCTTCGCGACGAAATCGTAGGCGCCGTTCTTCATGACCCGTACCGCCGAATCGACGGAGGCGTTGCCACTGACGATAATGACCTCGATATTGGGGCGTCGATGCTTAATCTCTCGCATGACATCGAGGCCACCTGCACCCGCCAGCTTCAAGTCGAGGAGAACAACATCGACCTCTTGGGAGTCGATCAACCAAAGCGCCTGCTCGGCGGACTGAGACGCACTGACGCTGTATCCGAGAGCGGCTGCGGCTTCCCGGCAGGCTTCGCGAACCAGGCGGTCGTCGTCCACGATGAGGAGGTTTAACAACGTGGCGGATTCACACATCGGAGGATCAGGAAAGGCAAACATACTTCGAGCAATTGCGGCAGCCATAAGAAACACCTCGTTGGATAATGAAATGGAAGCAGGCGCACGGGCGCCCTAGCTTTCAATACGGGAAGGCCGATGGGAAAACAAATGAGGACGAACGCGAGGCGATACGCTACAAGCTCCTGAGACGTTCTGAATCGTCCTCCACAAGCCGCTGACCGTACATCCAGCGTTCAGGCTTGATTTGCGAGAGCCAATCTTGTGCCGTGGGAATGCGTCCCAGATCTTCTTTCACATGTTGTTCGCCGATGTAACGCACTGGAACTTGCCTACCTTCGCTGTTGGTGATGGAAACACCAAAGATGCGCTCGCACAAAAAGATTCCTTCGGCATGGTGCCGAAGAGCCCGATGTCGAAAATCTGAGAAAAACGCTTTGGACTCATCGAACCAACTATGTATTCGTAGGTAGTCCTCGGCCTTGCCCCCAAATTTTCTGGCGCTGTTTTCCGCGTGCTTCATTGGGTGGGACATGGCTACACCTCGTAGCTTGAGGTCGTGTAGTCTTCGAAACGATCGTTGCGCTCAACCGTGATCTTGCCCGCGGCGACGTCGAGGACCACGTCGCCGAAGCCGCCGCAGTCGTCTTCATAACCCATCGGGACTAAGCTTTCGAAGTGCTCCTGCAGGTAAGTTGCGTCGTGCGCCACCGGCTTGTGTTCGTCGTAGGCGTAGTATTCCGAATCAAAGCACCGCACTTCTTCGCTGAGGCCGCTGTCTCCGTAACCGTCAAAGTGAACGGCCACGAAAGTGACGCCCGCCGCGGCTAGGTTCTCGCATTCCGCGAGGATCGCGGCTTTGGCTTGGGCCTCCTCGTGAGATAAGGGTTGGGAGTTTGTCGGTTCGGGGTTTGTCGGTTCGATGTCGGTCATGCTCAATTCCTCCTTTCGCAAGTTCTTCCAAAGGTTGTTTTTCTCTCAAGTCTCACGGGAATCTATGGCTGCGCCTGCGCGTCGACTTCTTTTTCAAGAGCGACCACCAACGTATGCAGAGTCTGGAGATCCTCAAGCTTCGCTGGTGGCGCATTCAACGAGCAGATGACTCTTTGGACGACTTCCGGTGCGAGTCTTGCCTTCGCTGCCTCTAAGCGTGCGATGCCTCGCTCCGCGCCCTGCATCTGCGCCAAAACCTTCTCAAGCGCTGCGGTCTCTTGGATCTGTCGGGGACTCCAGGCCCGGGCAACATTCTTCAGTAAGCCACGATAGAGACGCTTACCAATCTTGTTCTCCGTGGCTTCGATCGCGACAACCAGACTTTGCCGATGGCCGTTTGTCTCTGGACTCGTGTGGCGGGCCCGCCTGGCATGTCCATTGGCCCGAACGAGCGCATGCCGGTTTCGCTTGGGCTTCGGCCGGAGCCCGGCAAGCCAGCCGTTCGGTGTCGCCCATCGCGGCAGCTTCGGGATCTTGGTGGGTAGACGGTGCTCGCCCAGTTCCACCCACTCCCCATCGATGTCGTAT
>Ga0210389_10005107_pt1 | contig 10187 bp, 7 predicted proteins | sample IncBWH28OmetaG_FD_160127 | JGI IMG/M metagenome (GOLD analysis project Ga0210389, IMG submission 160127) | Forest soil microbial communities from Barre Woods Harvard Forest LTER site, Petersham, Massachusetts, United States - Inc-BW-H-28-O ...
ACCGGCGCGTCTCGTCAGCCACCACCCTCAGCCAGTCTCTTCAGCATTTGGTCAAGCTCGTGAACAGCCGCCTGCAGGAAGGCCAGGTCTGCCTCGTACTCGTCACCGGGCATATCGCGCACGTCGACGGCGGAGACGAACCTGGCCGACGGCTCTCCCCTGTCCGGAGGTATGTCAGCATTACCGCCAGTACGTACGATTTCTAGCCAGCACCTGCAGAAGGGGTGAAGCAGCGGCCCCTGAAGTCTACCGTGGTACGGGCGCGGGGGCTGCGTGTGGACGATCCGGTAGCCGGCGGGCAGCCCGTACTTCCGCTCCCCTGCTGGCGTGGCCACGCGGCGCTCAACCGACTGGGGCATGGCGACCGGGCCGCCCAGGTAGGGGGCGAACGACTCGCGCAGGCCAATCGTCACCCCGTTCAGCTTGCGGCACCAGTAGCAGCACGACGCGCTCCCGGTGTGCGCCCGCCACCGCTTGCGCAGCTTCTCCCCCTGTGCCTCCCGCTCGACCGCATCGGCCAGGGCCGCCGCCGCAACCCCGGTGCCCTCGGCCATGTGCACCGCCATGCGCGAGCGGAGCGCCGCCTGGCGGCCCCAGGCCAGCAGCGCGTCCCGCACTGCGTCGGCGCGCTGCTCGGCCGCCCGCTGGCCCGGGTGCTCCCCGGGCGGGGTCACGCCAGGGGTGAACCGGCGGCGGGGGACGGACGCGTGAGCATGCCGCACCAGGCCGCGCAGGTGGGCCAGGTTCCCGAAGATCCGGCCGATGTCGCCCAGCAGGTGGTCCAGCGTCTCGTCCTGGCTGGTCACGGCCCCCGCGGAGTACCACGCCTGCTGGACTAGTTCTTCGGCCGCCGACCGTGCCTCGTCCAGTGCCTGCACCAGCACCGCGTCAGTGTCAGGGCGGCGCAGCAGCGCGTCCGCCGTCCCCTCCGGGTTAGTGCGGGTGACCAGGGCGAGGTAGCCGGCCGCCTCGGCGATCGACTGGCGGACGACGGAAGCGATCTCCTGCCCGAGCGCGGCCACGCTACTGCGGGTTCAGCTCGCCCCGGAACGACGTGCGCCGGTCGAGGGCAGTGGCCTCGACGGTGACCAGGTACGGGTCCCAGCCCGGCTTGTGCACAGGGGCGTAGGGGCGCACCACGTGCTCGCTGCCGGGGGAGTCCGCGATGGCGAAGTCCTCCATGCGCTCATGGGTGTCCACGTCGCCCAGCCGGTCGAACAGCCACCTCTGCCACGACTCCAGGTTGTACGTAGCCGGGGGTACCGGAAAGTAGTGGTTCACCGCCATGACGTGCTCGGGGTGGTAGGTGTTGGGGCCGCACCGCTGAACGACCAGTGTCAGCCCGCGCGACTCGCCGCTGTGGCGGCCCGGCTTGTCCCGCTGGCAGTCGTCTTCAAGCCACACCCGCCAGCCGAGGTGCTGCCGGTAGAACAGCCGCTTCACCAGCCCGGCCAGGATCTCCGGGTACGGGGCGGTCTGCTGCATCTGACGGTCATCGCTCACTGCCGCGCAATCGGCGTCAGACGTGTCGGCCGTTCACGCCGCACCAGTACCAGAAGGCGCTACAGGCAACCCCGCTCGCCACCCAGTCACGGAATGACACCTGAGCCGCAAGGCTCGGCAAGGTCACGGTGACCTGGTACACCTCCGGGGAGCTGCCTGTCGTCACCGGCTCTGCATCAGCGGACATGCACGCCAAGCTACGCGATCGGCGGAACAGGGGGAACGGGCGGCTGCCCCGGTCCCTGGCCCAGCCGCTGGCCTGGCTGCGCGCCCGGGGGCTGGGGCGGCTGCAGGTGAGCGTAGGCAAGGCCCGAGATGGTGTCACCGGGCATGCACGCCAGGCTGTCCCCGAGCTGCGGGTACACCGCTGCCGCGCCTGTCTTGGCCGGGGGCACCGGCGCGGGGCGCGCGGCAGGCTGCCCCTGCCCAGCTGCCAGCTCCAGCGCCCGGCCGGCCGCGATCTCCTCAACGAGATCGCGCGCGAGCGCCACCAGGGAATCGTGCGCGCTCACGAGCCCAGCCCGTTCCCCTTACCGCCCTGGCCGATGGCGGACCCGCCGGACGCCGACGTGCCGGTGGCCGAGGTCTGCGAGCCGACCGGCACCTTGATGTGCACCACCGGCTGCTGGGCAGACCCGCCCTTCCCGGCCTGGACCGGCTGTGCCTGCTGCTGTTGCGCCATCGCCTTGGCCTGCGCCGCGGCCTGCTTCTGCATCGTCTTGGCCTGCTGCTCGCGCTGCTCCTTGATGGTGTCGTAGTCGATGTCGAATCCGAAGTCCTGGGCAAGCCGCTGCTCCAGCTCCAGCATGAACTCGGGCGTGACGTTGGCCTGCTGTCCTGCTGTGGCGAGCTTATCGAATGTGTCCTGGATAGCGGACTTGGCCTCTTCGGTGAGCGGACCCCACTTGAACTGCGGGTACTTCTCCGATCCGAAATTCCAGTCGACGAACCTCGGGAAAATGTGGTCGTTGATGATGCTCGCCATTTCCTCCAGAACGCCTTCCAGCATGAGGAAATAGGTCACATCGTCCTGCTTGCCGAAGTCGACCAGTGTGCTATCCCCCTGGCCGCCGCCCTGCTCATTGTCGAACCACTGAGCGAGAACGCTCTTTGACATCTGGGAATTGTGGTGGTTGATCAATCCCAGGAAGTCGAAGCGCGATGCAGACTCGTTCAGCGTCTGCACGGTCCAGTCGGCCGTGGGGAGCGCGATGTACTGCGCGAGCCCCAGCTGGGCGAGCGCCCGGATGAAGTTGTCCTTGTCCGCGGCCGGCGCATTGGGGACCATCGTGCCCACGCGCAAGCCCACGGCAGCCCGTCGCGCAGCCAGGTGCGCGATGTAGTAGAGCTTTTCCTTCTTGTCGTAATGGTAAAAAGCACTCTCGAACATCGATACGCCGTAGAACGGGCGTTCGGCTTCCTCGTGCGCGTAGTACAGCGCGGTTTCTTTCGGGATCTTGACGTCAATGGTGCGGCCCTGAAAGAACGTGCGCTGCCGGAAGCCGTTGAACTCGCCCTGGCCGTCGAGCAGGAACGTCAGGGTCTCAGCCGGGCGCGGGTCGATCTTCCGCAGCGTCCACTTGCCCTTGTTCGGCCCGGTCTTAGGCTGCCAGTAGACCATCTCCCAGGCGGAGAACCCGTTGAACAGCGCGAGCAGCATCTGCTTGACGAAGCGGTCGAACGAGTGGGTCATGCCCCCCTGCGCCCGCGGGGCGAACAGCAGATCCTTGCAGAACTGGGCCTCTTTCACGCCGCCGGTCACCCCGTCGGCCGGCACCACGTCCGCGTTCTTCATCGCCGACAGCAGCGGCTTGGTCAGCAGCCGGTACAGGGCCCTGGCCTGGCCGTCGCGCCGTCGCATGGTGACCAGCTGGCGGATCGACACCGGGTCATCGCGGAAGATTTCCCAGCTGTCCCTGTAAGGGGTTGAGAACGGGAGGAAGTACGGGACACCGATGCTGAAGTTCTGCGCCTCATCAGGCGGCCGGACAAGCGACTGCTCGTCCTGAAGGACGTAGCCCTCCTGGCCGTAGCCCTGGGTCGTGACGCCCATGCCGCCAGGCGGCTGCACACTGGCGTTGTAAGAGCCCTGTCCGCCGCCTGGAGTAGTCATGCCCCCTTAATCGGGGTGGCTACCTGGCAGGCTGCCTGGCAGGCCGCACGGGCTTGTCCTTCTCCTCGGTCGGCGCGTCGACCATCCCCGCGAGGTTGGCGGCGCTGACGAACAGCCGCCGCCCGTCGGGCAGCACCAGCTGCACGCCGATGAGGTTGCCGGCCTCGGCCGCGACGGTGACGTCATCGCTCGGCACGATGACTTCCTGGACCCCGCCGACAGGCTCCATCAGGGTGACGATGACGTCGCCCTTCTGCGCGCCCGGGACGTTGCCGGCCTCGGCCATGAACTCGTGCCACATTCCCTGGAGGTGCATGCACGGGCAATCGTCCGGACACGGCAGCGCCCCTGGCCGGAGGGGGCTCAGGGGCGCTGCGAGTTGGCTGCCGGTCAGGTGACCGGGGAGCCGACCAGCTCAAGGAAGTGGTCCTCGCTGAACACGGTCGGGCCCAGGTAGGTCTTCCCGTTGGCGCTGGAGGCAACCGGGAACGCGGTCCACGCGCTGTTGCTGTAGAACGAGCCGTGCACCTCGGTGCCGCCAGGCAGGACCGAGTTGCCGTCCGCCTGGGTGTGGCTGAAGCCCTCCAGCAGCTGCGGGTCGGCGTTCAGGTTCCCGCCGACGCCGGAGTTGGCGTACGGCGGGGTTCCGCTCAGCGGAACCAGGTGCTGCGTGTCGGCGATAGCGCCGGCATCGGCCTCGTTGAACACGACGTTGTAGCCGTGGATGTTCACCGACGCCTGGTAGGAGACGCCCGGTGCCCCGAGGTTGGTCACGGCGAAGGTGACGGTCCCGGCCGCGTGGTGGTGGCCCTTGAAGCTGTAGGCCGCGTGCGCGTCGTAGAGGATGTCGAGCGCGTCGGTGTTGTTGTCAGGGATGCCCGACACCAGCACGCCGAAATGCTCATAGCCGGTGTTGAGGCCGTCCGGGTTGACCAGGCCGCCCTGGCACTTGTCCCCGTTGTTGCTCGTGGTCAGCGTGCCGGTGGCGTACACGATGTCAACCAGGCCGCTGCCCGCGTTCACCAGGCCGACCTGGGCCGCCTTGCCGGTCTGCTGGTTGCAGAGCGCGATGCCCGCTGCACCGCCAACAGGGTGGAGAGTCGAAACCGGGAACGTCGTCACGGGCAGCTGCTCGATGGTGTGGTTGCCGTCGCTTCCGGCATAGCTCGTCAGGTGCGAGAAATCGATGGTGTCGTTCAGTGCGTGCGCGTAGTAGCCGCTGATCGAGAACTGGCCAGCCGGGGTGTACTGGACCGGGCCGACGCTCGCGCCTGCCGTCCCGGTGACAGCCAGGGCAACGCCCAGCCCGAGGGCGGGCACAGCTACGGCGGCAGCAAGCCGCCTGTTGAGCTTCATAGGAAATCCCCTAACTCTCAAGCCCCTGTACTTGACACAGGGAAACAGTCCACTATGACGTGCCGGGACGATCGGCGGGCAGTTTTCACCTAAACCGTGACCGGAACGCAAAAGCCCCGTCAGTCCCGTGGGACGGCGGGGAGCATTTATCAGCAGGTTACACGACATGTACTGATGTAGCCTGATGTGACGGGAGTCCGGTTCCGATCTCGATCCGCGAAGCCGAGTCACGCACCCGGGCTCCCGTCCTGTTCCCAGGCTGCCACACAGCGAAGGCCCTGCGGGGTGCCGGCGAGCTACTTGAGCGGATTCACAGTCCGCTGCCCGGAAGGCAGCTAAGAAGGAAGCTCACCGATGGCCGCAGGGCCAGCGCGGTATTCGTCAGGTGGAAAGCCGGGTCGCTAGATCTTTGGCTGTGCCCCGAAGGGCGCAAGGTAGAAGGAAGCTACCCGATGGCCGCCTGTTGAGTTGTGAAGTTCGGGGGCGAGGAAAGCGAGTCCGCTATTTCATCCAATTTGAGGTTAGAAGGAAGCTGACCCATGGCCTCGCCCCTGAATACTACGCCGGGATCAGGTCTCCCAGGTTCGCCAGCGTGATGACCGAGGAGCCCTCCGGCAGGCCCTCCGGCTCCTCCACGCCGACGTAAGTCACCGGGCCGGTGACCTGCTGGAGCCAGCTGCCGGCCTTGTCCATGCGGACGACGGTGTTGTCCTGCGCCCATGCCTCGTACAGGTACCGGACCGTCAGGAACTTCCGCGCCATGAAGTAGCGCGCGAGCAGTTCGGTGGTGGCCCGGTTCTCCTCCACCCGGTGACCGCCCCAGGACGACATCTGGGTCCGCAGACCCAGATGCAGCCACTTGGCGTACCAAGCGCCGTCGTCGCCCCGGTAGAACACCACCGGCATGACGCAGCGGTGCTCGCCGGCGAGCACCGTCTTCATCCGCACGGTGCGCGGCTCGAACGGCAGGCCGTGCTGCTCCTGCGAGCGGGTCATGTAGCCGAAGAAGTTCTCCGCCAGATCGTCGAACGTCTCGCCGCCGCCCTGGCCGCCCCCGTTGTAGAGGTACAGCTGCGGGATGACGGTCATGCCCTTCGGCACCCGGTCGAACTGGACGTTGATGAACTCGGACGCGCCGGACGGGGCCGGGGCACTGGTGAGGTCGCCGGAGTGCTGCGCCCAGCCCGAGCGCAGGCTGGTGTAGCTCACCTGGCTGCCCGTGCGGAACGCCTCGTCCACCAGCAGGCAGGACAGGTCGTAGTCCGTCCGGCGGCTCTTCTCCATCCAGTAGAAGTAGAAGCGCAGCCAGTCGCCCTGCTCCAGCTTCGAGACCGAGCCGCGCGGCCAGACACCCAGCCCCTCGGACTGGTTCTTGCCGGTCAGCGGCAGCGCCGCGCCCAGAATGGCCGGGTCGAACACGAAGGTCATGCCACTGCCGAGCCGGGTCTGCAGCTCGAAGTCGATGAGGCCGTTCGTGTCCCGCACCAGGCCGGGGTCAAGCAGCAGGCGCTTGTCGGGAGTGACCCACGCCCGGCCGCCGCGGCCCGGGAAGATCCGCGGCCCGCCCTCGTCCACCCGGTTGAGCAGGTGCTGGCGCACGCCGAGCAGCACGCGGGCCGACACGTCGGGAGCAGTGCTGCCGAGCGCGACACCCAGGCGAGACAGTTCCCGGCCGTCCTTTCCCGCGGTGCGCAGCAGCTGGTCAGCCGACCGCCACAGCTCGCCCGGAGCCAGCCGCGAAGCGGCGTGCCCCGGCTTGCCAGCCGCCATCAGCTGCTCGAACTGCGCACGCCGGCTCAGGACGTGAGTCTCACCGCGCGCGACCACGAACACGTACTGGGCCCGGTCGAACTGGCCGAACTCGTGCGGGTGCAGCCGCTCGCCCAGGCGCTTCCACATCTCGGCGCGCGGCGGGATGTCCGCCGACTGCTCGCGGTGCTCCGTCAGGACGGCATCGAGCGCGGCCATCAGCACGCAGCGCACCAGGCGCGGCATCGACTTGAACTTCGGCGCGGTCGCCAGCGTGACGTCCGAACCGGACAGCTCGGCCGCCATGCGAAGGACGTCAGTCACCGTGGTCACGCGCGCGGCCATGCCCAGGCGGGCGCGCTGCGCGTTGACGACGGCCAGGTTCTCCCTGACCGGGATCGCGACGGTGAGCGGGCCGACCGGCGAGTAGTTCTTCGCCAGGAACCGCAGCTGCTCCAGCTTGTCGCCGGACAGCGGCACCTGCGAGCCCGCCAGGGACTCGAACAGCGCCCGGCCCTCGATGTCGGTGCCCTGGCCCAGGTGGACGACAGTCAGCCTGTCGCCGAGCAGCGCCTCAAACGCCTGGTGGTGCCCCAGCATCTCCGCGTAGGTGTGCTGGTAGGTGCCGTAACCCGGCAGCGCCAGCAGGTCGAGCGAGAAAGCGCCCTCCGGCCCGAGCACCGCGCGGACGTCCACATGGCCGGCCTCGACCGCGGCGAGAACCGCATCGTTCAGCAGGCCGGCCCAGAACTCCACCGTGTCGGGCACGTTGGCCGGGAAGTCGATGAAGTACACGTTGTGCTGCCGGTGCGCGCCGGTCGCCTCGCGGGCCCAGCCGAGCACCTGCACGGCCTTGTCGAAGGCGTAGCTGCGGTCCAGCGTGCCCAGCTCAGCGAGCAGGCGGCCGGAGAGCTTGAAGCCGAGGCTCATCAGCACCGCGTCGAGCTGGCGCGCGATGACCTCGCTGTCGCCCGTGGCACGGGCACCGTCCAGGGACACCCGGCGCCGGGTGTCGAAAACCAGCTGCTCAACGTTCATTGCCTGCCTGACCTGTTCTCGGGTTTGCTTGACTTGAGTTTAGTGCGCTTCCTTGACTCGCGTCAAGGGAGAAACCTACCACAGCGTGAGCACCGGCATACGTGACCCGAGGAGGATTCGAACCTCCGACCATCCGCTTAGGAGGCGACAGCTCTATCCCCTGAGCTACCGGGTCATGGAGGCGGCACCGGGAATCGGACCCGGGTTCCGCGCTTTGCAGGCGCGTGCCTAAAGCCACTCAGCCATACCGCCATTGGACGGAACCTGACAGCTCAGCCCCGCTTTACTAGCCCACCGCTACCCGCTGCCAGGTCTCGGCGGTGAACTCAGTCGTACGCCCAGCAGGACTCGGACCTGCGCGCGCGGCTCCGGGGGCCGCAGCTCTATCCCCTGAGCTATGGGCGCTTGGTGGGCGCGGGAGGACTCGAACCTCCGCGTGGGGTACTTGATTTACAGTCAAGCGCAGTCGCCGCTGTGCCACACGCCCTTGGGGTGAGATACGGGAATCGAACCCGCCTTGCAGGGATCACAACCCTGCGCCTTCCCTCGACGGCCAATCCCACCGTGTCCGATGGAGGGTTTGAACCTCCGACGCCTGCCGTGTGGGGGCAGCGCTCTCCCAGGCTGAGCTAACCGGACTTGAACTGGCGGGGTGCGGACTCGAACCGCAAGTCCCTCGTCAGGTCCCCGATCCGCGCGGGGCTCCCGCCAGCTGCGTGCGCCCGAAGGGACTCGAACCCCCACTAACCCAGCTCCGTAGGCTGGTGCTCTATCCGTTGAGCTACGTGCGCATGGTGTCCCCAGACGGGTTTGAACCGCCGACCCCTTCTGTGTCAGAGAAGCGCTCTCCCGGGCTGAGCTACAGGGACATGTACTTGCTTGCCACTAGTCAAGAGGGCTAACGGCACGTACCGTGGAAGACGTGTTGCTCGTAATCTTGATCGTCTTCTTCGTCGGCGTCTTCGTAGGTGCCAGGTACATCGGCGGCCCCTTCTACCTGCGGCGGCTCACCGAGTCCGAGCACCAGACCCGGCTCAGCCGAGTCGGGCTGAAGAAGTAAGCGCTCCTGACGGGATTTGAACCCGCGGTCTTCTGCTTGACGGGCAGACGGGGACGGCCAGACTCCCCTACAGGTGCATGGGTGGCACGGGCAGGGCGCGTACCCCTGCGCTGTCCGGACACTGCATCAGCACTTCCGTACCACGGCTCCGGTGTCCAGACTCGAACTGGAAACCCTCTGATTAACGGTCAGCTGCGCTGCCGATTGCGCCACACCGGATCGTATGGAGCCCCCGCCAGGCTACGTACCTGGCACTCACTGCCCGCCGCGCGACGGGACGAGATCCCTGCGTGGGAGGGGGCCTGGTTGCGGAGGCGGGATTTGAACCCGCGATCTCTGGATTATGAGTCCAGCGGGGACACCGAACTCCCCTACTCCGCGTCGTAAGGACACCAGGATAAATCCTGATGCCCACGTGACTCCACGGGGAGTCGAACCCCGTTCCGGGGGGTGAAAACCCCCGATCCTAACCCGTAGACGATGGAGCCTTGCGTGGTCCCGACGGGATTCGAACCCGTGTCAGTTGGTTGAGAACCAACCGTCCTGAGCCTGACTAGACGACAGGACCATGTGTTGCGTACGCCGGGCAGGGTTCGAACCCGCGACCCGCTGCTTAGAGGGCAGTTGCTCTATCCGCTGAGCTACCGGCGCTCGGTACCGCCCAAGAGACTCGAACTCTCACAGTCCGGGGTAAAAGCCCGGTGCCCGGCCGGTTAGGCGAAGGCGGCTCGTGACGGAGGTGGGGGTCGAACCCACGTACATCGGCTTATGGGGCCGGCGCTTGGACCAACTCAGCTACTCCGCCTTGCGTGAGATGCGCCCAGCTGACGCCTCGCTTGATCCGGCTGACGGTCATGTAGTGAACGCCGTAACGCTTGCCCAGCACCCGACACGACTCAGGCGAAGCAAAGATGGCCAGCACTTGCGAGTCGGTCAGCGTGGTAAGTCCGTGGGCCTCGCCCTTTGCCTTCTCAGCTGCAGACTTCTTCACGTGGCAGGTCTCGCACCGTACCACGCATTTGGCTAGCTCCTCAGCGCGCCGAACTGCGGACCAGGACCACACACGATGGGAGACCTTGGTCGAAGCGTCTGCATGATCCACCTGAAGATCGTCATACGAACGGCAGTCGACACACGGTCCATGCTCTGTAATCCAGGCTGCTCTACGTGAAGCCACCCAGGCCCGTTGATATGCCCGCTGCTCTTCCGGGTCCGCGTACGGCATAGGTGTAGCATACCAGATCGAACCCGCGACCTGCCGGTTATGGGCCGGCTGCTCTGCCAGCTGAGCTACCCCGCGTCGTGGGCCGGAGGGGACTTGAACCCCTGACACACACGGTATAAGCGTGCTGTTCTGACCAGCTGAAC
>Ga0210389_10005108_pt1 | contig 10185 bp, 9 predicted proteins | sample IncBWH28OmetaG_FD_160127 | JGI IMG/M metagenome (GOLD analysis project Ga0210389, IMG submission 160127) | Forest soil microbial communities from Barre Woods Harvard Forest LTER site, Petersham, Massachusetts, United States - Inc-BW-H-28-O ...
GAGCCAGAGCTTCCGCGTCGCCGCAATTTACCAGACCGCTGATACCGCACATCAGTCGGTTCCTCCGTGGCGGATCTCGTATATTTTTGCCTTGGTGTGGAACATCTGCATGGCCTGAAATGTGCAGTAGATCAGTCCCGGAACGCCGTCGAGGATTCCGAAGCGCACGAAATAGCGATAGAGAAAAAGAAGAATGGGCGAGCCAGGTAGACGATACAGCTTGCGCTTCAACCAGCGCCGGCGCTGCGCCTGGCTGCCGAAAAAGTCGGCGCTCAGCTCTTCGGATTGCCCGGCAGGCTGGAGGAGCACGCGCGCTTCCCAGTTCGAATACTCGTTATGCTTGGCAATGTAGCGCGACAGGGATGCCACGTTGTGATGGATGAGCGCATGGCGGAGTTCGCCAGTTGGGCCATCGACGACGACATGTTCGTGAATTTCAATGTCGGCCATCGAGGCATCCTGATTTTTCAACCGGCATTCGAAACGGCCACGGCCTTTTCGGAAGAGCGAGAGCTTCCAAAAACTTGCGTCACAATGCCGCAACACACGCCCGAGAAAATGCATTTGCAGGCAGATGGAATAACCGTCTACACCAGGATTTTGAAGCGCGGCGCGAATTTCGTCGGCGAGTTCCGGAGTAAGGATTTCATCGGCATCCAGCAGAAAAATCCAATCGCAAGCGAAGGTAAGCGTGTCCATGGCCCACTGCCGTTTTTTGGGCCAGCCGCCGGAGTAATAGAACTGAACGACCTTTGCGTTGTAAGACTCGGCGATAGACCGCGTGTCGTCGTTGCTTTGCGAATCGATCACGTAGACTTCGGCGACATCGGCGAGCGACTCGAGGCAGCGCGCTAGATTTGCGCCTTCATTGCGAACAGGAATGATGACGCTAATGGGCAGCAAATGGACGGCCGCGGTTGATGGCGGCACTTTGCCTGTCAATTTGTCAATCGAACCGCCAATCGACTCGCCGACCGATTCGTCGACATCCGGCTTCGCTACTAGCAAGGGCATTTTGTGGACGAGGTTCCACTAATGGTAGCCGATTGTCGAGAGCGCAATGGTTGCTAGTCGAATTCCTGCCCGATAGTGTGTGTGGAAAACAATTACAGATTCTGCTCGCACCAGCGTTTGAGAACGAACAGAGACCACGGGCGGGACCACGAGGTGCGGCCGGCGAGGAAGCGGTTCCAGACTTCGCGCACCGAGCCGGGATTGAGCAGGACTGGCTCATCGCCGTTCTTCGACAGCGCGTCTTCAACCATCGGTTTCATCTCACCGCGGAGCCAATTTTCAAACGGTAGCGTAAATCCGCGCTTGGGGCGGTCGACGATCTCGGATGGAAGGTTAATGCCAAGGCTTTTTAGTAGAAGTGACTTTGGCGTGCCTCCGCGCAACTTATTCTTGCCGGGAATGCGGAAACAGGCTTCGACGAGGGACCGATCCAGAAAAGGGACGCGCAGTTCGAGACCGTGAGCCATGCTCATGAAATCGGAATCGCGCAGCAGAGTGTTGCGCATATACCAATGCGATTCAAGATACGAGACGCGATTCACGGGATCGAAGTTCGCGCTCGCGGCGATGGAAGAACGAAGCATCGCCGCCATGTCGCCGGCTGCTGCTTCATAATCTCCCGCGTAGAGAGATCTCCGCTCCTCGGGATTAAACAGACTGCGCACGACAAAATAAGGATGCGTCGGGATGTTTTCACTTGCGGCGAGCTCGCCGGCTAGCTGCGAGATTTTACGGCTGCGGTCATTTTGGCCACCCACAACGCCGGCCATCGCCGCGACCGGACGGCGCAACATCGAGGGCATCTTTGTGAAGTCAGCGGCTAGACCCTCCAGTCGCGGTACGTCGCGGAAGTTGGAATATCCGGCAAACATTTCGTCGGCGCCGAGGCCGGTAAGGGCGACTTTGACTCCTGCCGCGCGGGCCTTCGCCGAAACCAGCCAGGTGTTGACTCCGTCGATCGTGGGCTGATCCATGGCGGCCAGCGCGTCGGGTATGGAGTTGAGCGCGTCTCGCTCAGACACCATGAGTTCGTGATGATCGGTGCTGAAGCGGCGGGCCACGAGTTGTGAATACTCGGCTTCATTGAACTCGCCTTCGCGAAAGACGAGCGAAAACGTTGTGGGGCGGACGCCGGCGTTGCTCATTAAGGCGGCGAGAGCTGAGGAGTCGATTCCACCCGAGAGAAATACTCCGACGGGCACATCACTGACAAGATGGGAGAGGACTGCATCGCGAAGATGAGCTGGCAGGCTGCGCTCGGCATCGGCGGCGTCTGCGCTGTCGGTTGCAGAGCCGCGGATGAAGTCCAGCGGGCTCCAGTATTGGCGAGCTGTGAAATTACCCTTCGCAAACGAAATGACGTGCCCTGGCGGCACTGCAGAGATTCCTTCGACGATCGTGTGCGGTTCGTAGACCGACCCGAACGCAGGAAGCTGAAGAGTCCTTTCGGATCGAGCTTGCGCGGGACGAGGCCGGTCTTGAGAAGAGTTCGTACTTCGGAAGCGAACAATAGAACTTTAGTGGAATCGTAGTAGTAGAGTGGCTTGATTCCCAGGGCATCGCGCACCAGGAGCAGGGTTTGGCGCGACTTATCCCAGAGGGCTAAAGCGAACATTCCGCGCAGGCGACCGAACGAGTCGGCGCCCCACGCGCGATACGCGGCGAGAATCACCTCGGTGTCGGAGTGGCTTTGGAACTGATGGCCGGCGGCTTCGAGTTCGCTGCGGAGTTCACGAAAGTTGTAGATCTCGCCGTTGAAGACGATCCAGTTCCCGGTCGACAGGTCCTGCATCGGCTGGTGGCCCAGCGGCGAGAGGTCGATGATGGAAAGCCGAGTGTGAGCGAGACCGAGCTGGCGATTTCCGCCAGGACTGGCCTCTATGATGACGGTTCCGGAATCGTCGGGGCCGCGGTGCGAGAGGGAGCGCGCAGCATTTTCGAGGATGCCGTTGGAAATACGTTCATCCTTGGTAAGAATTCCGAAGATGCCACACATGACGCGTTACTTGAAGGCCTCTACATATAACGAGTGCGGCAAATCTTTCAGGTCTCCGGGCTCGTACGGAGGAGGCTGGCCTTGATATAGGCGGCTTGCGCCCTCGGCGGAATTTTCAACTTCGCGGAAACCGGCTTTTCTGAGCACTTCGTTCATGTAGGTAAAGTCGAAAGCGGTGCGGTGCTGGCCATCGCAGAAAACAAAGTTGGAGAACCTGCCGCCCAGCGAATCGAAATGGCGCGGGAAGGAATCGTCGAACCAGGTGCTTCGACTCTGGCAATAGGCTTGAATCGCGCTCTCCAGATTGGGGACGATCAAACGAACGCCGCCGCCCGGCTTAAGCGCACGCACACATTCGCGGAGAAGAACGTTCAACTCGTCCGGATAGAAGTGCTCGAACATGTGGGTCGAATAGATCGAGTCCACGGAATTCGATGGGAACGGCAGCCCGTTTCTTACGTCCAGCCAAAGATCGAGTTTATTGAATAGATTGCCGTCGATATTCAGGAAACCGGGGAGGTATTTTGGACCGCAACCTAAATGCAGGTGCATCGCACCGTTGGGCGACCGTCCGAGGAGATAACGATGGACGAGATAGTTCGGAAGTGTTGCCTTGGAGATACCCCAAAAAGCAATGTCTTTATATCGTTGGTGAAGCACCGACTCCTCCGAAGGCTGTGGCCCGATTATAGAGCACGGCTCGAAGCAGAGAGACGATAGACTGTTGCCAGAGTGTGTGCCTGTTGGCGCAAACTAAGTCCGTCTAAAATAGTCTGGCGAGCGGCTACACCAATCTGCTCGGCGTGGCGAGGCGATCTTAGTTTGGGCAATCCTTCTTTGGACGATCCTAGTTCGGCCGATCCTAGTAAAGTCGAAATCGCCTGCTGCAGGTCGTCGGGATTATCCGGAGAAATCAGCCAGCCGTTTTTCTGATGCTCAATAATTTCCTCGATCCCCTGGCCGCGGCACGCGATCACGGGCTTAGCGCAAGCCATTGCCTCGAGATACACGCAGCCGAGTCCCTCATTGCTGCTGGGAAGAACGAACATGGAGCAACGTCGCATCGCGTCCGCCACAGCCGCGCGGCTTTGACGACTAAGGAAATGAATGCGCTGGCGAATTCCAAGTTCGTTTGCGAGCGCTTCCAGGCGCTGTAGATCCGGCCCCTCCCCGATAATGCGGCATTCCAGCCGCGGGAATGAGCCTGCGAGGCGATGAATGGCGCGGAGCACGAGTTCCTGTCCTTTGCTCGGTATGAGATTGCCGACGATAAGAATTTCTTGCTGCGAAGGGCCGGCCGCTTCGTTAGAAGTTGACCGAGTAGCCGGGTGCGGCGAAAAAAGTTCAGCATCTGTTCCGTTGTAAACGACCGTGCTGCGAACGCCGGCAGCCGTGCCACTCTGCAGAATTTGCTGTACCTTGCGGCTGACGCAGATGACATTGCTCGCTCTTTGATACACCGCAATTGACGCGCGGCGTCTCCATTCGGCCTGAACGCCAGCGTGAAAACAAGTGTTGAATACATCGAGACCGTGGACGGTCACGACGTAAGGGATTCCTAGGCGCTCAGCAAGAAGGGACGCCGCCTGACCACAGGGCAATGCAGCATGCGCGTGAATTACGTCAATTGGCCGCTCGTGGTGCAGGCGCAAGATCTCTCGCCGCAACCTCGCATAGAGAAAACGCCCCGCGGTCGACAGGCCCGAAACTCCGGGAAATTGCGGGTATCGAATCCACTCGGCTGGAGCCGATGGATTCGGGTGCCGGCGGCGACTGTAGATCGGGCTCACTGCGATCACGGTTGAAGAGATTCCCGCTTGCGATAAGGCGTCAATCGGTTCTTCGACGAAGCACCCACCCACCTCGTTCTCCAGCGACGGGAAAAAAGGCGTAATCGTCAGAACGTGGAGCGGAACTGCTTCCACCGGCCGTCGGTCAACATCAATCGCTTTGGCAAGGCTGGAGGTCAATCGCCTATCTCCCCGCGCGACCGGACGAGCACACCGGCCATTGCCAGCATCTGAGACACATGCTTCTCCCAGCTAAAGTCCTGCGAACGGCGGAGGCCATTGCTTGATAACTCTTTCGCGACCTCAGAAGATTCAGAGATCCGACACACGCAGTCCGCCAATCCCTCGGCCGAGAATCTTGAGAAATACAAAGCTGCGTTCCCACAAATTTCGCGGTGAACGGCCAAATCCGACGCTACCACAGGCAAGCCGCTCGACATCGCCTCAACCAGCGGATGTGCAAAAGATTCGGTGTAGGCCGGTGTTACATAGACCTGGCAGTCGCGATAGAGATGATGTAGAGAGGAATAGGGAACGGCTCCGAGTTCAACGACCTCGCAGCTTTTGCGAATATCGTTAAGTAAGCCCGATGCGGCCTCGGTGCGATAACTGCCAGGATTCTCGCCTGCGCTCAACTGACACGTCAGATACAGCTTGACTCTCTTTCCTTTCAGTCGCCTGCTCAGCACGGGCATGGCGCGGAACAAAATCTCAAAGTTGCGATAGTAGTTGTAGTGGCTGACAAAAAGCAGACGCAGCGCGTCTCGGCCATGGTCGAGCTGATTTTGAACCTCGGGAGAAAGCGACGAGCCGTTGCGGTTGAATGCGCCGGGGTCGAATCCATGATGGATCGCAATCACTTCCCTGCCGCTCCACTCGCTGAGTTCGCGGGCAAATGCCGCGCTGGGGGCAACCGTGACCTCGGCGCGGCGTACCGAGTGGCGAGCGAGCCAGGCTTTCGCCAGCGTATCCATCCAGATCGCGCAGTCGCCGCGAGTGCGAACATCGCGCATGAAGTCGGCCGAGGTGTAGAGCGAATTGCGGGACAGAAGTATCTGAGGAACGGGGGAATTCCAAAGCGCGAAATTGCCGGCAGAAACCAGCACTTGGGCGCCGCTGCGTCGAATTAGACGCGGAATCGCCGTCTGCTCACGAAGCAGGCGACGCAGTGCGCCATTCGAGTCCGCGATTTCGACGAATGAGATATTCCTGTTCTCCTCAAACTCGCGGCGCAGCGCCGAGTTCAGGAGAACAGTGGCATGGGCGTCGTCTCTTCGCGCAAGCTGCGGAATAACATTGCGCAAGTAGGTAAGGCCGCCGCCGGCGCTCGCGGCCAGGCCATTAATAAAAAGTCGAATCATCGACCCGATGCGACCGCGCGAAAAGCCACCGGCGAAACCGGCGGGCGGGGAAAAACGGCAACGTTCGATGCCGCCGCAGCGGCCGGTTTAAGATCGTCGAGCAAGAATGCAAACACCCAGAAGTACACACAGGGGTAAGCTCCCACCGCGAAAAGCCAGTCTTCAAAATTGGCATGGACCAACCCTGCCAGGACTACCATCGCCAGCGGAATCGAATAATGCCGGAATTCCAATGTCCGATTCATCCACGCGCACACTCGCCAGACATTCGACGCGCTGACCCAAAGTAGCGCCAAAAACGGCGTCACGCCCAATAATCCGACCCACTCGGCGATCGTCATATAGCTGCTGCCGTGTTCGCGAACTGTTTCAGAACTCGAAGAGAATTTACCAAAATTGAGTCCGGGGTCGTCGCCGGTTGGGCTCGTGCCATATCCAGTTCCAAACCAGGGATGTCCTTTGATCGATGTGATTGACTTCTCCCATGGACTCTGCCGCGAGCCGAGCAATCCCTGCTCCTTGTGCCCCTTGTAGAGCACCGAGTCCGTCAGAGCCTCCAGCGATTTGCTCAGGGTCTGAGGAGCGAGCATTCCAGTAATCGTGACCATCACCAGCGCGAGCGCCACAATCTTGGTGAGCAGCCTGTACTGACGCAGGCAAAGACAAAAAACAAGCGTGACAATAACCGCGGAAAAGATTCCTGCTCTCGCCATGCTGAAGATGATCAAGTACGAACAAAGCAGCAGAGACGCCATTCTGCGAAACTTCACGGCAGGGCCATCGCTATTGAACCATCCCCATAGCAGAATGGGGAAGACACCGATGCTCATGGCCGCGCCGAGAGAATTCGGGTTGCCCCAAATTTGTTCACCGAGCCCGAAATAACAGACTGCTGTAACGTAGACGACCAACTCGCTCGCCCAGACGAGTCCCCGAAAGAACCGTTCCTCGCGGCCAATCGCAGCCAGGCGCGCGCCTGAAGTACAGTAAAGAAACAGCAGGCACAGGCTCAATGCTTTGTACGACGCCATCTGGATATACGACGAAACGGTAGCCGAAACGAAGGCTGCTCCAATACAAAAAAAAGCCAGCAGATGAATCGTCCGAAAACTGCGACGCGGCTCTCTCATCCAAACGATGTTACCGATAACCGCGCCTGCGCATAGCACCAACCAGCGTCCACCGGTCCACGCACTCTGCAATGGGATGTGCATCCCGGCCCAGAGAAAGGCAATCATCAGCAAGGTAAAAAATCGCTGATCGTACTTCCAGAGGCTGGCGATGACGACTTCAATCAGTAGAATCGCGCCCAGAAACGAAATGCTGCCGAAGTACTGGAGATGAGACAAAATGGCATAAGTAAAAAGCAGTGCGCCAGTCGCAAAGCCCGCCCATTGCCAGGGTTTTATCCGGTCATCCATTGGACCTCGCTTGAGGACGCGAGCGCAGCGGCGGCCAAACCCTCGGCGCATGCCTCGGGAGAGTAATTTTGAATTCGCTGCCGGCTATGCACACCCATCGTTTCTCTTATCTCGACACTTCTCTCGGAACTTTTCTCGGAACTTCGCAAAAGAAAATCGACTGCCGACCCAAGGCTGGCCGGATCGCGCGGCGGCACTACAAAACCGTTCCACCCATTTTCGACCAAATCGTTGGAGCACCCGGCAACGCTCGTCACGATGATCGGAAGCCCGCACGCCATCGCTTCATTCACGACCAGGCCCCAGGTATCGCTGTGCGTCGGCAGAATCAAAGTTTCCGCCAGCGCGTAAAGACCGGCAAGATCTTCTCGATGCAAGAAGCCGGGGAAGCAAATTGTTCCCGGACTGATCCTCTGCGCTTGCCACTCCAATTCAACCTTGCTTGGGCCGTCGCCCGCGAACACCAACCCAACGTTCGATCGAACGCCGGAGTCCAGTCCGGCATAGGCTTCGAGAAGATCGAAAACGCCTTTTTCAGGAACCAGGCGGCCAACGTAAAGAAGAAACCGCGCGGGCAACGTGAGCCTCTCTCGGAACTCGAATGAGAGCTGGCGAACGTTTTCCGCCTGAAGTCGAAACCAATCGTTGTCGACCGCATTGGGCGCAAGCGAAATGTTATCGTCTGCCGATCCCAGAGACTGAAGGTACTCAAACGACGCCTTACCGGGCACAACAAATCGATCGCAGCGCGACAGAAAATAAGCTTTCAGCGACTCCACCCATTCCAGTCCGGCGCGCGCGTCGTGACGATTGCTTTCCGACCACAAGATCAGTTCGGCCCCGTGATTCCTAGCCCACCAAAGCGCTTCCCACGAGGCAACGTAGTTGTAGCCGCCGCAAATGATTGTGTCGGGCGCAAATTTCTTCAAACACGAACGCAGCTTCCAGTTCAAGAGCAAGCTTCCTCGACCAGCCCGGAAACGCGCGGAGGGTAAGACCTCGAACGAAAAATGGATTTCATCTTTGTACACGCGCCACTGCCGCAGTCCCGCATCGGTTTCCGACAGAAACACCACGTGCAGATCCACTCGCTTGTGGCGCGCGAGAGCGTTGAAGACCGGAATGCGGTAAGGAGAGATGATCTCCGACAGAATCAAAACTCGCCGCTTGTTATTTGGCATTTCCTGGAAACTGCTGACTCGTATTCTAGCGGCACAGCTTTAGGAAATTCGTTAGCGGCGCTGGTTCAGGCCTGAACCCGGCGTTGTGCGTTCCGGCGCCCCTCGACTGCTTTTTCCATGATTTCCGACCATTGCTCGGCCACATCATCCCACTGGAATTTAGCGGCGTGCTCGATGGCCGCCGCCGACATCTGGCGACGCAGATTTACATCGTCGATCAAACGTGCAAGCGCCGCGCTCAATTCATCGTCAGACCCGGCAAGCAAACCCGTGACTCCATCGACGACGTAATCGGGATGGTAAGAACTGCGAGCGATGCACGGAAGTGCGCACGCCGCAGCCTGTGCCAGGACTTGAGGATGTCCTTCGATTTCGCTGGGATGGAAGAACAATTGCGCCTGCCGCATTTCTTCGCCCAACTGAGTTGCCTTCAGGTGGCCGAGGAAGCGAACATTCTGGCAATTATTTTCTTGCGCGAGGTGCCGGCACGCATTTTCTTCTTCTCCCACGCCGGCGAATCGAAACTCCCACTGCGGAAATTCCGCGGCTGCGCGAATGACGAGGTCCGCGCGTTTGTATCGGCGAAAAGAACCCGCGAAAAGAACTCTGCTATTTGCCTGGCTTCGACCCCCGCTCGAATCCCAATAGTAGTAGCGCCGGTCGATACCGTCATAAACGGTCTGAACATTTTTGCCGCCCAGTTTTTCGGTTATGGCCGCCATGTAGCGGCTATTGCCGACCGCGATATCGCATTCGCGAATTGCGCGAAAAAGAAGCGGACGATTGTCTTTTTCCAGTCCGCCCGATACGACGTAAGTGACGACCGCTGTTTTCAGCGAGAGGCGGCGGCGAGCCATGAAAAAAGCCGCGTCCAACGGCCCTTCTCGCGGAAAAAAATAAACGTCGGGAACATGGGCCAGCAGATGCCACAATATGCGCGCGGTGTTCGCTCGCGCCCCCCATGGCAGGATTCGCGTGTTGGGACGAGCGGCAATGCGGGGGTCGGCCGCTCCCGAGCCGAGCATGACCACTCGAAAGCGCGCCGGATCCATGCGCGCCACTACCTCTTTCACCGTCAGGTTCTGGGCGTTCGTATTGTCGTCGTCGGCGAAAGAAGGAGTGAAGACTGTGATCATGAATGGCGATGAGGCTGCGATTGGTCTCTCAGCGTGACTGCAATTCTATTCGAACGTCGCGCAGCCGAGCTTTCAAGCACGATGTTGTGTGCCGACCGTCGGTTATTTTTTTCAGATGCGCCCAAGCAGCCCGTAGTAACCGACCGCGAACCTCGTTCTGCATTCCTGGCGGGAGCGGCTGCTCCTCTGCCGGATCGGCTTCCAGATCGTACAACTCTTCGACCGCGCCCGATTCAATTCGCATGATCAGTTTGTAGCGGGCATTGCGAACGCTCAACAGCCTTGC
>Ga0210389_10005109_pt1 | contig 10184 bp, 4 predicted proteins | sample IncBWH28OmetaG_FD_160127 | JGI IMG/M metagenome (GOLD analysis project Ga0210389, IMG submission 160127) | Forest soil microbial communities from Barre Woods Harvard Forest LTER site, Petersham, Massachusetts, United States - Inc-BW-H-28-O ...
TCATTTGGATATCCCCCTTGAGGCGGCCCGGCCGACTGCGAGAGTCCCGTGGGCTTTGCGTCGCCCGATCGCTCGGGTTTTGCCGTTTGTTCACAAGGTGTCGGTCCGACACGATGCGAGTACAAAGCAGTAACCGGGCCAACACTTCCCGGCGCTGAAACCCCGTGCCTGGGGCCCGACGCTGGGGGCTAGGGGCCCCAGCTGTTACACCGGGCACAACAGAAGATGTTCTGCAGACAACGGTCGCGGCGCGTCAGGCGAGCTGGGCTGCCGGCGACCAGGTGTCTCGGCACTCGGCTTCACTCTCCGCGTTCGGCGCGAGCTGCGGAACGCCGTCGACGTACGTGACGGTGTTGGTCTGGATCGCCTGGATCCGCGGCCCGGGGGTGACGATTCCCACCAGGTTCAAGGGGTCGCAGGCGGACAGCCGGACAATTTCGCCCCGGCGTTCTTCCCGTCGCGTCGCACGGAGCGCGTCGACAGCGTCGGGCGCGGCGAACTGCTCCCCGACGAAGCCGCCGACCAGACGGCCTCCCCGGAGCTCGCCGCTCATCTCCATGCGTCGGTAGATGCGGACCAGATCGCGCCAGACCGGCGCATGGGCCTCGCGCGCCAGGAGATCGCGGAACACGACCCCATATCTTTTTATGTACTGGCGGGCGAGCGCTTCGTGCCTGGTCTCCTCGGCCAGCGCGCTGTTCGGGTCGCCGTTGGCGCCTTGCTCGTGTCGCAAGACCGCCCAACGACCGGCGCCGACCGGCCCGCCGGTGCGGCGGCTCCAGCGGGAGTGCCACCGCGCGCGGGCGCCGCCCCGGGTCTGTGTCGCCGAGATGAGCGCGCGGAGACCAGAGAACCCGTCGCCGGTGACCCGGCCCGCCGAGACCAGCTCGCCGAGCGCGTCCTCGACCTCGGTCCGGAGGCGACGCGTCCCGGAGATGATCTCGTCGAGGAAGCTCGCCCCTCGCCCGGTCAGCTGTCCGAGAACGTCGCGGGCGGGCGCCGACAGCGCGGCTTCATCGAAGCCCTCCGCCTCGGGCACCAGGAGCCAGGGGAGATCTCCGCGTCGGCAGAGCGCGATCGGCGCGGCACGGGTCGGCGTCCCGCCCGCCGGTCGGGCCGCGAGTCGCCCCCAGGCGACAGCGCCCGAGAGGCAGAGCGCGTCCAGCCACCCCGAGTCGTACCCGACGAGACGGGCCGGGAGAATCGCCCGTTCCCAGGCGCCGGCCGCCGCCTCGTAGCCCTGCAGCTGCGCAATCACCCGGGCGAGGCCAGGCTGCCCGTGAAGCTGGCTGCCCGGTCGCACGCTTTGCCATGCGAACAGGAAGCGCAAGAAGTCGGCGGCGGTGACCGGCTCGATCTCGCGCCGGAGGCCGTCGAGCATGCGGCGGTTGATTCGCGCCAGCAGCCGACGCTCGCACCACTGGGTGCCCTCGCCGAGGTCCGCCAGCGCCGCGGGTTCAGATAGAAAGCGGCCGCGCAGCACGCCACCCGCGAGCTCGACCTGCGCCAGCGCCCCCTCGACATCGGACGGGCGCACGCCGAGCGGCCCCGCGATCCGTTCCGCCGTCGTGGGCCCGGCAAAGGCCAGGTGACCGCGGACGATCTCGACGAGCGCGCTCTCCGGATCGGACCAGGGAGGTGCGCGCCGGGCAGGCGGCTCCACGACGTCGGGGACGAAGCGGTGCCCTGGCCAGACGAGCGCGGCCAGCGAACGCCGTTCGGCCGCGACCCACAGAACCGGAACGCCCTCCAGACGGGCGGCGCGGCGGGCCGCCACGAGCGCATCGAAAAACGGGCCGAGGCCGCGCGCGCGCCCCGTCGCCTCGGGCAACGCACCCGCGTCGAGCAGCAGATCGTGCAGCTCGTCGGGGTCGCGCGCCTCGAGCTGCGATTCGGCCAGCACCGACTCGACCGCAGCCGGATCGAGCCCTCCGATTCGTTCGACGATCGCCGCGGGCAGCCCACGGCGGAGGCTGACCGCGCGTGTGCGGCGCTCTTCCAGTGGGGCGTCGTCGAGGAAGGCGTAGGGGTTGGCGTTGAGGATCTCATGGGCGAACACCGACGGCTCGGGCAGCTCGCGCGCGGTCGTCTGAACGCGGCCGTCCGCCACCGCCTCGAGCACCGCTCGCAACCCCGCGGCGTCCATCGCCTCCACCAGGCAGTCCCGGATGGTCTCGCGCACCAGCGGATGATCGGGGATCTCGATCGCGCCGCCGCCGTGGTTGTCCTGGCAGGCCGTCTGCGCCGGAAAGACCGAGGCGATCAGGTCCTGCGCGCGCATTCGCTGGATGGCGGGCGGGACCCGCTTGCCGCCGCGGCTGCGCAGGAGCGTCAGCGAGCGGGTGGCGTTCCAGCGCCAGCGGGTCTCGAACATCGGCGACTGCAGCGCCGCCTGCGTGAGCAGCTCCTGGACGTCGTCGGCGCGCAGCATCGAGAAGACGGACTCTAGGGGAAAGCTGTGCTGCGGCCCGAGAGACAGCACGATCCCGTCGTCGGTCGCCGCGGCCTGGAGCTCGAAGTCGAACGACCGGCAGAACCGCTTGCGCAGCGCCATCCCCCAGGCCCGGTTGATCCGGCCGCCGAACGGCGCGTGAATCACCAGCTGCATTCCCCCCGCGTCGTCGAAGAACCGTTCCGCGAAGAGCCGCGTCTGCGTCGGCACGCCGCCCAGTACGGCCGCGCCCGCCAGGACATAGTCGCGCAAGAGCTCGGCCCCGCGGCGGTCGACCGCGCAGCCCGACATCAGTGCCGGTGTCGGGTCTTCGTGGCGCGCGTGGGTATCGATGATCTGGTCGCGCAGCGCCGCGATCTCGGCCGACAGCTCGCGGGTGCGGGCCGGCCCCTCGCCCAGCCAAAACGGGATGGTAGGCGCCGCCCCGCGCGCGTCCTCGACGCGCACCTTACCGGGCTCGACGCGGCGGATGCGCCAGGAGGAGTTTCCCAGCAGGATGATGTCGCCCGCCATCGACTCGATGGCGAAGTCTTCGTCGATGGTCCCGATCTGCGTCCCATCGGGCTCGAGGATCACGTCGTAGTTGGCGTTGTCGGGGATGGCGCCGCCGGAGGTGAGCGCGGCCAGGCGCGCGCCGCGCCGCCCGCGCAGCCGTCGATTGACCCCGTCCCGATGCAGGAGGGCTCCGGACCGCCCCCGGCTCGTGGCGATCCCCTCGGAGAGCATGTCGACGACGGCGTCGAAATCGGCGCGCGAGAGCTCGGCGTAGGGAGCCGCGCGGCGGCAAAGCTCGTAGAGCGCGTCCTCGTCCCATTCGTCGCAGGCGGAGGCGGCGACGATCTGTTGCGACAGCACGTCGAGCGGTGCATCCCGCAGGCAGATGGCGTCGATGTCGGCGCGGCGAGCGGCGCGGACCAGCGCCGCGCACTCGACCAGCTGGTCGCGGGTGAGCGGGAAGAGGCGACCCTTGGGCGTGGCGGCCAGCGCGTGGCCCGAGCGGCCGATCCGCTGCAGTCCGGTCGCGATCGAGCGCGGCGAGCCAATCAAGCAACAGAGCTCGACGGCACCGACGTCGATGCCGAGCTCCAGCGAAGCCGTCGCGACGACGACCTTGAGATCGCCCGCCTTCAAGAGGCGCTCGGCGCGGTGGCGGCGCTCGCGTGAGAGGCTGCCGTGGTGGGCGGCAACGCTGTCGACCCCGAGGCGCTCGCCGAGATGGAGCGTGACCCGCTCGACCAGGCGACGGGTGTTGACGAACACCAGCGTCGATTTGTGTTCCCGGGCCAGCGTCGCGATCCGATCGTAGAGCTCCGCCCACTGCTCGTTGGTGGCCACCGCGCCGAGCTCGTCTTCGGGGACCTCGACGCCGAGGTCGAGATCGCGCCGTTGGCCGACGTCGACCACCGCCGGCGACGGTCGCCTCCCGCCGACCAGCAGCCTCGAGGCGACGTCGAGCGGCCGGACCGTCGCCGACAGCCCGATCCGCTGGAGCCTGGCCGGAGTTACCAGAGCTTCCAGCCGCTCCAGCGAGAGCGCCAGGTGCGCGCCGCGCTTGTCGGGCGCCACGGCGTGGATCTCGTCGACGATCACCGTCCGCACGTCGCGCAGGGCCTTCCGACCGGACTCGGAGGTGAGCAGGATGAACAGCGACTCGGGCGTGGTCACGAGAACGTGCGGCGGCCGGCGGGTTGCCGCGCGCCGTTCGCGCGCGGTCGTGTCGCCGGTTCGCACCGCCGTCCGAACCTCCGGCGCCGCATACCCCAACTCGACCGCCAGCGCTTTGATTTCGCCGAGCGGCTCCTCGAGGTTCCGGCGCACGTCGTTCGACAGCGCCTTGAGAGGCGAGACGTAGAGCACGCTGGTCCGGTCGGGGAGGGTGCCTCCGGCGGTGATCGCCTCGCTGACCAGCCGGTCGAGCGCCCAGAGGAACGCCGCCAGCGTCTTGCCCGATCCGGTCGGCGCGGTGACGAGAACGTCCCTGCCCGACGCGATCAGGGGCCAGGCCTGGGCCTGCGCCGGCGTCGGCGCGCCGAACTTCCGCTCCAGCCAGTGCTGAACCACAGGGTGAAACATTTGTTCAGGTACGAAGTTATAGATCGAATCTCGCGGGGCGCATCCGGCTTTTGCTTGACGTCAGATCTGGGGTGTTTACGGTTACCGCGAAATCGGACGCCAACCCTCCGAAGCGACAGCGAAAAAAGGAAAACCAGCTCATGGGCAAAATCATCGGAATCGACCTCGGCACCACCAACTCCGTCGTGGCCATCATGGATGGCAAGGACCCGACGGTTCTCGCGAATGAAGAGGGCGGGCGGCTGACCCCGTCGGTGGTGGCGTGGGACGACAAGGGCGAGGTGCTGGTCGGCCAGATCGCTCGCCGCCAGGCGATCACCAATCCCGAGAATACCGTCTACTCCATCAAGCGGTTCATGGGGCGCCGGTTCGACGAGGTCGCCCAGGAGGCCAAGCGCGTGCCCTACAAGGTCGTGCGCAGCGCGAGCGGCGAGGCCGACGTCGACATCCGCGGCAAGAAGCTGACGCCGCCCGAGATTTCGGCGCGCATCCTGATGAAGCTCAAGAAAGCGGCCGAGGATCACCTCGGCGAGAAGGTCACGGAGGCGGTCATCACCGTCCCCGCCTACTTCAACGATTCGCAGCGCCAGGCGACCAAGGACGCGGGCCGTATCGCCGGTCTCGACGTCAAGCGCATCGTCAACGAGCCGACGGCGGCCGCGCTTGCCTACGGCCTCGACAAGAGCAAGGACCACCTGATCGCCGTCTATGACTTCGGCGGTGGCACCTTCGACATCTCGATCCTGGAAGTCGGTGAGAAGGTCGTGGAGGTCGTGTCGACCAACGGCGACACGCACCTCGGCGGCGACGACATCGATCAGGTCGTCATGGACTGGCTGGTCGCCGAGTTCAAGAAGGACCAGGGGATCGACGTCTCCAAGGACAAGATGGTGATCCAGCGTCTGCGCGAGGCGGCTGAGAAGGCGAAGATCGAGCTGTCGTCGGTGGCCGAGACGGAGATCAACCTCCCGTTCTTGACGGCTGATGCGTCCGGCCCGAAGCACATGCAGATCAAGCTCTCCCGCGCGAAACTCGAACAGATGATGGGCGACCTCGTCCAGCGGACGATCGAGCCGACGAAGAAGGCGCTCGCCGACGCGGGCAAGAAGCCGGCGGACATCGCCGAGGTGGTGCTGGTCGGTGGTTCGACGCGCATCCCGATGGTGCAGAAGCTGGTGAAGGACTTCTTCGGCAAGGAGCCGCACAAGGGCGTCAACCCCGACGAGGTCGTGGCGCTCGGCGCCGCGGTTCAGGCTGGTGTGCTCGCGGGCGACGTGAAGGACATGCTGCTCCTCGACGTCACGCCCCTGTCGCTGGGGATCGAGACCCTGGGCGGCGTGATGACCACGCTCATCCCACGCAACACGACCATTCCCACCAAGAAGAGCGAGACCTTCTCGACGGCTGCTGACAACCAGAGCTCGGTCGAGGTGAAGGTGTTTCAGGGGGAGCGGCCGATGGCCGGCGACAACCGCCTGCTCGGCAAGTTCGGCCTCGACGGGATCCCGCCGGCGCCCCGCGGTGTGCCGCAGATCGAGGTCACGTTCGACATCGACGCCAACGGCATCGTCAACGTGTCGGCCAAGGACAAGGCCTCGGCCAAGGTCCAGCACATCACCATCACCGCGTCGTCGGGGATGTCGGAGGCCGACATCCAGCGCATGGTGAAGGACGCGCAGGAGCACGAGGCCGAAGACAAGAAACGGCGCGAGGCGATCGAGGCGCGCAACAAGCTGGAGTCGCTGACCTTCCAGGTCCAAAAGCACCTCGACGAGAACCGCGACAAGATCGCCGAGGGGGACCGCACCGAGCTGGAGGCGGCGCTCAAGGAGTCCAAGGACGCGGTGGAGAACAACCGCGACCCGAAGGAGGCGCAGCTGTTCGAGACCGCATTCGAGCGGCTCCAGAAGGCGTCGCACAAGATGGCCGAGGCGCTCTATCGCAGCGCCGCGGGTGCGGCGGGCGGTCCCGACGTCCCGCCGGCAGGTGGCGAGGCGCCGTCCCCGGGTGGTGAAGGCAGCCAAGGCAAAAAGGACGACGTCATCGACGCCGAGTACACCGAGGGTCCCAAGACCTAGCCGCAACCGCAGGATCGCAGAAAGACAGAGCCCCTCTCGGGCGCCCGCCCCGAGATGACCGGACCCGTGAGCGGGGTCCGGTCATCGGTGGCGGGTTTTTGTTATCGTCCGCTGATGTCCGTCGGAGGGCGACCCACGGTGGTGCGAGCGCTGGAGCTCGGGCTGCTGTTCGTGCTCTACGCGGCGACGGCGCGTCTCGGGCTCTCCTTCGACGCGCTCGGGGGGATCGCGAGCACCGTCTGGCCGCCGACCGGCATCGCGCTCGTGGCGCTCAGCTTGCGAGGATTGGGCCTCTGGCCGGCGATCGCGGCCGCCGCCTTCGCCGTCAACGCCACGACGGGGATTCCCCTCTGGAGTGCCGCGATCATCGCCGCCGGCAACACCCTGGAGGCGATCGCCGGCGCCGCGCTCTTGCGCCGTGCGGGGTTCGACAGCCGCCTCGAACGGCTGCGGGACGTATTCCTGCTGGTGGGCCTGGCGGCCCTCGGGAGCACGACGATCAGCGCGACCTTCGGTCTGGCAGCCGCGCTGCTCGGTCACGTTCGGACGGCGGACGGGTACGCCGCATTTTGGGCGGTTTGGTGGGTGGGCGACTCTCTCGGAGATCTGCTGATCGCTCCATTGATCTTTGCCTGGGCAAGCACGTCGCGGCTCTCGCGTCGCCCTCTTCGCTGGTTGGAGGGTGCGGTGCTGGCCGTGCTTCTGGCGCTGGTGAGCGCGACCGTTTTTCGCCACGACTTCGCCTGGGAGGCCATTCACGGCATCGTGCGCGGCACCTACCCGACGGTGCCGCTGCTGATCTGGGCGGCGCTCCGCTTCGAGCAGCGCGGCGTCACCTCGGCGCTCTTGCTGGTGTCGGTGGTCGCCGTCTCCGGCGCCGTCTCCGGCAACGGCATCTTCGGGACCGAATCGCCGCACGAGCGGCTGTTGTTGGTGCAGGGCTACACGGCGGTCACGGCGGTGAGCATGCTGACCTTGGCCGCCGCGCTGGCCGAGCGCCGCGCCGCGATTCGGGCGCGCGACGAGTTCATCTCCATCGCCTCGCACGAGCTCAAGACGCCGCTCACCGCGCTCAAGCTGCGCCTCGGCTCGGCGATCCGAATGGGCGAGAGGTTGGCGGCCGACGACGGACAGGCCGAGAAGCTGACCCGCGCTCTGGCGGCCTCCAGCACCACCGCCGATCGACTGGGCGGCCTGGTGGACGATCTCCTCGACGTCTCCCGGCTGACCGCCGGGCGGTTCGTCCTCCGCGTCGAGCGCGTCGACATCGGCGACCTGCTGCGCGACGTGGTGGGCCGCCTGCGCGAGCAGGCCGCCGAGGTCGGGTCCTCGATCGAGCTGGTGATCGCCACCCCCATCGTCGGTGCCTGGGACCGCAGCCGCCTCGAACAGGTGGTGACGAACCTGCTCTCGAACGCGATCAAATACGGGATGGGTAAGCCGATCGTGCTGTCGGCGGAGGCCTCCGGCGACCGTGTCCGCGTCCGCGTCAAGGACGTGGGGACCGGGATTCCTCGCGCCGATCACAGCCGAATCTTCCAAGCGTTCGAAAGGCTGCCGACGGCGGAGCGGGTGGGGGGCCTGGGGCTCGGCCTCTACATCGGCCGCCAGATCGCGCTCGCGCACGGTGGGACGCTGACGGTCGAGAGCGACCCACCGTACGGCTCGATCTTCACGCTGGAGCTACCGCGCGAGGCGCCGGTTTCATGAGCGGCGCGACTCGGGACCCGCCAGTCCGCGACCGCTACGGCGCAGCGACGAGCGTTCGGAGCTGCGTCTGCGCCGACTCGACCCAGCGTCGCTCTCCGGGACGCTTCTCCATCGAGACGTAGGTCTGGTACGCCTTCTTCGCGTCGGCCTTGCGGCCGAGATGCTGGAGCGCGCGGCCGAGCCCATAGTAAGCGTCCGGATCGCTCGGGCGCAGCTTGATGTAGCGCTGGTAGGCGTCGACCGCCTCGGCCGGGCGATCGCGCACGCGGAGCGCGAACGCCAGGTCATACAGCGCCAGCGGATTGGCAGGATTCTTGTCGAGCGCCGCGCGAAAGACCTCGATCGCTTCGTCCTCGCGGTGGATCTTGAGCAGAAGCTCGCCAAGCGCCGCGCGCGCGGCCATGTGCTTCGGATCGGCGGCGATCGCCTGCTGGTATTTCGCGATCGCCTCGTCGAGGTGGCCGCGCTCGCGCAGCGCCTGCGCCTCGGCAAACGGGCTCCCCGTCGGCGCCGACAACACAACCGGCTTGACCGTTGTCGGCTTGGCTTCGGCCGGCTTGGCGGTGGCCGGCTTGATGTCGGCCGCGACCGGCGGTGGGGGAGCCGTCGTGGCGGCGGCTCCCAACTCGGCGAGGATGCTGCGCGCGTTTTCGACCCAGCGCTGCGACGCCGGCTGTTTTTCAATCGCCACGTAATGTTTGAGCGCCTCGATCGCGCCCGGACGATCGCCGGTCTCGCGGAGACAGAGTCCCAGTCCGTAGTAGGGTTCGGACTTGTCGGGCTCGAGCGCCGCGTATCGGCGGTAGGCCGCGATGGCGCCGGTGCACTGGTTCATGCGCCGGCGCGCGACGGCCAGCGAGTACCAGGCGGAGGCGTAACCCGGATCGGCCGCCACCGCCGCTTCGAATTTGTCGGCCGCCTCGGCCAGCTTCTTCGCATTCATGAACGTCTGTCCCTCGGCGTACGCCGCTTCGGAGGCAGGCGAGGCCGCTGCTGCCGGCGCGACGAGCGCGAGAACCGCGGCGAACGTCATCGCCAGGATCATCGAAGGAGAGCCAGACCGCTTCACGCCCCGCATCTTAGTCGAAATTCGTCGCATTCCTTGACAAAACCTACACGTAGTTCTATGTAGGTTAAGGTATGATTCAAATCGTTGGAAGCTTGGTCATGGGATCTTTCGCCGTGGCGCTCTTCTGGGCCACGATTTGTCTAGGGCGGCCGGCCGCCCGCCCGTCGCCCTCGCGCCGCTCGCCCTGACGTTCGGGCCGCCGCGACCGAGATCGAGCGATTTCGGCTGGCGGTCGCCGAAGAGGAGACCTAACCTGACGCGGCTTATGCGGCCCGTCCGGTACGAGGACTTCACCCTCGGTGACCTGACCGCGATCAGGAATCTCCTGCGCGGTGGCTCGGTGATCGACTGGCATCGGCTCTATTTCACCGACCGCGACGAGGTGGACCGCTTTCTACGGGTCAACGAGCTCGACCCCCACGACGCTCACGACATGCGTCGTCTCGGCGAGCTGCGCGCCGCGGCGGTCGAGTATCTGGAACGTCACCTTGGCCTGCAGATCCCCGACGAGGTGGCCAGCGGCGTCCCCCCGAGGGACCTGCTGCTCATCGCCTCGCAGAAGGGCCGCCGGCGCACGCACGCCTGCGTCGTCCTCAAGGTCATGCACGTCCTGCATCACCTGGCCGGCCGAGAGCTCCTGACCAAGCTGCCGGTCTCCGGCGATCAGATCTTCCACCTGGTCGAAGAGAAGGTCCTGCGCACGGTCGAGGAGATCAAGGCCGTCGGCTGCCCGGTGGTGGAGTTCGAGTGGAGCCGCAAGCACGTCGATAGCCTGATCACCAAGCTCCTGGCTAAAAAGGAG
>Ga0210389_10005110_pt1 | contig 10184 bp, 7 predicted proteins | sample IncBWH28OmetaG_FD_160127 | JGI IMG/M metagenome (GOLD analysis project Ga0210389, IMG submission 160127) | Forest soil microbial communities from Barre Woods Harvard Forest LTER site, Petersham, Massachusetts, United States - Inc-BW-H-28-O ...
GACGCTGAGGCCCATCCACGGCTTCCTGTCGAGGAACCGGTGGAACACCATGCCAAGGTGCGGCTCGACCCTCATCCTGATGTCGTCGTAGAAGTGCCGCTGCGACTCTGCGTCACCTTTTGAGATCTCCGGGCGATCGAATCTGTGCAGGTGCCGCCACAGGACGACCGTGCCTTGCCCTCGCCAGAGCCTGTCCAGGATCGCGGCGTCGGCTTGCTCGACGTCCCGCAGGAGCCGCCACTCGCCGCTGCGGACGACTATGTCCAAGTCCCAGGCTCGGGTTACCCTAGGTCCTCCGGCCACCGCGGTGGTCACGATGAGCTGACGCGCCTGGGAGAAGGACGCAGTCTTCAGTCCCATACCGAAGCGCCCGAGGTCCAGCTGTCCCCGATCGGCGCCTGGCCCCTTCGCGGCGATGGTCATCGCGGTGACGAGGTCGGCCTCAGTCATCCCGTTGCCGTCATCGACCACAGCGATCCACGACTCGCGCCCGTCCCATGTGGGGACGATGTCGATGTGGCGGCCCTGCGCCGTGATGCTGTTGTCCACCAAGTCCGCGATGGCAGCCTCGATGGTGTAGCCCAGGGATTTGAGCGACTCGATGGTGCCAGCGGGGTGCGGGTTGGCGATCTCGTAGTTCACGACGACGACACTCCGGAACGCTGACCCTCAAACTGACCGGCCAAGTCTATGGCCGACTGATCCTCGGCGGAACGACGGCAGGTCTCAATGTGGCTAAGCGCCGAGTACCACTCACCTGCCAGACGTACCGTCATCTATGCGACGGCCGCCCACGAGGTTGGGGTAACCTCTCCCGGCGGTGCCCGACGAGGCTCGAGGGCATGGAACGGCACAACGCGACCGCCGAATGTCAGTGGTAATCGTTATCATGCCGCTGACTACGGAGCTGGAGGGCAGCATGGGGGACGATGCGTCGCCTGCGGGTGCCAAACGCGGGAAGTATGGCGTCAGGCTGGTTCGTGGTCCGTTCGTCCAGTTGCCCTCGAACGCCGAGGAGTGCCCGGACGAAGACAGTTTCCTCGCCTACGCGGCCAAGCTCCGCGAGCAGGGCCACCGCTTGGCGGCCGACCTGTTCAGCGGAGCTGGCGGGCTCAGCCTCGGCCTAGAGGACGCGGGCTACCGGGTCATCCTGGGCATCGACCGGGACAAGGAGGCCGCCAAGACGCACCGCCACCACTTCGGCGGGCTGACTCTCGACTGGGATCTCGGCAAGCCGGAGCGCATCGCCCAAGTCTCCCACCTCGTCAAGGCTGCGGGCGTCGAGTTGCTCGCGGGCGGCCCTCCGTGCCAGCCGTTCTCGCGAGCTGGCCGGAGCAAGATCCGGCACCGCGTCGTCAATGGCTTCTCTGACCCCTCCTCAGAGAGAAGGGACCTCTGGCAGTCCTTCCTCGAGGTCGTTACCACTGCCCAGCCCCAGGCCGTGCTCATGGAAAACGTGCCGGACATGGCCCTCGACAAGGACATGTTCATCCTGCGGGCGATGGTCCACGAGCTGGAGAGCATCGGCTACGCGGTTGAGGAGCGCGTCGTTGATACCTCCCAGTACGGGGTCCCCCAGTTTCGGCAGAGGCTGATCCTCGTCGCTCTGCGTGACGGACTCCGCTTCGAGTGGCCAGCGCCGCTGCCAGACCGGGTGACCGTGTGGAACGCCATCGGCGATCTGCCATCGGTCGAAGGCGGCTACCGCCCTGCTGAGGGCTGGACCTCGTACCAGGAACCGCCCGCCGGGCTGAGCTCCTTCCAGCTCCGGATGCGCCGAGGCGAGCTCGCTGACCGGGTCTACGACCAGATCACTCGCCCGGTGCGCGATGACGACAAGATCGCCTTCGCGAAGATGGACGCGAAAATGCTCTACTCGGATCTGCCGGATGAGCTGAAGCGCTACCGCGACGACATCTTCGACGACAAGTACAAGCGGCTTGACGAGAACGACCTGTCCCGCACCATCACCGCTCACATCGCTAAGGACGGATACTGGTACATCCACCCGAGGGACGCCCGTACCCTCACCGTCCGCGAGGCGGCCAGGCTGCAGACGTTCCCCGACCGGTACCGGTTCGCAGGCCCTCCATCGGCTGCCTTCCGGCAGATCGGCAACGCGGTTCCCCCGTTCCTCGGTGAGAACCTGGGGAATGCCGTCCGGGCCAGCCTGAAAGACAGCAAGCCCGCCCGCCCGTCCACGCTGGACACCGGGAAAGCCCTAGCCGGGTGGTTCCGCTCCCGGCCCGTCACCCAGCTCACCGTCCCCTGGCTGCGGGCCTCGACCCGCTGGCAGGTTATCGCTGGCGAGGTGTTCGCCGAGCGCCTCACCGTGCAGCAACTGCGCATGATCTGGCCGCTGATCGCACGCTGGGAACAGCCAGCCGACACGCTCGTTGAGGAGGCCAGGGACCTCAACGAGATGGCCCGCTGGCTGAAGCGGGCATCAAGGGCCGAAAGGCTCCTGCAGATCGCCCGGCGACTAGCGGACATCCCGACGGCGCTCGACGGCGACCAGACGATCCGCCAGGCGCTTGAGGCCAACGAGTCACTTGCCGACCTAGCGGTCCTCGCGGTCCCGTCCAGCAAGGACGATGACGACGCCGAAGAGCCCGTGCTCGTGGGACGTGGCGTGCTGCGCGTGGCCGCCCGCTTCACTGGCGAGGACACGCTGGAGCGGAAGAACCGGATGACCGATGGGCGGCTCGCCGTCGCCCGCATGATCGGATACGGCGACAAGGCCCGTGACGCCCACTTGGCGCTCATTGAGCTCGCCGCCTCCGCCTGCCGACCGGAATTGCCCTCGTGCCATGCCTGCCCGCTGGCCGCGACATGTGTTACCGGCAAGGCAGAGCTGAACTTCGACACCACGTACGACGAGAACCGCCGCAAGCTCTTCTAGCGAAGAGCCCGTTAAGCATCCAGCCCGAGGGCGCTCGCAATCTCCGGTGCCTGCTCCACAAGCACGGCAACGATGCGACCGAACGAGTCGTACTCGCCTGCCAGCATCGCGGCCGCGCGGAGTGCCAGCCCAGCATCGCTGCCAGGAACCGACGTCCCCAGCGAGGGCCGTGCCGCGCGGCCGCCCGCCGATGCCGCCTCGCCATCCGTAATCGGCGGCGGCGGAGCCGATGGCTCGTCCGAGGACGTGTGCCCACGCCGCGACGCCTTCCGGTACCGGTCATCCGCGAACGAGCACAGCTCGTTGATCGGCCGCTCCAGCATCTGCCGGATCTGCGGCGGCAGCGTCACCCGCATCTTGGCGACGTTAATGTTGAAAACCGAGTCAAGGTCTGTGTCGAAGTCCAGCGAGGCCCGGGCCAGCTTGGTGTGCTCGTCGATCCCGCGGATCCCGTTCCATCCGCCCCACTGAACGAGGCGGTCGGCGCGGTAGATGTAGATGCCCTGCTGCCGGTTCCAGTTCAGTGGCCCGGAGTGCCGTTCAAATTCCTCGTGTGAGCTGAACTCATCACGCGGCGGCAGCACGAACCGTTGCAGGGAGACCGTCCCGAAGACGTCCCCGACGTTGAGCTCAAAGCGCTGGGGGGGCAGCTCGTTTCGCGCTGGCTCGCTGGGCGCGAACGGGTTCCAAGGCTGTACTTTCTGCCCGTTCACCATGATCACGAGACCGGGGCCAGCAGTACCTTCCAGGTACCTGTGGAACACGATCCCAAGATGCTCCGCCGTCTTGGCGGCCATCGACTCCAGCCGACGCCTCGCCCAACCCCCATCCGGCCGTTTCTCCGGCAGCACCCGATCCAGCTTGCGCCAGATAACGATGGTTCCCGGGTCACTCGAGAGCCGTTCCTCTGCCGCCTCGATCACGGCATCCGAAGGCGGCTCGACAACAAGCCACTCGTCCCACTCGGCGATCAAGTCAAGGTCAAGCGTCCGTACCGTCACAGCCTTCCCAATCGCACGACGGCAACTCACCACAGTGACGGACCGACACTGAGACAAGGAAGCCGTCTTGAGGCCCAGCCCGTAACGCCCTAGGTCGCTGCGCCCGTAAGGGCGCCGGGAACCATACCGCAGCGCCTCAATCAACCCGTTGGGAGTCATCCCCTCGCCATCGTCGGCAATCGAGACGTACGAATCCTCACCCGCGAACTCGATCTGAACATCGACCTGAGTAGCGCCAGCCATGACGCTGTTGTCCACGATGTCGGCCACGGCGGCCGGAAAGTCGTACCCGATGTCCCGCAACGACTCTGTCAGCCGAGCTGCACTTGGCGTGATAGCTGCCGACCTGGATAGCGACACGGGGCTAACCTCCTTCATCAAGCTCCTCCACCAGGGTCTCACACGACCCCAGGAACTTACCGCCCGGCACGCCGACACCAGCACGTAACGGTCAAGCAAGGACTCTCGTTCCTACCGCCAACTCACTCGTGGCGTTCGGATCGCCGCGTCAGTGCCCGGCCCGTCTAGGACCGATCCGTCCCTGTGGACGGCGGACGCTAACCTAGCGCTGGTACGTCAACACCGAAGACCGGAGGCGTGAGCGGCGATGAAGGCGATGAAGTGGATTCAGCACCCGTCCGATCCCGGAATTCACTACACCCCAGACGACTTGTACGACGTGCTTGAGGGCGACGAGGGGTTCACGCTCCGCAAGAACCTCGGGGACGACGGATGCCCTGACTGGGAACCCATCGGGACGTTCCCGACCTTGGAAGCCGCACAGGAAGCAGCCAAGTAGCCGACGGCGTGGCTGGCGCTGTCCTGCGACAACGACACCAAGGGGCGCCGCTACTACAGCTAGACCCGCGTTGCCACGGACGAAGATCCGCCGCCTGTTCACCGCCCCTGCGGACTGCCGGACGAGAACCACGCCTACCAGTGGCCACGACGGCGGCCCACCAGGAAAGCACGCCATTGCCACTATCAGCGACTATTCCAGCAAGATCACTAAGTGCGGCTAGGGTATCAGTGCGACCTCGCCTCCGACCGCCGAGATCTCTGTCGACTGCCGCGTTGGCAGCCTGCATGTCGGTGTGTACCATCCGGTTCTGCGCGTATACGTGGCTTCGTTCGTGAAGTAACCGCAGTTGCTCGCCACTTTCGACCGCGTTCGATGTGCCGGAGCCGGGTCCGGCGTTCGCCAGAAGTAACTGCAGTCGCAGGCTGAAGTTCATCGGCACCGACGAGAGGTAGGTGCCGGCCGGGGTTGTGGACTCGTGCCCGCGTGGTGGCCAGGTGCGGTCAGAACTGACGAACATCGACCTCGCCGGATGGCAGGGTGCGGTCGCCGTCACGAACAACTACGGTCGGGAGACACAAACAAGACCATATACGGCCGGCTCGCCGACAGTCGTCAGCGCGGCGTGAGCGGATTTCTGCTCAAGGATGTGGAATGTCTTGGCCGCCCCGGCGATGATGGGAGTGAGATCAAGTCCTCCGCACAGGCGGGAATGCCGCAACGTGGCTAAAGCTAGCGTGCCGCAGTACAACGAGATGCTCTGGCCTGTGCTGCAGGCGGTGGCGGAGCTGGGCGGATCGGCGTCTATAGGCGAGATCGTGGAGACGGTCATCAAACGGGAGGGCTTCAGTGACGCCCAGCAGGCGGTGCTCCACAACAACGGCCCGGAAACTGAGATCGGCTACCGCCTCGCCTGGGCCCGCACCTACCTGAAGGCAATGGGACTGCTGGCCAACAGCGCTAGGGGCGTGTGGGCGCTGACCGATGAAGGTACGGCGTTGCTGACCGCCCCGTCCACGGCGGGCGATCAGCGCCGGGAACGGGTCCGCGAGCTATGGTCAGCCCACTTGACCCAACTGCGGATAGCGCGCAAGGCGCGTGCCTCGCAGGACCCTGATGATGCGGATGCCGAGGGGCCGACTGAGGAGCCCAGCTGGAAGGAGCAGTTGCTCGGCCAGCTCATGGGCATGCGCCCCGATGCCTTTGAGCGGCTGGCCCGCAGGCTCCTGCGCGAGGCTGACTTCGACAGCGTCAGCGTCACCGGGCAAAGCGGCGACGGGGGGATCGACGGGCTTGGCGTCTACCGGCTCGGGCTGGTCAGCTTCCCGGTCTTCTTCCAGTGCAAGCGTTACCGAGGTAGCGTCGGCCCGAGCGCCGTCCGCGACTTCCGGGGCGCTATGGCAGGCCGGGGCGACAAAGGACTCCTGATCACCACCGGGTCGTTCACCGCGGACGCCAAGAAGGAGGCAACCCGGGACGGGGCCCCGCCTATTGACCTCATTGATGGCGATCGCCTCTGCGGACTACTCAAGCAGTATGAACTTGGTGTCCGGACGATGACACGAACCGTAGAAGACATCAGCATCGACAACGGATTCTTCAGCGAGATCTAACCGCTGGCTTCAGCAGCACCGCTAGGCGGCAAGGCCGGGCCGTGGACCGTGCAACAGATCCGCAACCTGCTGACGGACTGGGTGATCGGGGGTACTGGCAGCGAGTTCCCGGCCTGCCTGCCCTGGCCGAGGTCGCAGGCGCAGCGCACCGTCTCGCCGGCCAGCTCCAGCTCATCGAAGTAGTGAATCCACTGTGAGTCCCCCGCACCGTCCAGGACCACGGCTTCCTGCCCAGACCCGTCCCCACAGGATCCCCACAAGTCCGGGTCGGCTCTGACGTCGCCCACAAAAAGCCTACGGACAATGCGGCACTTCACGGCACAATCCGGCACGGATGCTAGAATGGTAGCGGAAGCCAATAGAGGCCACTACTCGCCTTTGTGCAGGTGAAAGGGCTGACTGGGCCTAGGGCGCAGGCGGGGTCATTTACGACAAACCTTCTGAAAAGCGAAAGGTCGGTAGTTCGACCCTGCCTATGACCACTCATTACCTGCGGAAACGCGTCACGCAGGCCAGAATCTTGACGGCAACGCCCGCACATGGGCGGCGGACGGTCATAGTTGTTCCGTATGGCTTTGGTGCTGTGAGCTGCGAGGATGCTGCGGTGAGTCATCGCATCGACCAAGGCGCTCGACTCTACGCCGGAGCGCCTTCGTGCCCGGTGGGAGCGCAGGGATGTAACGCTTTCCGCATGACTGTGAGTGTTCTGGAGCGGGAGATGTTCACCGAGGCCGAGGCGGCCCGGCTGTTGCGAGTGCCCCAGCGCACGCTGAACTACTGGCTGGAGGGTGGCGAGGTTCGGGGACGGACGTACCGTCCGGTGATCCGGACGGAGCCGCGCGGGGGGCATGTCGCCGTCACGTGGGCCGAGTTCGTCGAGTCGGGGCTGCTGCGGGAGTATCGGCAAACGCATCGCATCCCGATGGCCGAGTTGCGCGCGTTCATTGATCAGGTTCGCGCCGAGTTCGGGGTCCCGTACCCGCTTGCGCACCAGCGGCCCTTCGTGAGCGGGAAGGACCTGCTGTCCGTGGCCCAGGACGCTGCCGGCCTGGACGCTGACCTGTGCCTCGTTGCGACCGTTCGCGGCCAGTACGTCCTGACCCCGGCTGCGGACGCTTTCTACAAGCGCGTCACGTGGGAGGGAGACACGGAGATCGCCTGGCGCCCGCACGACGACCCGCTGTCGCCTGTTCTCATGCGCCCGGGATCGCGCTCCGGCCGGCCTGCGGTCAAGGGCATCAGTACCGAGATCCTGTGGGAACACGAGCAGGCGGGCGAGACAGTCGCCGAGATCGCCGGGGAATACAACCTGTCCGACGAGGATGTGCGCTGGGCGATCGCCTATGAGACGTCGGCGCGAGCCGCATGAGCAGCCGGCCGAGACCGGCCCGTGTTCACGTCCTGGGTCCCAGTTCTGGCGAACCCGGGATCTTGACCTGGCTGAGCTTAGGCACGTCCTCCATGAGTCGCTGGGTGTAGGGATCGTGCGGGTGCTCCAGGATCTGCTCAGTTGGCCCCGATTCGGCTACCGTCCCCTGGCGCAGGACGACCGTGCACTGGGCAATGCTGCGCACCAGGGCGATGTTGTGGGTTATGAAGATCATGGCGAGATGGCGTTCGTGCTGGATGCGGCGCAGCAGTTCCACGATGACCGCCTGGACCGAGACGTCCAGCGATGAGGTCACCTCATCGCAGATCAGCAGGTCCGGCTGGACTGCCAGCGCCCGGGCGATCGCGACGCGCTGCCGTTCCCCGCCGGACAGCTCGTCCGGGTAGCTGGACAGGAGGTCGGGGCCTAGCGACACGTCCTCCAGGATGCCGGCGACGCGGGCGGAGCGGTCGCGGCGGGAGAGGCCGGTGAGCTGCTGAAGCTGCTGGTCGATTATCTGGCCGACGGTCTTGCGGGGGTTGAGCGAGGCGAAGGGGTCCTGGAAGACGTACTGGACCCGCCGCAGCACGTCCTTGTCGCGCTGGCGTGCTCCGCGTGCCAAGGGGGTGCCCTGGAAGGTGATCTCGCCGGTCCAGTTGCCGTGCAGCCCGGTCATGCAGCGGGCGAGCGTGGTCTTGCCGGAGCCGGACTCACCGACGACGGCGACGCAGGTGTGTGGCGGTACCTCGAGGCTGACGCCGGACAGGGCCGGGGCGCCGCCGTAGCCCGCCGCCAGCCCCCGCACTGACAGGGCCGGCGGAGCCGTTGCGCCGGCCGCCGCGGGCGGCCCGGCCGATGCCCGCCGCCCGGCCGATGCCGGCGCGGACTCGGGATGAGCGGCCTGGGTGTCTCCGGCCCGCAGGCAGCGCACGGAACGGCCGGCCACAGTCACCGGTTCCGGTGCCCTGGTGGTGCAGTCGCCGACGGCACGGCCGCAGCGGGCGGCGAACTGGCAGCCGGCGCCGCGGCGGGCGGGCCGGGGCTGCTGGCCGTCAATGCTGGCCAGCAGCTGCGCGCGGTCGGGCGAGGGCACGGCCCCGATCAGGCCGCGGGTGTACGGATGCACCGGCTCGCCGAACACCCGGACCGAGGCCCCGATTTCCACGACGCGTCCCGCGTACATGACCGCGACGTCGGACGCCAGGCCGCTGACCACGGCCAGGTCGTGGCTGACGTAGACGGCCGCCGCCCCGTAGGAACGGCACAGGCCCCGGACGGTTTCCAGCACGTGGCGCTGGGTGGAGACGTCGAGGCCGGTGGTGGGCTCGTCCAAGACGATCAGCGACGGCCGGCACGCGAACGCCATGGCCAGCGCGATCCGCTGCTGCTGGCCTCCGGAGAGCTGATGCGGGTACCGGCGCAGCATCTCCGGCGTGGGGTCGAGGTGCACTTCCCGCATGACCTCGGCCACCCGCTCGCCCGCGCGGCCGGCGGCCTCACCATGGGCGTGCAGCACTTCCCGGATCTGGGTCCCCACGCGGAGCGCGGGATTGAGCGCCGAGGACGGGTTTTGGGGCACGTAGCTGACCCGGGCGCCGCGCGCCGCCCGCAGTTCTCCGAGGCTCAGCGCCAGCAGGTCGGTCCCGTCGAGCAGGACCTGGCCCGCAGTGATGTGCAGCCCCCGCCGGGCGTGGCCGAGCAGGGCAAGGGCCACGGTGGTCTTGCCCGAACCCGACTCGCCGACAAGGCCGAGCACCTCACCCGCCGGGACAGCGAAGGAGACGTCGCTCACCACGTCGGGCCCGGACCGGCCCAGCCGGACCTCCAGGCCGGTCACCTCCAGCCGGGGCTGCATTCCCTCAGGGTGCCTCACCCGCCCAGCTCCTGGCCGAGATCCTCGATCAGCGCCGCCTCCTCGGGACGGCGGTCAACCCCGATCGCCACGCGCGCGAACGCGTCGGTGAACGTGTTCGTGCCGATTGTCAGCAGCGCGATCAGCAGGGCCGGCACGATGACCGCCCAGGGGTCCAGTGACAGGCCATCCCGGTTCTCGTTGATCATCGTCCCCCAACTCGCCGCGGGTGGCGGCTGCCCGAAGCCGAGGAACGCGAGCCCTGCGATGATGACGATCGAGTACGTCAGCCGAAGCCCGGCCTCCACCATGAGCGGGCTGACCAGGTTGGGCAGGATCTCCCTCCACATGACGCTGGCGGGCCGCATGCCCTGAAGCTCGGCCGCCTTGACGAAGTCGCGCTCGGAGAGGTCGAGGGTGGCCGCCCGCAGCACGCGAGCCACCTGCGGGGCGTGCGAAATGCCGACCGCGACCGTGATCAGCCACAACCTCGGGCCGAGCAGGCTCAGCAGCAGCAAGGCGAAAACGATCTGGGGGAATGACAGGATCACGTCGACCGCGCGCATGATGATCTCATCGCTGATCCCGCGCAGGTAGGCGGCCGACACACCGGCCGCCGCGCCGCCAAGGATTCCGAGCGCGGTGGCG
>Ga0210389_10005112_pt1 | contig 10181 bp, 10 predicted proteins | sample IncBWH28OmetaG_FD_160127 | JGI IMG/M metagenome (GOLD analysis project Ga0210389, IMG submission 160127) | Forest soil microbial communities from Barre Woods Harvard Forest LTER site, Petersham, Massachusetts, United States - Inc-BW-H-28-O ...
CTGTCGCCGGTCATCGGATATGACAAGGCCGCCGAGATCGCGCACAAGGCCGACCACGAGGGCACCACCTTGCGCTCGGCGGCGCTGGCGCTCGGCTACATCTCAGCCGAAGACTTCGACCGGGTCATCGTCCCGGCGTCGATGGTCGGTGACACGTCTTGCCTTGAGGGGCCGACGCTCTGACACTGGACTTGTGAGCACGGTCGTGGATCTCGTTCTCGTCGTGGTGCTGATGCCGGTCGCCGTATATGCCCTCATCGGCGGGGTGCGGGCTGCCCGGTGGCTCGCCGAGGCGCGCCGCAAGGCACCGCCGCCAGTCCCGGTGGACCGGCTCGAGGCGAACCTGCGGCGGCTGCGGGCGGAACTCGACGAGACGGAGACGAGCGCGGAGCTGACCGCCAAGCGGCACCACGTGCGCTCGGTGCGGGGCGCGTACCTGGACACGCTCGCGGAGGCTTGCCTGCGGCTCGACGTCACCCCGCCCCCAGGCGACGCCGCGACCCAGGCGGACATCTACCGGACCGAGGCGGCGCTCGCCGCGCGTGGTCTCGACGTCCGTCACCACACCGCGGGGCCCCGTACTCGATAAGAACAGTGCTCGATAAGAACAGCGCTTCATAAGAACAGTGCCTGATAAGGACAGTGCTTGGTGAGAACAATGCTCGCTGAGAACAATGCCCGCTGAGACCGGGTTCCCGCGCGCTGACGTCGCCGATGAGTTCCTGCGGGTCAGGCGGCGCCAGGCCCTCGCGCGGCTCGTTCAGCGGCTGCGCCGGTCGCCGGACGACGTAAACGTGATCCTGCCGTTCGATGAGGTCGTCAGCGCGCTTGGCTTGCGCGGCGAGCGCAGGCTCGGGCTGCAGACGATCCGGCTGGACTCCATCGTCGGCACGGTGGACTCGGGCCGCGACTACGACCGGCGGTTCCGGCCGACGAGCGGGCGGGTGCGTGAGCGCTGGGAGCGGCTGGCGCTCGCCCAGCGGCGGGGCGAGGCGATCCCGCCGATCGAGGTGTACCGGGTCGGAGACCTGCACTTCGTGCAGGACGGCCATCACCGGGTCTCGATCGCCATGGCGGAGGACGCCAAGACGATCGACGCCTACGTGACCGAGGTGCGCACCCAGGTGCCCGCGACCGGCATCAGGGGGCGCAGGGACCTGGTATTCAAGGGGTACGAGCGGATCTTCCGTGCACGGGTACCGCTGAGCGCCACCGCCATGGCGAAGATCACCGTGACCGACCCGTGGTCGTACGCCGAGCTCGGCGAGGCCGTCGAGGCCTGGGGGTACCGGCGGATGCAGGACACCGGCCAGTTCAGTGACCGGGCGGAGACCGCGCGGCACTGGTACGCCGAGGAGTACGTTCCGGTGGTGCGCATGCTGCGCGCCGCCGACATGATCGGCACGCGCACCGAGGCGGAGGCCTACCTGCGGGTCGCCGCCGAGCGGTACCGGCTGATCCTGGCCCACGAGTGGAGCGACGAGATCGTCGAGCGGCTGCGCGGCAAGGTCAGGTGATCGGGCCCTCCTGCTGGGGGACGGGGGGCACCGGGCCGCCGGCCTTGGCCGCGAGCGACAGGTTCCTGCCGGTGGCCGGGTCGAAGACGTGGATCGCGGCGCCGTCGGCCCAAAGCTCCGCGTCCGTGCCCTCGCGCACCTTGGTCGCGGCGTCCAGCCGGGCGGTGACCGTTTCCGCGTCGGCGCCGGTATCCGTCGAGCCGGAGTCGGCGGCGAGCTCGTCGAGCTCGGCTGAGCTCACCTGCGTGTCGCGGCCACGGTTGAAGTAGACGAACACGTCGGAGCCGATCGACTCTAGGACGTCGATCGCGGCCTTGAACGTGATCCCCCTGCCCCGGTTCTCGGCCGGGACAAGCGCCGCGTCCTCGAAGTCCTCCGGCCTGATCCCGACGATCACGTCACGGCCGGTGTTAGCGCCCTCAAGCTCGCGGCGGAGCTCGTCGGTGAGCGGGAAGTCGCCGAGGCTGGTCCGCAGCTTGCCATCCTCCACATGGCCGGGCAGGAAGTTCATCGCGGGCGAGCCGATGAACCCCGCCACGAACAGGTTGTACGGCCGGTGGTAGAGCTCGGCCGGGCTGCCCACCTGCTGCAGCAGCCCGCTGCGCATGACCGCCACCCGGTCGCCGAGCGTCAGCGCCTCGACCTGGTCGTGCGTGACGTAGACCGTGGTCGTGCCGAGGCGCCGCTGGATCCTGGAGACCTGGGTGCGCATCTGGACGCGGAGCTTGGCGTCCAGGTTGGACAGCGGCTCGTCCATCAGGAACGCCGCGGGGTCGCGGACGATCGCGCGGCCCATCGCCACCCGCTGCCGCTGGCCGCCGGACAGGTTGGCGGGCTTGCGGTCAAGGTGCTGGGTCAGGTCAAGGATCCGCGCGGCCTCCTCGACCTTCTGGTTGATGACGTCCTTCGGCACCTTGGCGAGCTTGAGCGCGAAGCCCATGTTCTCCCTGACGCTCATGTGCGGGTAGAGCGCGTAGCTCTGGAAGACCATCGCGATGTCGCGGTCCTTGGGCGTCTTGTTGTTCACCACGCTGCCGCCGATGAGCAGCTCGCCCGACGTGATGTCCTCAAGGCCGGCGATCATGTTCAGGGTCGTCGACTTCCCGCAGCCTGACGGGCCGACCAGGATGACGAACTCGCCGTCCTGGATTTGCAGGTTGAAGTCGTTCACCGCCAGCGATCCGTCCGGGTAGCGCTTGGTGATGTGATCGAGCGTGATGGGGGCCATAGTTTCTCCTCTTAGCCCTTGACCGCACCGGAGGTGAGGCCGGCGACGATGCGGCGCTGGAAGAAAAGCACGAAGATGATGATCGGGATCGTGATGACCACCGCCGCCGCGGAGATGGGCCCGGTCGGGGTGGTGAACACCGAGCCGCCGCTGAAGTACTCCATGGCGGCCGGGGCGGTGCGTGAGGCGATCGTCGAGGTGAACGAGATCGCCAGCAGGAAGTCGTTCCAGCAGGCCAGGAACACCAAGATGGCCGTGGTGACCATGCCGGGGGCGGCGAGCGGCGCGATGACCATGGTGAACGCCTGGAACGGCGAGGCGCCGTCCATCTTGGCGGCCTTCTCAAGCTCCCAGGGAATCTCACGGAAGAAGGCCGACAGGGTGTAGATCCCGAGCGGCAGGCCGAACGCCACGTAGGGGATGATCAGGCCGAACCAGGTGTTGAACAGCCCGAGCGCCCGCTCGATGGTGAACAGCGGGGTGACCAGCGCGATCAGCGGGAACATCGCGATCAGCAGCGCGAGGCCGACCAGCACGCTCTTGCCAGGGAATGACAGGCGGGCGATGGCGTAGGCCGCCATCGAGGCGAGCACCACGGAGATGAACGTCGAGATCAGGCCGATGCCGATCGAGTTCAGCAGCGGCCGCAGGAACTGCGCGCTGGTCAGGATCCCGCTGTAGTTGCCCCAGGTCCACTGGGCGGGCCAGAACGACGGGTCGGTGACCGCGCTCGGCGCCTTCAACGACAGTGAGAGCAGCCAGGCCACCGGTATGAGCACCAGTAGGATGACGACGACGTTCGTCGTCGCCCAGCCGGCCCGTTGCCTGCCGCTCAGAGCAGCCATGGCGCCGTCACCTCTTTCCCGCACTCGAGCCGGGCGCGGCGGTGCCGAACCCGAGGATGAACACCACCGCGATGATCGCCACGCAGATGAAGATGAGGATGGCGATCGCCGACCCGATCCCCAGGTTCAGCGCGTTGAACAGGTTGTCGTAGCCGAGGGTAGACACCGACGCGGTGCCGTTGTTCCCGCTGGTCAAGATGAAGATGTTGTCGAAGATCCGGAACGAGTCGAGGGTGCGGAACAGCAGCGCGACCAGGATCGCCGGCTTCATCAGCGGGAGCGTGATCCTGGTGAACGCCTGCCACGAGGTGGCCCCGTCCACCCTCGCCGCCCGCAGCAGGTCATCGGGCACCAGCGAGAGCCCCGCGAGCAGCAGGAGCGCCATGAACGGCGTGGTCTTCCAGATCTCCGCGACGATGATCACCGCGATCGCCTGCACCTGGCTGGTGAGCGGCGCGCTGTTGTTGAACAACGCGGACAGGTAGCCCTCACTGGGCGTCCACGCGAACTGCCAGCTGTAGGCGGCCGCGACGGTCACGATCCCGTAGGGGATGAGCGAGACCGTGCGGATGGTGCCGCGGAAGAACACCGTGCGGTGCAGCACCTGGGCGAGCAGCATGCCGAGGACCAGCGTGATGCCCACGGAGAAGACCGTGATGATCACCGTCACCGTGAGCGCCTGCCACCAGTACTGCGAGGTCAGCACCGCACCGTAGTTGGCGAACCCGATGAACTTGACGTCCTGCGGGAGTTCCAGGTTGTACCGCTCAAGGGACAGGATGACCGCGTAGACCAGCGGGTAGCCGGTCACCGCGATCATCACGATGACGGCGGGGGCGATGAGCCAGAACGCGAGGCGGCGCTCCTGCTTGGCGCCTTCCGACAGCCGCGCCCGCTCCCGTTTCGGTTTGGCGTGCGCCGGGGTGGCCGTGGTTTCCCTGGGCGGGATGATGGTGCTCATCGGGTCCTCCTTCGGCTCACGGGACCAGGCCCTTGGACGCGAGAGCGTTGTTGATCTGGCTGACCATCGACTGCTCGGTGGCCGCCGGGTTGATCTTGGTCGGCGGCGAGATCTGGTGCGAGAGGCCGATGGAGACCACCTGGTAGAACGGGGTCTGCGGGCGGACGCTCGCGTTCTGGAGCGCGGACAGGATGTCGGCGTGGAAGGGGTAGTCGGCGAACAGCGCCGGGTCGTTGTACAGGCTGGCGATCGTCGGCGGGACGCCGCCGACGTTGGCGCCGATGATCTGGTTCTGCTTGTCCCGCAGGCACAGGGCCGCCTGGAAGGCCAGGTCCTTGTGCTGGGAGTAGGCGCCGACGGCCAGGTCCACGCCGCCGATCGTCACCTTCGCGGGCACCCCGGGCGTGATCGACGGGTAGGGCGCCCACTTGAAGCTCTTGAACAGCGTCGCGTTGTCCATCTTCATCGAGGGATAGACGAACGGGTAGTTCAGCTCGAAAGCGGCGGTACCCGCCTCCATCGCGAGCCGGTTCTGGTTCTCCATCTGGACCGACAGCGACGGGTCAGCGGCCGGCGAGTCGGCGAGCTGCTTCATGATCGACAGGGCCTTGACGGCGGGTGCGCCCATGGACGGCCCGCTGGCGCTGGCGTTCAGGATGCTGCCGCCGGCGCTCGCCACCATCGTGTTGAACCAGACCGTGGCGCCCTCGTACTGCGCGCCCTGGATCTCGATGTAGTGCGGCTTGCCCTCCTTGGCGAGCTGCTCCGCGTCGGCGATCATCTGCGCCCAGGTCGTCGGCGGGTTGGGCACCAGGTCGGAGCGGTACCAGAGCAGCTGGGTGTTGGTGTTGTCTGGCACCGCGACCAGCTGACCCTGCCAGGTGGCCGTCTGCAGCGCGGGCTTGAGCGTGCCGTCCTCGGCCTGCGCCTTGTTGCTGCCGGTCCACGGGACGATCCAGCCGGCCTCCGCGAACTCGGCCTCCCAGGTCACGTCGAGGCCCATGATGTCGATCGAGGGGTCGTGCGCGGCCAGCCGCCGCACCAGCTGCTGCCGCTGCCCGTCGGAGGCCTGCGGCAGCATCTGGTACGAGATCGTGTACTTGCCGCCGCTTTGCGCGTTGCAGTTGCTGATCGCCATGTTGGTCGCGCCCGAGGTATCCGGGTAGAGGTAGAAGTTCAGGGCCACGGGCCCGGTCCCGGCGCTGGCGCTGGTACAGGCGCTCAGTGTCCCTCCGGCCAAGGCGATGCCCGCCGCCGCCGAGGCGATCCGGCAGAAGCGACGCCGTGGTCGCTTTCGGCCCTTGCGTTTGATCATCGTTGACCTCCACGGGGCGGTGCCTGGCCGGTCGCTCCCGGGTCCGGCGGACATCCGGAATACGACGGCCAGCAGCCTCATAGTCACCTGGAGTGCCGGAAGCGTCAAGAGTCAGCTGCGAGCCGGGTCCGCCTGAGCCGTAACGCGGCGGGGCGCTACGGTGACCTAAGGCTGTGCACGGCAGCTGACTGTGCGCAGGGGCGACACCAAGGAGACGTGCGTGGCCAGTGATTCGTACGACGTGATCGTTCTCGGGGCCGGGCCCACCGGGGAGAACGTCGCCGACCGGGCGGTACGCGGCGGTCTGTCCGCCGTGGTCGTCGAGTCAGAACTTGTCGGCGGTGAGTGCTCCTACTGGGCGTGCATGCCGAGCAAGGCCCTGCTGCGGCCGGTCGGCGTGGTCAGCGAGGCGGCCGCGGTGCGCGGGGTCACCGGGGCGCGGCTTGAGCCCGCCGAGGTACTCGCGCGGCGGGATACCTTCACGCACGACTGGAAGGACGACGGGCAGGTCGAGTGGCTCAACGGCGCGAAGATCTCCCTGGTCCGCGGGCATGCCCGGCTGTCGGGCGAACGCCTGGTGTCGGTCGGCGACGTCACGCTCGCGGCGCGGCACGCGGTCGTCATCGCCACCGGGACAGACGCGCTCGTGCCGCCGGCGCTCGCCGGCGTCAGGCCGTGGACAAGCCGCGAGGCGACGAGCGCCAAGTCAGCGCCTTCCCGGCTCGTGATCGTCGGGGGCGGCGTGGTGGGGTGCGAGATGGCGGCCGCGTGGTCTGCCCTTGGCTCGCGGGTCACGCTGGTGTCGCGTGGCGCGCTGCTCGACCGGCTGCCCGCGTTCGCCGGCGAGCTTGTCGCGGCCGGCCTGCGTGACGCGGGTGTCGACGTGCGCACCGGCGTCAACGTCAGCGCGGCGTCGCGGGCGGGCGGGACCGTCACGCTGACGCTCGACGACGGCACGCCGGTCGAGGCCGATGAGGTGCTCGCCGCCGCCGGGCGGACACCGAAGACCGCGGGCATCGGGCTTCCCTCCGTCGGCCTTGAGGACGGCACGTGGCTTTCCGTGGACGACACGATGCGGGTCACCGACGTTGACGGCGGCTGGCTCTACGCCTGCGGTGACGTGAACCACCTGGCGCTGCTCACCCACATGGGGAAGTACCAGGCGCGCGTCTGCGGCGACGCCATCGCCGCCCGCGCCGCGGGGCGGGAGCCCGCCGTGGTCGACATCGCCTCGCGCACCCGCGTCCCCCAGGTCGTCTTCACGCTCCCGGAAGTGGCCGCCGTCGGGCTCACCGCCGAGCAGGCCACGGCCGCGGGACTGCGGGTCCGGGTCGTCGAGTACGAGATCGGCAACGTGGCGGGCGCCAAGCTGTTCGCCGACGGGTACCAGGGCCGCGCGCAGATGGTGGTCGACGAGGACCGCCGGGTCATCGTCGGGCTGACCCTCGCTGGCCCGGGTGTCGGCGAGATGATCCACGCCGCGACGATCGCCGTGGTCGGCGAGGTGCCACTTGACCTGCTGTGGCACGCCGTGCCGGCGTACCCGACGATGAGCGAGGTCTGGCTGCGGCTGCTCGAGGCCTACGGGCTATAACTGGTCACATTGCGTACTCATAATGTCACGGAAAAAATTCTTGCCGGGGCTGTAACGGCCACGCGGGTGGTGTCGTTTCGGTACCAGGGCTTACCCCGCAAAGGAGCCCCCGGATGCCCCCCCGTCCGGGGGCTCCGCCAACAGGTTCCAGCGCGCGAACCCGGGGCGGAGCCTACTAGGTCCGCCGTCGGCCGTGGTCCGCCATCAACCACGGCCGCCGGCGGCGAGCTTCCCCGCTAACCCCGGCCGATGAACGGCATCGTGGTCGCGGTGATCGTCAAGAACTGAACGTTGGCATTCAGCGGCAGGTCGGCCATGAAGACCACCGCGTCGGCCGCGTGCTGCGGGTCGAACGTCGGCTCTTGCATGATCGAACCGTCCGCCTGCGGCGCGCCCGCCGCGATCCACTGGGTCATCTCGGTGTTCGCGTTGCCGATGTCGATCTGACCGCAGGCGATGTTGTACCGGCGGCCGTCGAGGGAGATCGACTTGGTCAGGCCGGTGATGGCGTGCTTGGTCACCGTGTACCCCACGGAACCGGGCCGGGGCGTGTGCGCGGAGATGGACCCGTTGTTTATGATCCGTCCTCCCTGGGGGTCCTGCGCCTTCATCATCCGCACCGCGTGGTGCGCGCACAGGTAGGAACCCGTGAGGTTGGTGGCCACGATCGACTGCCACCCCTCGGGCGTCAACTCGTCCACCGCGCCGGGTGGGGCACCGGTCCCCGCGTTATTGACAAGCAGGTCCACCCGCCCATATCGCTCCCGCACCGTGTCGAACAGCGCGGCGACAGAATCCGCGTCGCCCACGTCGGTCGCCACCGGGAGCACCGAGCCGGCCGCGGCCAGGGCCGCCGTCTCTTCCAGGGGGAGCTGACGGCGGCCGGCCGCGGCCACCTGCCAGCCCCTGCCCGCCAGCGTGACCGTGATAAGCCGCCCGAGCCCAGAGCCCGCTCCCGTGACAACCGCCAGTCGTTGATCCGTCATGATCATCACGCTAGCCCGCTTCGAACGTCCCGGGCCACGGCCCGGGACGTTCGAAGGTCTTCAGGACAAGACCTGAGCGATCTCCCAGGTGTTGCCCGCCGGGTCAGCGAAGGCCGCCGTGCGCCGGCCCCACGGCCGGTCGATCGGGCCGTTGAGCAGCTTCACGCCGTGCGCCTCCAGTTCCGCGCACACCGCGTTCGCGTCGTCCACCTCGATGGTCAGTAGCGCGCGCGAGCCGCCGGGTGCGGCGACAGGGACCGGCTCGACCAGCGTGGGCGCGTTGGACACGCGAAGCAGGTTGATGATCAGATTCGACATCTTCACCACTGCCGAGGCGTCGTCTTCCCAGATCACCTCGAGGCCGAAGACCTCGGTGTAGAACGTCTTGGACTCGGGCAGGTCCTCGACGAACAGGGTGATGACGTCGAGCTTGCTCAGTGCCTTGATCATGGATTCTCCTTCGTCTAATGAGCTCCGTCGTCACCCCGACGATCCGCGCCCGCCGGATTCGACACCGGCCAGGACCGCGCCAGAAATTCCGCGGGCGAGCCTTACTCGCCGGTGAACTGAGTGGGGCGCTTTTCCATGAACGCGGCGATGCCCTCGGCGAAGTCCTTGCTCCTGGCGAGCTCACCCTGGATCGACGCCTCGAGGGCCAGGTGCTCCGCCATGCGCGAGTAGACCCAGTGGTTCAGCTCCCGCTTGGTGCCGGCGTACGAGCGGGTCGGGCCGTTGCTCAGCCGCAGCAGCAGCGCCTCGGCGTTCTGCTCGAAGTCCTCATCCGGCCAGGACGCGTTGATGAGGCCGATGTCCGCCGCCTTCGGCGCCGGGACCGGCTCACCGAGCATCGCCATCTCGGCCGCGCGCGCGAACCCGACGCGCGCCGGGACGAACAGCGAGCTGCCGCCGTCCGGCACCAGGCCGATGTTCACGAACGCGAGCAGGAAGTACGCGGACTGCTTGGCCACGACCAGGTCCGCCGCCAGGGCGAGGGACAGGCCCGCGCCCGCCGCCGGGCCGTTCACCGCGCTGATGACCGGCTTGGGCATCTCACGGATCGTCGTGACGATCGGGTGGTACCACCTGGTCAGGATCCCGTCGGTGTCCAGCAGCGCGCCGCCGTTCGCCGCGGCGCTTTCCGCGCCTTCCTTCAGGTCCGCGCCCGAGCAGAACGCCCGGCCCGCGCCGGTCAGCATCACCGCGCGCACCTCGTCGTCGCCCGCGAGGTCGCGCAGCACGCCGAGCAGGTCCCTGGACAGCGCGTTCGACCAGGCGTTCATTCGCTGCGGCCGGTTCAGTACGATTTTGGCCGCCGCCCCGGTCCTGTACAACTCAACCGTCTCAAAGCGGCGCACTGGCTCTTCCATCACGAGCCTCAATGTATAGCGTTGAGTAATGGGAGAGAAGCTCGCGAAAAAAGCGTACGAAAAGGAGCTTTACCGGCTGCAGGCCGAGCTGGTGAAGATGCAGAACTGGGCGCGCGCGTCCGGCGCGCGGATCGTCGTGGTCTTCGAGGGGCGCGACGCGGCAGGCAAGGGCGGCACGATCAGCCGGATCAACCAGTACCTCAACCCCCGGTTCGCACGGGTCGCCGCGCTGGACAAGCCGACCGACCGCGAGAAGGCCCAGTGGTACTTCCAGCGGTACGTCGCGCACCTGCCGACGGCCGGGGAGATCGTCCTGTTCGACCGCTCCTGGTACAACCGGGCCGGTGTGGAGCACGTCATGGGCTTCT
>Ga0210389_10005114_pt1 | contig 10181 bp, 7 predicted proteins | sample IncBWH28OmetaG_FD_160127 | JGI IMG/M metagenome (GOLD analysis project Ga0210389, IMG submission 160127) | Forest soil microbial communities from Barre Woods Harvard Forest LTER site, Petersham, Massachusetts, United States - Inc-BW-H-28-O ...
CCCCCCTCCGACGCGCCCTTCCTCAATACTTCCTCCGGCGACCGCAAGGGCCATCGCAGCTATTCCGGCCACGTCTACTGGCAGGACCAGACCTACAGCGACAACCGCGTGCTGATGCACATCCCCGAGAATTTCGATGCGCAGAAGCCCGGCGTGATCGTGGTGTTCTTCCACGGCAATGGCGCGACGCTGGAGCGCGATGTGCGCGACCGTCAATTGGTGCCGCAGCAGATCACGGACTCCGGCGTCAATGCCGTCCTCCTTGCGCCGCAGATGGCGGTTGACGCCGCCGACTCCTCCGCCGGCAAGTTCTGGCAGCCGGGCGGCTTCAAGCGCTTCATGGATGAGTCGGTCGGCAACCTCGCCCGCCTCTATGGCGATCCCGACAGCGCGAAAGCGTTCGAGAAGATGCCGATCGTCATCGTCGGCTATAGCGGCGGCTTCCTGCCGACCGCCTGGAGCCTCGAGGTCGGCGGCATCTCTGACCGCGTCCGTGGCGTGATCCTGCTCGATGCGATCTATGGCGAACTCGACAAGTTCGCGTCCTGGATCGAGAACCACCGCAACGGCTTCTTCGTCAGCTCCTACACGCACTACACCTCGCCCCGCGACCATGAGCTGATGTCGATGCTGCGCGGCAAGGGTATCGGCGTTTCGGAAAGCATGGACGGACCGCTGCGTCCAGGCAGCGTGGTGTTCGTCAAGACCGGCGAAGGCATCACCCATCGCGATTACGTGACGCAGGCCTGGACCAAGAATCCGATCGAGCAGGTGCTGGTGAAGATGGCCGCGCCCTCGATGCGGGTGGCGTCAGGCATGACGACGTCATCGAGCCGCTAAGTCAGCTTGCCGCTGACGCCCTTCCCTCTTCCGCAACATTGCAGCAAAAAGGCAGCGCTTTGGCGCTGCCTTCGAAGCGGTTCTGATGAGGATCTGCGATCAGGCTTGAAAGAAGATCAGAACTCCTGAGGACTCAGGATTTCGGCAGTTTCGGCATCATGTCGACGAAGCCGTTGTAGCAGGCGAGCCGCTCGTCCTCTTCCTTGGTGTATTTGCACTCCATGACGGTCTTGGCCGCGGCCGCCTTCTCCTTCGGCGCGGGCTTGATGACTTCATCATAGCAATCGAGCCGGCCCTTGGTGCCGTCGTCGATATCCTGGCACGCCTGCAGACGAACCGCGATCGATCCCTTGGCCGTCCCCGTTTTCGCCTTGGCCTGCTTGGCGGGCTTTGCTTGCTCGGCCGGCGGCTGGTCGGCAGGCGGCGCGCTGGTCTGCGCGATAGCGGCTGCGGAATAAAGAATCGCGGCGAACGCCAACATCTTTTTCATATCTTTGGTCTCGTGCTCTGGGGATAATCCGGCGCAGGCAGTATCAGGCGATCCGTTGCGGGCCCGGACTTATCCAATCAGACTGGCTTTGCCAACAGGTCACTGCCGCCGTTTAGCGCCAGATGGTGCGGCGATCAAAGCAATTTCCGCGGCAAAATACTGCCATTTTTTGAAAAATCGCCGTCGAAGCCAGCCCTTCTCTCGGGACGTTTTCCGGCGGCATGTGAGCCGACACCGCCCCGCCAGGGACATTGCAACGGCTGATTCCCCTGCTATATCAAATCTAGTTCCCGCTTACCTGCGCTCGTTCGCAGGAGTGAGCCTCAGGAGAAGACCATGTCAGACCACAAGTCCGAGTCCGGATTCCAATATTCCATTACGAATCTGAAGCCCGCCGAGGCGGTGCAAAAGATCACCCTCACCTTTCCCGACGGCGCCAAGCGCGATTACCCTCCGAACACGACCGGTCTCGAGATCGCCCAGGGCATTTCGCCCTCGCTCGCCAAGCGCACGGTTGCGATGGCGCTCGACGGTGAGGTTGCCGATCTCAACGATCCGATCACGGCCGACGCCAAAATCGAGCTGCTCAACCGCGATGACGCGCGTGCGCTGGAGCTGATCCGCCACGACTGCGCGCATGTACTCGCCGAAGCCGTGCAATCGCTGTGGCCGGGCACGCAGGTGACGATCGGCCCCGTGATCGAGAACGGCTTCTATTACGACTTCTTCCGCAACGAGCCGTTCACCCCGGAAGACTTTGCCGCGATCGAGAAGAAGATGCGCGAGATCATCGCGCGCGACAAACCCTTCACGAAGGAAGTCTGGGATCGCGAAAAGACCAAGCAGGTGTTCCGCGACAAGGGCGAGAGCTTCAAGGTCGAGCTGGTCGACGCCATTCCCGGCAACGAGCCGATCAAAATCTATTTCCAGGGCGACTGGTTCGACCTCTGCCGCGGCCCGCACATGACCTCGACCGGCAAGATCGGCAACGCCTTCAAATTGATGAAGGTGGCCGGCGCCTATTGGCGCGGCGATTCCAACAATCCGATGCTGACCCGCATCTACGGCACGGCGTTCGCCAAGCAGGACGAGTTGGACGCGTATCTGAAGCAGATCGAGGAAGCCGAGAAGCGCGACCACCGCCGGCTCGGCCGCGAGCTCGATCTCTTCCACTTCCAGGAGGAGGGTCCGGGCGTCGTGTTCTGGCATCCGAAGGGCTGGACCATTTTCCAGGCCGTGATCGCCTATATGCGCCGACGTCTCACCGGTGACTACGCCGAAGTCAACGCGCCGCAGATCCTCGACAAGTCGCTGTGGGAGACCTCAGGCCATTGGGACTGGTATCGCGAGAACATGTTCGCGGCGCAGTCCGCCGGCGACGAGGCCGAGGACAAGCGCTGGTTTGCGCTAAAGCCGATGAACTGTCCGGGCCATGTCCAGATCTTCAAGCACGGCCTGAAGAGCTATCGCGACCTGCCCCTGCGATTGGCCGAGTTCGGCGTGGTGCATCGCTACGAGGCGTCCGGCGCCATGCACGGCCTGATGCGCGTGCGCGGCTTTACCCAGGATGATGCGCATATCTTCTGCACGGAGGACCAGCTCGCCGACGAATGCCTGAAGATCAATGACCTGATCCTCTCCGTCTATTCGGATTTCGGCTTCACGGGCGACCTCACCGTAAAACTGTCGACGCGGCCGGAGAAGCGCGTCGGCACCGACGCGATGTGGGATCATGCCGAGCGCGTGATGGCGACCGTGCTGCAGGAGATCCAGTCACGCAGCCACAACCAGAGCATCAAGACCGAGATCAATCCGGGCGAAGGCGCGTTCTACGGGCCGAAGTTCGAATATGTGCTGCGCGACGCCATCGGCCGCGACTGGCAATGCGGCACCACGCAGGTCGACTTCAACCTGCCGGAGCGGTTCGGTGCGTTCTATATCGACCATGACGGCGGAAAGAAGCCGCCGGTGATGGTGCATCGCGCGATCTGCGGCTCGATGGAGCGCTTCATCGGCATCCTGATCGAGCATTTTGCCGGCAACTTCCCGCTATGGCTCGCGCCGACGCAGCTCGTCGTCGCCACCATCACCTCGGAAGCCGACGAATACGCCAAGACGGTGCTGGCGGCGGCGCGGCGCGCGGGGCTACGCGCCGAGATCGATCTGCGCAACGAGAAGATCAACTACAAGGTCCGCGAGCACTCGCTGATGAAAATTCCAGCGTTGCTCGTGGTCGGCAAGAAGGAAGCCGAGACCCATTCGGTCTCGGTCCGCCGGCTTGGCAGCGACGGACAGAAGGTGATGACCACGGACGAGGCGATCGCCGCCCTCGTCGACGAGGCCACGCCGCCGGACCTCAAGCGGGCCAAGCTCGCGGACGCGGCATAGAAAGATGGCGGCAGCGGCCTGATCATAATCGATCTAAGGTCGCTTCCGCCCGCTCTGCTGGCTGACTATCTCTCGCGAGACCTAACGTTGCGAAGGAATGACCGTGCCTGACGCCATAGAACTCCTGAAGACCCGCCGCTCGATGAAGCCGCGCGAGATGACCGCTCCCGGCCCCTCGCCCGCCGAGATCGACACCATCCTGACCATCGGCGCGCGGGTGCCTGATCACGGCAAGCTGGCGCCCTGGCGTTTCATCTTGTTCGAAGGCGATGCGCGCGTCCGCGCCGGCGAGATCATCGCTGAGGTCTTCGCCAGGAAGAACCCGCAGGCCTCGAGCGCCGAGATCGATATCGAGAAGAAGCGGCTCACCGACGCGCCGCTCGTGATCGGCGTCGTCAGTTTCACCAAGCCGCATCCTAAGGTGCCGCCATGGGAGCAGGAATTATCGGCAGGCGCGAGCGCCATGAATATCGTCACCGCCGCGACCGCGCTCGGCTACGGCGCCTGCTGGCTCACCGGCTGGTTTGCCTTCGACCGCGATGTGCTCGACGGCTTCGGGTTGAAGGGCGACGAGAAGCTCGCCGGCCTGATCCATATCGGCACGCCCTCGAAGCCGAGCGAGGACCGCCCTCGCCCGTCGCTGTCGGAAATCGTCACGCGGTTCTAACCTCGCCGCTTACGCCGCCTTCGAGGCGCGTGCGCCGAAGCGAAACAGGAGCTGCTCGATTTCGCTTGCGGGCTTTGCCGCGCTGAACAGGAAACCCTGGACCTGGTTGCAGCCTTCGGCGCGCAGCCAGTCGAGCTGATCCATCGTTTCCACGCCTTCCGCTGTCGTCGTGATATTCAGGCTGCGGCCGAGGCCGGAGATCGCCCGCACAATCGCGACGCAGTCGGAACGTTGGGCAAGATCCTTCACGAAGGAACGATCGATCTTGATCTTGTCGAACGGGAAGCTGCGCAGATAGCTCAGCGACGAATAGCCGGTGCCGAAATCGTCCATGGAAATCGAGACGCCGAGCTCGCGGAGCTGATGCAGGATCGCAAGATTGGCCTCGGTCTCGGCGAGGAACAGCGATTCCGTGATCTCGAGCTCGAGCCGCTTCGGCGACAGGCCCGAATTCGCCAGCGCCGAGATCACCACCTGCACCAGATTGCGGCTGCGGAACTGCACCGGCGACAGATTGACGGCAACCTTGACGTCGGCGGGCCATTTCACCGCTTCGCTGCAGGCTTCGCGCAACACCCATTCGCCGATCGCGACGATCAGCCCGATGTCTTCGGCCACCGGGATGAATTCCGCCGGCGAGATCATGCCCTTGTCCGGATGACGCCAGCGCAGCAGCGATTCGAATCCGCTGATGCGGTCGGTCGCGATGTCGACCAACGGCTGATAATGCAGCTCGAATTCGCCATTGGCGAAAGCGCGGCGCAGATCGAGCTCCATGTCGCGGCGCTTCTGCGCCTGGCGGTCCATCTCGCGCTCGAAGAAACGGTGCACGCCGCCGCCGTCCTCCTTGGCCCGATACAGCGCAAGGTCGGCGTTGCGCATCAACTCCTCGCTGGTATCGCCGTCGCCGGGCGAAAGCGCGATACCGATGGAAGCGCCGATGATGACCTCGTTGCCGTCGATCTCATAGGCCGCGCTCAGCATCTTGATCAGCTTTGCGGCGAAGTCGCTGGTCTCGTTCGGCGAGACGTCGGATGAAAGGATGATCGCAAACTCGTCGCCGCCCAATCGCGCGGCGAGGTTGTTGCCGCGAACCTGCGAGCGCAGCCGTTCGGCAACCAGCTTAAGCAAGCGATCGCCGATCGGATGACCGAGCGAGTCGTTGACGTTCTTGAACAGGTCGAGATCGACGCAGAGCACGGCGACCGTCTTTTCGCCCTCCAGCGCCTCCTTGAGCCGCTCCTGGAACAGCTCGCGGTTCGCCAAATTCGTCAACCCGTCGTGATGGGCCATATGGGCGATGCGCGCTTCCGCCTTGCGCCGCTCGGTGACATCGACCACCGCGACCATGAAGGCGTCGCGGCCGTCGAAGGCGACGCGGCGGCCATAGGTCAGGACCTGGATCTCGCTGCCGTCGGCCTTGAGGTGCCGCCAGTTGCGCCCCGAATAATGCGAGCCATCGATCTGCTGCAGCGCCTCGGTATGGCTCGACCATTCGTCGCGCGGCCAGATGTCCTGCAGCTTCATGCCAAGGAATTTGCCGCGGCTAAAGCCGTAGTGCTGGATCGCCGCGTCGTTGACGCTGAGGAAGCGCGTAGTCTCGACGTCGAACACCCACATCGGCATCGGGTTGTTGTCGAACAGCAGCCGGAACGAGGCCTCGCGACGCTTAAGGGCGGTGACGTCGGAAATGGTCAGTGAGAGCATGTCGCCGAAGGCGGTCGCGCCGAGCCTGAGATCGCGGTCGTCGCTGTCGATCTCGAACTGATCGCGCCTGCCGGAGGCCACGACTTCGAGCAGGCGCTCTGCGACTTCGCCGGCGCAAAGCAGATTGCCGCCTTCGCTGAGCCGGCGCCATTGCAGGCTGCCCGCCGGCACCTTCAGCAGCGCGGACGCCGCCTTGTTATGATGCACGATCTGGAAATCGAAGGGCTTTTGCCCCGCATCGCGCAACGTCGCGAGCGATAGCACGCCGTCTTCCGTGTTGGCGAAGATCGCGTCGAGGAGATTGTACTGGGCGCCCTGCTCGTTGACATAGGTGCCGACCAGTGTCCCGCCCCAGCGCGACGCCGTCGGCATCGCCAGCACGTCGTAGGTCTTGACCATGCCGTCGCGCACGCAGTGCGCCAGCGCAAGATGCGGGCGGCTGTTGTTCAGCGCGCTCGCCGCCGCTTCATGCAGCACCGTGGCGCAATCCGGCGACAGCGCGCTCAACGGGATGTCCCAGCGCTCGTCGTTCAGCCATTTCTGGACATAGCGGCCGGTGCGCGAGACCTCGAGCGCGTCGCGATCGTTCTTCAAGAGCACGATGTGATCAGCGAGGCGGCCGAGGCTGCCCAGCATCACGTCCTCGTAGCGAGGAAGCTTGTCGCCGGGACGCAACGCGGCCTGCCACTTCCGCTGCAGGATAGGCAAATCGTCAAACATTTCGGTTTCGATTTTCTTGGATGACTTTCTGGCAACCATGACTTTCCCCGGCCGTCCCACCGGGCGTCATCCAAGAGTGACCCGCTTAATGGCTTGTAAAAGAACGGCGAGCGGTACGCCGATATGGCCATTATGACAGTTTTAAGCTGCACGATGGTTATTGCGCGTTATCAACTGTGACAGCGCTCGAAAGTTGTAATGACGCGCGATTGATCAGCGCGCCACCACTTCGACTTCGCCGTCGACGCCGTTCACGACGTTGAAGGGCCGCTCGTAAACCTTGCCCTCGTTCTTGGCGATGGCGCGATACTCGCCTTCGGACAGCACGACCTTCGGGAACGCGCCGATCGATTCCTTGATCACGTCGCCGCCCGGCGTGATCACCGACCAGGCGGTGTTGGCGAGCGCCTCGCCGCCCTTGTCGGAAACAAGCTTCAGCGTGATGACCGCGGCGCGATGCGTGACGACAACATCGGTCAGCTTGCTCGCCTGCACGCGGATGTCGGAGCGCACCACCGAGTTGGCATCGCCATAGTTGGAGATGATGTAGTACGTGCCCTCCGGCAGCAGCACGACGTCGCCGGCGGGCGCGTTCGGCACGATCGGCGCGCGGTCGCCGCCCTCGAACTGGCTGCCCTTGTAGATCGCAAACGAAATCTGGTTCGGCGGGATCGTGGAGGTGCCGACCCGGCCCACGATGCGCAATCCGCCCGCGGGAAGCACGAAGGACTCGCGATCGGTCTCGGCCTTCAGCGTCACCACGCGCACGGCACTGACAAGGCCGAGCGCGACATGCACCACGTAATTGCCGGGCGGCAGCACGAGGTTCGGCGTCGCGTTGCGATCCTCGCGGATCATCTTGAAGGTGCCGGTGTCATCGGGCCGGTCGGCGAAGATGCGCCAGACCAATCCGCCATTGACCGGGGGCATGTCCTTGCCGTAGCGCGCCGACAGCGCGAGCACCGCCTGTCCAGGCGCTCCGCCGGGAGGTGTCGGCGGCACGGCGGCGATCGATGGCTGGGTCAGGACCGGCGGCAGACTTGATGGTACCGCACCGGCCGGCGGAGGCAGCCCCGCTCCGGGCCCAGAGGGCGGCGCCAGGCTGACCGCCGCACCGGGATCAGGGACGGACGCCGGCGGCACCGGCGGGGGATGGTCGCTGAAAAGCTGGGCTTTGGCGGGAGGTGCCGAAACGGCAAGCAAAATGGCTAACGCGAGCATTGGCCACAGCCGCTCGACGCGCCGCCATCGGATGATGCCGTCACCCCCTGAGTTCATTCCTCTGCTTTTCACCGAAAACGCGGCAAATTCAAGCCTTCAGGCCCCGGTCTTTCCCGGGGAGACAGCCGCCCCAAGGAACCAGGCCAGAACCTCACGAATTGGTGTCTTGGGTCGCGAACCGGTCATGATACCTGCCTAACTGCGGCATAAACCATGCTTACGCTACGTTGTGGCGGGACCCGGCCGCGGGACTTAGGCTGGTCTGCCAGGAGATACCGAGAGATTTGTTGAGTGCTCGAACGTTTGACCCGACGCATCCCCAACGAACCCGATGACGGGAAGGTCGGCCTCGGCAGCATTCGCCGGCCGGTGATCGGGCTTGCGCTCGGTGGCGGGGCGGCGCGCGGCTTTGCCCATATCGGCGTCCTGCGAACCCTGATCAACCACGGCATCGTGCCCAATGTCGTGGTCGGCACCTCGATCGGCGCGGTCGTCGGCGGCGCCTATGCAGCCGGCCATCTCGACACCCTGGAGGAATGGGCCCGCGGCCTGCAGGTTCGCAACATCCTCGGCTATCTCGACATCCGCCTGAACGGCTCGGGCCTGATCGGCGGCGAGAAGCTCGCCGCGCAATTGCAGGCCTCGATCGGCGAGACCCTGATCGAGGAACTGCCGCTGAAATTCGCAACGGTGGCGACCGAAGTTCGCACCGGACACGAGATCTGGCTGACCCATGGCCGCCTGGTCGATGCGATGCGCGCCTCCTATGCGCTACCCGGCATTTTCCAGCCCATCCTGGTCGGCGACCGCTGGCTGGTCGATGGCGCGCTGGTCAATCCGGTTCCGGTATCGGCGGCGCGGGCGCTCGGCGCGGAAATCGTCATCGCCGCCAATCTATCCAGCGATGTCTTCACCCATTCCACGACGATCTACGCCCACGGCGCGATGCCGCCCGAGCCCGTCGTCGAGACCGAGGTGGAGGCCAAGCCCCCCAAGCGCCGGCTCGGCAAGCTCTTCTCGCCGGAACGCACCGTGAAGCGCGAGTTTTTCGGCAGCGGCGGCCGGCCCGGCATCTCGTCGGTGATGGTCGATGCCTTCAACATCATGCAGGACCGCATCACGCGCGCCCGCCTCGCCGGCGATCCGCCGGACATGCTGATCACACCGCGCGTCGGCCAGATCGGCTGGTTCGATTTCCATCGCGCCGCTGAGCTGATCGATCATGGCGCGCGCGCCACCGAGCGCGCCCTCGATTCGATTCAGGAGGCGATCGCGGTGCTTGCGCCGCCCACCCCCGGCGCCGTGAAGGCGAAGTTGCCCTAAACTCGCCTGCGCGACGAGCTCAGGCCGTCTTGATGTAGTCGCGCAGCGCTTCCTGCTCGTTCTCGTATTCCCGCACGCGCCACTTGACGATGTCGCCGATCGAGATCAGGCCGACCACCTTGCCGTCTTCGACCACCGGCAGATGGCGGAACTTGCCGAGCGTCATCATCTCCATGATGCCTGCGACGGTGTCGGAGGAGCGGCAGCTCACGACCTTGCGCGTCATCACCGCATTGACCGGCTCATCCAGCACGCCCGCTCCGCGTTCGCTGAGCACGCGCACAATGTCGCGCTCGGACAGAATGCCTTCGATGCCGCCGGCCATGTTCAACACCAGCACCGCCCCGATCTTCTTCTCGCCCAAGAGCTTCACCGCTTCTGCGAGCTTTGCACCCGGCTGGATGCTCTCGACGTTGTGCCCCTTGGTATCGAGGATGGTTCGTACTGTCATTGTCGCCTCCCTGATCAGTCCGGCCCTTGGAAAAATCAGGCCGATTTCCATCGCGAGTAAGACAACCATCTGGAGCCGGTTTCGTTGCACGGCTCACTCATTGATTTGCGCAGATGATGAATGGAATCAAACCAACGCGCAATCCGTCACGACGACTTACCTACTGCGGCGGATTCGGCAGCGCACCTGCAGCATTGCTTTCGCTGTGCTGCACTGGATCGAACAGCGAGAACAGCAAGAGGCCGGCAAGGAAGCCGCCGATATGCGCCTGCCAGGCCACGCTCTGGCCCTCTTCCATGCCGACCGCGATCGAGCCGACGCCGAAGACGATGTTGACGCCGAACCAGATCGCCAGAAACCCCAGTACCCGGCCG
>Ga0210389_10005115_pt1 | contig 10181 bp, 9 predicted proteins | sample IncBWH28OmetaG_FD_160127 | JGI IMG/M metagenome (GOLD analysis project Ga0210389, IMG submission 160127) | Forest soil microbial communities from Barre Woods Harvard Forest LTER site, Petersham, Massachusetts, United States - Inc-BW-H-28-O ...
ATCACCGCCAGGCCCTCGGTGAACCGCGCGACGTAGCGATCGTCGGTGATACCGAACGCACCAAAGGGCCGGTGCTTCCCGCCCGTCCCGACGCCCACTTCGACCCGGCCCCCGCTGAGCTGGTCCAGCGTCGCGATGCTCTTGGCCAGGTGCGCAGGGCTATGCAACGTCGACACGAAGACGACGCAGCCCAGGCGGAGCCGCTGCGTGCATGCCGCCGCGTACGTCATCGTCTCTATCGGGCCGAGCTGGGGCGAGACGCTCAGCGTCGACTCCTGCGTCCAGCCACTGTCAAAGCCGAGTTCCTCGACACTCGCACAGTAGGCACGGAACGCGATCGGGTCGAACTCGCCGTCGCCATAGAACTGAGGTATCGAGATCGCGAATCGCATAGCTCGCAATGCTAGTCCGGCCGGCTGAGGCTACCCTCCCTGGTCAACTTGAGCGCAAGCGCCGGGCAGTCGGTGACTGCGCGCCTGGTTCGGCGCACCAGGCTGGCGGGGACGTGCTGATCGGCCAGCAGCGGGTAGCCCCAGCGGTCGAGGGCGACGAGTTCGGGGAGCAACTCGGCGCACAAGCCGTGGCCGGTGCACGCGATGGGATCGAGGCTCAGCCGGGTCGTCGTCAGCCCAGTCCGTCCCGCACGGGCCAGCGGCGGCCGCACCATACCGGTGGGCTTGCCAGGCTGACGCGCCGCAGCGGGCGAGTCCAGAAGCGCGGCGGCCACCCGCCAGCCTGCCGCCGCCGTCACAGCCACAGCGCAGACCACTGCCAGGTCGAGGAGCCGCCCGCTGCGCATACCGCCGCCGGTCCTGATGCTGTGCGCGAGAGCAAACGGCCAGCACGCATAGGCAAGCCAGTGCACTATGCGCCAAGCACGGTAGCTCAGATGGCGCCGCAGCAGGCTGGTAGCGACGATCGCGATGATCAGGTCAGTAGCGACCGCTCCCAGGGCCAGCCAGCTACGCGCGTAAGCCGAGGCGAACGGCACGACGATCGCCGCCAGGCCGATCCGGGCGTAGGGACCTGCAACAGCCGTGATGATGTGCAGCGCGAGAAAGGCGATAGTAAGCAGTGACGCGTACCGGTGCAGGCTCAGGCCTGCGAACCGGGGCAAACCGGGCATCCGGACGCGCCGGTCGAGCAAGATGCCGAGCACGACCCCGGCGCTCAGCAGCACCAGGCTGATCACGCCGGTGGCAGCGCTCGTGGTTCCGAGAGTCGGCATTTGCTGCCAGGTTAGGTGATCGTGACCCGAGGTAATCTCTGGCCGTGACGATCCAGCCAGCTCAAGCCTGGGTGGTGGCCGGAGCGCCGGGGGCCGGCAAGTCCACTGTGGCGCGACTACTGCTGTCCGCGCTCACGCCGGTGCCAGCGCTGCTGGACAAGGACACCATGTACGGCCCGTTTGTCGCCGCCATCCTTGCCGAGGCTGGCCGGCCGCCTGGCGAGCGCGAGGGCCGATGGTACGACGAGCACGTTAAAGCGCATGAGTATGCCGGGATGACCGACACCGCGCGGGAGATCCGGTCAGCTGGCTGCCCGGTCATCCTGTCCGGGCCATTTACCCAGCAGATCCACGACGCACAGCGGTGGGAATCATGGGTCAGCGGACTCGGCGGCCAGCCAGTCCTCCTGGTCTGGGTCAGGTCGGACCCGGCGACACTCTGGGAGCGGCTGGCCGCACGCGGGCTTGAACGGGACTCGGGCAAGCTGGCCGACTTCGCCGCGTTCGCGGCCAGCATGCGGCTGCAGGAGAAGCCGGCTGCGCCACACGTGGTGATCGACAACCGGCCCGGCATGGCGGATCCGCTGGATGCTCAGGTTGCCAGCCTGCTCGCGCACCTGGCCACGAGCTAGGTTGTGCCGGTGAGGGTGACGCTCGAGATGCTGGCCCGATACGTGCCGGAGCTGTCGAACGGCAGCCGGGTAAACCAGATCAGCAGGTAACGCGCCTTTGCCGGCGAGCCGATTGGCACCGTGAGCAGTCCGCCGGGCAGGTGTGCCTCCGCGACGACGCGCAGGTCGGCGAGCGCCGGAGTGTTACCAGCGCGCAACTGCAGCCTGCCGCCTGCTGACGCGTCCAGCAGAATGCGGGCACTAGTCACGCTGACCGGCTTGCCCATGTCCAGCAGCAGACCGGTGCCGGACTGGAGACCGCCGAGATTGGCCGTCGCGTACCAGTCGGTCTGCCAGGCGGTGTTGTCATTGCCGTCGATGGCGAGCGAGGCCTGCCCCGAATCATCGCCAGTGCCGACGCCGCCCGGTCCGAACGCGGCCGCGCTTACCGGCGCCAACGGCACCGCCGATGCCAATGGCACCCCGGACGCCGATGCCGACGGCGTGCTGCGGTGCGCGGCGACACCCGATCCTGCCGGGTGGCGGGCCCCGCTGTGGTGGCGGGCCACGGAAGGCGAAGGCGACGAGCCGCCTGACACCAGCAGGTAACTCAGCAGACCAATCGCCGCGAGCAGGATCACCGCCAGCACCACTGTCAGCCTCGGCAGCCGCCGGTTCGGCTCCAGCGGCATCCAGGGCCGGAACGCCTCGGCTGCCGTGATACCGCCGGGCACGCCGGGCCTGGACGGCCGTGCCGCCCGGAAGCCCAGGATGCCCGGATCGTCAAGTTCCGGGCTAGTGTCCGCGTCGTCTCGGGCACCTGCGTGGCCGGACTGCGCGTTCCCGTCGTGGGTGCTGTTATAAGCACCAGTCGCGCCAGCAACACTGTCGACGATGCGCTGCCAGCCAGGAAACCGCCAGCCAAGGCCTTCGTCGCTATCCGCCGGCTCTTCCGGCTCGGGCGGCGGCATATGAAGCGCGTCGTACTCCTTTATCAGCGGCACCGGATCCGCTCCGACCACCCGCGCGATCGCGCGGATATGCCCGCGCGCATAGTAATCGCCACCGCACGCTGAGTAGTCATCTCGTTCGATCTCGCGGATGATCGTTTCCCTGACTCGGGTGCGCTCGCTTACTTGAGCTATGGTCAGCCCGGCCGCAGTACGCGCCTCTGCCAGCGCCCCGCCGATTCCCACTTGTCACCTCCGCCGCGACTCACTCGAAGTCCTGTTATCGCCAGTATGCCGTCGGTTAAGCGTGGTATAGCCGGACGATCTGGTTAATTACGCGGACCCCGTGCGTCGGGGGACGGTCGCGGCACCCGCTGCGGTTGCTCCTCGAGCACCGCGCCATCACGCTCGGCCCTGATGCTCGATGGCATATGGCCGGGGGGCAACGCGGCGGCGGCGAACCGGAGCCCGAAGCGGTCGACGGGCACGGACAGTTCCAGCACGACCTCGGCACCGCGGTCGGTTGTGGCCACGACCCGCGTCACCTCCGGCGCTGTCCGCGCCATGACGAAATACGGCAGGTCGTCGGTCCGGCCGCGCCACTCGGACATGACCGAGCCCCGCCGAAGCTTCGGGCCGCCGAAACCGGATCCGGCGACCACGCGCTTGTCCCCGCAATACACCCGCAACATGGTGTACAGGTCCTCGTCATCGCCAGAGCAGTCCACCTCCCAGCGCAGCTCTCCTGCCGCTGCGCCGGACAGTACCTTCTCTCCGACTGACTCGCTCACTGCCTTCTCCGCTGGTCAGACCGGCCAGCCGGGCAAGGCTGGCTGTTATCAACTCTGGGGGTATTTGCCACTACCCGAAGTATCATCCCGTTAGGCGTGACGAGGGCGGCAGCGAGCGTCACAATCCGGGTAGGAGGGGGTAGCACCGATGGGACTTCTGAACGAGGCTCGCCGCGAGTTCATCGCAGCGCCCGATGGCTCCAAGGGCCAGATCGTCTTCAAGTGGCCTGATCAGAACATCCGCAAGTTCGCCAGGGCAATCGTCGAGCCTGATGCGGTCGCCGTCTTCACCAGCCAGGGCCAGATCATGGGCGTCCTCACGCCGGGCCAGCACACCCTGGACGCTAAGGAGCTCCCGTTCCTCGGCATGTTCGTGGACTGGGCGACTGGCGGCAACGCGTTCAAGGCTGAGATCTACTTCGTCGGAACACGCGAGTTCCCCAACAACAGGTTCGGCGGCCGGCTAGACGAGGTGCAGGACCCGCAGAGCGGGCTGATTGTGACGCTGCGCACCTTCGGCGAGTACGCGCTGCGCGTCAGCGACCCAACCAAGCTGATCCTGAACCTGGTCGGCACCGTCGACGTGACCAATAACCAGGCCGTGACCGGCTGGGTAACCCAGCAGTTGCTGAAGGTCACCCGAACGACGATCACCACCCAGCTGATGTCCGGTGCCTGGCCGATCCTGGGCTTGTCGATGCACAGCCCTGAAATCGAGGCCCAGTCGCTGGAGGCTGCCAACCACGAACTGGCCGACTACGGGATCTCGCTGACCCGCCTCGGTAACGTCGACGTGAACTTGGACGACGACGACAACGCTCGGCTGAAGAAGCTGGCCGGCGACACCGCTTACAGCCGGCTGGCAGGCGGATTCCTGCAGGCGGCCCAAGCCGAGGCGCTGCAGGGCGCTGGTGAGGGAATGGCACAGGGCGGCGCGGCCGTCACGCCGATGTTCTTCGGCGCAGGTATGGGCATGGCTGGCCAGATGATGCAAGCGCCCGCCCAGGCTCCGTACAGCCCGCCACCGCCCGGCCCCGGCTTCGCCGGCGGCGGCCAGGGCTACGCGGCACAGCAAGCGCCGACGGCGGGCGCTCCCGCCACGGTGGCCTGCGGCAACTGCCAGAACCCGGTCGCGGTGGGGTCGAAGTTCTGCCCGGAGTGCGGCACCCCGACGCAGAAGCACTGCACGAACTGCAACGCCAGCCTGGCTCCGACGGCGAAATTCTGCGCTGAATGCGGCACCCCCGCAGCGCCGCGGCCCTCATAAGCGCCCGGCACGGATAACTAGCAGCCAGATCTCCGCATTCCGCTACGATCACAGCCAGTATCAGCCGCTGTGCCGCAACATCCGGGGTACTGCGCGCTCACCGCGCCCGGATAACACTCCCCGCCTCGAGCAGAAAGGCCTGCCCGGATGGACAGGATCGAATGTCAGTGGTGCAAGGCCCAGAATCCTCCCGAGCGGACTAGCTGCAGTACCTGCGGCGCCCCGCTCGACAAGAAAAACCTCGTCTCCGACTCCGGCTGGGCTGAGGCGCCCCGTCTCCGGGACATGACGGAGTTCCGCTTCTCCAACTCCACCTGCCAGATCGAAGGCGAGATCGTCCCGGTCGCCGAGCTGGCCCTGGCCCAAGGCGACTCGGTGTTCTTCGAGCACCACGTCATGCTGTGGAAAGAGCCCAACGTCCCGCTCTCCGCGATGAACACCGGCGGCGGCGCCAGGCGCATGATCGGCGGCATGCCCCACATCCTCAGCATCGCGCACGGGCCTGGCCGGATCGCGCTGTCGAAGGACGCCACGGGCGAAGTCGTCGTGCTGCCGATTCACCCGTCACACGAGATCGACGTCCGCGAGCACGCCTTCCTGGCCGGCACGCACTCGCTGAACTACTCGTTCGTGCGGATCAAGGGACTGGCCAACGTGCTGCACGGCGGCAGCGGCATGTACATGGACCGCTTTGTCACCGGCAGCGAGCAGGGCCTGCTGCTGCTGCACGGATACGGCAACGTCTTCCAGAAGACCCTAGAGCAGGGCGAGAAGATCCTGGTCGAGCCGGGCGGGTTCCTGTACAAGGACTCCTCCGTGCAGATGAACACCGTTCAGCAGAGGTTCAAGACCGGCATGCTCGGCTCGCACAGCATGTACCTCGCCGAGATGACCGGCCCCGGCCGCGTTGGTGTCCAGTCCATGTACGTGCATCACGGCTCCGAGTAGGCGGCGCACATGTCAACGCCGACCTACACCTGCGCGTACTGCCGCATCGCTAGCGACGGCAGCGGCACCACGTGCCCGCACTGCGGCGCGCCGACAGACATCCGGGCTCGCGTCACCAAGTCCGGGTGGGCTGAACAGCCGCCGATCAGGGACATGGCCCGGATCCATTTCAACCGCTCCACGTGCCAGATCAGCGGCAAGTACGTGCCGGTGGCAGAGATGAAGCTGGATCCGCAGGACTCTGTCTACTTCTCCCACCACGTGCTCCTGCACGCCGAACCCAGCGTGCGCCTGGACATGATGAAGATGGCCGGCGGCTGGAACCGGATGCTGGCCGGCATGCCGCTGCTGATGATGACGGCATCCGGGCCCGGTCACCTCGCCATCTCGGCCGATCACCCCGGCGAAACCCTGGCCGTACCGCTGCCCGCCAATCACGCCATCGACGTTGTCGAGCACAGGTTCCTGGTCGCCACTGGCAACGTGGGCTACCACTGGGAGAACTCTGGCATCTGGTTCGCCACCCGGAACGGAGACGACCAGGAATATCACTACCCGCTCGGCCCAACGATGGACCGGTTCGGCGCTCAGGGCGGCCCTGGCCTCCTGCTGCTGCACGCGCCGGGTAACACGTTCATCCGCGACCTGCGGCAGGGTGAGCGGATCCTGGTCCAGCCCGGCGGGCTGATCTGGAAGGACCGCAGCGTCCGGATGCACCTGCATTTCGAGTACCCGCGCGGTAACTACTGGTTCAGTTCCGCCCGGTGGCAGGCCAAGTCCGTCTGGCTGGTGCTGCAAGGTCCCGGCCGGGTAGCGATCCAGTCGGTATTCGAGCCGCCCGAGACGGCTGGCGGGATCGTCAACAGCTCGGGCGCCACGACCCAGTACTGGTAACCCCCGGCTGGCGGCAACTCAGTTAGCGAGGACCAGCCTGCGCTGCAGTCAGCACGCCGCGGCGATCGCCCGGACTCTGTCACCAGGCCCCCCGACGTTCGAGCGGTGCTATTAACTCACGGCGGGACGCGGTGCGCGAGCCAGGCCGGTCTGGTAGGCGAGCACGACGAGTTGCGCGCGGTCGCGTGCGCCGAGTTTGGTCATGGCGTGGTTGGCGTGGGTCTTGACGGTGAGCGGGCTGAGCGTGAGCTGGCGGGCGATCTCCGTGTTGGACATCCCGTCGGCGACCAGCGTTACCACCTCGCGCTCGCGGTCGGTGAGGGTGGCAAGCAGTGGCGAGGGGCGGAGCGGCTCGCTGTCGTGCAGCCTGAGGTACCTGGCGATGAGGCCCCGGGTGGCGGACGGCGAAAGCAGCGCGTCGCCGCGAGCGACAGTGTGGATCGCGTCGATCAGGACATCCGGGCGAGCACCCTTGCCGAGGAACCCGCTGGCCCCCGACCGCAGCGCCTCGAAGACGTACTCGTCGACCTCGAACGTCGTCAGGATCAGCACCCGCACCCCGGCGAGGCTGTCGTCAGCGGCGATCCGCCGGGTCGCGGCCAGCCCATCAAGTCCCGGCATCCGGATGTCCATCAAGACGACGTCAGCGCGCGCCTCGCGGGCGACCCGGACCGCCTCGTGGCCGGTGGCCGCCTCGCCCACTACCGTCAGCCCCGGCACGCGGTCGATCACCAGCCGCAGGCCCGCGCGGACAAGGTCCTGGTCGTCGGCGAGCACCACGCGGGTCGGCTCCGTGGCGGCGGACCCCGGCGAGGCGGCTGCGGTCCCGGTCACGAGCCCTCGATCCGGGCCGCTCGCAGCGGAAGCTCGGCGAAGACGCGGTAGCCTCCCTCGGGCCGTGGCCCCGCCGACAGCTGTCCGCCCAGGGCAGCCACCCGCTCTCGCATGCCCACGATGCCGTGTCCTCCGGGCGTGTGCCGGCTGCTCCAGGTGACCGGCTTTCCCTCGTCCTCGACCGCCAGGCTCAGCGCCCCGGGCGTGTACCCGAGCCGCACCACGGCGGTGTCGCAGCCAGCGTGCTTGCGGGTGTTGGTCAGCGACTCCTGGATGACCCGGTAGGCGGTCAGTTCCACCGCCTCGGGCAACGGCCTGGCCTGGCCGGTCACCTTGTGGGTGACCTGCAGGCCCGCGCCGGCGAACGAGCAGATGAGCTCCTCGAGCTGGTCAAGTCCCGGCACCGGCTCCGCCGGCCCGGCCGGCTCGGCCGCGCCGGGCTCGCGGAGCAGCCCGACCGTCAGCCGCAGCTCCTCGAGGGCTTCCTCGCTAGCCCGCTGGATGTGCGCGACCGACTCCCTGGCCTGGAAGAGATCCTCGTCGTCGAGCCGGCAGGCCAGCGCGCCGGCCTGCACGTTGATCAGGGCGACATGGTGCCCGACGGCGTCGTGCAGCTCCCGTGCGATCCGCAGCCGTTCCTCGGCGACCCGACGGCTCGCCTCATCCTCCCTGGCCTGCTCGGCTCGCCTGGCGCGCTCCTCGACCTCGGCGACGTAGGCACGGTGGCTACGGGAGGCGCTGCCGGTGGTCACCGCCAGGGCCGCCCACAGCAGGATGACGAAACCGCTGATGCCGGGATGGGTGATGAGCGAGCCGGTGAGCAACGCCGCTTTTACGCTGACGCCGACCGCGAGTGTCCGGCCCGGACCGGCACCAAGGGCGACCGAGTACAGCGCGTAGAAGACCGCTGGCAAGGTCATCGGGTAGGCCATCCCGCCCGCCATCAGCACCACCGACCCGATGACGGCGATCGCCACGGTGCCGAGCGGGAGCCGCCGACGCGCCACCAGGGCCGCGTAGACCACGCCGGACACCAGCCAGTTCAGCGGCTGGCGGGAGCTCAGCGCGTGCTGGATGTCGGCAGGGATCGTCACCACCGCGAACAGCACCATCGCCGTGACCGCTGAAAGCAGCAGCAACTCCTGCCGGGCCATCAGCCTATTCCAGGTACTCACCCACATAGCCGGACTGTAAGCAACCGCCGTCGCCGGCACAACCGAACTACTGCCAACGCAGTAGGCGGAGCCGGAAGCCGCTCCGGATAGCGCGGTAACGCCTGGGGTAATCGCTGCAGCAGGCCGGCGACCCAGGGGGCCAAGACGCGGACGATGAGGAGCCGAACCGAAAGGAACGGAGCATCATGTCAGCTCTTGCACGCTGGTGCTACCAGCACCGCCTTGTCGTGATCACTGCCTGGATAGGTCTGCTCGTCGGCCTAACGGCGATGTCGCAGGCGGTAAAGGCGTCGTATGACAACTCGTTCACGCTGGCCGGCACCGGTTCGGGCAGCGCCCAGGAACTGTTGCAGCGGTCTGCGCCGGCCCAGGCGGGCGACTCCGACCAGATCGTCTGGCAGGTCAGCCATGGCAGCGTCACCAATCCCGCCATCGAGCAGCGGATGTCGGCGATGCTCGCGCGCGTGTCGCACGTGCCCGAGGTGGCCTCGGTCGCGAGTCCCTACCTGCCGGGCAGCAAGGTCCAGCTAAGCCCGGAGGGAAACACCGCGTACGCCACGGTGAACTTCACCAAGTCGGCAGACAATCTCGATCCTGCCAACATCAGCCGGGTGATCGCGGTGGCCACGGCTGCCCGGGAGCCGGGCCTCGCGGTCGAGCTTGGCGGGCAGGCCATCTCGCACTCCGAGCAGGCTCCGCTGTCGGCCGTATCGGCGGTCGGCATTGGCGCTGCCGCGGTCATCTTGCTCGTCGCGTTCGGCTCGCTGTTCGCGATGGCGCTGCCGATCGCGACCGCGGTGGCGGGCGTGGGCAGCGGCCTGATGCTCATGGCGCCGCTCAGCCACCTGACGTCAGTGACCGGCATAGCGCCGATACTCGGCGCGCTGATCGGCCTTGGCGTCGGGGTCGACTACGCCCTGTTCATCGTGACCAGGCACCGCCGAGGCCTGCAGTCGGGGCTGGACCCGCAGCAGTCAGCCGTGGCCGCGCTCAACACATCGGGCCGCGCGGTCCTGTTCGCGGGCGGCACGGTATGCATCGCCCTGCTCGGCCTGCTCACGCTCGGCCAGGACTTCCTCGACGGGCTGGCTTTCGCGGCGGTGATCACCGTAGCGTGCACCGTGCTAGCGGCCGTCACGCTGCTGCCCGCGCTGTTCGGCGTGCTCGGCCTGCGCGTGCTGAGCCACAGACAGCGCCGCAGGCTGCGCACCGCCGGGCCGGACCACGCGCGGAGCGGGAGCGGCATGTGGGCGCGCTGGTCGCGCACGGTGCCCCGGTTCCCCGTCGTGCTCGCCGCCGCTGCCGTCGCGGTAATGGTCGTGTTGTCCCTTCCCGTGCTGCACCTGCGTCTCGGCTTTGCCGACGATTCCAACGACCCGGTGTCAACCACCAGCTACAAGGCATACGAGATGCTCGCCACCGGGTTCGGGCCAGGCTTCAACGGCCCGCTATTCTTGGTCGCCCCGACACAGTCAGCGGCCGA
>Ga0210389_10005116_pt1 | contig 10178 bp, 6 predicted proteins | sample IncBWH28OmetaG_FD_160127 | JGI IMG/M metagenome (GOLD analysis project Ga0210389, IMG submission 160127) | Forest soil microbial communities from Barre Woods Harvard Forest LTER site, Petersham, Massachusetts, United States - Inc-BW-H-28-O ...
TTGCTGGGCGGCCATGTTGGCGAACAGGAAAGACCTGCCCGCGGCGTCGGCGACAATCTCGGCGATCTCGCTGACCTTTGCCGTGTCCGCCTTGCGGTAAGGCTCGGCCGAAAGAAGCAGCAGGCTAGTGAAATAGTCGATGACATCCCGCCGCGCCCACCAAGGCGCCTCATCGACCCGGATCCGCTCCTGCGCCCCGATGTGCAGCTCCTCCTGGACGAGATCGGCCAGCTCCTTCCCGGTACGCGTGTCCGGCGCGGTGTCGCCCCGGCCGGAGGTACCGACCGAGCGGACACCGACGATCAGCCGGACGCGCCGCGGGAGCGGTCCCTGTGCGTCCGACTCCAGGCCCGCGAGTTGCCGCAGCACCTTGACGAGATCCTCGGGGGCCCCGTCGGCCTCGTCCAGGGCGTCGATGACGATGGTGACCAGCCGCGTGCCGCGCCTGAGCCAGCCCTCCCAGTCGAGGGACGGACCCGGGGCCGTCGTCTCGTCTAGGGCGCCGACGGCGTGGCAGATCTGCGCCATGATCTCGGCGGCGCTCTTGCCCGTGGCCAGCACCGCCACGTCCACCGCCCCCTCGGGAGGCATCAGCTCGCCGGGGACGAGCGCCACCTTACCGGCGTACCGGCGGCGGAACTCGGGATCGCTCAGCGTCACCAGCCGGGCCAGGGCGGCGGACTTGCCGCTGCCCGCGCGCCCGGTCACAAGCACGGTGCCTGGCAAGTCCTGCGTGGCCTTGATGAGCTGGTCCATCAGGCCAACCCGGCCGGTGAACAGCCAGCCAAGGGCGGACGCCTTCGGCGCGCCGCGAGAACGCGGCTCCCAGTGGATCTCCAGGTCCTTCTTCGGCAGGGCGAGATCGCTGCGCGACGACTGGGTCTCCACGGTGTCGCGCGGCCGGTAATGCGGATTGGGCAGGCATCCGTGGAACCCGCTTTGCAGGCCGCCCTCCAAGAGGATAGGACGCTGGGAGTCGTCGAGCTTTTCATAAACGCCACCACAGAACTCGCGGACCGGCAGGTAGCGATCGCGTCCGTATTTCGCGCCCGTCGCGACTCTCTCGCCCGTCACGAAGCCCAGCTCCGCTACGACTTTCCTGATCGCCCCGGTGAGCAGGAACGGCATCGCCCGCTGATTCTTCTCGGCACTCGCCAGCACCAGCCAGGTCTCTGGCAACTGGTCGGGGAACGCGGCGATGGCTCCGGCCACGTCGCCCGCGTAACAAGTGTCGATGATCAGCAGCAGGTGCTTGAGATCCGTGTCCGTCAGCCATCCGATGATGTCCGCCGTCCGCAACGCCGTACTCTTATACGCGTCCTTATCGGTCGTCTGCATCGCCAGCCAGTGCCCGTCCCGTTCGGAAATGGCGTGACCAGTGATATACACAACGACGGCATCCGCCTCCTGCCACTTCCGGCCCGGTTTTTTCAGGGCCGCCCGTATCTGATCCTCCGTCGGGTTGTCGGCGAGTTCTGGGTACTCATGCTTGAAGCGCCGGTCTCCGAGCCCTTCGTCGCAGAACCACGCGGCGAGATCTCGCACCTCTTCGCGTACCTGCGGCAGATTCGGTAGGCGGGGATCGCGGTAATCTGCGGTGGCGATGGCAACGAAGCTGCGCCGCAGGACCTCATCGTCGATCTGTTCAGGTGTCATCGCGGCTCCGGTCGGCGAGGCCGGGCAGTGCCTCCAGGACAGCCGAGCCGGCCTGCCGCTTGCCGAGGTAGCGGCGGACCGAGTGGGCGTCTCTCTGGTTGTCCACGGTGACGTCGGCTACGCCGGGCCAGAGCCTGCTCACGTCGCCCGCGCAGGCGACCGGATCCCTGAGGTCCCGCAGGCTTACCCAGCGCGCGACGTTCGGCGGCAGCCCGCCGGCCCCGTAGCCGGGGACGGGCATGAGCGCCTGGACGGTGCGCAGGCCGAGCGGTGAGCCGAGGGTGAGCAGCAGGTCCACCGGGTAGTCCGGGTGCTGCCTGATGAACTCGAACGCCACCACGGAACCGAGGGAATGCCCGATCACCACCGGCCCGCCCGATGTGATGACGTTCTCCGCGCGGCGGTCGACCTCCGCCTTGATCGCGGGGTCAAGCAGGTAACGGCGCACCTGCTTCAACTCGCCGAGGAACAGCAGCGAGGCCTGCCTGGAGCCGAGCCGGCCATCCAGCGCCCGCAGGATCGGCTGCAGCGCCAGCGGCACCGAAGTCCGGCCCTTCGACGGCAGGTCCGTACCTGGGGGCGGACCGGATCCAGGCGCGCCCGTCAACTCCTCCGCGAACGCGCCGAGCGTGATCGCGTCCTCGTCGGTAAGCCCGGCTGGCTCGTCGGCCGGACCCTTGGCGGCCGCCCCGGACCGGTCCGGCAGGAAGAGGTCACCGTAGAAGACAATGTCCAGGCCGGGAACCGGCACCGGGCTCCCGGCCGCGCGCTCGATGCCGTCGGCGAGCGCCGGGCCCCATTCGGCAATGAGCTGGTGGCGTCCCGACTGCTGGTTCATGATTCCGTGGACGCCAATGATGGCTGCCATTGTCCGCATCGCCTCCACCCAGTAGGCCACGGGCCGCTGCCCCTTCACATTACCGTTCAGGTAATGCGCCGATATACCGGGATTTCGCGGTCCGCATTGGCGATCGCGCGCAGGAGCGGGGTTTCCATCTCATTCCTGATGGACTGGTTGGCGTACCCTACCCAGCCGCAGTCCACGTCGGTGGCAAGCGGGTAAGACAGCGGCCCGCCCGCCGGATCGGTGAGAAGAACGCCTGCCTGCCGGGCGATGAGGTACGTGCACAGGTCGTAGGGGTGAGCGCACAAGCCGACGTTCCGGCCCGATCGCGCCGCCAGTCGCCCGACCACCGGCCGCAGGTCGGCGCAGAACCGGTAGGTGCCGCAGGCCATCAGGTACATGCAGCCGGCCGTCGACAGGTACTGGTCGTTGAACGCCAGCGCCTCCCCTGGCTTCACCGGTCCGAGCGCGTGATCGAAGACCAGGTCCGCGAGCTGGGCGGTAACCGCGTGGCTGCCCGCGAAGTAGTCGGTGAATACCGCGTACCCGCCGCGCACCGAGGCGGCGGCGGACGGGTGCAGTCCGTGCGTCACCGGGGCGGCGGAGCGGACCGTCAGGTCATATGACTTCGCGACGGCCGGCTGGCCGCTGCCCGCGGAGAGGACCACCCCGGTCGTCTGCGCCAGGACCGGCACCTCGGTCTGGATCGCCCAGACGATATCCGCCAGGGTGGGTGCCGGGCTGGCCGGCGCGACCCCGCTCAGCACCCAGGCGCTGCGCTTGCCGTACGAGATCTCCCTGCTTCCGTCGAGCGGGTCGATGATGACCCACCAGGCGGCCTCGCCCTCGCCGGCTCCCGCCGGGAAAGTGGCCCGCCCCAGGCCCTCGCAGATGACCACGACCGCCTCGGGCGCGCGGCCGAACGTCTGCCCGACGATTTCCTCCGGGCGGACATCGATCTGGAAGCTGACATCGCCGGCACCCTGGTGCGCCTCGGCCGACAGGAAGGCCTTCTCCTGCAGGCCGAGGTCTTCGCGGACGGCATCCCTGATCTCTTCGTGCATCGCCGTAAGCAGGGAGCGCAGCCACGCCGGGGGGCTGCCCACCTGGTCGGCCCGGTCGGTCTCGGCCGGCTCCTGACCTGCCGGGATTATTGATGTCATCGCGTTTCCGTGGAGGTCAGAGTTCACACCGGCCAAGTGTTTCACGGGCCAGCAGAACCTCGGCGCCAAGCCGCTCGCTGTAGGAGTCGAGCTCGGCTTCCAGGGAGTTCAGCCTCTTGCCCATCGCCGGCCCGAGTTCCGTAAAGCAGTCACTGCCGCGCAGCTGACGCAAGGTCTCCTTCAGGCCGGGGATCCCGTCCTCGTCTCCCGACCGGTAATCGGCCGAGAACAGCGCCATGATCTCCAGGACACAGCGCAGTTCCTCGTCCGACCTGCGCTCCCGGCCGAGGCGTTCATTGTCCTGGTCGAGCTCGGCTTCTTCGATGGCCGGCAGGACCGCGGTCTCCAGCCGGAGCCGCAGCGCCTCAAGGAGCCACGCGCCGACGCGGATCTCCGCCAGCGCGGCGACTGGGAAGGTCTGGTCGGCCCAGCGGCCGCTGTCCCAGATCCGCTCGGCGAGCGCGCCATCGGGCTCGGGGTGCCCGTCCCACGCGACCAGCTGGCCACTGAGCCAGCGCAGATCGCTCTCATCTGGGTTACCGCGCCACAGCCGACCGAGCGACCGCTGCTGGTCGATCGCCTGCATAACCTGGGAGACCGAGTTCGGCATGTTCCTGATGCGGATGCCGCCGAAATCCTGGAACTCGGCCGGCCATGATTCCGCGACGGAATCGTCGCCAACCGGGCTGCGCACCTCGTAGTCCAGGTGGGTGAACGAGGAACTGTGCGGGGTCCGGCCGAAGGCCGCGTAGTGCTGTATAAAGGCGTCGGCGCGCTGCCTGTCCGGCAGCCCAAGCAGGTTGACCACGACGGGCAGCTGATCTCTCGACCACACCACATGGGACCAGAAGGGGCCGCCGGGGAGGGTGGGGAGGATGAGCCGCAGCGCGGCGACGTTCAGCACCGGCTCCGCCGGATAGCGGCGGTTCTCATCGGACATCACCTCGAGCAGGACGCGGAAGTGGAACGGGTGCTCAATCGCGAAGACCGCGTCGCCGCTCCCGGCGAATCTTGCCAGGTCCCTGGCGTACCGTTCGGCGTCTTCCTGGCCGGCGACCTTGACCCGTTGCTCGCCCGACTTATCAGTCAGCATGCCGATTCGCCGACCAAGCTCGGCATAGCGTGAGGGCCGAATCGCGGCGTTCTCTCTGGTCAGCACCGCGATGCTGTGCCCCAGGAACAGTGCGCCGCCCAGCGTTGATATGGTGTGCAGCCCGGAATCCGACTGCGCGAGGTTGCTCATCGTACTCATCTTGTTCGGGGCGATGGCCTCGATCATGAGCCGGGTAACCCGCGCTATGGCCTTCAGGCCGGGGATCCAGTCCTCGATATCGTCGCGGTCATAGGCGGAACTCGCGCTGATAACCGAGACGCAGCTAAGCAGCTTCCTGCGCTGCGGTTCTGTGCGCTCGTCCTGGTTGAAGAGCGCCGCGGCCAGTAGCCTCTCCTCGGCCATCGCGGCGTTTTCCGCTGCGCCGTCCCGTGGTGGGGCGGACAGGCTCCGCTCCAGGGTCTCAATCAGCCCAGCCAGCCACTCCGGGTCCAGTGGCCGCAGATCGCGTATCAGGTCGAGCCGGTCCTTATGACGGTAGGGAAAGGCGGGGAAGCCCGCGGTCGCGGCCATTTCCTCGCCGAACCTTTGCCCGATGTGGATGATGTACAGCGTGACCAGCAGTGCGACAACCGGGTCGAGTCTCAGCGCTACGACCTCGGTCGGCAGGACCCTCTCGACCGATTGGCCCTCCTCAAACGACACGAACTCGGACATGGCAGTTCACCTCCATTGCATTGCAGAGTCAGTTGCCGCCCCGAGGGGCGGGGGATGCCGGGACCACGCCGCCGGAAATTACCGGCTGGTATTGTTGTCAGCCGGAGGGCAGTCACAATGAACCAATCCACGGTCGGCCCGCTCTCTGAGCCGCAGGAAGTGCATCGCCGCATCGCCAGGACTCTCGCGGCGCACAATAACCCACGGCTCACGCCAATATCGCAGATTCATGTCTATGCTCGTCGGCACCTGCCCGAACACGCGGCTGCCGGGGAGAGCATGAATGAGAATATCATCAACCGTGCGATTCTTCCTTACTTGGACGTAACGGCACTTAAAGAAGCGTCTTCATCGGCCGAACTGCCGCTCATGCCCTTGGTGCGGAAAGCCGCCCACGCGTGGTCGTGGGAACACCCGGGCCGGAACGCGGCCGCCCTGCTGTTTATCGCCGCGGCGGAGCGCTATGAGCTCAGGGATGACGATCTGCTGACCTCGTGGCGTGTCACCTGGGCCAAGTCGGCGGGCGTCAGCGAGATCCTGGCCAAGGTCGATTCCCTCGCGTCGCTGGACGCCGTCGCGCTGGACGGCAGCGTGGTCGTCATCACGGCTTCAGGAAGAGGCCGGGTAGATCTGTGGGACATCGCCACCGGGAAGTCGTTCGAGTTGCCCTATCGGCATGACGGTGTCAGCCGGGACGCGTTCAGCGCGGTGGCGGCCATCGCCGCGGCCGACGGCAGCGCGTTCGTGGCCGCCGGCAGCGGTGGCGGCCGCGTTCGCTGCTGGCGGGTGCGCAGCGACGCCGCCCGGCGGACCGGACGGCCGTGGGCGACCGAAATAGGCTCCTTCGGCGTCGGCGACACGGTAACGGCCCTTGCCGTGACGATCACCGAGGGTCGGCCGCTTATCCTGGCCGGGCTGTCCCGCGGCGGCATAGCACTGCTGGACTGCGGAGAAAAGGTCCAACGGGCACCGCAGCGGATTCACGGCGGCCCGGTCACCGGGATAACCACCATCCAGCTGGCCGACGACGCGCTCGCTGCCGTATCGGTCAGCGTGGACGGGTTCCTGCAGCTTTCGCGCCTGCTTTCCCGCCCGTTCGCTCACCTGATCCCCGTGCCGCCCGGATTCCGGGCCCGGCATGCGATCAGGGCGGTCGCCGCCATCCGGTTGCCTGGCCGTGCCGCGGCGGCCGTGACCGCGGGCGACAGGGGAGCGGTCGGCATCTGGGACCTTTCTCCGCGCTCACCGGGACCGCGGCCGGTGCCGGGCCACGACCGGAACGTCGTCGCACTGGCCACGGCGACCGGGCCGCAGGACCAGCCGCTGGTCGTGACCGGCGACAGCAGCGGCCGCCTGCGGTTCGTGGACCCGGTACAGGCGGCGGTCGTCGGCTCCGTTGACGGCCACCGCGGCCGGATCACCGGCCTCGCCTTCTCCGGGACGCGGGCAGGGCGCTCGATCGTGATCAGTGGCGGCGACGACGGGACCGTGCGCACCTGGGATCTTCGCGGCGCGCTGCTCAGTGGCCCGCTCGGCGCCACCGGGCAGGACGGCGCGCGCCCAGCCGGCCGCGGTGCCGCGCGTGGCGGTACCACGCAGCCGCGGGAGCGGTCCGTGCGGCTGTGGCGGCTGGACGACGGCCGGGAACTTGGCGGGGAATCCGGTAGTCGCTCCCACCGGATGGTGGCGGTGGCCGCTGGCCGCCTGGCGGACGGAACCGCGATCGCCGTGACCGACCCGGGCACTGCGCCGCGGGTCCCCGGGGGGCGCGGCTCGACCGTCGCGGTAGCGACGGCGTCCTTGCCTGACGACCGAACCGTGGCCATCGCGGTAAGCGCGGACGACTGCCTGCAGATCTGGGAACTGAGCGCTGACCAGGCCCCGCGACTGAACTTCGCGCCACCGCATCCCGGCGTCCGGGTGGTGGCCACCGTCAAACGCGCCGACGGCCGGCTCGTGGCGGCCAGCGCGGGACGCGATCGCATGCTTCGGATCTGGGACATCGGGAACGGCGCGCAGGCTGGCCCCGCTCTCAAGCACGACCAGTGGGTGACCGCACTGGCGGCCGCGGCGGCTCCCGGCCGTCCGGCCGTCATGGTGAGCGGCTGCGCGGACGCGACCCTGTGGACCTGGGACGTGGACTCCGGCCGGCCGCTCGGGGACGCCCTGCGAGGAAGCGTGCGCCAGATCGCCGCCGTAGCCGCCGTACATACCGATGACGGCCTCATTGCCGTCACGGCCTGCAAGGGTGACAAAGTCGTCAGGAAATGGGGTCTCCTCGGCGCGGATCCCGGGCCGCCGAGACTAGCGGGCCACGAAGGGCCGGTGACGGCGGTCGCCATCGCCGGACCAGCGGAACGGCCCGTGGTTGTCACAGCCGGCGAGGACCGCACCGTCCGGGTCTGGGACCTCATGTCGTCGGTGCCGATCGTGGACCCGATGCCGGTTCCTGGAACTGTCCGTGCGATCGCCTGCTTCGACGCATCGGGCCCGCGCGCTGTCATCGCCGGGGACGACGTGCTGGCGGTCGTGGACTGGGGGTCATCATCCTTATCCACTGGTATCGTCACAGCAATTAAGTTTTCTCGCAATAAACCACCGGAGTCCCTTTCGTGCCTTTTCTTAGTTTTGTCGGGGAAGGAGAAAGAGGGAATGATCGTTTTCCGTGGCGAGCGGATCCGGGGAGATTAAATCTCGAAGAGCAATATTCTCGTCATCTCGATCGTGGTAGACTAGTTGCAGCTGATGGCGCATGCGATTTGGCCCAGCTGCCGGACGCGGCTACCTGTGTGCGGTTAGCCTGTCTGGCGGAGCGGCTCAATGCGGGAGAGGCATGGAGAACATATCGACGGATCTAGCCAGTGAACTTGGGATCAGCACAAGTCACAGCAGGATGGATAACGGGGAACTGCGATATCGGCTAGTCGCCAAGGACGGCAGCTCCTATATACGTACCGAAGCCTCCGCCGGGGGCGGATGGCAGAACAGCCATTACCACAAGATCCTGCACGAAACCTATATCGTGGAGGATAAATGGCTGGCCTTTGCCGAACCAGCCGGGGATGATCTCCGGTTGTGGATTATGCGGCCGGGCGATATTTATACCACCCGTGTTGGCGTGTCGCACAACGTGTACCTTCCGCCGCACGCGGTCCTGCATACCGTTAAGCACGGCGGGACCGGCGAGGCCGGCGACTGGTTCAGCGATCCCGCCCTTGACTCGTTGACCAAGCATCTGTCCGAGGCGGAGATCCTCGCCTGCCTTAAGCCGGAACCCGGCCCGTCACGGCGGTAGCGGGTCCTGCAGGGACTCAGGTCAGCTCGGCGTACAGCGCGGCGGTCTGTGCCCCGACCGCGTCCCAGGAGAACTCGGCCACGGCCCGCTCGCGCCCGGCCAGCCCCATCGCGCCCGCCCGGCCCGGGTCGCGCAGCAGCATGTTCAGCGCGTCCGCGAGGGTCGCCGGGTCCTCCGGCGGCACGAGCAGCCCGGTAACGCCCCCGTCGACCACCTCGGGGATCCCGCCGACCCGCGATGCCACGACGGCGGTGGCGCACGCCATCGCCTCCAGGTTGACGATGCCGAGCGGCTCGTACACCGACGGGCACACGAAGGCCAGGGCATGCGTCAGCAGCTGGATGATCTCCGCCTTGGGCAGCATCTCCGGGATCCAGAGCACCCCGGAGCGCGACGACTGCAGCCCGGCCACGAGCGAGGCAACCTCGGCGCCGAGCTCTCGCGTGTCTGCCGCCCCCGCGCAGAGCACGAGCTGCGCCGACGGGTCGAGCGAGGCCGCGGCCCGCAGCAGCACGGGCACGCCCTTCTGCCTGGTGATCCGGCCAACGAAGATCACGTAAGGCCGCGACGGGTCGACGCCGTGCTTGACCAGTACGTCCGTCCCCGGGTCAGGCGCGTACTCGGTGGTGTCGATGCCGTTGTGTATCACCAGGACCCGTTCCGGCGAGATCTCCGGGTAAACGGAAAGCACGTCGGATCGCATGCCCTCTGACACCGCCACCACCGCCGCCGCGGACGCGAGTGATACCCGCTCCGCCCAGGAAGAGAGCGCGTACCCGCCGCCGAGCTGCTCGGCCTTCCACGGCCGCAACGGCTCGAGCGAGTGCACCGTGGCGACGTGCGGTACCCCGTGCAGCAGCGACGCGAGGTGCCCGGCGAGGTTGGCGTACCAGGTGTGCGAGTGGACCAGGCCGGCCCCGGCCACCGCGTCCGCCATGGACAGGTCGGCGGAGAACACCCGCAGGGCCGCGTCGCGCAGCACGGGCCAGGGCTGGTGCGCCACCGCCGTGTCCCGCGGCGCCCCCTGGCAGTGCACGGTGAGGTCCACCAGCGGCGCCAGGGCGCGCGCCAGGTACTCGACGTGCACGCCCGCCCCGCCGTAGACCTCGGGCGGGTACTCCCGCGTGAGCAGCGCCACCTTCAGCCGTTCACCGGTCACGACGTTATTACCTGGCCCTTGCCGACCACGGTGATGCCGCCGGGTGAGACCACGAACCCGCGGGCCAGGTCGTGCTCCTTGTCGATGCCGATTTTGGCGCCCTCGGGCACCACGACGTTCTTGTCGATGATCGCGTCCCTGATCTCCGCGCGCCGCCCGACGAACACGTTGTGCAGCAGCACCGAGCGCTCGACGGCGGCCCAGGAGTTCACCCGCACCCCGGGGGACAGGACCGACTGGCGGACGAGGCCGCCGGAGACGATCACGCCGTTGGACACCAGGGAGTCGATCGC
>Ga0210389_10005117_pt1 | contig 10177 bp, 8 predicted proteins | sample IncBWH28OmetaG_FD_160127 | JGI IMG/M metagenome (GOLD analysis project Ga0210389, IMG submission 160127) | Forest soil microbial communities from Barre Woods Harvard Forest LTER site, Petersham, Massachusetts, United States - Inc-BW-H-28-O ...
AGGGCTGTCGGCAGGAATCATGAGTGCGTGTCCGCCGTATGGATACGACTACGACAGCACAGTGGGACATCCTTTATTTGACGAGCCTTTTGTTTCTGCGAGTACGGGCGCCACGAACGGGCAGCCGTTCCCTTCCCCGATTCCGACGTTTGGTGCGTCACGGCAGCATCCGAATACGACGGTGGACTGGTCGAAGTATTTGCCGATTACGGGCGATCCTGCGTTTTACTTTCGCAACGCGTCTCCGTACACCGAGAGCTACAACGTTTCTCTGGAACGGGCACTGGGGCAGGAAACCACCTTCACTCTCGGCTATGTCGGGGCGCGAGCGCACAATCTGCTGGTTCTTACGCCCGCGTCGCCAGGAAATGCCGCGCGCTGCCTGAGCGTGAGCGACCCGAGCCAGGTGGCGCCCGGCTCCAACACGTGCGGCCCCTTTAACGAAGGCGGCTTGTTTACACAAAAGGACGGAAGCACGATTGAGGCGCGCGGCCCGTTTGGACCGGAGTTCGACGGGATCACGTACCAGAAGACGATCGGCTGGAGCAATTACAACGCAATGGAGATTACGCTGAAGCATCACAGCCGGGTGGGCGAGATTCTGGGGGCATACACCTATTCGAAATCGCTCGACAATTCATCGAGCCTGTCCGAAGAAGTGAATCCGATCGAGCCTGCAATCAATAAGGCGATCTCCGCATTCGATGTGCGACACAATTTTGAGTTCAGCTACGTGGCGCCGCTTCCACTCGAGCAGGTGTTGCCGGGACCGCGGGCTCTCTCCGGGGGATGGACACTCTCGGGAATCACGCGCCTTACCACGGGCATGCCGGTCACGCTCTACGACAACGACGACACGTCCCTCATTGGTTCCATGCCCAACGGCATCAATAACAATGGAGTCGACACGCCGAATTTTGTTGGCGGTAATCTGCGACTCAACCGTAATCCCCGCAATGGCCGTGCGGCCTTCGATGCTGCGCGCTTCACGATGCCCGCACTGGGCCAGATCGGAAATGCGCCACGACGATTTTTCTACGGACCGGGGATGGATAACTTCGACATGGCACTCGAGAAGAAGGTTGCGCTGGGCGAGTCGCGTGCCCTGCTGCTGCGCGCGGAATCGTTCAATGTCTTCAATCATGCGCAGTTTTTCGGCCCCGAAGCGGTCAATGGGAATCCGGACAGCAGGACCTTCGGCAGGATTGTAAACGCGGATGCGCCGCGCCAGTTACAAATCGCGGCCAAGTTCACGTTTTAGACTGCAGACCGGTTCTTTTTCAGACAGGCTTCGCAGGTTCCGAGAATCTGGAAAGTGTGGCGCACCGGTTCGAAGTGAAATTGCTTTCCTATCCGGCGCTGCACTTTTTCCAGTTCAGGCGCGAAGAACTCCGCAGAATCGCCGCAGGCGGTGCACACCATATGGTGATGCGTGCGGCGGTTGAGGCTATGTTCATACCGCACCACCCCATCCTGAAAATCGACCTCGAAGGCCAAGCCGCACCGGGCAAGGAGCTTGAGCGTCCGATAGACGGTGGTATACCCGATGGTCGGGTCTTTTTTCTTGACGAGATGATGGAGATCTTCCGTGCTCAGGTGGTCCCGGGTATCGAGGAACACTCCCAGAACGCAGTCGCGCTTGGCGCTCTGTTTCAGACCCTTTTCGCGCAAGTAGGCCGCCAACATGCGCTCGGCCATGCTCAGTCGAGCGTCGTGCGTGCCGGGTGGGTCATCGACACGTTTTTGCGGCGCAGTTTTCAGGGCTTTCGTCCTCGCCTGATTATATGTATTGCGGCGCGCAAGACGGTGCACTCCACGCCGGAACCTACCGGCCTTCCTCAAGCGGTGGACGACCGTCGCTTTCGATGCGGCGGAATAAGCGAATGGTTTTGCCAACCATGGTGTTAGCCTATGGAGCAACCAATAGAGATAGATTTCGAGGAATCTCGTAAAGGATGGGCTCCATGAAGGGAAATCCGAAAGTTCTTGAGCAACTGAATCAGGCTCTCCGCGATGAATTAACGGCGATCAACCAATATTTCCTGCACGCTGAAATGTCGGAGAACTGGGGCTACAAGAAGTATTCCAAGTACATCAAGAAGCAATCGATCGACGAGATGAAGCACGCCGAGATGCTCATGGAGAGGATCTTGTTTCTGGATGGGATACCGAAGATGGACCCGATGTCGCTGACCATCGGCAAGTCGGTCAAGGAGATGATTGAGTCGGATTTAGGTCTGGAACATGAGGCGGTGGCATCGTATAACCAATCGATCAAGGTGTGCGTGGAGAACGCCGACAATGGCTCCCGCGACCTGTTTATGAAGCTGCTGCGGGATGAAGAGGGGCACGTCGACTGGCTGGAAGCGCAGGTCCACCAGATCAAAGAGATTGGATACGAACGCTATCTGATCACGCAAACGGAAGAAGACTAAGTGCCGTTTGCAGAGACGCTGACATCGGGCGGGATTCTTCACATTGCGCGCTGAACCTGTTCAGGGCTGGCGTCCGGATGAACCATCTTTCGGCAGGACTGAGTCGTGGACGCCGGAAGCCGCGTAGAGGCATTCCCGAGGTTGAATGGCCTTCAACAATAAAAGGCGCGATTTTCTCAAACTCTGCATCGCATCTCTTCCCTCTTTGGCGCTCGTCCCGCGCACGAGCGGCGCTGCTATGGCGGCCGCCAACGCCGGACCTGTCTATCGCGCGCCCGGCACCCTCGATCGATACATTGATGCGCTGCCGATGCTTAAGCGATTGTCTCCGGAGAACAAGCAACAGAATGTCACCCACTATCGCATGCGCATGCTCGAATTCACGCGACAGCTGCATTCGCAATTACCGCCGACAAAATTGTGGGGATACGAAGGACAGTATCCAGGTCCCACGATTGAGGCGCTGCGCGGCGAGCCGATCGAGATGCTGTGGGAGAATCAATTGCCGTCGCGGCATATTTTTGAAATCGATCGGCACATTCATGGCGCAATGCCGCCGGCGCCTGCGGTACGAACCGTGCCCCACCTGCACGGCGCACAGACGGAATCAGAAAGCGACGGCCTGCCCGAAAAGTGGTTTACGCCCGGGCACTCGGCTCGTTATTCCTATCCCAATCGTCAACAAGCCGCGACACTCTGGTATCACGATCATGCGCTCGGCATTACACGCTTGAATGTGTATGCAGGATTATCGGGGTTCTTCCTTCTGCGCGACGTAGACGAACACAGAATGGATCTGCCTTCCGGCGGTTTCGAAATTCCGCTTCTGTTGCAGGATCGGAATCTCGATGACAAAGGGCAGCTGGTCTATTCTCCAACGCATGAGGATGGCGTCGAACTGGCTCCAGGGGTGTGGGGTCCGGAGTTCTTTGGCAACCTGCCGGTGGTGAATGGTGCGATCTATCCGTATTTAGAAGTTGAGCCGCGCAGGTATCGTTTTCGCGTGCTCAACGGCGCGAACTCGCGCTTCTTCAATCTCTATTTGAATCTCGCGGCCAGACCGACGGATATACCGTCGTTGGTCTCATTTCATCAAATCGGAACCGATGGCGGATTTCTTCAGAGTCCGGTCGAATTGAAGAAGCTGCTTTTGGCCCCCGCGGAACGGGCCGACTTAGTCGTCGATTTCTCCGGGCTGGAAGGCAAGACTCTGACCCTGTCGAATGATGCAGCGGCTCCCTATCCGGGATGGGGCATGCTCTATCCCAACCGGGTACCGCTTTATGAGTTGATGCAGTTCCGGGTCACACTTCCCAAATCTTCAAATCAAACCACGAGCGTTCCGGTGGCGTCTCCGTTCACAAAACTCAAGGAAGCGGACGCGGCTCTTACGCGAGACTTCGTGCTCACCGAAAAGATCGACGGTCAAGGTCGGTCGCTGGGAGTGCGGATCAATGCCAAGAGCTACGACGACCCGGTGACCGAAACCGTAAAGCTGAACTCGATCGAGATCTGGCGATTTATCAATACCACTGATGATGCGCATCCAATGCATTTGCATCTGGTGCAATTTCAGATTTTGCGACGCCAGGGATTCAATGCCGCGTCGTTTCGCAGCGGGATACTCGGGATGGTCGGCGCGCCACGCCTGCCGCAACCGAACGAGGCCGGGTGGAAAGACACTGCTGTCGTTCATCCCGGGGAGGTCCTCAGCATCCTCATTCCGTTCGAAGGGTATGCAGGCCGTTACGTCTTTCACTGCCACATGCTGGAGCACGAGGACAATGACATGATGCGGCCGTATGTGGTCGCCCCGATTCCGAGTGAAGCGAGCGCATAGGTATGCCGGGGAATTGAGGCACGGTCCTCCGAAGACATTCTCAACAAAGGGATTGCCGGGGAAGCGGCGAGCTGAACTCGGGGTCCGACCGGCTCGAAGAGGCACTCCCCGGAGTGGCTCCCGGCTCGGGTCGGCAAGATAAATCCAGTAAATCATTCATTATAATATCTTTATAATCCAGCCCCGATACAGCACTGTGGTAATTCGGACACACCTTGGCAGTTGGGGTGCGGGACCTGCCGGCTCCAGGGGAGGGCCCTGATTTTGCGTTCATTACCAACGGAAAGCCTGTCAACACCCGCCTGGCTGGAAATTGTTGAGCGAAATACCGATAGGAAGCCCAATGCCCCTGCATTCAAAGCAATCGTGAGAATCACTGGCAGTCTGTTTTTGCTTCGCGACGCGGGTTTGCACACGAAGCAGAATTGATTCGAATTCATGCATTCATTCTTTCCGGCGAGAAAGGACGACCTCTGAGAATGATCTCCCTGAAGAAATATCTCGATATGGAGGGCTCCGGCGTTCTTGTTGCAGAGCGCGGAATTGCTGAAATTTTTCCAGCGACCTTCGATTGCTATCGTGCTCTGCTGGCCGCGATGGGGCGGACTGCCGCGCAGATTTCTCCTGCCCTGGGCTCGGATCTCGAGACCAATCTGCAGGGTCTGGAACGGCGCGTTTCGGTCAACCCCACTCCCGAATCCATCAAGCAGGTTGAGAACCAGGTTGAGGTGCATCTGCAGGAATGGGGCGCGCGCATCTCCGATCACCTGAAGTCGAAGGCAGATGAAGTACGCGAAGTCCTGGTTGCGCTGGCCAAGACGGCCGAATCGGTCGGCAACAGGGACCAGGGTTATTCCGACCAGTTCAAGGCAGTGACGGGGCGAATCGCACAAATTGCCAATCTCGACGATCTCACGCAGATCCGGTCTTCGCTTGTGCAGCGCGTCTCCGAATTGAAAAACAGCGTAGACCAGATGAATCGCGATAGCCGCGAGTTAGTTGCGCAATTGCGCGCGGAAGTCTCGATCTATGAAACCAAGCTCAAGTCGGCGGAGCAGTTGAGTCTGCGCGATCAACTCACCCACGTAGCCAATCGACGGAGTGTGGAAGAGCGGATTCGCTGGAGCATTGAGAGCAAGCAGAAATTCTGCATCGTCATGCTTGATCTGAACGGCTTCAAGCAGGTCAACGACACCCACGGTCATCTGGCCGGCGATGATCTTCTGAAACAATTTGCGATCGAGTTGCAGAACAACACGCGAGCCGGCGACCTGATTGGCCGCTGGGGCGGAGACGAATTTGTGATCGTGCTGGCCTGCGATACGGCGGGCGCCAAGGCGCACATCGATCGCATTCGCGAATGGGTTTTTGGTAAATACACGCTCATCGAGCGTGCGGGTAGCCCTGGCCTTGTGGTTCACGTCGAAGCGGCCATCGGCGTGGCCGAGTGGAATAGCGGGAGAACTCTCGAAGACTTGATCGCGGAGGCCGATGCCGCTATGTACAAGGATAAAAGCCATTCAAAGCACAAAAGGTAAAAGGGAATGTCGATCGTGTCTGCACCTTATTGTTGCTTCGTTTCATTGAGAGGAGTTATCCGGATTTCTGTTGTTTCTTTACGAGCGAAGCAAGACAGGGTTCTCTCACAAAAGTTGTAGATACACAAGCACGAGATTTTGAAAGGCACCTAGAATCTCGAAAACCAGTGACCGATAGAGTCCACGTAACACATAACCCACCTGCTCCAAGTAGCGATTCTGGACCTAAAGAAGGCAACGGTTCGGTGCAGGCGGAAATCGATATAAGGAGCGATACACCATGCTGAGCATCCTCAATAGCATCTCTTCTCTGACGGCAGAGAATGCACTTTCTTCGACGCAGACCAACTTGCAGAAGACATTGACTGAACTTTCAACCGGCTTGAAGATCAACTCCGGCGCAGACGACGCAGCTGGTCTGTCGATCGCGAACGGCCTCCAGGCAAACATCTCGGCCCTCACACAGTCCAGCCAGAACGCTTCGGATGGCGTCGGCCTCCTGCAGACCGCGGATGGCGCCCTCTCGCAAGTCACAACCCTTCTCGATCGCGCAGTCACGCTGGCGACCGAAGCTTCCACCGGCGGCCTGTCCACCAGCCAGGCGACCGCGCTGGATACAGAATTTCAATCGATCCTGACGGAAATCGGCAGCATCGGATCGACGACGAACTATAACGGCACGGCCATTTTCGGTACAACGGCCTCGGTGTACACCAGCGATGGCACATCGGCCGGCAGCGCAACGATCAGCACCGCGATCAGCGCCCTGACGACCGCCGGATTGGGCCTCACCGGCACAGCTCTGACGTCCGTCAGCACCGCGCAGAGCGCGCTGACCGACATCAGCGCCGCGATCAGCACAATTGCTGCGAACCGCGGTTCGATTGGCGCCGCAGTGAACCGTCTGAACGCCGACACCAACGTTGAAAACACCGAAGTTACCAACCTGACCGCCGCACAGAACAACGTGCAAAACGCCGACATCGGTGCGACTGTCACGCAGATGACGCAGTTCACCGTTCTGCAGCAGACCGGCATGGCAGCCCTTTCGCAGTCCAACCAGGCGCAACAGGCCGTCCTCAAGCTGCTCCAGTAACCCTTCACCACTAGCCCAGAGCAGCAGCGCTTTCACCGGCGCTGCTGCTCTTTTTTGTTTGTATTTCGGCTGAATTCTTCAGCTCCATGTGCCGATATAATCTTGCGGCTTGAACGGCAAACGCTGGCTTTGAACGAAGCCCATCCAAGCCCGAGGAAAAGGCACCTGCTATGAGCTCCGTCTCTTCGGCACTCAGTTCACTGTTATCCGGTTCCAGCAGTTCAGCGATCGATCTAAGCTCGATTCTTGAAGCGGCGTTTGGCGCCTCCTCGTCCGGAATCGACGTGACTTCTGCTGTAAACTCGGCGATCTCCGCGGCCGAAGCCCCGGAAGCGGCATGGCAGAACCAGGAAACGCTGCTGCAGAACCAGACCTCGGCGATTAATCAGGTTCAGTCCCAAGTTTCAAACCTCGACAACGATGTGCAGACGCTCAACAGTCTGACCGGACCGCTCTCCGCGAGAACTGTCAATTCTTCGAATTCGAACGTGGTTTCGGCGACTGCGGCATCCGGCAGCGCAGCGGGGAATCACGTGGTGGTGGTCAACAACCTGGCAACGACTGCGTCATGGACGTCCGGCGTGTTTGCCACGGGTTCGACAGCGTTGCCGGCCGGCAGCTTCACGATTACGTCCGGCAGTGGTGCGACGGCAACTATAACTACCGATGGAACCGAATCGCTGACGAACGTGGCCAGCCAAATCAACGGTGACAACCTCGGGCTCACCGCGAGTGTGGTTACCGACGCAACCGGCGCCCGATTGGCAATTGTTGCGAACTCTTCGGGCAGCGCAGCGAATTTCACTGTCACCGGGTCGACTGGGTTTGGCTTCGCGCAGTCTGCAGCCGGCGTCAACGCAGCCCTGACGGTGGACGGCATTAGCATCTCGAGCGCTTCAAACACCGTGAGCGGCGCCGTTTCCGGGCTGACGCTCAATCTGCTCAGCGCGGACCCAGGGGCCCAGGTGAGCCTCGGTGTAACGCAGGACACGACGTCTGCCTCGAACGCGATCAACCAGTTTGTGACGGATTACAACACCCTCATTTCAAATCTAAACACGCAATTCACTTATACGTCCGGTTCCGGCGAAGGCATTCTGGCGACCGATTCTGCGGTGCGCAGTCTGCAAAGTGAAGTGCTCGGATCGCTGGGCTACAGCTACACGCCGGCGTCTGGCACGACGACGGTATCGAATCTCTCCTCGCTCGGCATCACTGTGAACAACGATGGAACGCTCAGCGTCGATTCCTCCACTTTGGATAACGCGCTGCAGAATAATTTCGGCGATGTGCAAACGTTCTTTCAAGGCACAGCGCTCAATGGATTCGCCAACACTCTCGATCAGCAATTGACAAGCTTCATCAGCCCGAGCGATGGCGCCTTTACGCTCGACCTGCAGAGCATCAGCAGCCAGATCTCCGATCTGCAGACCGACGTCACCAACTTTCAGACGAACTATATTGAACCGCTGCAGACGCAGTTACAGAGCGAATACTCCCAGGCGGAAGTTCTGCTGCAAGAGTTGCCGAACGAGCAGAAGCAGATCAGCGCCGAACTCGGTCAGAATTCCTCGGGCGGCTAGGCGAATAGGAGAGGACCATGACGCGGACAGATCTGGCTTATCGGAAAACAGCGGTGGAGGGCGCGAGCGGTTTCGGCTTGCTGATCGCGCTCTACGACACTCTGGCAAACGACTTGCGTCGGGCCGCAGAGGCAGAGCGGGCCAACGACATCGAGAAGCGGAGCCGGGAAGTGAATCATGCGTTCCTGGTCATCGGGCATCTTGAAGACTGGTTGGTGCGCGGGACAGGCGGCGAGTTGAACTCCAAGCTCAAAGCTTTCTATGCAAATCTGCGACAGAATCTGCTGCAGGCACAGCGGAATCGGTCGGCGGCGTCCCTGGAACAGGAGATGGTGAACGTGCTGAAGATTCGCACGTTCTGGCAGCAAGCCGATATGCGGAGCGCGCCTCCCGAGCCCTCCATTCTGCGGCCGGCGGCGGTGCAGAACTCCTACGATTATGCCGGAATCCAGGCAGAGATTCGGCACTGCAACTGGTCGGCATAGAGTTTTCCGCACTTCAATCCCGCAGGCTTCCCGAACCAACAAGCACAACAAAAGCGCGCCGTGATGGGCGCGCCTTTGTTGTGCTTGATTCTTGAAAATGCTGCGCGGATGAATGGTCGGGATGCCGTCGAGCTTAGCTTGGCGCCGCCAGATAATTGAGCAGCGTATCGGGCAGAACCTTGGCCGCAGCCGCGAGCGCCGCGCTGTTCGAGGTTTCTGCCTGGCTCAGCTCGGTTGCGGCCTGGGCCATATCCACGCCCACCAGCGAAGTCTGCTGCGAAGACAAGTTGACGGTCTCCTGCTGCAGGTAGGTGTCCTGCGAATTCAGCTGGCTTTCCGCATTGGCGTAGAACACGCGTTGCTGACCGACATAATTCAGCGCTGTCGTGACCGCAGTGGTGGCCGTGGAGATTGCCGAAGTATTGCCGCTCTGCAATGCAGAGACCAGCGAGCTCAGGGACTCCAGAACATTCGAAGTCGAGTTTGAGAAGATCTGGCTGCCGGGCAGATTGACCTGAAGATTCGTGCTGTCGCCGATGGCCACGGAATTCGTATTGTTGTTGCCGTTGTAGGTGTAGCCCGAAGGTGCAGAAGGGTCGGCTGTGTAAGGCGTGGTGGTGCTCGCCGTGCCGCCAAACAGGTATGTGCCCTGATAGGAAAGGTTGGCCTGGGTCACGACGCTGGCCAGGATCCCTTGCACCTGCTGCGCAATGGCTTGTTGATTTGCGGTGGAGTTCGTGCCGTTTGCTCCTTCGGTGCCCAGCGTGACGGCCTGGGTCAGCGAAGTCACGACGGAACTCAGTGCGGAATCCGCCGACTGCACCATTGACAATTCGCCAGTCACGTTCTTGGTGTACTGATCGACATTGCTGGTTTCCATGGTGTTTTGCACCATATCGGCAGCCGCGGCAGGATTGTCGGAAGGTTCGTTAACGCTTTTGCCCGTGGATACTTGCTCCAATGCAGTATTCAGCGTCGATTGACTCTGCTGCAGGGCCGCGAGAATGTCGGGAACTAAATTTGTATTAACGCGCATAGGAATTAGTAGGACTGGGACGAGCCCATGTCGAGGGTTACGGTATCGAGTGCCTGGACGGTGCTTACGATCCGCGCCGCGGCCTCGTACGCCGTCTGGTAGCGGATCAGGTTGGTGGTCTCTTCATCAATATTGACGCCGGATTCCGAGCTTTGCTGATTGGT